>ERZ1034917.1849-NODE-1849-length-11449-cov-10.210725_pt1 | contig 11449 bp, 10 predicted proteins | sample MGYA00520605_ERZ1034917 | MGnify/ENA primary metagenome ERZ1034917 (study PRJEB33766, sample SAMN09781784) | gut metagenome | biome: gut microbiome | host: Homo sapiens | place: Madagascar | study: EMG produced TPA metagenomics assembly of the PRJNA485056 data... | reverse complement strand
AACCAAAGACCTTGTAAAAACAAAATTCCATTGCCGCTTTCATCAATCTATACTCCATTGGGGACTGCATCTCCGAAATCAGGCCGGCACACAACACCGGCCTGAATATCGCACGCCTCATCTTCATTGTGGCTGAACGCATCGAATCCGTGTATGCGTAAAATCAGGGGAACAGTGAGTTGCCGTTTATATCCGATGCGCTGAATGACCAGTAATTGTCGGCTTTCTTTTTAAGTTCGTAAAAATCACTCAACCGATACTCCTCGGTATGACCGTCTGCGAACGAAATGACACATGCGTTGGAATGCCGCAAGTTAGGAAGTCCCGCAGTATCACGGTGCTTGCTGAAATTAAGTTCGAAATATCCACCTCCCCAGCCGGTGAAAGTATCGCTGATAACCGGAAAAGTCGAGGTATTGCGGATCTTTCCGTAAAAAATACCTCGAAATCCATTGACGGAATCCCAGGGAGCTACCGGAACGCCATTGTTCAATGCAGTCGTTATCCGGTAGGGGTCGGTATCGGAAACTCCCAGCAGTCCGTAAGTCCGATAGCGGCAGAAAGTGAACGCCTTGAGTCTATCCGTCCTCCAATCCGAATACTCGGAAGGCGACATCTTCGAAGAAGGCAGCTTCGGACATGAAAGCAAGTTCAGCTCCTTGAGATATCCGTTGTCATACAGTGTCCACCATCCCACTTTCCAACGGTTTTGGTCAAATTCCGCATAGGCGTTGTAAAGAGTATCGTTATTGTCGTTCCCATACATGCGAACGGCCAATGCCGCCTGCTTCTGATTGCTTTTGCACGAAGTTGTCCGGGCTTTTTCCCTGGCCTTGTTGAGGGAGGGCAGCAGCATCCCGGCAAGAATTGCGATAATGGCAATTACAATCAAGAGTTCAATAAGCGTAAATGATTTATGTTTCATATTGAAGCGATTCCAGTTTTTTTCCATTTGTTTACTCCGTTCGTTGTAGAAAGAATGAAAACTGCATTGGCCGGGCTGACATATATTGTTTACGGATATCTGAAGACAAACATTCAACCATCCGATAATTGGGATCTCGGCAGCTTGGGCCTCCATACCGCCTCGATCCAGCGAACTTTCTGACGGGAACGTACAGACGGGTCGAAAGTGCGAAGCCGTTCGACTGCCAGTCGGAGATATTCGATCACATCAATGCCGAGATGCTCCACATCGCACGTCAAGTATGGGGAGCGCCCGAAGTTTGCGTGAGAAACAATCCGGACATCACGGGCCGGCATCAGGTTCAGTTCGCGCAATGCCTGCAAAGCGGGGCCGCACAGGTTTTCGTTGAGGATCACCAATCCGTCCGGGCATATCTTCAGATTGGGACTGAACATCAATTTTATCAGATTGCCTATTGTGGCCAGTGAATTCGGGGCAAGACCGATCGACTGAATACATTCTTCCGACAGTTCAAAACCGCGCTCCGCCATATATTGTATGATCCGCCCGTCAATTTCCCGGAAATTGATTTCCGGATTCTTCAATACCATGATATTTTTGCAGCCCCGGCTGCGGAGCCGAAGCATTGCGGATTCCAGAACCCGGCAATACTGTATGCCGATCGGCAAAATGTTGGGCCGGTAAAACTCATCGCCGCCGAGAACAACCACCGGGATTCCGGCAAATGCATCGAAGCTCTCCGGGGACAGGCTCTGATGCTCAAGCAGGAAAATTCCGGCCAGCTGGTGAGTTGCCAGATCTGCAATCAGCTGCTCCCAGTCGCCGGCATAGGCGGCGGAGGTATAGTAGCGTTTAAAGCGGTAACGCGGATCGGCGGTCTGAAATTCATCGGCAGCCTTCAGAAGCAGTTCCCAGAACGGATCCCAGATCCGTGCAGTTGAATCGGGGCGCACCGGAATAACCAGACCGATCTGGAAACGGTTCGGCAGATTTTCGCAGACAATTGTCCCCTTGGAGCCGCAGGACTCCAGAAAACCTTCCTGTATCAATTGATTGATGCACTTCTGGAAACTGGCGACGCTGGAGTCGTAATGAGCGACCAGTTCACTCCGGCGCGGCAATATATCGCCCGGAGAAAACTCCCCGAAAACGATTCGCTGTCTCAAATCAGCAGTAATCTGTTTAAGGTTCATTGCTGAAAACTTCCGATCATTTCATATTGTTGTAATGCCCCTTTTCATGTTGTCGCGGTGTTGTTCCGGCAACTTTTGTATCAAGGGACGGTATTCCGCTTTCATCTTTATATATTATGACATATTTTTTTAAAAAAGTCAACAGTAAATTAAAAAAATGTCACAAGAAAAGTCAAAAAACATCTCATCGCGGCGTTTTTCCGCATAAAAGGAGAGTGCGATCGCGGCTGCGATTCCGACGGCGGCCCCGATTCACCGGGAGCGATAGCGAATGACACGGAACGGCGTATGAAAACAGACCGGATCGAAAATCGCGAATGCGAAACGGCGGCGGCCGGCATGATGACGGTTCCTTCATAAAAACGGTATATGGATCCATCAGGATACCATATATTCCGCCGCTGCCGGCGGCCGCTGTCCGGTTCGGAAGGTGATTTACGGCTTCTGTGCTGCTGCGTGCGGATCAAGGCCGTCGAAGTCCAGCACCAAGAAGCACGGCGCAGCACCAGCGTTCCGTTGCGGAGCGGCCGCACCGCCCGTTCGAAATCCGCCTTCAACATCAGCGGCAGGAACAGGCAGAAAATGAGACAGAAGGAGGAAAAGTGCTTTACCATGAAAGGCTCCATTGATTACTGGGTGACATCCCATTTTTCTTTGTAGAGTTTGCTGGATGTGGTCGAGGAGACGTCCCATACCTCCTTGAAGGCAGACGATTGCACATGGCCATCCCAGCAGGTCAGATTGAGCCGGCCGGAGTGTCGATAGGCGGGCATATTGTTCCAGGAAGAGGCGTAGCTTTCGCCGTAGGCGTCATAATAGACGGGTTTGTTGGCACGCTGATAACAGATCATCCAGTCGTTGCCGTCGCCAAATGCGATTTTGGCGGAAGGGTGTCGGATTCTGGTACTTTTGAGTCCCCGGAATGCGCCCGCACTGTGATCGGTATAGCTCGGGGCCCCCTCCCGGTTCAATCCATAAGCGCGATTCAGCAGCCCGCGGAGATTGGCGTCGAGAGTGGCGAGGCCAAGTGTGGCTTTGGGGCAGATGTAATTCTTCGGCCATCTGCCGTATTCCGAGGAGTGAGGCAGTCCGGCATACGGGCGCAACTGCGAAAGCCAGTTCTGAAATTGCAAATCTCCCAACGTATTGAAGGCCGGACACCAGCTTTCATAATCATCCTGGTAGAGTTGCGACAGTCTGCCGAAGCTGCCCAGGATGTTGGTGCATGAAATTGCCTTGGCCCGGTCTCTTGCCGCGTTCAGCGCCGGAAGCAGCATCGCCGCCAGAATCGCGATGATCGCAATAACGATCAGGAGTTCTATTAAAGTAAATTTTGCACATTTCTGTGCCTGGCCGCCGGATTGCGGTGTCGCTGTCGCAAAATGTTTTTTCATGGCATCCCTTTCGGTTTTTCGGTGTCCGGCGTCGCTGCCGTGTTATGATATCATTATACTACATGATCCCGATTTTCGGAATGACTAAAAAAAACAAAAAAATATCTTTTTGTGATATCTTGAGCTGTTTTTACTTGTCGAATGCCGAAAGATAAAACGGGGGACGGGCCGTCAGATTTCCGGATGAGCGTAGAGCTCCTTGAACCGGTGCGGTGGCATTCCCGTGTGTTTCTTGAAGAAACGCGAAAAGTAGAACTCGTTGGAAAAACCAAGCTCGAAGGCGACTTCGCGCACCCGGTAGTTGCCGCGCAGCAGCAGGTTGCTGGCGCGGTTGAGCACCGCCTGGGTCAACAGTTCCTTGGGGGTGATGCCGGTGGCGGCGGTGAACTTCCGCGTGAAGGTTTCGCGGCGGGTTTTCCGCAGGGCGGCCAGCTCCTCCACCGTGGTGGCGGCGGTGCAGTGGTTCTGGATGTAGTCCAGCTCCGGCTGGAACTCCGCGAAACGGGTGACGAACTCCAGCTCCGGCCCGCTGCCGTCGCCGAGCAGGCAGGTGATGAACTCCTGCGTGACACAGCGGAGGCGCGACGCGGCCACATAGAGGCTCGAGGTGTCGAACGCCTGTTCCGCCTGCGCGAGCCACCCCGGGTCTTCGATTTCGCGCACGGTGTGTGACCGCGAAAAGAGATCCACTCCCTCGACGACTTCGATGGTGAACTGAATCGAGAGAAAGCGGAGATCCTCGCTCAGCCGGACCCCGGCGGGGTGGTAGATCGGGATGAAGTAGGCGAAACCAGGCCGCAGTTCGTACTCCTTCGCCCCGTCACGAATGTAGCAGGACGCTCCGTCCGGATTGGCGATCGGGAGAAAGAACCGGTTGAAGGGAAGGGCGGTGATTTCCCCCCGCGCCCGCGGGAAGACGCCGCGGGCGAAGTGCCGGATCTGGAGCTGCATCCGGTTGGCGGCGTACATGACCCGGTTGCGGTTGACGATGGCGGTATTCTTTTCCATGAAGAGAAATATAGTTCTGTTTTTTTCTCTTTTCCATCACAAAAGTATAATTCTTTGATTTTTTTATGCATTCAGTTTTCCGGAGAAAGATGGTATACTATGGAAAAAGAAGAAATCACACAGGAGGTGCACGATGCCGTATGCCGCTTTCGAACAGGACAGAACCTATCTGACGGAGAAATTCCGTCATCCGGTCTTCGACCCCGCCACCGGCGTGGAGAATTCCATTTTAAAAGAACGAATCCGCGCGATGGCGGAGGAGCTCAAGGATCTGCCTCACCCGGTGGTGAAAGGACGCTGTTTTGAATATGTCTGCCGGAATATGCTGATCGACGTGAATCCGCACGACTGGTTCCCCGCGTTCGGCTGTTACAACCGCGACGACCGGCCGCTTTCGCCGCTGAACTTCCGCTGGGCGCACGAGGCGAAGGAGCGCTTTTTCCCGGAACTCAACCGCCTGATGGAGGAGCGCAACGCGGCGGGACTCCATCTGATGTGGATCGACTTCGACCATTCGGTGCCCGACTGGGACGCGGTTTTCACGCTCGGCTTCCCCGGTCTGCGCGACCGCGCCCGCCGTTACCGGGCCGAACGGGAGAAAAACGGCACCCTCGACGCCGCGGCAGCCGCCTATTTCGACGGGCTGGAGATCACGATCAACGCCGTGCTGGAGTGTCTCGGCCGCTTCATCGACTACGCCCGGAGCCATCACGCCGGCAATCCCCGCATCGAGGCGGAGATCGCATGTCTGGAGCAGCTCCGCACCGGCGCGCCGCGCAACACCTATGAGGCGCTCCAGATCATCTATCTGGACTTCATGTTCAGCGAGCACATCGACCGTCTGCAGGTGCGTTCGCTCGGCAACCTCGACCGCATGCTCGGGCCGTACTACGAACGCGACCTGCGCGAAGGGCGCTTCACCGAGGCGCAGATCCGGGAGTTCTTCGCCTGCTTCCTGATGCAGTGGGCGTCGATCAACAACTACTGGGGGCATCCCTTCTACCTCGGCGGAACCAGGGCGGACGGCGGCAGTGAAATCAATGCGCTCTCCTACCTCATTCTCGATGTATTCGATCAGCTTTCGATTCCGACGCCGAAGATTCAGATCAAACTCGCCCGCAATACGCCGGTCGAATTTCTGAACAAGGCGCTGGATATGATCCGACGGGGCAACAACAGCGTGGTGTTCGTCTGCGAGGATGCCATCCGCCGTATGATGATGGGCGAGGGGTATCCGGAGGAGATCGCCCGCACCTGCGACATCCGCGGCTGTTACGAACCCGCGCCGCGCGCGCTCGGCAACATCACCGGCGCCGGGCATGTCAACATGCTCAAGCCGGTCGAACTGGTGTTCAACGACGGAGTCGACCCCAAGACCGGGTACTTCTGCGACTGCGGCGCGGCGAAACTGGCGGACATCCATTCGTTCCGGGAGTTTTACGCCGCCTACATGAAGTACCTCGACAACATCATCGAAACCACGTACATCTGCTCGTACGAGTTCGAAAAATACCTGCAGTACATCAATCCGGCGCAGCTCTATTCGATCACGATCGCCCACAGTCTGGAGACGGCGAAGGACGCCTTCGCCGACGGGAGCGTCTACAACATCACCTCGCTTCTCTGCGCCGGACTCGGCACTGCGGTCGACGCGCTGATGGCGGTGAAGGAATTTGTCTTCGACCGCGGGGAGCTGACGCTCGCGGAGTTCCGCGACATTCTGCGGAACAACTGGGAGGGGGCGGAGAAGCTCCGGCTGCGCATCCTGCGCTCCCGGAACAAGTACGGCAACGGCATCCCCGGGGTGGACTGCTACGCCGCCGCGCTCGCCCACTACTTCGGCGGCAAGCTGAATCTGCGCCCGAACTCCCGCGGCGGCTGGTATCAGGCCTCCGGACACTCGGCCCGCACCTTCATCATCATGGGGGAGCGGACCGGGGCGACGCCGGACGGCCGCCGGGCCGGGGAGGAGATGTCCAAGAACATCTCTCCGACGATGGGGGCCGACGTCAACGGCGTGACCGCTCTGATCGATTCGGCCACCGCCATCGACTGCGCCGATCTGCCCGGGGATTTCCCGCTCGACGTGATGATGCACCCGGCCACCGTGCAGGGGGAGGAGGGGCTGGCGGCGATGCGGACACTGCTCTACGCCTATCTGGCGAAATACGGTATGGCGATTCACTTCAACATCTTCGACGCCGCGGTGCTGGAGGATGCCCAGAAGCATCCGGAGAAATACACCGGGCTGCAGGTGCGGGTCTGCGGCTGGAACGTCCGCTTCAACGATCTCGCCGAGAAGGAACAGAACGCCTACATCGAACGGGCCCGCCGCATTGCGGAGTAACACAGGAAGGAGCCATCCCATGAGCGTCACCGGAGTTCTGCTCGATCCCAAACGGTTCGCGGTCCACGACGGACCGGGGGTGCGGACCACCTTCTTCCTCAAGGGGTGCCCGCTCAAGTGCATCTGGTGCCACAATCCGGAAAGCATTTCGCCGCGCCCGCAGATGGCGTACTATGCGCACAAGTGCATCGGCTGTGGCGAATGCGTGGCCTGCTGTCCGGAGAAGGCGCATGCGTTCCGGGGGGAGACGCATGAATTCGATCCATCGCTTTGCCGGGTGTGCGGCGCGTGTGAAGCCGCCTGCCTCGGCGGAGCGATGAAGCTCTACGGGAAGCGGGTTTCGGTGGAGGAGGCGATGGAGACCGCCCGGCTGGATCTCGTCTACTACCGGGAGTCGAACGGCGGGGTGACCCTCTCCGGCGGGGAACCGCTGCTGCAGCCGGAGTTCTCGCTCGCCTTTCTTGCGGCGCTGAAGCGCGAGAAGATCCACACCGCCTTCGACACCAGCTGTTTCGGTTCGCGGGAGGTGTTGAAGGAGGCGCTGCCGCTTGTCGACCTCTTTCTCGTCGACTTCAAGCACGCCGATCCGGAAGTTCACCGGAAGCTCACCGGGCAGTCGAACGAACGGATTCTGGAGAATCTGCGTTTTCTCTCGGAGAACGGCGCCCAGATTGAAATCCGGATTCCTTTCGTGCCGGGCTGCAACGATTCGGTGGAGAATCTGGAGGCCGCCGGCAGAATCCTCGGTCCGTTGCGCGGAATCCTCTGCGTGAAACTTCTGCCTTACCATGCACTGGCGCGCACCAAATACGCGTCGCTCGGCATGCCGGACACCATGCCGCAGGCGGAGTCCCCGGACGAAGCGACGCTGCATCGGGCCGCCGCCGTGCTGGAGCGCTTCGGATTGCGCGCCCGCTCCGGCCGGGAGTGACACCGGGTCAATTGTTCTTCTGCTGCGGGAGGAAGGTCACGCCGGCGGGCGAGGTTTTCACCTTCCGGTACTTCTCGTAGTTTTTCCAGACGCTTTCCGGCAGGGCCGCGCCGACGCGGCGCATTTCGCCCGAAGCGTTCTTCTGCCGGACCGGTTGCGGGAGTTCCGACTCAAGCCGGCCGGAGAGCTTTCCGTCATACCAGCGGGAGTTGACGTCGAATTTGCCGGGATTTTCTCCGGGGGAGAGAAGTTTGCCCGCCACGCGGAATCCCTTACTGCCGAAGTAGAGATTGCCGCTGAGCATCACCCGTTTTTCCATGCCGGCGGGGATATCCATCAGCGCGGTTCCCATATTCCCGATCAGCGAGTGCTCGATGGTCAGGGTGCCGCGGTTGTCTGCCTCGCCCCGGTTCAGAATTCCCGCGTTCAGCAGGGTGCACTGCCGGAACGAGGCGGAACCGTGCCGCAGAAACATGAGCGGAATGGTGCCGCCGTTGCCGATGATGACGCAGTTGTCGAAAAACATCCGCGAATAGTTGTTCTGCCAGATCTGTTCGAAGGGCTCGTTGTGTACGACCAGACAGCTCGAATAGGTGTGTGCGCTGTTGTCATTCGCCGCGACCGCGCCTTCGAAGATGTTGTTCAGAAAGACACAGCGCGCATAGCTCGAGTTGGACCAGTGCACGTCGCAGCTCCCCGAACTGGCGCACCGCACGGCGACACAGTCTTCGTAGAGCACGATGCTGGAGCCGTGGCAGGAGAAGCCCTGGCCGCAGTTGTCGATCGCGACGCAGTTGCGGTAGAGCACGCCCCGCGGGTCGCCCGCGGCGTCAAATCCGTCGTTCCAGGAGAGAATCACTGTGAAATTTTCAATCCGGACATGATCGGTCAGCACGTAGAAGCCGGCGTTGGCGGGCAGTTCCACGGTGAGTGATTCGAGCGGTTTCCCCGCCGGGAGCTTGAAGAAGAGCTTGCGCTCTTTGCGGCTCCACCAGAAGGAGCCGGGAGTTTTCTCCATTTCGGCGCGGCTCAGGCAGTTGACCGCCGGTTCCCCGTCCACGAAGAAGATGCGGCTGGCCGGAAGCCAGTAGTCCTGCTTGTGGTAGTGCTTGTAGAGATTGCTCATCGGCCAATATCCTTGACAATATCGTCATTGCCAAGAAAAAACATGTGCCGTTACTGGCATTAACCAACTACATGAATTCACCGTTGGCGCAGAGTGCGGAATGTGTTTTAAAAACTACTGCAGACGAGCAGAAAATACGCTTGGGAGCGATGGATTCGACGATTTCCCAGTTTCTGGTGATTGATTTACTGAGTTCCATGCTTGCGGCGAGGATTTCGGAACAAACAGAAAAACGGATTTTACAGATTTTTGAAACGGTAAAATAATCTCAGCGCCTATTTTTCCGCCGTCACAAGAGCTGCTTGAAAGTCCAGCTCAATCCAGTATTTGATGGCTTCACTGGGATTCAGCACTTTCCCGAGATCGAACAAACCGCCGTTCCTCAATACATTGATTGACTCCCGGCCGAAAACATACGTATTAAGAGATGGCTTCTTCCTCTCAATGAAACGAGGTGAAGGCATCGTATCATAATATACCTGACACTCTTTTCATGATAGATAAGTCCTTCTAACCTTACAGTTCGATCCTGAATTCCGGCATCATCTGATCCACGATCTTGACATCGACACCGGCCTCCTTTGCAAAGTCGCCGAATGCCTTTGCCGTTTCACAGACTTCCCGGAGAATTTCTGCGGGTTTGCTGATATCAAAATGCTTCGCCAGTTGCAGAAAATCATTTCTGGTAAAATGATCCCGCTTGCCGTTGATCGACATCTGATGCTGCCCGGTCCATTTCGCACCCGGTTTGTAGGCCCAGGCCACATCGTAAGCCGGAGCCAGATGCCAGACACCGTCCGGTTTCATCAGGAAGGAGATATTTTTTGTATGGTCATCGTGATTTCGGATCACTGCATTAAATACCATTCGCCGGAACATTTGACTCTTTTCGGCTGGCAGCAGATGCAACTTTTCCATTACCTCAAATGCCTGCTCATAAGAGTTTGCCAATGGATTATTGTAGTCCAGATGCGCAAGAGCACACAGGGTTTGCGCATGAATTTTTTCCCCGTTCACTCGGTCGAAACGCCGGGTCATAAAATGCGCCATATCACCGTCCTGCAGCAAACGGCTTTCATTCATGACAATACCGGCAGCCCTGGCCATCAGATAGTAGGCATACTCAATCCGTCCGTAAGATTTTCCATCTTTGACTGAATCGAATTTCAGCAGCCAATGTTCAAATCCGGCCGGAGCGTCCACCTGACCGGAGTAAACTTCATTGGTTTCCGGATTCCAGGCAATGACTGCTTTCGGGCGCGCGCCGCCGGCGGAAGAACCGACTTGTAAAATATCATGGAACGCACTTTTCTTATCGTCAAAAGAGGCTTGAAAAGCCTTCCGGTCACGCAGAATTTCCGCCGCCAGTCGGGCCAACTCGTTTACTTCAATTCTCTGTGCTTTTCGCACCCTCGAAAGAGCGGGTTGGAACTCCAAAGCTCCCATGCCGCGCTTTCCCATATAGCAGAGCTTTTCAATGGCATTAAACGAGTTTTCCGGTCGTCCATGTGACAATAAATAGGCATTGATCACCTGATTGCCGAAATAGTCCGGCAGGGAGTCGGCCAGCAATCCCGGTAATCCCTGATAGGTTTCCTCAGAAAGATAGGGAAAGTTGTAAATGTTCTGTCCTTGAAGCGGCATCATCAGGGGGGCCAGTTCCAATCCAAGTTTTTTGAACTTCGGATCATATTCGAAGAATGCGTTTTTCCGCTCATGATCCCAAGCTGCTGTACCCACTTTTTTATTCCAAAGAAAGACATTGCACAAAGAATAATTCGTCATGATTTCCTCGATGCTTTCTGACGTAATTTACCTTGAAGTTTGGCCAGTTGGATGGGGCTGATTGCAGGGGCGGGCAGGAAAGCATCCAGACTGTCCAACGCTTCCAGTGCATTCAGAACCCGGATAAAATTTGCCAGTGTCGCCCCTTTTCCATCTTCCAGTCTGGCAACGGAGTTGATACCGATACCGGCCCTGTCGGCGATTTCCTTTTGGGATCTGTCCATATTCAGCCTTCGGCGTTTCAAACGAGTACCGATTTCACTCAAAGCCTGTTCCGTATTCATGTCTACCTCCTGCAATTTTTCCTACAATATAGCTGACAAATTCAGATAATCAAATATAACAAACCAAAAATAGTTGATAAAATTGACCAATTGAATATAATATACCATTTATAGATTATTAAGTGCGGCAAAACAATTCATGAGCAATATCCAGCTCTACCTGCCGCCTTTTTGCGATTCCATTCATGGAAGGGGTATTGCGTTTTATTTCCAACTCCTGATTTTCTGATGGGAAAAACGACGTAGTTTTTCTCATCGTAAAGTGTTGTTTGCTTGAAGTTTAGCTGTGCTTCTCATAGACTATATCCAGATAGTTTTTGATTGGGCTAATGGATGAGGAACATGGGGCTATGTTCAATATGACGAAGATTCGTGCGACGAATGGTTCCGGGAAGAGTTTCTATGCGAATCATCTGTGTTCAAACGATTATTATTCGGAGCATGAGAAGGTTC
>ERZ1034917.1846-NODE-1846-length-11456-cov-15.528550_pt1 | contig 11456 bp, 7 predicted proteins | sample MGYA00520605_ERZ1034917 | MGnify/ENA primary metagenome ERZ1034917 (study PRJEB33766, sample SAMN09781784) | gut metagenome | biome: gut microbiome | host: Homo sapiens | place: Madagascar | study: EMG produced TPA metagenomics assembly of the PRJNA485056 data... | reverse complement strand
GCAAGTACGGCAAGGGACAGATTTTCTACATCAATCTTGCGGTTGAGCGGATGGCTGTTGCGGAACTGCCGGGCTGCTTCCACGGCGAAGAGCTGAATCCGGTGTATCTGCTTTACCGTGAGGCGATGGAGCGTGCCGGAATCCGCCGAGTTGTGACGAAACTTCTGCCTGGAGTCGGCATTACGGAGCATCCGCTGGATGCGCACCGCACGGTGTGTGTCGCGGTGAACTACAAGCCGGAGGAGGCGGTATGGCAGCTTGAAATTTCGGGCGTTGTGAAAGAGGTCTGGAACGGCGCGTGGGAGAACGGCACGCTCCGGATCGGCGGCAACGACGGCACTGTGTTTGTTGTCGAGCATTGATTCGTCTGACGAAACGGTAAAAAAAGCGCGCGCACCGGGAGAAAATTCCGGTGCGCGCTTTTTGTTTCGGTCTCCGGCTCAATTATGAAAGCCGAATTGTCCGGGCTTGTTTGCATTACCAGCGGTAATAACGGTAGGGGTCGTCCTCTATGAGATTCCGGTCGGTGTAGAGGCCGTCCGGTGCGGCTTTGAGTCCAATGACCGGATGCCCCAATATGCCGCCTTCGCCGCGGAGGTCGTTGCAGAGAACCACAAGTGTGTTGCCTGTCTTCCTGAGCTGCCTGCCTTTCAGCGTGAATTTGCGCGGCAAAGCCCAGTAACCGTCCGGATGCGTTTTCTGCGTGAGTTCACCGAGGAATTCTCCGTTCAGCCAGACCCATGACTCGTCGTCAACGGCTCCCAGATCAAGCTCATATTCCGTTTCCGGAGAGAGCGGGAGATCCAGCGAAAAATTGAGGCGGTACCAGAACCAGCCGTCATAAGCGGAGAGGTCGCGGAACTGCTGCTCAAAACCGCGTCCGGGGGTGATGGAACGCCAATTCTTCGTTTTGCTGAATCCGGGCAGCTGGAAGCCGGAGGCGCGTCCGGTTTTCTCCGGATCGGCAATTCCGCGCCAGCCGGAGAGCAGGTTCTGACGGGTGACCGCCCGGTAGCCGCGACTCAGAAAGTCTGCGGATGCATGATGTTCCGCACGCATGTTGTGGAGCAGACGGGCAATCAGGAAATCCTGGCGCCGCAGAGTCGTGCGGTTGCGGAAGACGTCCGGGAAAAGCCACGGCGCCGTTTGAAGCGCGGAGATCCTTCCTTTCCCGACGGCAAGAGTCCGCAGAGCGCGTCCGCCGGCGTCTTCCGGTTCAAAGGAGGTCATGGGCAATTCGATGCGCCAGTGAAGTTCACTGTTGGAAATGCCGTCAAACAGCGGTTCTTTCCGCAGATCTTTTGTCAGGTCGGAGAAGAATTTCCCTTTCTGCGCCGGAAGTTCCGGAAGAAGCTCTGCAAGCTCTTTTTTCGCAAGCGCGATGGCGAATACCTGAACGCCCGCTTCTGCTGCGGACCGGGCTTTCCGGATGTCGGCTCCGGAGGTGATGACCAGAATGTCGCCGGCGGCTGCTTCCGGAGTGTCTTTGACAGAAATTTTCAGCCGGTTCAGCAGTGCGCGTCCTTCCGGATTTCCGTCGTAAAAGACGGGGCGCGGGGGGAGCGGCTGACGGCGGTCAAGGTGTTCCAGAAGAGTTGCCAGAAGATTTTCCGCTTCGGGTTCCTCTTCGGTTCGTCCGGAAAGATCCAGCTGACAGAAAAGAGCGGTTCCGTGTCCGAAAGTGTATTCGAGCAGAGGCGCATACTGGAGATCGAATCCGCCGATCAGAAGCGGTTTGAAATTGCCCGCGGAAGGCTTTTCGATGAGAACGGTTGCGACGCTGTTGCGGTTCCCGGCGCGCCAGACGTGGCTGGCGGTGTATCCGTTGCGGGTGAGACGCGGAACGCTGTGCTCTCCGGGGGCTTGCTGCATGAATGGAGGAAGAGACGTCGCCGCGCCCCGCCAGTGATGCAGATCCGGAAGAAGGGGGGTTGCGGAGAAAACGGTGCGCAGACCCTGAATGTTCCAGCGGAAACCCAGCCGCTCCAGCGTTTCCGGGGACTGTTCGAGAATCAGAACTTTCCGTCCTTCGTCAAGAGCTGTGTTGAGCCCGAACGGAAGTTTTTCCATGCTGTTCCGTCCGAGAACCAGAAGTTCGGATTCTTTCCACTCGTGTTCATTTTTGATCAGACGGAATGAAAGTCCGAGTTTCTTCAGAAGATCGGCGGCGGTCCCCTCCGGATCAAACAGCGCGATTCCGGATTGAAGAGAGAGCCGGGGCTCCGGAAGAATGTCGAATACGAACGAATCTTTCATGCCGCTTCCGTCGGGGAAACGGAATTCCGCGTTCAGGGTGAGTTTTCTGTGTTTCGTCGCGGGAGGAATGCGCAGGGAGAAGGGAAGCTCCAGGCGTTCTCCGGGCTGGACTTCGCCCTGCTCCTCGCCGGACAGCTGAAGTTCGGGGACGTTCCAGACAACACGGACGGTTCCGGTTTTTCGCAGGTCGCTGACCGTGAGCAGAGATTTTTCAATGAGTTCCCCCGGACGGAATGTGTGGCTCTTGTCCGTCAGGTCGCCGCGTTTTCCCGCGATCCATCCGGTGATTGTGCGCAGATAGGGGAGGGAGTCTTTTCCGGCAAGCGTAGGAACGAACTCGCGGAACGGGTCTTTCATGAAATCCCAGTGAGTTCCCGCGACGTCGGGGACGATGCCCGGCCGCTTGAGGTTGTCGAACTGTCCGGGCCATGCTCCGCTTCGTGCAGGCTGTCCGGGGGCGGCTTTCAGGAGAACAACCTGATCCCAGGGGAGAAGGTAGGAGAGTCCGCGGATGCGGAATGCCTGAAAATTTTCTTTTGCGAACTGCGCGATGACGTTGAGTCTTCCATCGTTCCCGAACCCTTTCAGAAGTTCTCCGAAGAAGACGGATTCGCTGCGTTTGAGGACGCGTTCTTCATTGCGCATCATCTGGATTTTGGCGGGGTCGAGCGCATACGCCTGTTCTCCCAGAATTTCCGCATTGAATTCATCCATCCAGAGGCATTGTTTTGCGGGACCGCTCCAGATGAAGGTGGGACCGCGCATGCTGGACCAGCTTGCCAGATGGGGAAGTCCCCATTCGCTCATCATAACGGGTTTCGTGCCGTCTTTCTCCCAGAGTTCGAGCCAGTCGCTCCGCTCCTGCGGGGGAGCCCAGTTGAGGTAGCAGTTGACGGCGTGGATTTTTCCGATGCTTCCGGCATGATGATAGATGACGCGCGTGGGATCAATGCCGACGACGATTCTTTCCGCGATCAGGGACTGTGCGCGGTACTTCCGGAGGTCGGCGGAGAGTTCTTCTTCCGCAATGTCCCGTCCGATGGTCTGCGGATTCTGATCTCCGTAATATCCGGCGGCGTTGTGGTTCATGGAATACATGACTACACCGGGGAGATTCTGATAGCGGCGGACCGTGTATTCCGCGAGAGCTTTGTAATTTGCTGCGACTTCCGGAGAATCGAGTTTCCAGCCGAACTGGCTTCCGTGGGGCAGGGTCAGGGAGGTGAGCATGCCTTGCCGTGAGCTTTCCCGGTAATAATCTCCGAGATATCCGGTTATGCCGGGGGCGCAGTTGTAGTCGTAGCCGGTCAGATGATTGAACCCGAGTTCGCGTGCGCGGCGGACTTTCCGCTGAACCGTAAAGAGCGCGTTTGCTACTGCGCCTTCACGGGTTCCGTCGACAATCAGAGAGCGCAGATGCAGAACGGTTCCGTTCAGAAGGAAGTTGCGTCCCTTGACTTCAAATTCACGGAATCCGAATGTTTCGGGATAGAGTTCATCGACGGTTTTTCCATCCCTGTTCAGCGAAAGATGCAGAGTGTAGAGGTTTTCCGGGCGGTCGATATCCCACAGTTTCGGGTTTGCCCACGGGGTTGAGAATTCCAGCTGAAGCGTTTTCTGTTTTTCCTTCACTTGAAAAGGCTTCGATTCAAATTCCAGAACTTTGTTTTCCCGGTCCATGACGTGGGCGGAGAGTGTGTAGGTTCCGGTCTGTAAATTGTCCAGACGCGTATCGCAGGAGATTGTTTTATTTTTGACACTGGTTTTGATCAGCACATCGCGGATGTTTCCGGTGCGCGGGTATGCGGCAAGAAACATATCGCCGCAGATTCCGCGGTGTTCCAGCCGTCCTGTCATTTTTGTGAGCCGTCCTGGCGCCATGAAAACGGATTTGACCGCTTCATCCGGACGGGCCGTCACAAGGAGGGAGAGCGTAACGGTTTCGCCGGGTTTCACGAAACCGGTCAGATCAATGCCGCCGCCCGGATAATAGAATTCGCCCGCGGGTTTTCCGTTGATGAAAACCTGGGCGCAGGTCTGGATCAGGGTGACTTCCAGCTCAATGCGTTTGCCGGTCCAGTTTTCCGGAATTTTAACGGTGCGCAGATACCATGCCTGATTCAGTTTCAGCGGATCGAATTTCGGAGCGAAGGGAGAGAGAAAGATGGTCTGGGAGCGTCCGACTTCAAGGCTTCCGTAGTTGCCCGGCCAGCTGCCGGGGACTTTGAACCATCCCCATCCGGAACCTTTGACAGGGAGCGCGTTCCCCTCGTTTGCCGAGAGAACGGGCTTGAAGCGCCAGAGTCCGTTGAGGCAGATTTCCTCTCTGGTTCCGGTGACGCGGCGTGCGGCGTCGTTGAGGTCCCAGAGCTGTGCCGCCGGAGCGAAGGGAGAATCTTCATCCATGACGGGAGTTTCTGTTCCCTCCAGAGCGCGGAGCTGCATGTTCCGGAATTCGGCGGAACCGGATTTTCCGTAATTCCAGGGCTGAACTTCGAGAAATGCCGCGCCATCGGGAACGTCGTAGAGCTTTACGCAGCGGCGGAATCCGGTTGTGCCGCTCGCGGAGAAAACTTCGGGACCCGGGCCGACGCCTTTTCCGTTGCGGTCCAGAAAGCGCAGTCCTGTGCGTGCGTTCTGCCAGTCGGCGGAGCCGGGAATCACCTGATCGGTTGCCATTTCAAACTTCAGGAGCATCCGTTTGGCTTTTTCCGGCAGCGGAACGCGGAATGTGCATCCGGAAGAACCGGAGATCCGGACGGAGACTCCGTTTTCGCCGCGGGAAACCGTGGTCCCGGACGCCTTCGTGTATGGTGTGGAAAGGAAGAGATTGTCTGCGCCGTTCTGTTCGTTCAATGCAAAGAGCCGGATCTCTCTGAAGAAGGCTTTCCCGGCGGTTCCGTAGTTCCAGGGGTCGAGTTTCAGCGAGACTGCGCCCTCCGGAACATTGTAGACCCGTTCAAAGAGTGTTTCCTTGTGGGTCCCGCTTGCGCCGATGACATCCGGCCATGGTCCGGTCGGTTTGGCGTTTTTGTCGTAGAATCTCATTCCCATGCGGGCGTTCTGCCAGTCGGCGGCGCCGCGGACAACTCCGTCGACTTCCAGACGGACACTGAGGAAGAGCTGTTTGGTTCCGGCGGGTATGGGAACCCGGAAGGAAGCCCCGTGCGAAGCTTCGGCCGTGACGGATACTGCATCGGCGGTTTTGACGATCTGAGTGTTTCCGTGTTTGCCCGGTTTGAGCGCGAGCAGCAGGTTTTCCGCATAAACGGAGGCTGCCGCAAGGAGCAGAAGCAGAATGGAAAGAGCAGTTTTGTTTTTCATAAGAGAAGTTCCTTCCGGAGATTATTTCATGTAAAGTCCGCGCCAGAAATACTGACTCCATCCCTGATCGCCGTAAATGTCGTTGAAGGCGCGGAAGCCGACATGACCATCCACATAAAGCGTGTTGATTCCGCGTCCGGAGTTGTGGCGTTTTGCCACGCGCAGATAGAAGATTCCTGCGGGCGGGGAGCTCCACGGCGATTTGTTCTGATCCGCCCAGTTCCAGTCGTTGTCGCCGATGAGCAGATGTTCCGAGGGACGGCGGATCCGGAGAATGTCGAGAGACTGATCCAGATCCATTGTCGGGTGCCAGTCGGTTCCTTTGGCCGCATCGGCGGCGAGGAAGAGGTTCAGCCCGTAGTTTCTCCAGACTTCGGTTCCCTGGCGGGCGGGGCATAAGAACAGATTTTCAAGCGTTCCGTCGCTCTTGAGCGAGGCGTCTTTGAGTTTGTTTTTGCCTTTGGAGATCCCGTAGACCGCGATTCTGTCCTGCCAGGTGATGTAATTCTCTGTTGAAAGCGCGACAGGAGGAATCCGTTTGAAATCGGCATTGTAGAGTTGGAAAGCCTGTCCAATCTGCCGCAGATTTCCGGTGCAGCTGATATCCCGCGCCTTGCCACGCGCCGAGTTCAGCGCAGGCAGAAGAATGCTTACAAGAATTGCAATGATTGCTATTACGATAAGGAGCTCTATAAGCGTGAATCTGTTTGGTTTCTCCTGAATCGGCGGAGCGGTATGTACTGTCGGTTGATTTTGTTTTTTCATATGTCGGCCTCTTGTTTGTTTTCCGGTTGCTTTTTAGTGAGCTTTTTTGAGATTCCATTGAGTTTGTCCAGTGTGAAATTTCTGTACATTTTCAATCTAAGTTGTCTGTTTCATGATGGCGTCCTCCTGTATTTATTCCGTGAAAATTTACGTGCCCGGCGTAAAATCTTCGGTTCCGGCGGATTCGCGCCAGATGAACTTCCGGTTGATTTCCGAATTGATGATTCTGCGGTTGTTTTCTTTCAGGGCCTGAACGAAAATCCGGCAGAGTTCCGCGCCGATTTCATACATCGGATAAGTGATCGTCGCCAGCGGGGGAAGCTGATCTGTGCATTGCGGAAGATCGTCCGCTCCGATCACGGCAATGTCTTCCGGTATTCTTTTTCCCGCTTCCTGGAGTGCGTGCATGATGCCGAAGGTGCGGCTGTCGGTTCCCCCGATGACCGCATCAACCGGAAGCCCGGATTGCAGAACTTCCTTCATGGCGGTATAACCGTCCTTTTCAAGGAGTCCGCACTCTTTGTGATATTCGGGAGCGAATTCCAGCCCGGCATCGGCCGCGGCATCGTGGAAATCCTTCCAGTGCTCTTCCGCATACCCGGTTGCATGAACCGGTTCATGGAAAAACAGAAGGTGGCGTCTGCCCTGCTTTTTCAGATACGAGAGAGCTTCCATATAGGGGGCTTTGAGCCCGGAGCAGACGGTGTGGCAGAGCGGGGAGGGTTTATAGCTTCGGGCGAGAACGATTTTTCCGGCTTTGCCGAGTTCTTCGGCCCACGTCCAGTCGGATTCCAGAACGGGATGATAGAGGTATCCTTCCGCACCCGGAGTGAGGAGTTCATCCAGAGTTTCCCGGTTGACCGGACGGTAGTGGTCAAAGAAAAATGTTTCCGTGATGATTCCATATTCGCGAGCGGTTCTGGAGAATCCTTCGAGGACATACTGGTAGTTGAACCAGTTGACCGTGCTTCCCGGAATATACTTTTTAGCCGACTGGGTGATGACGCGGACAACTTTTCCTTTGGGGCTCTGTTCTGCAACATAGGTGCCGAGCCCTTTTTTGCGGAACAGGATTCCGCGGTCGGTGAGACTTGCGAGAATTTTGTTGACGGTTGGAACTGCGACTCCGATTTCTTTGGACAATGCCGCTTCCGACGGAATTCTGTCGCCTGGGTTGCGTGCCGCAACAATATTCTCCAGAATATACTGTTCAACCAGTTCAGAACGGGAAACTTCTCTCAGCCGCATTGTCTGCTCTCGCCTTATTTTTGAGTTAGTGAATTAGTTACTAAGTGTTCCGAGTTTACTATACTCTGCGCTTTTTATTTTGTCAAGCGGAGAAAAAGGAATTTTATGGAAAAATTTTGTCACCTCACGAAGTCAGATGACATCCGGAAAAGTCTGTGTAACGAATTTTTATAAAATCACACCGGTCCCCTTTGCATTTTACTGAAAATTCGTTGCGCAGACAAGCGTTCGAAGACGAGGTATTTTGAGTTCAACTTCGCCTGATGTTGTCAAAAGTTTCCGCTTATATGTTCCTGCCCGGGTATCCTGTCGATCCGGACTTCGCTGATACCGGCCGGCGTTGCAGATTGCATCCGCTTCTTCATTCAAAAGAGTATTCAGGGTATCTTCAACGGACTTTCTGACCAGCCCGTCCAGATGCTCCATAACCTCTTTTTCATTGACTTTGATGGCTCCAGAGATTGACTTTTCGTTTTTCTGCGCTACATTTTCCATAGTCTGTTTCCTTTCGGTTGGTTTTGGGTCGGAATAATAATCAATCATGGAAACAGGCTTTTTCAAGCCCCTGTCCCATCAAATGTGCGCAATTTCTCGGACGTCATCAAACGCTTCGATGACGTCGACGCCATCATGCCGAAATGCCTTTTCCTTGAACCGCAGGCTGTCTGCATGAAAATGGTCCGTCTTTATAAAAAGAATGATCCCGCGATCGACAAGTTCTTCCGCAAAAAAGGCGCAACACTCAAGAAGGACAACTGCGTGCTTCCCGCCCTGCTCTACGCTTGGATTCTCCTGAAGCAGGGCAAAAACGACGACGCCTTCACAGTTCTCACCAACGCCAAGAAGAAGAGCGAAAATCCGGTTCTCGTCGCCAACTGGGAAGCGCTTGCAAACGGCAAGATCAAACAGTTCTCCAACGCCGGACTCGGCGAAGCGTGGTATGCGCTCGGACTCGAAATGCCGAAGATGCAGCGTGTTCAGCAGCAGCCGCAGTACCGCTACCGCTGATCTGATTTTCATACACAGAAAAAAGCGCCGCTCACAGGAGAGAATCCCGTAAGCGGCGCTCTTCTTTTATCTGCAGCGTTCCGTTATTTCAAATTCAGCGGAAAGATGTTGCAGTTTTTCCGTCCAAGTTCAAGAGTGCGGGAGAACGTGCCGCTGTCCGTGCTGATTTCCGCCTCGTACATGCCGTAGAAACCGTGGAACTGGTTCAGCGCGCCGTCTTCGTAATCCAGCTCCGTTTCCGTGTGCCATTCGTGCTTGATGAGGTGTTCCAGAACCTTGAACGCGGGTTTCGGCGAAAAATCATAGTTGACGAGTCCCGCGCGCAGACTGTTCTCGCCGTCTTCACTGCCGAGCGGAGCGTAAGCGGCGGTTCCGTCGACCAGATTCCACCAGGTAACGGCATTGACCGCCGGATGGCTGAACCACAGACGGTACAGCTTTTCCGTAACAAGCTCCTGAAACGCATCGCCATCCCCGAGGTCGCGGCGGCTCACGATGCTGACCTCCGAAAAGTTCACCGGAATTCCCAGTTTCGCATAAAGATCCAGACACAGGAAAAGAATCCGCGGATTCAGGAAATTTTCATGCTCCCCATGCAGGAAGTTGTCGAACATGTGGAACTGAAGTCCGAGTCCGCCCACACGGCAGCCGTGTTCCTGAAGGGAACGGATCAGCAGATAGACCGGCGTATAATCGCCGTTGAAGTCCCACCAGCGGCGGTCGTCATTGTAAAGCAGCGTCGCATTCGGGAAATAGCGGTCCGCCATCCGGAACACCCGATGAACATGGTCATCAGGGTAAACGACTTTCCCCGTCGGCCACATGTGCGGCAGACGTGTCTGCGCCTCGTTCACACAATCCCAGAGAAAAATTTTGTCGCCGTAACGCTCCGCGATCTGCGCCATACGGCGGTCGAGCTTCCGCATCACCTGCGCCGGATTGTTCGGAAGCCACGCGGGTTTGAAACAGTGCCAGCAGAGCGGATGTCCCTTCGGCAGAATCCCGTTACGGCTGCAGAACTCCACAACCTCATCGGTCGGAGGACGGCGGTAGACCGGACGGCTTCCGGTTTTGAAGCGCAGCTCCCCCTCCTCCGGTTCGAGATCGGACCAGTAGAACGGAACGACAGCTTCGTTGAACAGAGAAGCGAAGACCTCTTCATATTTCCGGTTCTGTTCCGCCTCCGGAAACTGATTCAGCATGAAGGCGTTGCAGCCGAAAAGAAATTCATGCGTTTTCTGCTTCAGACGGATCTTCGCGCGGGGTACGGGCTTGCCGTCGGGTCCGGTCAGACGGATTTCCCCGAAACCTTTGCGGAACATCTCCGTTCCGGTGCGAATCCGGAACTCCACTTCATCATCTTTGCGGACAAGGAACTTTGTCAGTTCTTTAGCAAAATCGTTCATCATGATAACTCTCCTGTGAGGTTGGTGATTTCCTGAGCAATACGATCCAATACACGGCAAAGCCCCGCATTTTTTTCCGGCGTCGCCTCCGCAATCGGAATGTAGCCGCCGAGCGCACCGATAAAGACATTTTTCCGTGTGTAAACCGGACGCGCGGCGGCGAAGAATCCGTTATCCGTCCGGTCTTTGGCGCAGATGCCGAGGCGGCGGATTTCCGCGAGTTCATGCTCCATCTCCGGCCATGCTCCGGGCGGAACGGGGTTGGATTCCAGAAACATTTTCCGCTCCGTTTCCGGTGCGAATGCAAGCAGGACATGCGTAGTGACGCGGCTGTAATTGAATTTGCGCTCCCGTTCCACCGCTTCCGGATTGACCGAAATAACCGAATTCCCGGAAACCGATGCGATCATGAGCCGCTCCCCGTTGAACAGCGTTGTCAATATAAACGAATCGCCCGTCTCCTCCGCCGCAGATTTAAGCAGCGGAAGCGCAATGGGACGGATCCGTTCCGCAAACGATCCGGCTTTGCAGAGCATGGCGCATTTTTCTCCCGGCGCATAGAGTCCGCGTTCCTTGCGGCGGATGTAACCGCAGAACTCAAGTGTCTGCATCATATTCCGCGCAGTCGTTTTCTGCATGCCGAACCGCTCCGCGATCTCCGCAAGCCCGGTTCCATCCGAAATCATCGAACTCTCCAAAACATATTCCAGTACGGAAAACGCTTTCGCGACCGATTGTATCGACGGCTTATTCATTATTCTCACCTCTTGTTCATTATTATTGAATAATATAATATCAACCTTCCGCATGTCAAGCGTTTTCCGGAACTTTAAAAAGAAAAAACGCGAACCCGGCAGAAATCAGGACCACCGGCTTAGCCGGTGGTTTGCACCAGCCCTATAAGGGCATATTACCGGCAGGGCCCCTCAAAGGGGCTCTGAATGGTTCCGCCATGCGCACCACTGTTTCAGCGGCTACTCACAAGTAGCTCGTGTTTAGAGCTTTTTTGGGATCTTCTCGCCTGTAAACGGGTCGAATAATTCCCCTTGCACAAGCTTGTCCGCAGCCATATCTTCTACCAGTTGATTTCGGATATACTCCGCTATCACTTTCCGATTCCGCCCCACGGTATCCACATAGTACCCACGACACCAAAAGCGCCGATTACCGTATTTGTATTTCAAATTTGCGTGGCGGTCAAATATGATCAGCGAACTTTTCCCTTTCAAGTATCCCATAAACTGCGAGACGCTCATACTCGGGGGAATACTTACCAACATGTGGATATGATCTGGACAAAGTTCGCCCTCCTCTATGGTTACGTTTTTCCGTTCGCAAAGGCTGCGCTGGAGTCTGTGTAACGAATTTTCTGTAAAATCGCAAAGGGTGCCAGTGCGAGGAGGCACTTGAATTGGCAAAAAAAATGTGATAAGTTCTCCGAACTGCTTT
>ERZ1034917.1845-NODE-1845-length-11458-cov-3.479786_pt1 | contig 11458 bp, 6 predicted proteins | sample MGYA00520605_ERZ1034917 | MGnify/ENA primary metagenome ERZ1034917 (study PRJEB33766, sample SAMN09781784) | gut metagenome | biome: gut microbiome | host: Homo sapiens | place: Madagascar | study: EMG produced TPA metagenomics assembly of the PRJNA485056 data... | reverse complement strand
AAGTATGACAGCATGCAGTCTACCTTCACCAACTTCAGCGAGATGCTGGATGGGTACGCTAAGCTGATCGACGCCTCCGCAAATGAGCTGGAGATGACGGACCAGAATTTGAAGAACAAAATCGGGAGCTTCTAAGTCCTAAGCAGCAGGGCCGGGTCATTTCATATCGTTGCAAATGACCCGGCCCACTATTTTTTAAGGGTGGAATCGTTCTATGTTTAATTTGGATGCCGCCGTATGTACTGACGTTGGCAAAGTCAGAAACAACAACGAAGATAATTATTATCTGTGCGGGAAATATAAGGCAGATACATCACAAAATAACGCGCTGCTGGCGGACCAGAGAGCTGCTGCGGGCGCATTGTATTCTGTTTGCGATGGTATGGGCGGCGCAGAGAAAGGCGAACTGGCCTCTTTAATAGCAGTACAGTCTTTGCAGGGTTGTACTATATCTGAATTTCAAAGCAAAATGACGCAAAAAATCATGCAGATCAATCTGGATATTTGCAACGAAATTCAGAAAAACGGCGGCGTAAGAATTGGCTCAACGCTGGCCGCATTATGTGTTGACAATAATCGTGCTATGGCATGTAATCTTGGCGATAGCCGGGTATACTATCTCCATGCTGGTGCGTTGCGGCAAATCAGTGTTGACCACAACGAAGCGCAAAGCATGGTAAACATGGGCCTCGTCAGCAAAGAGCAGGCGCGGCACCAGAAAGAAAAGCATCGGCTCACACAGCATCTGGGAATCTTCCCGGATGAAATGATAATTGAACCGTACTTCTCGGAAGAAATCAATCTTGAGGCGGGGGACAAATTTCTTCTGTGCAGCGATGGCCTGACAGACATGTTGGATGATTTGGAAATTCAACAGATTCTGCAAAAGGACCTGCCTGCAGAGCAGCTTGCAAAAGCGCTGACGAATGCGGCCGTTGCTGCTGGCGGAAAAGACAACTGCACCGTGCTTGTTGTGACTGTAAAAGATGCTGCAACAGCGTCCGCCAAGCGTCCGATAACAAAACGTGTTCCCCTAATTGTAGGCGGTGTGGCTGGCGGAATTGTTTTAGTTTGTGTCGCTTTGTGGGGGTCCCGCGTGCAATCCTACAATAAAGGATTGGCATATATTGAAAGTGGTTCCTATCAGCAAGCGTTGAATACCTTATCAAAAGTCAACTACAAGGACAGCACCGCGCTCTGTGAGGATTTGCGCACTTACCTGCAAGCGATAGAGCTGCAAAGTAGTGCGGATTACGAAGGCGCTGCCGCCCTATTCGAAAATCTAGGTGATTTTGCGGATAGTTCCAGTCAGTTGCAGCTATGCCTTCAGGCAATCTCTACGGCAGATAAACAATCACAGTATGACACCGCGGTAGAGTATATGGAATCTGCGGATTACGCCAATGCAAGGAAAATTTTCTTGTCGCTGCGCGATTATGAGGACAGCGCTGCAAAGGCTGATTTGTGTACGCATTTGCAGCAGGAAGCCCAGTATAACGATGCTGTTAAAGCGGAAAAGAAGAACGACTACGAGGCGGCTTACCGTATTTATGCAGAGCTTGGGGACTATCTGGACAGCGCAGCCAGAGCCGAAGAATGCCGCTACCAATATGCTGTGCAGTTGATGGAACAGGGCGAATACAAAACTGCACGGATACATTTCTTATCTTTGGGAACATATGAGGATTCCAAAGATAAAGCGGCAGCATGTGAAGAGCTTGCAAATCAGGCAACGCCGGAGACTGCGCAAAAAGAGGCATCCCCCAAAACAAAAAGCGATGAATAAGACAGTTGGTGTAACATATGGATGAAAAATATTATAAGGGATTTGAGCCTTTCTTCGGTGCATGGAAAATTGAGCGGCTGATTGGAGAGGGCAGCTACGGAAAAGTATTCGAGATTTCGCGCAGCGAGTTTGGTATCACCTACCGTGCGGCAATGAAGGCGATTTCCATCCCGCAAAAGGAAACGGAATCCGATGCGCTGATGCTCGATAGCGGTATGAGTCACCAGCAGGTCACAAGCTACTACTATGGCTGTGTGGAACAGCTTTCAAGAGAAATTGACCTGATGACACGCTTAAAGGGAAACTCCTACATCGTCAGTTATGAGGATCACCAAATCATTCCGCATACAGATGGCATTGGTTGGGACATTTTTGTGCGGATGGAATTACTCACCCCACTGCAAGAATACATCCGCGACCATGCGCCTTTTACACAAGCGGATACCGTAAAGCTGGGAATTGAGCTATGCAAAGCACTTGAAGTGTGTGGGCAGCACCAAATCATCCACAGAGATATTAAGCCGGAAAATATCTTCGCCACAGCAACCGGAGATTTTAAGCTCGGAGATTTCGGAACCGCACGAATTACTGACCAGACCAAGGGAGCCTCTACCAGAACCGGCACAAATATGTACATGGCTCCGGAGGTGTTCCGTGGCGAAAGATATGACAGCCGGGTAGACATTTATTCGTTGGGACTTGTTATGTATCGCCTTTTGAACGATGGACGGTTGCCGTTCTTTCCTGCATATCCTGCGCCCATCACTTTCAGCGACCGTGAAAATGCAATGGCGCAGCGCATGAATGGTGTTGCTTTCCCTGCACCTAAATATGCGGACGCTAAGGTGGCAGAAATCATAGTAAAAGCATGCGCTTATAATGCGGAGGACCGCTTTGCAACTCCTGCTGAAATGCGGCAAGCCTTGGAGACAATGCAGGTGGTCCCTACAAACAGTGCCTCTACCCCTACGATTGAAAAGGTAGAGGAACCTGTAAATGTCGTTGAAGATGATGAAAAAACCATCAGCCGTTATACCGAAAATGTAGTAGAACCTGTTCAGGAAAAAACTGACGCCGCACCGGCAGCGCAGGCAGAAGCGGACATGAAAAAGCCCGCGAAGCGGAACCCTATCAAGATTATTCTGCTGGTTATTGCAGGTATATTTCTTATTCCGTTAGTTTTGATTATGGTATACCTGCTGCTGATTGTGATAATAGGTTACCCCATTTTATGGATGCCGGCTTTCGTGGTTGCCATCGGCATTGCAGTAGTGCGTATGCCGAAGAAAAAGAAGAAGTAAGCGTTGTTTGTTGAGCTTGCGGCACTGAAGAGGAGTAAAAATGGATACAGATTATTATAAACAATATGAGCCATTCTTTGGTTCATGGAAAATTGTGCGGTTGATTGGTGAGGGAACCTACGGTAAGGTTTTTGAAATCTGCCGCAGTGAATATGGTATCGAAGAAAAGGCTGCACTGAAAATCATCTCAATTCCGGCATCTAAGTCAGAATATAACAGTGTTCTGACGGATTGCATGGATGAGCTCAGCGCAACCGAGTATTTCCGAAACTATATGCAGGAAATGATTCGGGAAATTTCTTTGATGTCCAAGTTGAAGGGCAACAGTTATATTGTCTGCTACGAAGATCATGAAGTTAAAAACCGTGCCGAAACTGTCGGCTGGGATATTATGATCCGTATGGAGCTTCTTACGCCCTTAAACGAGTATACGCGGGAAAAGGGAACCTTGGGAAAGGATGAAGTCATCCACTTAGGCATCGACATCTGCAAGGCGTTGGAAATTTGCCAGAAATACGATATTATCCATCGTGATATAAAGCCCGAAAATATTTTTGTAGCTGACTATGGCAACTTTAAGCTCGGTGACTTTGGCATTGCGCGTATCGCAAGCCAAACCAGCGGAGCCTCTACTCGCGCGGGTACCAATGCTTACATGGCCCCTGAAATCTACCGCGGCGAACACTACGGAAAAACTGTTGACCTTTATTCTCTAGGCTTGGTGCTGTACCGTCTTTTGAATGATAACCGCCTGCCTTTTATGCCGCAATATCCTGCACCACTTCGTTTTCAGGATCGTGAGAACGCACAGGCTATGCGCCTGAGTGGTGCGCCTATCCCTGCACCAGCACACGCAGACCCGACTTTGGCAAATGTCATTGCGAAAGCGTGCGCATATAACGCAGGGGACCGTTTTGCAACTGCTACTGATATGCGCCTTGCGCTGGAAAGCGTGCTTCAGCCTGAAAAGACGGTGAGTGATACTGTACATATCGCAAGCGGATCGCCTCAGCCAAGCAGCAATGCTACGCCCAATCCATACAGCGAGGCGAGCAATGAAAGCGCCGAGGCAACAATAAGCCGATTTGCAAACAGTAACACAATTGCTGCTCAACAAGAGGACGAGGATAAAACAGTCAGCAGGTTTGCTGATGCCGTTGCTCCTAAATCTACTATAAGTTTGTCCCAGCAAAAAGAGCACCAATCGTCCGCTCCTGTCAGCGATGAGAAATCAGAAACCTCCAAAAAGGGACGGAAAGCAAGAGTTAGCACAAAAGTCAAATTGTCTGCTGCCATTATTCTGGCCTGTGTTGGTGTAATAGTGTATTACGCTTATTCAGGAAATAAAGTTGAAGTCGCACCGGAATCTCAGCTGGAAAGTACGGGGGCAAAACAAGATTTCGTTACAGAATCAGAGCCGGTACGGTTGTCTACGGTTGAAATAATCGATGAGTATTATACCCCCGGTCATTGGACTGAAACATTTGGATATGCAACCAGCACTGACACCGAATGGAACACGCTTCAAATTGACGGCGTGGATAGTTCCTCTTGCAATAGAATTGAACGGACATTTGATGAAAATGGGAATGTGAATCAAGTCACCGCTACCTTTGGAGACGGAAGTACCACAGTTTATGATGTTTCCTTTGAAACAATCGATACTTCTCAAAATGTATATATCACCGGGGAAAACGCTAACGGAACGCTGAAAATAATTTACTCCATGGAACAAAATTCTGATGGAAGCATATTAAATGCAAGTACGAGTGTTGAATACCCAGACATTCCTGACTCACTGGTACAACAAAGTTGTGCTGTTGTACTTAACGAAACGGGCTACATTAAAGAGATTCGCGGCGATGATTACGTTTTAGCATTTAGGCAGCCTAATGAAAGTAATCTAGATATATATAATATCACCGGCTCGTCTGGAACGAGTGCAACACTTACATTTTCTCCCGTTGTTGGATATAGCGCGTGGGAAAAGATGGGCGTGACAGATTACTATAATGGTGGTCAGACGAAAGGCACGGTATTATATTGTGGCAATCGTGATAGAATACTGGCGTCCAACTCCATATCTAATTACATTGATTCCATTGCATTGAATTTGGATTCGATCTTGGCTGCTGTATCAGATCCCTTCGGTATTATGGAATTTCTTGATATTGAGAGCTATTCAGTAGAAGGTCAATTAACATACTTGTCTTTTGACACTGCAGCAAATCCTACTGTGCTAATTGCTAAACAGGATGATTCAAAAAAATATGAGATTGATTGGACTTATGAGAAAATCGGCGAAGACACCGTTGCTACCAGTGATTCCCAAGTTGATGATACAGCAATCAATTCCGATGAAGCTGTCACGGTAATGGGCACAGAATACAATGTCGAGGAAACTACTGTAATCAACGCCGACACAATTCATTCGCAGGCAGGCGGAGGAACTTCTGTCACGCAAGAAGATATTACTAATATCGGGAAATTGACCAACCTGACTGAACTTACAATAACATGGCGCGACTTATCTAGTCGAGACCTTTCTCCGCTGGCAAATCTTATTAAGTTGGAAAAGTTGACTATAAGATGTCCAAACTCCAAAAATCAACAACTTGACTTTTTACAAAATCTGACTTCCCTACACGGATTAAAAATGTCAGATGTGTACATGGAAACTGTTCCATCTCTTTCGGCAAGCGCCAGCATGACAAGTTTGGAATTGAGCCGAGATGGTATTGTTGATGCCTCTGCCTTAAAAAAGGTAACCAGTTTGGAAACGCTAAATTTATGTGATAATAAAATCGAAGACATTTCTTTTTTGTGGTCCATGCATAAACTAAAAGAGCTTGATATTTCAAAGAATAATATCCAAGATGTGTATGTTCTGCTAAGTTTGCCGACATTGGAAGTTCTGAAAATCGATACCCTTGGTAATAAGAATACAAGTGCCTTGAATATTTTGCAGGCGATGCCCAATTTGAGGTATCTACGTTTGGCAGATGGAACCTGCTATTCTACGCGACAAGAAGTTGCTGAATATATGCAAAGTTTACAGTCTCAGAGTTTGCAGTGAATTCACAAAAGTCAGTGCTGTTTATTGAACAGAAAATTCATCGGAAGTGAGATCTATGGACATTACCTACTACAAACAGTTCGAGCCGATTTTCGGTTCGTGGAAAATCGACCACTTGATTGGTGAAGGCAGCTTCGGCAAAGTCTTTGAAATCACGCGCGAAGATTTTGGCATCACTTACAAGGCTGCGCTGAAAGCAATCACCATCCCGCAGGGGCAGAGCGAAGCGCGGGATTTGATGCTGGACAGCGGCATGAGCGAAAAGGATGTCTCGGATTATTATTACGGCTATGTGGAAGAGTTGGTCAAAGAATTTGACCTTATGTCAAAGCTAAAAGGCAACTCGAACATCGTAAGCTACGAGGATCATCAGGTCATCCGCCACACAGACGGCATTGGCTGGGATATATTTATCCGAATGGAATTACTCACGCCCTTGAATGAGTATATCCGTACAAATCAAATCACCAAAAAAGATATTATCAAGCTCGGCATTGACATCTGCAAGGCTCTGACCCTATGCCAGAAGCACAAAATCATCCACCGCGACATTAAACCAGAGAACATCTTTATTTCGGCTGATGGTGAATTCAAGCTGGGTGACTTCGGCATTGCCCGTACAGTAGAACGCAGCGAGACACAACTCTCTAAAAAGGGCACCAGTGTTTATATGGCACCGGAAGTGTACCGCGGCGAGAACTACGGAACGAATGTTGACATCTATTCACTGGGTCTTGTGCTGTATAAGCTGCTGAACAATGGTCGCTTGCCTTTCTTGCCCGCAGCGCCGAATCCAATCAGGCATAGCGACCGGGAATCTGCACTGGCGCGGCGCATGAGTGGCGAGCAGTTGCCTTGCCCCGCAGATGCAGAAGGACGCTTGGCTGAAATTGTTCTGCGCGCCTGCGCTTATTACCCGGCAGACCGCTATGCAGCGCCGCTGACCATGCAGCAGGAACTGGAAGCAATTTTGTATAACGATGCTGAACGTCCCATCATATACCCGGAAGGGGATGAAGCGCGGCAGTATCCGACGGCACCGCAAACAAATGATACTGATGGCACTCAGAAAACCATTGGTCGATTTGAAGCTGCTGCGACGGAACGAACCATCAGCAAGTTCGATACCGTTGAGCAGGATAAAACGGTCAGCCGTTTTGCCGAAGCTGCCCCTAAAAAGCTGGATGCCGTACCCACGGCAAAGGCCGCATCAAAGTCCAAGCCTAAAACAATGATTATAGCAACGGCTGCCGCCGCAGTTGTTATCGTTGGCGGCATTGTTGGGTGGAACCTGTATCAGAGCGGGCAGGAAAAGAACAGAATTGAAATTTCCGACACCGCATACAGCCTATACACCGAGGGCAAATATCAGGAATGCGAAACCTATGTGCAGGAGCAGATGACCAAGTATCCCCAAAATGCGGATCTGTTGGCAATTCTAGCTTCAGCAGAATTTGAACTGTCGGATTATCAGGCTGCGGCGGACTGCTACAAACAGCTTTCTGATGATGCTGACTATGATATGAAAATCAGCAACCTGCGGGATTATGCCGTGTGTCTGGCCCGGTTGAACCGACTGGATGAAGCAGCAACAATCGTTGTGCTTCTTACCGATAAAGGCGCTACGGCAGACGTTACGGACTATGTGCTTGGTGAAACCTACTATGCAAAGTCCGAGTACGATAATGCAGAAAAGCAATTCCGAAAGGTTTTGCAGGAAACAGATGACGACACCTTGATTCGCCGCTCCTACATGAGCTTAGCGGAGACTTTCCGTGACAGCGGCAATTATACGGCAAGCATAGACATTATCCAGCAGGCGGTTGCTCTGCCGCAGCTGCAAACTAACAGTGTGCTGCAGGAAATGCTGGGGGCCGCTTATTATGCGCAGGCGCAGGAAAGCGGAAGTGCCACAGACTATGAAACCGCTGCTGCGGCCTTTGAACGTGCAATCAACTTAGGCATGCAAAAGGACTATCTCTATGTGAATGCCTACATTTGCTATCAGAATGCTGCGAACTATACCGAGGCTGCAAACATTCTGGATGCTATGCACAACGCGTATCCATCCTCCTATGTTCCGTTGGCGTATAAGGCGATTCTTTCTATCGTAGAAAACAATGCAAAGTCTGAGAGCGAACGGAATTATAACGATGCCTACCAGCTCTATCTGCAGGCCCAGTCGATGGCAACAAGCAATGACGATCAAACTGTTCTGCAACAGTTGCAAGGTTTGATTGAACAGCTTCAGCAGGGCGGCTGGATTTAACGAGGAAGTGCAGCATGAGGAAGAAAAATGTGAATCAGTCCTTCAGGGCAATATGTCTCGCCCTTCTCTTGGCTCTAGTTCTGACGGCTTGCGGAAATAAGGCACAGGAATACCAAGACAAATATGATCTTGGCGCTAAATATGTGTCTGATGGAAACTATGAGGAGGCTATTATTGCCTATACAGCAGCCATCAAGATTGACGTAAAAAATCCGGCAGCTTACCTTGCACGCGGTAAAGCATATGTTCTGGCAGGAGAAACATCCAACAGTCTGGAAACCGCGCTTGAGGACTTCAATCGCGCAGTTGAATTAAACGAAACCAATCCGGACGCGTATTTGGGGTTGGCAGATGTCTACATCCGCCGCGGCGAATATGATAAGGCTTTAGAAGTCATCGAAAAAGCGGTAGATAAAACAAATAGTGCCCCTGAAATTGTACAAAAGCTGGAAGAAATGAAAGAGGGCAAATTCATTGATTCTTCTGGTAATTTGCGACGTATGAACTCTTATGACAGTGATGGGACTTTGCTATGGTATCATATTTATACTTACGATCAAGATCGCCGAACCGCTACTGCTACATCCTACAATGCAACCGATTCTCAAACAGGTCATGTTGATCTCGTCTATGATAGTAACGGTCGGTCCATTGTCAATTATGATTATCCAACCGACACAGGAGCAATCGAGAAAATTGAGTATGACTATGATGGTGATGGAAAAAAGATAGCCAGTCGTTTATACAGGGCAAGTGGTGATTTGAGAGTTAGCTTTGCGTATCAGTACAATTCGGATGGCAAATTATCGAGAACCGACCAGTATGATAGTGCCGGCTCTTTGACCATTTATGAACTGCATCAGTATGATGCAAATGGAACTGAACGGCGTGATTGCTATTATGCTGATGGAGAGTATTTTGCTTATGATATAATCGAATACAACGATATGGGCTTGGCGGTTACGCAACGGAATTATCGCGTGGACGGAACGATTGCACATGAAGTTTTTAAGTATTACGATGATAACGGAAATTATCTTGGTTCGGATGTGTTTTCCTATGACGAAAACGGTAATGTAATACAGTCTTCTGTTACAGAGTAATCCAGTAATTGGCTGCTTACTTTAGCATCGTAGAGTGAACTTTAAGGAGGTTTTCATGAAAGCGCGGAATAAAATGATGTGGCTAAAGGCTCTAGCCTTATGGTTCTGTGCCATGCTTGCATTTACAGGGTGCGCAAGTAAGACCGAATCATATCAGGACAAGTACGATTTAGGCGTCAAGTATGTTTCCGAGGGCAATTACGAGGAAGCTATCATTGCGCTGAACGCGGCTATTGAAATTGACCCAAAGCAGGTTGATGCTTACCTTACTTTAGCGGATATTTATATCCAGCAAAACAATACAGATGCAGCGGTTGCGGTAATTGAGCAAGGCTTGGCGGCTCTTGGTAGTGATGAAAGTCTGTCGAATAAATTGGAAGAACTCACAACTACTACCACTACAGACCAAGGACAATCTGCTGAAACAAGTTCTACAGAAAGAGCACCGGAATCTTTTGCTGAACGCGAAACACCATTTGCAGAACTGGATGCCCATCTGCAAGGTATAATACAGCAAACTGTAACTGCTGTGATAAATAATGACGAGCAATCTTTGGTTGATCTGTGCAATGATGAAACATTCGGAAGCAGCAAAACGATTGGTGTTTATACCAGAATTGACAATTATAAAGTGTATTTCTTTCATGGAGATAATTTATATGACTTAAGCATTGACATCCGAGAGGAAAATGGAGCTGCCTATATGGCTGATGTAAGTGGTCGTATAGGTGATGAGGCTCCTTACACATATACAGTTAGTCGTGCGGAAGGACATGCTCAAAATTGGATATGGAATGGTTCCTTTACTATGCGATATGTTTGGTATTCTCCCGCAAATGAATTTACACATGGCGTTCCAGATGTTGAAGAAATCAATGTTACTGGGACAGCTGTAAACGGTTTTGTAGATGGGCTATGTAATTTAAGCGGAACTGAAACCGAGTACAAATTTGAAAGTGAACTCACTGGACAATTCGTTTTTGAAAATTGCATTTTGCAAAGTGCATACAAAAGCGAACAGTGGCATAATTGGATTACTGGAACGGAAACGCCTTATGGTTCGGAAGAAAACAATCAGTATTACGAAGACAGATGGGGGCAAAGAGCCTACTTACATTGTATGCATATGGACCCGCGGGCGTACTGGTTCCAGTGGGCTGATGCAGATTACATCAGTCCATACGACATTGAAAACGTTGATTGGAACTAAATGGTAGGCAGTACCAATAAATATTACCTCAAAATTTATCAGTCTCATTTATAACAAAAATCAATTCATTGACTCAAACGAGGAGTGTTGAATATGAGGAAACGTTGTTTAGGGGTTTCTATTGTGCTTGCTTTAGCACTAACGGCATGCGGTGTCTCAGCCAAGGCAAAAGAGCATTATGATCTTGGTGTCAAATATATCTCAGCAGGAAATTATCAGGAAGCAATTCTTGAATTGACACAGGCGATTGAAATCGACGGAAAATCTTATGATGCTTATGTACAGCGTGGACAAGCCTACATAGCACTTGACCAAAGTGACGATGCCATTGCTGATTTCAGAACCGCGATAGAGTTAAAGCCATCGGAAATCAGTGCTTATACCGAATTGGCTGAAATCTATGCCCAGCAAGGCGATAGAGAATCCTTTAATTCTATTCAAGAAGAAGCCAAATCGAACGTAGGCGAAAGCAAAACCGAAGAAGCCTTTTCGACGATTTCGGTAAAAGAACCGCAGTGGAAAGCAGAACCGTATCTGGCATGCGATGAAATTGAACCGCTACTTGCAGATAGCGGAAGTCGGAGAAATGTCCAGACGCCTTATCAATCCTTGCAAGAATACTCCGATTACATCTTTACTGAAAAAGATGACATGTGGAGCCTGTACGATATTTCGGGGCAGCAATATATTCTGGAAAACCAGCTGACAAGCCC
>ERZ1034917.1844-NODE-1844-length-11462-cov-3.485228_pt1 | contig 11462 bp, 15 predicted proteins | sample MGYA00520605_ERZ1034917 | MGnify/ENA primary metagenome ERZ1034917 (study PRJEB33766, sample SAMN09781784) | gut metagenome | biome: gut microbiome | host: Homo sapiens | place: Madagascar | study: EMG produced TPA metagenomics assembly of the PRJNA485056 data... | reverse complement strand
TTTACGGAAAAGCGGATCACGTCTCCCTCTTCCAGCTTGGATTCCGGGGTGCGCAGGTAGGTAAAGGTCAGCTTGCCCGGCTGACCGGTGCGCTGGGTAGACCATACCACCTGCGTGGTGCTGTTCGTCAGGTTCAGGGTGTTTCCGGTGGCTTTCTGAGCGGCCAAAAGCTCATAGGTCATCCCTCCACCTCCTGCAGACTACTTTCCGGCATCCACCCCAGCACAGTGCCGCCGGTGTCTGCAACGCAGACGGGGCAGGGCCGGGCGCGGTCGATGATGCGACGCACCACAACGATCCGACCGTGGATACTGGTCAGAACCTCCTCCCCGTTGCCGGTGCCGTAGACCTTCCCGGTGGCTTTTCGCCTGCTCCCCACAACAAGCTTGTCTGAGGGGGTGCTTCTGGTGGGGGTCAGGGAGAGCTTTACAGCGCCTGCGGCATCCACCGCAGTGTTTACCGCCGTAACTGCTGAAACAGCCCGTGCGGCCACGCTGGCCACATCAGAGACGATGCTGGCCGGAGAGAATGTTCCGGTCTGGCCAGCGCCCTGCACAACGGCCCTCTGCGGGGAGTAATCCTTGTACTCGGTCAGGCTCAGGTCAAAGTAGAAATCCCCCGTCTCCGCGCCGCGCTCCTCTGCCTTGAAGCTGGTAACGAGGCACCGAAAGCCCAGGCTCGGCCCCAGGAACGGAACACCGTTCTCATAGAACCGGACGGGCGTGTATACGATGGGGGATTTTTTCTTCATGGCGGTGGTGAAGAACGCCATATACACCGCCGGGGGCAGATGAATGCCGGTCTGGCCAGGAAGCCGCCGCCCGGGCAGCAGGCCCGAGATGGACACGGTGCGCAGGTTCGGCGTGCGTGGCTGCATGATAGGGCCAAGGCCCAGCACGTTATAAGTTCCGTTGTCGGCAGAAAGGGTCTCCGGCAGCTTTTCCGGGTTGATGGGCAGAGCAATCACCGTTGCGCCGCTGGAAAAATAAAGTTTGTACAGGGACATTTCTTTCTCCTTACTGCACGGTGACGGTGCTGCCTGCGTTCATCAGATCCACCAGAACGTCCCGCAGGGTGTCCGCGAGGTTCCGGGCATCCTTTTCGGTGTCGCCGGTGTTCTGGCCCTGCACGGTGATCATGGGGGTCTGGCTTGTCAGGTTGACGTTGTTGACGTACTTGCGCTCTGCCACATCCACCAGCATCTTGATCTGCTCATCAGACAGGTCAACGGTTTTTGCGATCTTGCCGGTGTTCTTGTCGATGTTGCCCAGCAGGTCTTTCACGTCTGCCGCCTGCGGAATTTCCAGCTCTCCCGTGCCGGTGCCCATAAGGCCGGATTTTCCGAGGTTTGCGCCCCAGTTATAACCAGTTTTGTAGGACTTGCTTAGGTCGAAGTTCTCCCACGGCTTGATATACTCTTTGTATCCGTTCTGTTTGATGGTCCAGTTCCGGCCATATTCCAGTTTTCCGATGAGCTTATCGATTTCGGATGTCATGTTCACTTCCACGCCCGGAATCATGTTGATAAGGCCTTCCAAACCCTGCGCTACGTTCTGGACGTACTTCAGAATGGTGATGGACATATCATAAAAGAGAACATCAATTGCTGTGATTGGGTCATTGAACGCATTGCCCAGAAAGTTCACAAATGCGGCAAAGCCATTGTGCAGCGGAACCAATGTACCGTTGAGGATGAATGCCCCCATCGTTGTAAAGGCTCCGGTGATGATGCCCGTGGCTGAAATGCTGGAACCGGTCAGCCTGTTGAATGCTGCCACGCCGCCATACAGTACCGCCACCAGCACCAGAACCGCCGCTGCAGTCAGGGCGATGGGATTCGCTGCCATAACGGCGTTATAGAACGCCTGCATGGATGCGGCTGTTTTTGTGGCCGTTGCGAGGATGTTTGTCCAGTTGGCGGCGATCAGGAGCACGCCGAACGCCGCGCCCAGACTGACCACCAGAGGAATTGCAACATCCAGATTGTTTGCCACCCAGTTGATGGCCGTCAGCAGCGGGTCAAGCGCCCGGACGGCGGTATTGCTTGCCACTGTCCAGACCTGCGCCCAGGTCATGGGGGTCTTTTCAAACTCGGCGTTTGTCTTTTGTGCTGCATCAAACAGAGCGTTTTTCACGATGTCGGCGGTGATCTGGCCCTGCGAACCCAGTTCACGCAGCTGGCCCACGCTGACCTGCATATAGTCCGCAATGGACTTTGCGAGGGCAGGAGCCTGCTCCATCACGCTGTTCAGCTCATCGCCGCGCAGAACGCCGGATGCAAGACCCTGTTCCAGCTGAAGGATTGCGGCCTGCGCAGACGAACCGGACGCACCGGAAAGGGCCAGCTGTTTGTTCAGCTGCTCTGCGAACTGCACGATCTCTTTGGAGCTGCTGAACGCATCCCCTGCCATTGTGCCCAGCTGGGAGACCAGCCCCATTGTGTCGGTGAAGCTGCCCCGGGAACGCTGGGCGGACTGATAGATCATCGTTTCCAGCTCCTGCGTGGTCTGCAGGCCGTCGTTCATCCGGTCGAGCCGGGCACGCATGGAGACCAGGCTGTCAGACAGGTCAACGGCCTTTTTCAGGCCCTGAATGCTGACATAGGACGCGGCCAGCCGGAGAACCGAAGATGTCAGGGAGTTGGTGACGCTTTGCGCCATATTTTCCTGCTCTTGCAGCCGCTTTGTAGCCGCTGCCGCCTCATCTTTGGCCGTTGCCGCCACACTGGCGGCGTTTTCAGCCGCTTTCATGGATTGGGTCAGGGTCTGCTGCTGCGCTTCCAGCCCTCGGATGGTTGCGCCCAATTTCTCGGTCTGGGTGTCCAGCTTTTTGAATGCTTCCGTGTTCTGCTGCCCAGCGGCTACCATTTCTTCCTGCTGTGCCACATACGATTCAAACTTTGCATTTGCAGAGATCAGTTGCCGGGAAACGCTGTTTAGAACAGACTGATAGTTCCGGGCCGCGGTCTGTGCCGTTGTGGTAGAGCTTGATGCTCTCTGTGCGGCCTGAATGTATGCGCCAAAGGAAGAAGAAAACTGATCCTGAAGGACAAGCGTTTCCTGAATTTTAGCCATTTCGTCCTGCCTCCTTCATTCGCTGGGTCTCCTCTCTGCGCTTCTCCATGGAGCGCAAAGCAAATGCCCTCACCAGCGCCTTTTCACGCACCGGCAGGGCATCGTACTTGCCCGGGGGCCAGCTGAGGTTATCAAAGCAGTAGTATGCCACCAGCACGTCAATATCCCAGCTGCCCCCGGAGATCAGTTTTTTGCCTCTTCGTCCAGGCTCTTGTCAAAGCCGGAGAGCTTGCTCACGGCATCGATCAGGCGGCCAAACTCACCGGCCAGAAGCATCTTGCCGGGAACCTGAACGGTGTCTTTGGTACCGTAGGCCTCACACAGCTCCGCGCTGCGGAAATCAGGGAAAACCGTAGCTTCCACAATGGTGCGTGCGCTCAGCTCGTTGGCATCAATGGAATCCTGCCACTGGCCGTCCACCTTTTTCTGCCGGGTGGCTGCCTTGATGATGGCGGCGTTCTCCTCCTGGGTCAGGGAACGAATCTTGAACGGGGTCGGCTTGCCGTCCTCGCCCAGAAAACGCTTGGAGATGACGATCTCCTTTTCCTCGCGGGTCACAGCGGGATGCAGAAATGCAGAAAGTGCGCTCATAGAAAATACCTCCTAAAATCAGTTGCTGCCCAGGTTGGCGGGGTCGCTGAACGCTTCCAGACGCTTGACGCTGGTATAGCTGAAATTGAAATCGTAGTTCAGCATGGCCTCCTCGTCGTCCAGAATGGACAGCGGGATGTCACCGGTCAGCACGCAGCCGTAATAGCCCATCACCTGCGCGCCCACGCTGGACGTGGGGTCCTGGTTGGTAATGGTGATGTCAAACATGTCCTGCACGCCGTTCTTGATGTAGTTCAGCACCATATCGGTGAACAGGTTGGAGGCGTTGGAGCCAAAATAGACGTTGCCGGTGCCGGTCTGAGTGACACCGTTTGCCTTTTTCTGAACTTTTCGGGTGCCGATGGTCTTCATGTCCGAAGTCTGGATGCCCGCGATGGTCTTGATGTTCCGCATACCTGCGGCTTCCAGAATGCGGCCGTTCCGGGTGATGGTGATCTTGCCCTCCGCACCGTTCAGGGTGTCCTGAGCCATTAAATAACTCATCTTTGTTCCTCCTTACGCCACATCCAGGGTGATATAGATCTTGTTGGTGCTGCCCACGGCCTCGATGGCCAGAGTGATGAGCACGGCATCCTTTGCCTCGCCTGCTTCCACAATGACATCGGTCTCGCCGTCAAAGTTCTGGATACCGCCGGATGCCTGGATCTGATTCAGATATTTGACGATGGCGCTCTTATACTGGCGGCGGCCGTCCTCGGTGTTGTCCACAATGCCAACATAGCTCTGGGCGAACTGCTTGTACAGGTCGTTTGCAATGGTATTGCACAGCCGCATGGTGCGGTTGTAACGATACACCTCGCCGATCTCGCTGGTATAGGTCACCAGAGAGTTGATGTCATACTCCACCCGGACGGTGCCGTCATCGGCGTTGAACACGAACTTTCCCGCATTGATGGCATCCACATACTGGTTGTGGGTCATCTTGGGAGAGATGTCCACTGCGTTGGGAACAGCGGCATTCGTCAGGTCATTGGCATAGGTCGCGCCGGAAAGCGCACCGCCGACCCACCAGACGGCTTCCTTCGGGGTCAGGGTGGTGCCATCGTTCATTACCAGACCGCTGCACACGTTGACGATAAAGCGGGTGTCAGGGTTGGTGGCATTGGCTTCCACCAGCTGCGAGAAGCGGCCTACCTCGGTGTTCACCCGCTTGATAAAGGTCTCCATTGCGGTCTTTACGGTGGCATCCTCGCCGTCGTACAGCATGGAATCGAAGTTGTAGGGCTCGATGTTCGTCAGGTAGGTGCTGTATGCGGCAGAATTCACCTCGCCGTCCTTGCCGCCGGAAAGCTGGGTGCCGACATTTGCGGCCAGAGTGCCCGTTCCGCTAAAATCCACCCAGTCATTGCCGGTCAGGTCTGCAGCGGTCTTGCCCGTCTGCTGATCTTTCACCACACCGTCAACGACCGTGGAGACCTGGAAACTGCCCGCAGGTTCCGTCAGTGCAGTGACGATCACCACGATATCATTGCCCCGGGAACCGGGGAATTTTGCGGTAGCCGTCAGCGGGGCGATGGTGCCGGCGGCCTTTGCGCTGTCCGCAGCGGCCGGGCGGTAAAGCAGCAGCTTGGTGGGTGCTGCGGTGCGGCTGGAACCGCTGAAGATCATGGATGCAAAGCGATTGTGGGCATCGGTGATATCGTAACCGGTATAGGGGGTCAGGTCTTCCCCGGCGGCGATCTCCATCACCTTGCCAACGGGGCCCCAACTCATGGGTTCGCAGATCGTGACCTTGCCGCGGTCACCAACGGTCAGGTTCTGCTGGTTCTTGGAGCGAAATTTAAAGTAAATGCCGGGCCGCACCTTGTTCTGTACAGTCCAGGTTCCGCCTGCTGCCATAGGGTGTCACTCCTTCCAAAATTCTTTCACAGCGGCTTCGGCCTCTGCGAGGGTGTAAAACGGTTTGTGTAAAACAACAGCCAGAAAATCCGGCTGATACCCCGCAAAACGCGGGTCTTTCAGCAGCACTTCCCGGCTGTACTGAATATTGTCCTGTTTCATTGGTCTACCTTCTGGTTTACGGTCTGGGTCTGCATCTTCACAGCGTCCACGGGCTTTTCCACAAAAACACGCAGCTCAAACTTATAATGCAAGCCGTCATCGTCGATATCCGTGCTGCGCTCGTAGACGTGCAGGAGCTTTTCCGCTTCCGTTCCATCGGAATAAGGGAAAGCATCCATGCAGAAATCGAGCGCCTCAGCGGCTTTGTTGTACTGCTGGCGCAGGTCTGTAAGGTTATAGTCCAGCAGATAGGTCAGGTCGAGCCGAATGGTGCGCAGCCAGCGCCCGCCGGGGTAAGGCTTGATATCGCTGCCCCGCTGCTGGATAAACATGCAGGGCGGCTCCACGCCTTGCTGTGCTGGGTCTTCCAGCATTTGCACGCCGGGCAGGAAGGGAGCCAGATACTCCGCCAGAGACCGGGCCAGCGTTGTAATGGTAAAGTTCATTTCAGCATCTCTCCCAGCTTGTTCACGGCTTTTTCTGTCTCTACCTTCACGGTGTGCTTGTATGCCTCAATCCCTGCATCGGACATGTACAGGCCCTCAACGTAGGTCGTCTTCGTGCCCACCATCATGCCGCCCGGTTTGTCCATATCAATTTGTAAAAGCCCGCTGGATGGCTCGACTGTAAGGTGTGGCACAAAGTGCTTGTCCATCCGGTGGCCGTCGTTGACGTATGAGGCATAATTTGCATTATTACTCAGGTTCGTCACAAGTTCCCCGCCCAGAAGTCTATAAGGCTCTGTTCGGCTGTCAGTCGCCCAGCGCTGTTTCAGCTCACCGGTGCGGGTGTTGGTTCCGCTCAGGCTGTCCGCTGTGGGCGGGGTCTTGTCCTGCGCCGCTTCCACAGCCCGGATGGTGGCATTGCGGGCAGCGTCTGCGAGCATTTCGGGCAAAGCAGCCTGCGCCGCTTCCAGCTTCTTGATGTACTCCTGCAGGTTCATTTCACACGCTCCTGACTGAGAAGCGTGATCTCCTGGTGGGCCAGCCCGGGCAGCACTGCCCCGAACGGCTCATAGTACAGGTCAGGGTCCCCCGCAAAATACCGGGTCTCCTGCAGTGCGTACCCCAGCCTTGCCCCTCTGTGGATCACTAGCTCATCACCGGGCTTGATATCCACATTGATATCGCAGGCCAGCTTGTCCGTTTTCTGGACATTGGCTGCGGTCTGGGTCATCGTCGGGGCTTTGTCCTGGCTGCGGTACACCCGGCACGGAACGCCGGAGCGGATGACCTTCCGTTCCTTGCGGGTCAGATTTCCGTCCTTCACGGTTTCCGTGCGCCTGATCTCCATCAGGTCGGTATACCAGTCATTCCAGTTCATGGGTGCACCTCACATCACAAAAGTTCCGGCCGCACCGATAAAGCGGGCACGGTTTGCCAGCATCTGGCCGTAGGTGGTGGCGTTCAGGTCGCCCCAGTCCTCTGTTCCTGCGGTCAGGGCGCTGGTGTCGTAGGTCACGGAGCTGTCGCCCAGCGTGGCAGACTTCACCACACCCACCAGAGCGCCGGATGCAGCCGCCTGCGCCGGGGTGGCGGTGCTCTCCGCATAGGTGCGCAGCTGCAAAGTGACGTAGTGGGCCACATAAAGCCCCACGGCATAATGCCAGCTGTCCAGCCATTTATCCGGCTGAATGCTGACGTTGGCCATTTTCACGATCTCTTCCAGCAGCGCGTCCGGCAGGTGGCAATTCCCGTCCGCGTCACAGAACTGCGGGTATTCCGCCTTGAACTGCTCTGCGGTGTAATTGCCCACGCTCTGCCCCAGATTTGCGGCCTGTGCAAGAATGCCCTGAAACTGCGGTTTCATCGTCCAGCACATGGGGCAGCCTCCTCAGTCTTCCTTCGGGTCAGCAGGCTCCTGCGGTTCGGCGGGCTTGTCCCAGTCCGCAGTCTTTTTCTTGCGGACTGGCTTGTCTGCGGCATCCTGTACGGCCTTGTCACTGCGGCTTGTGGGCACGATGTCACCATCGGCCACCAGCGCCTTGAAATAGACCGTCTCTGCCGCCCAGTCCGGAACTTCGACCAGCTGCTCCCGGTGGAGCGGGAAGGTCCGAGAGCCGTCTGCGCTGGGCAGGATAATGTTTGCTTTGGAAAGTACGAAAGCCATTTCTGCCACCTCCCGATCAGATGCCGTCCACGTACAGCATGGAGGTCTGGTACATGAGCTGCACCTCGGATGCGTTTGCCATATAGGCGGTGTCGTAGCAGACATTGGTGACGTTGGGGGCGCTCATCACGCGGGACAGGGGCACCAGCTCGTCTGCCTTGACGAAACGGCGGTTGTTGACGTACACCACCATGCGGTCGCCGCCGGAAGTACCAGCGCCCTTGACCCAGCGGGTGGGAGCGATCTCCAGATCCACGCCGTGGTTTGCAGCCACGTTGTGCTTCTTCAGGAAGTCATAGATGGTCTCAGTGCCCAGGTCACTCACCATAGTGGTGGTGATGTAGCTGTACTGCTCGTAAGGGATGAGGATGTGGTTGGGAATGCCGGCCTCGTCGTACTCGTTGGCAGCCCACACGGCAGTGATGGCATTGTTGATGTCCGTCAGGATCTGCTTTGGGGTCTTGTCCGCCCACTTGGCAGAGGAGCCGGTGCCGGAAGTTGCGGCAGTGGTCTTGGTGACATCGGGATTGTTGACAAGGCCGGTGGTAGCGTACTCGTCAAAACCGATGTAGGTGTTCTGATCCATGTGCTTGTCATAAGCCAGACGGATGCCGTCCTGCAGCATCTGGTCGAGGCTGCGGCCAATAAAGTTGGCACGCTGCATATCCACGAACATCACGCGCAGAGCGGCGGCAAAGACATGGGCTTTGAACGCGCCCTTGCTCACGCTGGCCTGCACCACAGGGATGCCGTTGGAACCGCCGCCGTTGACGGCAGAAGCGCCGGAGCCGCCCGCCATGCCATAGGCCACGGACATGGCAGAGACGTAATCCTCCCAGCCTCCTCCCACCTCGATGGGGATATCACGGGGATAGGTGACGCTGGTGAGGGGCTTGCGGATCAGCGGGTCACGCTTTTCCAGCTCACTGGTAAGGAACGCATTGCCGCTCTGGATAGCAGCCGCGTCCATGGTGGGAGTGCCGCCGGGCAGTGCAGCACCGGCGTTGTTTACGGTGAAAGTACCGGCATTGGTGGTGCCGACGTTCTGGAAGTTTGCCATAGTCTAAGCCCTCCTATCAGGCGTTTGCACGGGTGAGGATGACCAGCTCGGCCACGCCGTTGGCATCAGCCGCGCCGCCCCACTGGCAGTTGGTGAGTTTGACGGAGTTCCCGGCGGTCTTTTCGTCCGCTTCTGCCTCAAAGCCGCCGACCAGTGCGGTGGCATAGTCAGCGGTCTTGGCAATGCGGATGTAAACGTCACCGCCCAGAGCCGGGGTCCCGCGCTGGCACAGCACGTTGATGCTGCCGCGCTGGAACACGCTGCAGGCCTCGCCAGGGGCGTATTTGCCGCCGTTCTGGTCAGGATAAACCAGGGCGCTCTTGACTTCGCTGCCCGCAATGCCTGCGAACTGCGCAGCGGTAGTGCCTGCGCCGCCCATCACGATGACCTTTCCGTTGTCATACTTCAGGGCAGTGCCAAAGGGGATGTTTTCGGTGCCGCCAACGGGGCGGGTGTTGACGATCATATCCGGCTGACGGGCATAAGTGCCAGCAAAGCCGTGGGGCATGGTCTTGCCGATAATCTGAGTATTCAGGGACATGGTTTAACCCTCCTTCTTCATGTGGGGATTGCGGTCGTTGTAAGCGGTCTGGGAAGCCTGGCACACCTGCTCATACCGGTTCTTACCGGATGCGCTTGCAGCAGCGGCGGCGCTGTCCTGCGCAGCCTTTGCGATGGCATCCACGGAGCTGGTGCCCTTGACCTGCTCGATCAGGGTCTTGGACAGGGCATCACGAGTGGCCTTGTCCTGAATGCCGTTGATGATGGGGCGCATAGCCTTCAGCAGGGCCAGACCGCTGTCGTTGGCGGCAGGCTTTGCGCACTCGTCCTCAGAAGGAACAGTGGTGGAGCCGCTTTCGTCCTCGTCCTTCTTGTCAGGCTTTTCGCCGGACATTTCAGCGATCACCTTGTCCAGGTCTTCCGGCTCCTTGTCCTCTGCCTTCTTGGCGTTGGCGGCGATCAGCTGATCCAGCTTGCCGGAAAGGTCGTTCAGCGCGTCCAGAACAGCAGTGTTCTGGGTGTCAGCGGGCGCTGCATCCTCAGCGGGGTCTGCATCCTGCGCCGGAACGGCGGGGGCTGCATCCAGCGCTGCGGCCGCGGGCTCCACCATGCTGTCAAGCTCTTCGGGGGCCGCATTCTTTGCCGCCAGGCCGAACAGAGACAGCAAACTCTTGCTCTTGCTCATGTGTTTTACCTTGCCTTTCTCCGCCGGAAGTTCGGCGGCACTGTCTTTTATTGCGACATCACGGCCAGCGCGCCCACGGGGCACGATGGCGATGTGATTTCCTCTGATATGGGTCTGCCGGTATCCCGCTCCGTCTGCCTCGTACTGGCAGTAGTAGCCGCAGGACACGTCCCGCATGGCCCCGTTCTTGACCTCAGAGATCAGCGTGGGGTCTTTCAGGTACAGGTCAGCCACCAGATAATCACCCACCCGGCGCACGTTCTCGGCGTGGCCTTTGGAGTAGGCGGCCTGATTTTCCTGCACGATCATCTCCGAGGGGTGGGTATTGGTGACATCCTTGCCCTCAAAGCTGGCAATTGCCGCCGGGTCAAACACGTCCTCGGCGCTTCGTGTCACCTGAAGCACACGCTCCGGCATCCCGTCCAGCCCGATCTCCCGGGCCAAATAGTTCTGCGTGCCGGTGCGGGCGATTTTGACATCGTGGCAAATTAAAAAGCCCTCCGGCGTTTCCGTCATGTGAGGGCTCAGTTTGCTTCCATAGTACGCGATCAATCGGCATCACCTCCGCTTCTGTATGCGTTCATCCATTTATGATATTTTTCATCATCTGCCAGCTTGTGCCGCTGGAAGGTCTCGAAGGTCTTGGGTACCTTGTCCCCCAGAGCCGTGCGGTATTTTTCCCACTGGCGGTAATCCCGCAGCCACTTGGAACGCCCCTGCTCCTTTTTGCGGTAGGCATCGATCTGCGCCTTGGTGCGCGGGTCTCGGCTGTAAGGGTTTGTTCTGGGGTCAGAAAAGCGCCTGATTTGCTCCAGCTCCTTCTCAGTCCGCCCGGCGGGTGTCCAGGGGCGAAGGGCGTGGAGGCAGTTCGGGTGGATGTTCAGCCAGCCGTTCGTCAAGTCATCCGGCCCAGCAGGGTCTACTTTGCCGAACGCATCCGAAAGCGGCGGGAAATGTGGGTCTTTGCCGCTCTTGCTGTATACCCGGCCCTCATACGGGGCGCAGAGGGCACAGGTGGTGCCGTGGGAGCTGATCTGATACAAGTCCTGCCCCTCGTCCTGCGTCACCACAGACAGGATTTCAGCCTGTCGAGACGTGGTGCGGGAGACCATCGTTGCATAGGTGTGCAAGCTCCAATTCCGTCCCGCCTTGTCTGTGAAAGCCGTCACTCCCTCCCGGCGCAGAGCATCCACAAAGGCGGGAACGCCCTGGTTTATACCCCGGCCCACAGCCTGCTGTGCAGCCACCTGTTCCAGGCCAATACGCCGGTAGATGTCCGGCTCAGTCCGGCCCAGAAGGGCACTTTGCAGGGTAGAAAGCACCGTCATGTTCCCGTCCACCAGCTGCCCCATGAGGTTCATCGTGAGTTTCTGCACGATATCCGTCTGGGTGCTGGTAAGGCTCTGGGCGTTGGTGTAGC
>ERZ1034917.1842-NODE-1842-length-11477-cov-4.147172_pt1 | contig 11477 bp, 16 predicted proteins | sample MGYA00520605_ERZ1034917 | MGnify/ENA primary metagenome ERZ1034917 (study PRJEB33766, sample SAMN09781784) | gut metagenome | biome: gut microbiome | host: Homo sapiens | place: Madagascar | study: EMG produced TPA metagenomics assembly of the PRJNA485056 data... | reverse complement strand
TTAAAAGTTCTTTTTACAATAACTCCACAGTCTTGAGATCGCATTCTATAATCGTGTCCTTCTTCGAAACAATCAATTACTCGAACACGATCGCCCGGTTTATATTGATACCCCATGATCTCTCCCTTATAGCAGTGACCGGCACGTAATGGAGTTAGCCAGACCAACAAACATATCATCAGACCAATCAAACCCAATTTCTTCAAGATGATATCCGCTCTCCATTGCTGCAATATCTTTAATGGTAAGGACTTTTCCAGCCTGTCTCTCCATAGCAGGCATTACCAAATAACCCCCCACTCCTTTTGATGCGCCAGAAGTCATACGATATCTTCTGTTTCTATTTAGATCCGGACGAACCATAACTTTGTCGCCAGGGTGATATCGACAAGCCATCAAATCACCACTTTCAGAACACGCTCCGTAGCGCCCTGCACCTTAACAATGAAGTTGTTGTGTTGCGTCTCAGAAAAACCGACACCGGACAGCTGATCATCCACAGACTGAACCGCCATCTGAGAACCAAGGGCTTCAAACACACGCTTATGCTGGAGCAGTTCTGCCTTCAGAAATTCGTTGTAGAAACCGTTCGGCTTTTCCGGGTTGACACAATCCTTGAGCATAAAGAAGTAGTGTCGGTTGCCATTGCCGGTCTGCTCGTCCCAGTAGTTCGGAGAGTACATGACCACAGAAACAGGCACGAAATGATTGGAATTCACACCCCAGATCTCGCGGGCGCTGGTGGAACTGGGCAGCAGCTCCTTGATAGAGAACTTACCATCCTTCAGCATAACTTTTGCCACGGCGACAATCTGACGGCCATGCAGCGGCTGATCATAATTAAACGAGTAGATGTTGCCATCGAACTCGATCTCGGCGCGGAAGCCAGTTTTGCCACCACGATTAGAGAAGCAATGAACAGAGAAGTTATACTCGCCATCCTTCATCTTCTTGATGTTAGACCAAGTGATGTTCTCAACAGCCGCCTTGTTACAATCAGGATGAATGATATCTACGTCCAGATTGCCACCGGTACTCAAATCTCGTTTGTCGGCGTAATAGATCTCAAAGCCATTCGGCTCAACACAGTGAGCATCGAGGTCGTTTTCATCCCACTCGCCCGGCTTATCGTTCCACTGGATAGAGAAACGCAGAACACCATCAACTTTGCCACCGGCATTCTTAACGTTCTCCCGAATCTGGCTATCAGTCACGTTGCCCGTATATGCCCAGCTGAAACCATTCGGCCACTTGAACATGCTCGGCGCAGTCTTATCTTGCGGTGCAATCAGAGACATCATATTCTTCGAGAACCGATTCTCCATGAACAGTTCTAAGCCAGTCGCAGTCGGTAGCACATTTTTGATGAACTTGTCAATGCTGATTTCCTCTGCGCGGCCAAACTTCTTGGGGTCAATCACAACAGATTTCGCCATTGCCTCAAAAGGATTCACGGCACCAAGCACACGAGGCGCAGCATCACGGTTGCAGAACAGGATATTATTGGCGGTGATATCATCCAGAGTGGCGAACCGACGACCCAGACTGTTCATATAGCCCAGCTCAGTAACGGTTTTCTGTGCGTCTTCCAGCATCTTCTTGGTGAAAATCGCCTTGGGACGCTTATAATTTGCGGGAGCAACAACCTTTTCAAAAGCAGTCACAGCAGCATCCACGTCCATACCTTCGCTCAGGTTCACCAGCAGAGTACTGATTGCCGTATTACGAATACGAAGCCGGTTCATCGACATACCGCCGGGAGCCATCCAAACATAAGACGGCTTCTTTTCTGCCGGCAACTTATCGTAGAACTGCTTATCCAGCTTGAAGCCACGAACTAGAGATTCAAATTCCTTACCGCGATACAGACTATTCTGTGCAATCAGCTCCAGAACGGTATCAACTGCATCCATGGTCAGCTCTTCCAGAGAACGCTTGAACACATTCGCCGAATCACGCCACTGGCCCATCTTGGTAGCGATATCATCTCCGTTGACAATAAATCGCTGCGGGATCTTGACGGAGAAGTGGTCCCAGGTATGTACAGTCTTATGGTCAGCATCGTACTCATAGTTCATCTCAGTGCCAAACATGTTGCCAGCGCCGATCATATTACGGCTGACGAAGTACGGATTGACAATGGCGCGGCTCTTCACGTAAGCAGCCAGAGCGTCAACAACCGGCTGATACTTGGCGGACTTAGTATCGAAATCCCAGATAGTGACCAGATTGTGTTCCTTATCAAATGCGACCAGCTTACCGATATTCTTCACGAAACGACGGCAGCAGGAACAATCATACTCCCGACGCTTACGGAAGATAGGATTCGTGCCAGCCGGGAAGCTGTCCAGATAGAGGTCATACAGCTTGTCCTCATCGGCATTGGTGATAAACAGAGGTGCGCCATCCTTGACCATCTCGTTGAAGTGCTGCTGGAGCAGAGTACGGAATTCTTTAAAATCAGACATTTTTATTCTCCTTTAATTTTATATAATTCGCAAGAAAAATACTCAAAAGACCATCTGTGACGTCAAATCCCTTCCAGATTCGAGAGCTTTTGTCTGTACCAACCCGAGCATAAAGATCTGTGTTGCAATTAACTGCAATCGTAGAATCCGGATATTTCTCAATCGGAGTATATTCGTCAATCGCGCTCTTATTTATGTAACAATCTGCTTCATCTCGACTGTTAAAAAACTCAGGCGGTTCATAATATCCTTCAGAATCATATTCGATGACACACCAAATTTCGTTCACGGTTTCACCTCATAATAACGATTTACATGTGAGTTGCGGAGCTGCCTTTTCAAACATTTCATCTGTCCAAAGATGCCCATTTTCTTTTACGCAATATGATCCGAAAAAAGAAACACGCTTAATATGAAGCACTTTGCCTCTAAAAGTTTTCATATCCTCAATTGCATAACCTTTTTCAGAATTTGCTTCTTCTCCAGACCGCATATAATAAGGATAATCCTCTTTTAAATCTTTGCGGACACGAACTATATCTCCTGGTTTATACAAGTAATCCATGTATTTCTCCTCACAGAAGAGACTTGCAAACGATTCGACTTTCAGGCTCAAACATTTCGTCTGTCCAATGCCAACTGACTTCTTTCAATAAATATTGGCCACCATCAGTCTCTTTAATATGAACAAACTTGTCACGGAATCGCATCATGTCATCGTTGGTACTATTTGAACCATACTTGTAATCAGGCCCAGATTTCATACGATACGATTGTTTGGTGCTCAAGTCTGCCCGAACTCGGACTCTCTGTCCAACTTTATATTTGTAATCCATATTTCACCTCAGAGAAGAGATTTACATGTAAGCGGCGTCAAAGGTTCAAACATTTCATCAACAAAATAATCGCGCCGGCCATCTTCAATAATCTTGTATTTCCCATTTGCTTTATGGGAAATATGGACTATCTTTCCTGCAAAACTTGTTCTGATGCTATATGTAGCGTATGTGCTTGCATATCCCGGACCAGACTGCATCTGATATACATGTCCGCCTTCAAGATACTGTTTCACTTTAACAGCCTGTCCATTCTTATATTTGTATTTACTCTTCGACATTTTCTTTTACCTCTCAAAATTCACAAAAGACTCGTACAGTAAAGAGATTTTGCAGGCACGAGCATTTCATCACTAAACGCACCTGGGCCTTCTTTAATAGAGTAATGAGTCTCATAAACAGATACACTTGCGATGTGAACTGTTCTCCCTTTGTAGCTACTAATTAATGTTCCCGAAGTTATAGTATAGCCTTTTCTACTCCCGGACAGCATTTTATACCAAGTATCGTCCATTAAATCAGAACGCACTTGTACTGCGTCACCAACTTTATATCTACACGCCATTTTTTACCCACCGTCAAACCAATCAGAGACTCGATCAGACATTCTGTCCATTTTCTCCTGCGCAGCTTTGCAATATCTCATGGTAATTCTTTCGTCACTATGATTTAATTTCATCTGAAGAAGTTGCAAGGTATTTCCTTCGTCTTGAGTTCCCTCTGCACTTTTTAGCGCTGCCATCGCATATGTTTTCCGCATTGTGTGTGTAGACAATTCAATATCAAGGTTGCACATCTCGCCAGCATTTTTTAAGATGGCATATATCGATCGAACATTAAGTGAACCGCTCTTTTGGCTCGGAAACAAAAACTCATCCCGTGAAATTTCAAAGTGCTGTTCGTCATAATATTCATTCAAAGCTTCAGCGGCCATTTTAGGGATTTTACAAATATTTCGCTTTCCTGTTTTCTGCTCAAAAACTTCAAGATGCCCCTTTACTTTTCCATTTTGAGTATAAACATCTTCTGTTTTTAGATTCACAAGATCACTGCAGCGAAGACCGATAGAACAGCCAAGAATAAATAGCGTTTTATTTCTGATCCTGTATTTGACCTTGCCGTTGTAGCCAAGGTAATCTACTACTTTTTTAAAATCCTCTTTAGACTGAATCGGACTAGCGGGAGTCGGCTTTCTTCTACCATCACAAGTATAAAGACTTGTTGTTTTTGTTTTCTTTCGTTTTTTTCGAGCAACCGTTACAACGTCACGAATCATCTGCTGCAATTCATCTTCAGACATCGTAATATGACTTTCCTCAGAAGAATTAGGGAACAAAATCAACTTATCTTTTTCTTTCACTGCTACTTCTGCCATATTGCGGCCTCCTTATATGTGTTACACTTACAGCAAACTTCGACACGAAAACGATGGAACATCTTCGAACATTCCGTCAGACCAGATATAACAGCCATCGTCCACATCAAGGACATAAAAGCCGCCTCTATAACTTGTGACCTTTGCGATTTGCTTTTCATAGTCCGGCATATGAATACCAATTCCACAATAATATCCGGCTTTCGGTCCAGACACCATTGGAAGATTTTCGACCGGAGATTTTATTTTGACTTTTTGACCGATCTTATACAAGTAATCCATACTATAACCTTTCTTTCATTCTCTCTTCTAATTGGTTGGAGGCCAGAGGGGAGTTCAAACTAAGAGGATTTAATTTGATGGGCGCAGCGTTAAATTAAATCCGAAGAGTTTGAAATCCGCGTGTCCGCCTGAGGGATCTGGCCTCCTCCAGCGCAGCTGGGGAGGCCGTGATCTGAAGGCCGGACCTGGCTGAATGCCAATGAAGAGGAAGATCCCCGAGGCGCGCCTCCCTGGAGGGCGAGCAAGGGGATCGACCCTGCAGTGCCATTGTCTCAACAGTTGGAATCTCCAGCTGCCTAAAATTTCATTTAGTATTCAAGAGAGATTAAACATTTTTACTTTTCGACAACAGAATCCGAATCATCTACTTCTTCTGATTCTTCATCAAGAGCATCATCCAGTTCCAGCAGGTACTGATTCAGCGCATCTCGGCCGGCTTCAAGCATTGCTCGATGGATCTCAGATTCCGCATCTTTCAAGAGATCTGCACAAAGCGCAAGATCCTCGGCCTCAAAACCTGTAGATTCCATATCCTTGATAGCATCTGCGACATCTGAAGGGGCCCAGAACACCATCGCGCGATGTTCGTCTTCATCAAGAACCTCAACATCGTCGCTCACAACTGCTCTCACGTAATCAGCTACATTTTCAAGCAATTCAGGAGGCACAGAACCATCCCGGCACATAATTTCAATCATAAATTCTCCTTTGTTACGCGGCTTCTTTCGGACGAAGATCGTCTTTAATCATAGCCATCACATCAACATGGTATTTGTTATTGGCTTTTAAAATCAACGCTTCGATTTTGCCTTTTTCCACCATTTTGTAATAGCTGATAAGACCATTAAGCTCCTGAACGTCTTCAGTTGTCCAAGGAGTATTTTCCTTTTTACAGCGGATATAGTTGGACAGCATAATCTTAAATGTCTTGATGTTACGCCAACCAACAGTAATCTCATTGTCCTGATTCCACATCAAACCGAGCACCCAGTTTTTACTCGAATGACGGTTGCCGTAATGAGTTTTTTCTTCGTTCAGAGTGAACGGAGCATGGATGTACGCCAGAATATTTTTGATTACATCCTGCATCTCCATATAGTCAAAACTTAAATAACAACTAATCGTGATGTCATCTGCGTATCTTGTATAAGTGAAATCACGAGTAATGCCATCTTTCATTTTGAAACCATGACGAATTTTTCGACTCAGCAAATGATCAAATGGAATCATCATGACATTCGTAAGCCAAGGACTCAAGGGGCTTCCCTGCGGTAATCCATTACGAAGAAAAGCAATCTTTAATGCATCGCTCAACGCTTCATGACCGCCGAATGGATCTTGCATGATAAGAGCGAACGGATAAATTACACTCAACATTCCCATAACAAACTCTGGATTAGAGCTCGGAAAGAATCCGTGAAAGTCGAATTTTACAGACCAGTTATTTTCATAAACAATCCGCTCTTTTCCCCCCGTTGTCGGGTTCGTTTTAGTCCGCACATGCCCTTCCTGATGTTTTTTCACAGCAGTCAAAGTAGACCGATGCGGAACATAAGCATGTGCCGCAGTGTGATAGTCTGCAAGCATAAAACTTTTTAACAACGTTTGCAGTTCATTCAATGCGTCACTAAGGATTTTGTCTGGAGCATCAATTGGCCGCATGCCACCTGTTTTTTTGGGAATTTCATAGTGGGTATAGTGAACAGACATATCCGGTTCAGATTCGAGCTGTTCGTATTTCTTATTGAACGCTTCGAGTTCTCGAATCATTCGGTTAACATCTGTCATTGCTCTCAAACGTGGGGTAAGTTCGTCTCTACAAACAGTCACAGTCGAAGTAACATCTTCTCGATATTTCAATTTCTCAGACTCAATAATGCCTGCAAGAATCTCATCGATTGTGATCTGTCTCGTTTTAGGAGCTGTTTTGTATGTAATATACATATTATCTTCCTCTTATCGTGATCTAAATAAGTCTCAGCTCATTCCCAGTTTGATCGTATTACGGGTCTTCACTCGGATGTTGAGCGATGTATCGTGTGATTTGCTCTGCGCGGTACCGATGACATCGGTTACCTGGCAGATCTGCTGAGCAACAGGGTTGCCTCCATGGCCATTAACGGCTCGCGGGGGAGGCTCCCTCGTTCTACCTTTGCGAACCAATCGGATCTCCGGTTGGACTGTGGTTGACAGTAATTCATCACGATTTTTATTTCAAATTTTAACTTGCAATTACACTATGCTGATAAGGATCAACAACAATCATCTTGTTGACTTTATTCTTCCCCGTAGCAAATCCGATGAAGTTCGTAACGGCCTGGCAACAGATTTCACGAACCGTCGGAGCAAGTCCCTGAACGATACCACATGCAGAAACGGGCGTACTTGCCGTGGCTTCTTCGTGAGTGAAATCCATAGAGTTTTTGAGATTTTCTTTCATGGATTCATCCATCCAATCAGCCGCCCAACACTGAGCGTCATAAAGACCGGTTCGGATATCAAACACGCCCTTAATATTGGGATTGTACTTGTTCTTCTCCATGAAATCTTTTCGAATTTCGATGTTATCAACAGCCAGGAAAACATATCCCTGAACCTGTTCGCCATGCCAACCATTGGGTTTAATGATGATATCATCCTTCGCATCAGGATTGATCATGCAGATGAGATTTGCAACAGCTTCAACCTTCGGATGGCCAATATCCTGCTGGAAAAACATCTGATTCACAATGTTCTTCGACTCAACGATGTCCATATCCCAAAGCGTAAAATTAGTGAGACCATATCGAGCCAGTAGCTCAGCTACAGTCGAACCAACAGATCCGCAGCCAATGATATGCACCTGACCGCGAACGTCCTTAGGATTAAACACCATCTCAATCTTGCTCAGATTCATTTATTTACCCTTCCTTTTTAATTCTGAAACACATCAACGTCGTTATAATACGGCCAGCAACTCGAATTACCGACCGCTTCCAACTCTTCAGGGTGCTCTTCGTAATACTTGGCGAGATTGCTTTTTGCCGGAACCTTCGGAGCGGCACTACCAGTTACCGTCTTCTTCGGCTCTTCCTTTTTGGATGCGGCCAACGGGGCTTTGGGGTACGTGACGGCGGAGCCATATACTTTACTTGCACCCGCGCTTCCTGCAGAATATCCGCCATTGCCTCCGACTGCGTTTGCGCCGTAAGTGGTATTCCCGGTCCAATTCCCTGCCGCGCCATATACAGGTGTTGCGACGACTTTGTTCTTGACGATCTGGTCTGCGTTTTCGAGAAATCGAGAAGAATCAAAATCACCGATGGTGACGTTCACATCCTCTCCTTCATAAATAACGTTCGCCTTCAAATCAATGACCCGAACATTGTATTCACGCCGCTTGTTCCAAATCATAAAGATCTCGTAACTGTCCTTCGGCATGGTGTCGATGAAACGCCACTGGTCTTCCATATCGGTACCGCTCGGAGTGACTCCCATATTGACATGAGAATGGCCCTGGAAATGAAGATTGTTAAAATCCTCGTCAGGCAGTCTTGCATACCACATGGAGTATTCGCCCCAGTCGGTATTTACAGTCGCTCCCGTGACAGTCTGAGGATAAAGAAGGATCTTGGTGATCTGGAAGTGGGTCTCATCGATTCGATTCACCGTGCCGCACCACGCAACTTCAGACGAGAAGTGGTTAATCAGAGCGAACATCTGATGATATGCTTCATAAGTGAAGTTTACCGTAACTGCGCCCTTCTGCTTGACTGCAGGGAATTCTGCACTGTATGTAAACTTATCGCTTCGGATATAGCTCATAGCCATCAACTGTTCATAGAGCTTCTGAGCTGCATCCTTTGCGTATTCCTGTGAAATCTTAATCGGCTTCATTGTTTACACTTCTCCTCTCAAGCAACCGCTGCTTCCTTTTCCTTCTTCAGAATCTCGAACACCTCTGCGACCGTGTAAAGATTGCCGGCATCGTCTTCAAGATATTTCTTGGTAGAGATGGTCCGTTCATTGAACAAATCATGCATCAGCTCGGAGACCACCGTAGAATCACCCCAATTCAGATAAGAGCTGGAGCAAATAATCGTAGTAAACGTGCCGATAAAATCATGATTCTGAGACAAGGACTCAAAAGTCGCCTCATAACCACCGTAACAAGCGTGGCGATCAATGTGCGGCTGACGAATGCGATTCTCCATCATTTCCGGATGATCTTCCATATCGCACTGAGTAACAGCACGGACACGATCATCAGAATTCACACGCCATTCACAGTATGTGCGAACCTTGAAACGATGCTCTTTCCAGATAGAACAGAAAAATTCCTTCGTTTCCTCAAAAGAGTACGGACTCTTCTGATAGATGTAATTTCGTGCATCCCGTTTGTTCTCAACACTGTGCCGGAAAGCGCCTTCATCGCAGTCGTTCAAAAAGCCAGTGTACCCAACATACAGGTTGTCATCGCTCTTTCGGAGAAAGCTCAGAACTTTATTCGCCTTCAGATAATTTACAATGGCAGCCTCGTCTTCATCCGTGCAGCAAGCACGATTACGAATTGCTTCAAGACGGACCTGAGCGTCGTCCAGCTTATCCCGATACTGGCGAATCTGATCGAAAGTGTCGGTAATTCGGCGTTCATAGCTGCGGACTTCTTCTTCTCCACGGCTAATAATCGAATCATAATTGGCACTGCAGAATCCCTTCAGGCTTGCAGCCAATTTCTTTCCATAGAAATCGCCAGCGTCATAGATCTTCTGCATGGCATCGCAGAACTTGACGTCCTCTTGATTGTACAAAAACTGGATAATGGCCTTTTCTTCTTCTGTAATCGGCACTTTCTTAAAGCACCAAGGAACCAGACGGGGAAAGCAACTCGCCGCCATATGCATAGCCTGCACAATTTTCTGACGGCCAACGAAAATAATCGTTCCCTTCTTTTTCTCATTCTGATAAACCAGCACGTCGCCTGCCTTATCAATGTACTGAGAAACATCATCGAGCTTCTTCCAACCGAGCTTCTTATAATCCTCGTTATATTCTTCACTCTTTTTCATGACCTCTGCGGCGTTGTCGGTGTCAAAGATATCAATCAGAACACCATAGCGGAAACTTTTGAACGGACTGTCGTCGTGAACAAACGTCTCTTTCGTCAACTCACCATTCTCAGAGTTGAAATAACTCGTAATAACCTGCAACTGGATGCGGCCGCCGATCTCGCTCATCGCCTTCAAACGTTCCTCATTCAGAAACATTCTCATGACAGCCAGCATCGTATTGTCCTTTACTTCGATATCGTTCTGAGAAAGGATATTAGGATAAGCATCGGCACACTCATTCGTGCCAAGCTTAACAACAATCGGATTGAAAGCCATATTTTTTCCTCCTATTTGTGAGTTTTATTTCAGGAGCCCAGATACTGGACATATATAAGGCAGACTTTAACCGGCCTGCCAGCGGCTGCAATGCTTAGAATATCGTTGTAACCAATAACGATTTGTTTCTTACTTGCGGTTTACTTCGTTGATTGCTTAACGAGCGTTGTCATGCTTCGCGACGACCGTGATATAGCATGCATTACCGACGCCCAGATCAGTCAGAGACATGTTCAGCTTGTCAGGGGTCAGGATCGTACCATCCAGAGTAGCCTGAGCAGCGCTGAAATCAACGCCATTCTCAGTCAGGATCTCACGGGGAGTCTTAGTAGAAGCAGCAGGAACAGTGTTGCGGTTGCCATTGGTAACGAGAGTAACGAAAGTCATAATATGTACCTCTTTCTAATTTGAAAAATATTTTGAAACGCCAATCAGCGAATCATCTTAATGAATGCCGGACGTATTGCGCTGGAACATCCGGCGTGGAACCACAGCGGCGCTTTACGCTTAGCTCTTACTCAGCGTCGGCGGTGTGCTCAGGCTCGGCCTCATCGTCGATATTGATAGCTGCGTCCATAGCTGCCTCATCAGCCTTGATACTCTCCATAGCAGCGTCGATCTGTGCCTCGATCTTCTCACAGTTGACAATGGTCAGACCCAGGTAATCGCGAACCCATGCCTTAATGGCGTCAGGGGTCTTCAGATCGGCGGGCACAGGACGGCTCAGGACTGCAACCTTCTCACCAGTGACAGAATCGTTGGCGAACACGACGCCGTTCTTGGAGATATCATCCTTGGAATCGACCATCATGGCACACACCGGAGTTTTGTCCTTGCCCTCACCCTTGTACAGGATCAGAGCGTCAGGACGGAACTTGGCGACCTTCTTCAGGGTCTCAACATTGAACTTGGAAGCGACGAACAGAGAGTTGAACTTAACGGTTGCCTTCATAATTTTTTCTCCTTTATAATAAGAAAGTGTTTTATGTAAACGAGCAATCACCCGTTTTACCTTGTTTGTAATAGCTCCTTTATATCATCCAGAGCCTCGTCCCATGTGTCAGCTGACTGAATGAACTGGCCATTATCCGCTGACACAATTTCATAATGGCCATCGACATACTTGATAATCATACTTACCCCTTATCAA
>ERZ1034917.1841-NODE-1841-length-11478-cov-3.592226_pt1 | contig 11478 bp, 8 predicted proteins | sample MGYA00520605_ERZ1034917 | MGnify/ENA primary metagenome ERZ1034917 (study PRJEB33766, sample SAMN09781784) | gut metagenome | biome: gut microbiome | host: Homo sapiens | place: Madagascar | study: EMG produced TPA metagenomics assembly of the PRJNA485056 data... | reverse complement strand
CGGATGGGCGACGGTGAATACGAGATTCTGCTCGGTGAATGTGATTTTACACCCGTCTGGCAGGGCGACGAGGACGGGCTTGTCTGGTATCAGCGCAGGCTGCTGCGCCTTGTCTATACGCTCGCCCCGAAGCAGAGCCGCACGCTGACGCTGCGCCTGCGCCCCGCCGCCGGTGCAACGGGAGCTTTCTGCTATGATACCGAGCGCGCGGCTGCCGAGGATTTCTGGCAGCGTCAGCTCGCGCGCATCCACTGCGTCCCCGACAGTGAGGCGCATATTGACATCGTCCGCAATCTCACCGTGCAGTCGCTTCAGATGTTCTCCTACCCCGTCGGAAAGGACTATGTCCTCGCCCGGCAGGGCGGCTTGCAGCGCATCATCTGGCCGGCGGAGGCGTGGGAGTTCCTCGTCATGCTCAACAAAATGGGGGACTTCGGCGAATACACCGAGACCGCGTATGACACCTATTTTGACATCCTGACCATCTCCGGCGGTGAAGACGACGGCTATCTCGCCGCCGCCAACGGCTGGGCGTGCCACACTGCCGCGGCGGTGCTCGCCTGCTCGGACTATCTCATCCATTCGGGCAGCCGCCGCGTCTACGAAAAATACGCCGAAAAGCTCTACCGCGCCTTCTGCTGGATGCAGCGCAAGCGCCAGTCCACCTATGAAAGGGACTGCATCGGCAAGGGCATCTTCCCGCCAATGAAAAGCAGCGACTGGCCCGGCGAATATCAGAGCTGGTGCATCACCGACTGCACGAATCTGCAAGGCTACGACCGTCTGGCAGAGGCGTTTGCGCAGTACCACGACCCGCGCGCGCAGGAAATTCGTGACGCGCACACCGACTATATGACCTGTATGCGCAGGCTGCTGGACGCGGAGGTCGCCAAAAACACGCGCGGCGACGAGATCCTTCTGACCAATAAGATCGGTGTCGAGCTGACCGATCCGCCCAGCGGACCGTATTTTGACGACGGACCGCGCGATCTGCTGCTAGCCGGTGTGATGGACGCGAACAGCGAGACGATGGAAAAAGCGGAGCGTTATTTCCGCCGCCGCGGCTGTATGCGCAACGGTCTGACGGGTCTGATGAACGACGGTCTCATCTTCCAGGGTCATAATGCTGACCCGTGGGCGGGGCATACCTGGTATACCTCCTCGGGCGACAAGGGCTGGTTCTTTGCGTGGCTCAAGCGCGGCGAGCACGAAAAGGCGCGCCAGACACTCGAGGCGCAGATGTATTACGGTATGACCGATGCCTATTACATGATGGAGCGCTACGCCGACAATGACCCGTATTGGGTCCCTTGGTGTCCGAACGCCAGTGCGAACGGACGTCTGCTGCAAATGCTGTTCGCATTCTACGGCGAAAAAGAAATCTGACCTAAAAAATCGCGGTATGTTTTCCATCGGAAAGCATACCGCGATACCAAAATCCAGATACTTTGAGGAGTTCAACTGTGGATATTTCTGAGATCGACCAGAATTATAAGAACATTTTCCGCTCCGCCGGCATGACGACCTATTCGGTCAATGAGCCGCCGTTCGCGCTTTACGGACTCTGCCGCGAACCGGGTGAACAGGATTTCAAGCGCCTGCCGCACCGCTTTGCGCAGACGCTCAAAAACGATGCGCTGCGGCTTTTGTATCGGAACACCGCCGGGCTTCGCGTCCGCTTCCGCACGGACAGCCGCCGCATTCTGCTCAAATGTGAGCTGCCGGAGGTATGCAGCACCGCCGATATGGCGCTTGCGGGCAGCAGCTGCTTTGATCTGTACGCAGACGGCAGTTATGTAAATGTCCTGCTGCCCGGTCTGGATCTGGACGGCTATCACGCGGAAAATCGCATGGGCAAACACGGCTACAGCTCGGGATACGAATTTCCCGACCGCCGGATGCGGGAGATTCTGGTCCATTTTCCGCTCTATAACGACGTCAGCGCGGTCTACATCGGGCTGGACGAGGGCGCGCAGCTGCTGCCCGCCTCGCCGTATGCCCACCGAAAGCCCGTTGTCTACTACGGCAGCTCCATCACGCAGGGCGGCTGCGCCTCGCACCCCGGCAACTGCTATTCCGCGATGCTCTCCCGGCGGCTGGACGCGGATTTTATCAACCTCGGCTTTTCCGGTGCTTGCCGCGCCGAGCCGGAGATGGCGGAGTACATTTCCGGGCTGGATATGGGCGTTTTTGTCTATGATTACGATCACAACGCGCCGGACGCGGACTATCTGGAGCAGACGCACCAGCCGTTTTTTGAGATCGTGCGCAAAAAGCAGCCGGAGCTGCCGATCATCCTCGTCAGCGCCGCGGACGATTATTTCCCGGACTGTCTGCGCCGCCGGGATATTATCCGCCGGACCTACGAGCGCGCCGTCGCCGCCGGCGACCACAGCGTCTATTTTGTGGACGGGCGCACGATCTACCGCAACATCGGCAGGAGCGACTGCCTCGTGGATGTCGCGCACCCGAATGATCTCGGCTTCTGGTGTATGGCGAATGCGATCGAGCCCGTGCTCGCGCCGATGCTCCGCTGACTGCTTATTCCTCAACATCCGCCGCGCCGGTGCTCAGCTCCGGCGCGACTTTTTTGAATACCTTCCACAGCATCCGCGAATCCAGATACACCGCCAGCGCAAAGCCGATTAGCAGCCAGACGATGAGCACCCGGAAAAACACCTCCGGCACGATCAAAAACAAGATCACCGGCAGCAGATTGAGCACCGCCATCAAAATCGTCCGCGGCAGATTTGCGATGCTCAGCAGCAGCGCGTTGCGGATCGTCCGCAGAACGCCGTCCCGAAACATCGCCACATATGCGAACACATACGCATAGAGGAAGATCAAAAGCAGCAGCGGCAGCAGGCAGATAAGCGGCATGAGCGCCGAGCCCGGCAGCGCGCCACTCAGAAGCAGCCACAGATTGACCGCACACAGTGCCGTCGGGATCAGCAGGACCAGCCAGACGAGCGTCGCGGGCTTAAATTCCCGCCGGAAGGTCCAAAAAAAGTCCCGGATGACCGACGCATCCGTCTGCGCCGCGATGTTCAGGCACACGCGGTACAGCGCCGTCGTGGCTGCGCCCGCCGTTACGACGGGGATGCACAAAAAAATCCACAGAATATTCAGGATCATAAGATCCGCCACGCGCGATAAAAACCGCATCAGCGGTGCATCCGGGTCAAACAGACGACTCACAAAAACCCCTCCAAACTCATCCCCGCCGCCAACACCTCATCCGGCGGCTTCCTGTCACAAGTATACCATACAAACGAGCACTTTGCACCCGTGTTTGCCAAACTGCGAACGTTTTGCATACCCGATCTTGAAAAGCGCTTCACGCTATATAAAGCCGCCGCACATCAGGGAGCTCTGACGTGCGGCAGTTTTTTGAAATATTGCGATCGATCACGCCTGCTCAATTTCCGTCCGCAGCGTGTGAGGGTGCTGTTTGTTTGGAAGAGCGCCTCGGCACTCGCCGCGTCTGGGGCGAGCAGCGAGACGCCGGCGGCGGCGGGGCAGGCTTCGCAGGGTGCACCGTTCAGGAGGACGTAGATAGGAGAATCTGCGTCCGGGGACACGCTGTCGAGCGTGGCGGTGCAGCGCGTCCCAGTCGGAGGCGGTTTTGGTGAGTGTGATCGTCTGGTCGGACAGCGCGGACATATCGACCGCGCTCTTCTGATAGATCGTCGCCACTTCGAGCGTTGTGCCGTAGCGCTCATATTCGAGATTTTTATAGTACCGGGCGATGCCCTCAAAATACTCGTTCGGCAGACCGCAGCTCACGGGGTAATCGTCCTGAAGGGCATAGGTGCGCATCCAGCGCGGGGTGATCTCGACCTTGTGATAGGTGGAGAACACCATCGCCGCGCACGCGCAGCCGCAGCCGCGATCCTTGAGCATTGCGCCGTTGCCCTCAAACTCAAAAATTTCGCCCGCCCAGTCTGGGTCGGTCTGCGCAAAATAATAGAGGTCATCCACCTTGCCGCTGCGCGCGACCGTGCCGTAGGTGCGCGACTTCGTCAGGCGGTATTTGTACATCGCTTCCATATCGTGCCGCAGAGCCAGCGGCGGTCAAGTTCCATAGCCTTGCGGGATGTCCCCGTCCTTTTCTCGATTGGATGCGCGCCCGCGGCAGCCGATAACACGCGCATCGCACATAATCAGACATATAGCAGCATTTTCCCATGGTTATCAAGGTTTTTCATGCAAAAAGCGTCCTCGCCCCGTCCGGCGGCGGCATTTTGTATCGAAGCACCCGTCCTGAAAGATTTCTGATATTTTTCAAAATCCACTATTGACATTTCCAAACTATTAAATATAATTTAGTAGTGTAAAGACGCGATATGAAAGGAGCTTCTCATGAACACACAATATAAAAAAGGTGTGCTGGAGCTTTGCGTGCTGTCGCTGCTGCACCGGCGCGACTGCTACGGGTACGAAATTTCTGACTACCTCTCCGCGCACATCGACATCGCCGACGGCACGGTCTACCCGATCCTGCGCAAGCTGAAGGCGGACGGGCTGCTCACCACCTATTTGCAGGAGGAAAGCGGCGGCCCGCCGCGAAAATATTACCGGCTCACCGACCTCGGGCGCGAGACCTACCGATCCGACCGCGCCGAATATCTGCACTTCGCGCAGACTGTGAAAACGCTTTTGGAGGGTGAAGATCATGACGAAACTTGAATTTATGAACAAGCTCGCCTCTGAGCTGCACAAGAGAAACATCGCCGACACCGCCGATGTACTGGAGGAGTACGAACAGCATTTTACCTTTAAGCTCGCCGGCGGCTACTCGGAAGAAGAGATCGCCGCCCACCTCGGAAGCCCTGCCGACCTTGCCGCGCAGTTTGAGCCCGCGCCGCAGGGTGCAAAGCGCCGTTCCGCCGCGCTCACCTGGCTGTGGCTTGGCTGGGTGGATGTGTTCTTCGGTCTGTTCGCCATTCTGCTGCTGGCGGCGGGCGTGGTCAGCTTCGGCGCGGCGGGCGTGTGCCTCATCGGCAATATCCACAGCCTGCCGTTTGTCTCCCTGCTCGCAGCGCCCTACTGGTGCGGTGCGATCCTCGGGCTGAGTTTGCTTGCGCTGTGCGCGCTGTCCGTTACCGGGTGCGTCTGGTTTTCTCGTTCTTCCGACAGATCGTCCGCGCTTACGGTCGCTTTCACCAGAATATGCTCGCCCCGTGCTATGGCGCGCTGACGCTCCCCGCGCTGCCGCTCGCGCCACAGTTCTCCGCCAAGGCAAAGCGCCGTCTGCGCCGCCTCGCGCTCATCTCGCTGGCGCTGTTCGCGGTCTGCTTTGTGCTGTCGTATGTCGTGTGCGCCATCAGCGCCGGTTCTGTCCAGTTCTGGCACGTCTGGGGCTGGTTCGTAAGTTGAAGCCGCCCCCGTTTCCTCGACTGAATATTAAAATGCTCCCGGATGCGTTTGCATCCGGGAGCATTTTTGTTTGACTATGGTTCGCAGACAACGCCGCCGGTCACGATCACTTCACCTTGATCGCAGCAGATAGCGTCCAGCCCGCCGGGGGCGATGACCCCGCCGCCGTCTACCGGCAACATCGCTTCATCGTCACGACTCCTTTTCTGAATTATGCCGCCGGAACGGTCAGCTTCGGCGTCAGCGGGCAGCCGCTTCGCGTCATAAACAGGCACACCGTCCCGCCCGCGCGGACCGTCAGGCTGAACGCGCCGTCCGTGACAGCGCATACCTGCGCGTCCAGCAGCCGCTGCGCGCCGTCATACACCGCTGCAAACACGGTGTCGCCCGTCGCCGTGCCGGAAAGCAGCAGCACATCGCCGCTTTCCTCCGCGCGCGTGACCTCCAAGACCTGCCCGTCCTTCTCCGCGCGCAGGCTCACCGTCAGCGGGATGCAGACCTCCGCGTCCAGATAGCGAATTTTGATCTCGCCCTCGCCAAGCCCCTCCGGGAAGAGCACGCAGCAGTTCTCCAGCGAAATTTCCTCGCCGTCCGCCCTCAGCGTGATGCCGGACAGGTCCGGCTCTTGCCCCGGCTGCACGGCGCTGACTGTGCCGGTATAGTCCAGTACCTTGACCTGCTGCGAAAGGTCGCGGTATTCGGCATACAGCCGCTCCGCAAGTGCCTGCGCCTCAGGCGTTTTGCCGTAAATGACCTTGACGCCGGAGCTTTTGAACGCCTGCATATTGATCTCATGCTTGCCCTCCAGCACCACTGCCGTCAGGTTTTCGCAGTTCGAGAACGCCCCCGCTTCTACGCCAACGCCGTCCGCCAGCGTCACAACACGCAGACCGTTTTCGCCCGCAAACGCATTTTCACCGACGCTCTGCGCCAGCTCCTGCGTCACATACAGCGCCGCCTCGGTGTTTTTCTGATCGAGCAGCACCGCCGCGCCGTCCTCCCACGCGCCGTCTAAAAAGCGATAGCCCTTCAGCACACCATACTGCACGTCGTACTGCGTGCTCTGCGCGCTGCTCCGCCGCGCCGGCGCCCGCATACTGTATACCGCCTGCGAGGGCGCGGCACGCTTTGCCGCGCGGATATAGTCCGCAAAGCCGCACCCCTGCTCAATGCGGTCGCGCCAGACGAGGCATTCGTCGTGATGATAGGTATCATCGTCGTCCGTGCGCAGCTCCGCCGCCGTTTCCAGCAGGATGCACCATGCGCTGCGCTTTGCCTCATACATCGTGCGCAGGTCCTGCTTTTCCTGTGCCGTCGCGCCGCCGATCAGCAGCTCCTGACACACCTGCGCGTGCGCGTTCGTCATCTCCTGCGCAAAGCACGTCAGCAGCAGCACCTGCACATGCTTGCCCGCGTCCGCGCGCCCGGTGAGCCTGCCATATGCCGCGCCCATGACCTCCATCAGCGCCTTGTAGCTGCCAAGCTGCCCCGTAACAGCGCTCCCGGCGGCATTTTTGACGGCGTCCGCCAGCATTCCGCCCACCTGATCCAGGATCAGCTTCTGCGCCTCGCGCGCGAGATACATCCCGATCTGCCCGTTCTCGATCATATCGAGCCGGCGCTCGATCTCCCAATACAGATCGCCCGTGGGCGGCAGATAGTCCCGCATCGTTTTCATCGCGTCCGTCTGCATATTGGCGTATTGCAGCACGGTGATGAGATAGTTGCCGACCAGATCGGTCGTCTTGGCAATGTCCCCCCAGTTACCCGTGGTCTTGAACGACTCCTTCAGCAGCGGCAGCGACACCGTCAGGAAAAATTCCACCGCACCGCGGATCAGCCCCATGTCCCACGGGATGTCATACGCCTCGCAGTATGCCTTTACCGCGTCCAGCATCTGCTGCGTCGCCTTCAGATCGCCGCTGTAATCCAGCGTTTTCATGATCCCGATGAGGTCTGCCGCCGCCTTTGCCTTCGCGCCGGTCTCATGGAGGGTATAGTCCAGACACATCCGTCCGATGAGCAGGTCTGCCGCCTCCTGCACGAACGTGTCCCTGGTCACGTCCAGCCCGCTCAGCAGCCTTGTGAACTCTCCTGCGCTCAGCGTCCACGCGTTTTTGGACGCATAAAACAGCGATGTCAGCAGCGTGCCCTCGTCATATTTTCCGCAGTAATACTGCACCATTGCGTCCACCGACCCCGCCGCGCCGGAGAAGATCGTGCCGATGGGCTGCGCCTGCGTCAGCGCGATGGGGTATTTCTCCATCAGATCGTTCGTGGACAGCCCGTCCAGCGTAAAGCTGATGGTGATCGGCTCGGTGTTATACACCTGCGACTGATCCGTGCGCGCCAGCGCGCTCGTGTCGATCGTCACGGTGTAGCGGTCGCCCTCGAAAAATTCATCCGTCAGCCGAAGCCTCACGGTATTGCCCGCGCTGATGACCTCAAAGCCCGGGTCGTCATACTCGCCCGTGACGGTGATCCTGTCGGGGTTCACCACGGCGATGGGGCAGCCAAAGCGCAGCGTCACCGAATCGGTCCGCTCCGGCACCTTGACCGCGCCGTCCTTCGGGCTGGACGAGATGAGCGTGATGTCCGTCCCGGCGCCCTCGTTTTTCTCATAGTGATACGTCCACTGCAAATCGCGCAGCAGGCAGTTTTTAGAATAATTTGTAACGCCCTTGGCAGAATACTCCACATACATCACGCCGCCGGTGACCTCCGCCTGCGCCAGACCTTTGAGCTGCATGGTGTCTGTTTCGGAATACAGCGGATACAGCTCGCCGTCCAGACCGATGAAGCCGTGCTCCCCGGTCTCGAAATTTTGACCGTAAACGCCGAAAGGCGTGGAATCCGGCGACCAGTTGTCGTCATCCCCGGTTATGATGCTTCTTTCGGCGGTTTTCGTCATCGTGCCGTCCGGCGCGATGAGCCCGTATGTCCGCCGGGCAGCCGCCCGTAAGCAACGCCCGTGCTGTGCGCCTTTGAGGAGAAGTAGTCCTCCAGCGCATCCTCCTCGCCGATCATCTCCCCGTCCGGCGACCAGAGCGTCTGCCGCGGAACGCTGTACTCACCCACATTGCGCGTGGCAACGAAATACGCGCACTTCCCGTCCGGCGCGCTGACGGTCGCATACTGCTCCGGCACAAGCTGGCGGCAGCCCTCGCCCAGCACGCCCACGTTTCCGTCGCGCTGTACGATCATATAATCCTCGCCGCTGTAGCTCACCATCTTCACCTGATCGTAGCGGAACGGCGTGATCATCCCGGTACGCCGGTCGGCGACGGCATAGCGTCCCGTCGCGGAGCTGTAAATTTTGATCCACTGGCAGTCGTCACGGTAGCTGCACAGCTCCGCCGTCAGCCCCGGCGCGCTCACATAGCGCCCGTCAGCGTTCAAAACGCGGTGATTCGCGCAGTCCAGCACGAACTCGCGCAGCCGCGCGCGGTCGGTCTCATGCAGTCCGCCGTTCGCGTCCATATAATAGGGCGTGAGCTTACGGTCTTTAAAAACCTTGACCGACTGCAGCCCGCCGTCAAATTCGCCGATGCTGCTCAGCGAGCCCTTGCCCTCCTCATCATCCCAGCGGATGCGCATTTGACCCGCCTCGTCGATCCAGTAGTGGACAGGGGTCTGCCAGCCGTCCGCCTTCTTGCGGGCATACGCGCGTCCCTCCACAAAGGTCTCGATCCCGGCGTAGTCGTGCGTGAGCATATTGCCGAGGGTATCGTACATCCAGACATTCACGGCGCTGTCCTTTTTGAACACGCCGCGGTTGGGCGCGACCAGATACGCAGAATCAAATTCCAGCGGCACGATGATATTGCCGTCCAGATCCGCCGCGCCGACCAGCTCGCCGCTTTGCAGCAGGATCATATTGCTGAGGACGACGTTGTGCTGCTCGTTCTGATCTTGCTCCTGATCGCCGCGGCAGCCGGATTGCAGCTCGGTCTGCTGCCCCGTCAGTGCGTCGTATTTCCCGGGCAGCAGCGTGCGCGTGCGCGCATTATAAAGCTGCAATTTCTGGTCTTTGGTCATCAAAACCAGCAGGTTCTGAATTTCCTCGCCGCCCCGCTCCTCTTTGACAAGCGGAAAAATGCCCGTGTACTCCGGCTGGAGCAGCACACGGCACTCGCCGTCCATCAGACCCCAATAGCTCGTGCCGTCAACATCTGCATAGTAGGCGCTCAGTCCGTTTTCAAACTGCCGCCCCGGCGTCACCTGACGCTCGCCGTCCGACGGCAGCGAGTACAGCGCAAAGCGCTCCGAGCCCAGCGCGATCCGCGTCCCGTCCCGAATTTCCGCCGCCGACACCACTGTAACAGCCGCAAGTAAGATCAGCGCCGTCAAAACCGCCCGGAGTGTTCGTTTCATAGCGTTTTTCCTCCTACTTTTTTCTCATACCCAGTATATAATACCCCCCGTCCCCGCGTCAACTGTCCATCAGACAAGCCGCAGTCCATGGCTTCCCCTTGGGGGGAAGCTGTCAGCCGAAGGCTGACTGATGAGGGGAAGGGTTCTTATTTTTGAGCTGTAACGCGTTTCTGAACCGAAACGTGGCGGCATCTCAAAACGTACAACTCTTCTCCTCATCCGGCTCGCTGCGCGAGCCACCTATCCCTACCCTCTTTGTCCCTTCGGGACATTTCCCCCTGATAGGGGGAATCTGCCCCTCAAGGGGAAGGCATGGGTGCGGCACAAACGCGGCAGTGCATTGCGAAACGAGAAAGCGAGCAGGGCAAGCCCCTCCCCTACGTTACGACTAAGAACTTACATCAGATAAACTTCCCCGTCCGACTCTCCTTGCACTCCCTCACCCGTTCGGGCGTTCCCGCGCAGACCAGCTCGCCGCCTTCCGTGCCGCCGCCGGGTCCAAGGTCGAGGATATAATCCGCGCTGCGGATGACGTCCAGATCGTGCTCGATCACCACGATCGTCGCGCCGCGTGAGAGCAGGCGATCGAAGACCTCCAGCAGCGTCCGCACGTCCAGCGGATGCAGCCCGATCGTCGGCTCGTCAAAAACGAACAGCGTATCGTCCTGCGCCCTGCCGAGCTCGCTTGCCAGCTTCAGCCGCTGCGCCTCGCCGCCGGACAGCCCCGGCGTCTGCTCGCCGAGCGTCAGATAGCCCAGCCCCAGCGATTCCAGCACGCCCAGCCGCTGCGCCACCACCCGGCGCTGCGCGCACGCCTGCGCCGCCGTGGAGACGTCCATGTCCATCAGCTCCGGCAGCGAGCAGACCCCGCCGCGCGCGTCGTCCAGCATGATCTCGCCCGCCTCTTTACCGTAGCGCGACCCGCGGCACTCCGGGCACGGGATCTCCACATCCGGCAAAAATTGCACGTCAAGGTCAATGACGCCCGTCCCGTCGCACATCGGGCAGCGGAGCTTGCCGGTGTTGTACGAAAAATCGCCCGCGCCAAGCCCGCGCCGCTTTGCCTCCGGCGTGGCAGCAAAGAGCTTTCGCAGCTCGTCGTGTACGTTCGCATACGTCGCCACGGTCGAGCGGACGTTGATGCCGATGGGCGTTGCGTCGATGAGCTTGACCTGCCGGATGCCCTCAGCGCTGACCGCGCGGACGTGCTCCGGCAGCGCCGTTCCCGCGCGCTGCGCCGTGATCGCCGGGATGAGGCTTTCCAGCACAAGCGTCGTCTTGCCCGAGCCGGACACGCCCGTCACCACCGTCAGCCGCCCCTTCGGGATGCGGATGCTCAGAGGCTTGACTGTATGGAGCTGCCCCGTTTGCAGCGCGATCTCGCCGCGCTCAAACAGCGCGCTTTCTTCCGCACGCACGCGCCGCACCGCCGCCCTGCCGCTGAGGAATGGTCCGATCTGCGACGCGGCGTTCTGCTCAATTTCAGCGACTGTCCCGGTCGCCACGACCTGCCCGCCGCTTGCGCCCGCGCCCGGACCAAGCTCGATCATCCAGTCGGCGCAGCGCAGCAGCTCCGGGTCGTGATCGACCAGCACCACCGTGTTGCCGTCCGCCACCAGATCGCGCATCACGCCGCGCAGCCCCGCGAGATTCGACGGGTGCAGCCCGATCGACGGCTCGTCCAGCACATACAAAACGCCCGTCGTGCGGTTGCGCACCGCACGG
>ERZ1034917.1839-NODE-1839-length-11481-cov-4.557675_pt1 | contig 11481 bp, 5 predicted proteins | sample MGYA00520605_ERZ1034917 | MGnify/ENA primary metagenome ERZ1034917 (study PRJEB33766, sample SAMN09781784) | gut metagenome | biome: gut microbiome | host: Homo sapiens | place: Madagascar | study: EMG produced TPA metagenomics assembly of the PRJNA485056 data... | reverse complement strand
GCCTATCGACTCGGTAATAAGCGCCGCAAGCTCCGGGTTGGACATAAGCAGCCAACGTCTTGGCGTAACGCCGTTTGTTACATTTTTGAATTTCTCCGGATATACGCTGTAATAATCCTTAAAGGTTTCGTTTTTCAGTATCTCCGTATGCAGCTGTGCAACGCCGTTTATGTTGTGGCACGCCGTCAGACACAGATTTGCCATATTGACATTTCCGTTCGAAATAACCGCCATATACTCGATTTTGCCGGTATCATTGCCGAATCTTCCGACAAGGAACTCGCGCTGTCTGCGGTCAATTTCCTTTATAATCATGCTCACGCGCGGAAGAAGCGACTCCATCATTGAAACAGGCCACTTTTCAAGAGCCTCGCTCATAATTGTGTGGTTGGTATATGCAAAGGTTTTCTGCGTTATATCCCACGCTTCGTCCCAGCCAAAGCCTTCGTTATCCATAAGTATACGCATAAGCTCCGGAATCGCAATCGTCGGATGCGTATCGTTTATATGAATCTGTACGTACTCAGGCATATCGTACAGCGAATGTCCGCGCCTTTTCTGCTTGGCAATTATCCACTGAATTGTTGCGGAAACAAAGAAATACTGCTGCTTTAACCTGAGCAGTTTGCCCTCGTAATGGTTGTCCTCGGGGTAGAGCACCTGTGACACAACCTCCGCAAGCTCCTTGTCCTTCACCGCCATAGCGTAGTCGCCGCGGTTAAATTCGCTCATGTTGATTACCTGCGGCGAACGCGCCTTCCAAAGTCTGAGCGTGTTCACAAGCCGCGAATCATATCCCGAAATCGGCATATCGTAAGGCTCGCCGATAACCGTGTTATAGTCCACATGGCGGAATTTCATACGGTTGTCCTCCCAGTATTCCTCAATTCTGCCGTTATAGTGAACCTCTACGCTGTCCTCAGGGCGTTCTATCTCCCACACGTTGCCGTCCTCAAGCCACGGGTCGGGCATCTCTATCTGATAACCGTCAACTATTTTCTGTCTGAAAAGTACGTATTCGTAACGTATACCGCAGCCGAATGCGGGCAGCTCCAAAGTCGAAAGCGAATCAAGAAAGCACGCCGCAAGCCTTCCCAAACCGCCGTTACCGAGACCCGCGTCATTTTCCACATCCTCAACATCGGACAGGTCAATGCCAAAATCATCCATTGCTGCACGGTAAACGCCTGTCTGCATTATATTCATAATGTTGTTACCCAGCGCTCTGCCCATAAGAAACTCGAACGAAAGATAATAAAGCTCCTTCTTGTGACCCTGTTCAAGCTCGTCGCGCGATTTTGCCCACTTTTCCATTATCTGGTCGCGAACCGTCATTGCGCAAGCCTTGTACATCTGTCCCGGAGTCGCGTTATCCACAGTCTTTGCAAAATAACGCCTAAGCTTGCCGCGTATTGCGCTTTTTACCTGCTCTTTCTCCTTTTCAAACTCCGCATTTGATTTTGCCGTCTTAACCGCTGTCTTTTCAGCCGGCTTTGTCGTCTGTTTTACAGCCGCAGCGTCTGTCCCCGCCGTGTTGATTTGTTTTTCCTTTGCCATTTTACTCAATTTCCTTTCCCTGATGAAGCAAGTTTTTTCGTCAGATTATGTTATTATATACCGTCTCATATTTTTTCGCGGATTCCTTCCATGAGAAATCCTCGCTGAGCGCTCTTTTTACAAGCTTGTTCCACACCGTCTTTTCGCTGAAAAAGCGTATTGCGCGCCTTATTGTATACATCATGTCATGAGCCTCGCACGGGTAAAAGCTGAACCCGTTGCCCTCGCCCGTAAACTCGTTATATGCACGAACGGTGTCTTTAAGTCCGCCCGTTTCGCGTACAACCGGAATTGTGCCGTATGCCATTGCAATCAGCTGTCCAAGCCCGCACGGCTCAAACAGCGATGGCATAAGGAACAGGTCGGACGCCGCATAAATCTTGTGCGCCATCTCGTTGCTGAACATAATGTTTGCAGACATTTTGTCGCTGTTGCACCATGCATGATGCTTGAACATATTTTCATATTTTTCATCGCCCGTACCGAGGACAACAAACTGCACGTCCATGCTCATAAGCTCGTTCATCGCCGAGGATATTATATCAAGTCCCTTTTGGTCGACGAGCCTTGACACAAGACCTATCATTACCTTCTCGCCGTCAACAGGGAGTCCGAGCTGCTCCTGCAGTGCGGTTTTATTAGCCTTTTTGCCCTCCGCCGCGGTTTTTGCGTCATAGTTTTGAAATATATACGGGTCGGTTTTCGGATTGTACTCCGCATAGTCTATTCCGTTCAGTATTCCGAACAGCGAATTATCCCTTGCAAAAAGAAGTCCGTCAAGACCCTCGCCGCCCATCGGAGTTTTTATTTCCTCCGCATAGGTCGGACTTACCGTTGTAACCGCGTTGGAATACACAATTCCCGCCTTTAAAAGGTTTGCGCAACCGTGAAATTCCAGCTTGTCGTTTGTGAAGTATGACGCCTCAAGCGAGAAGAAGTCCTCCACCGCCTCTATCGTGTATATGCCCTGATATTTAAGGTTATGGATTGTGAATACCGTCTTTATGCCACAGTAGAACTCGTCACGTTTGTAATACGCGTCAAGAATCACCGGAACCATTCCTGTCTGCCAGTCGTGGCAGTGAACCACGTTCGGACGGAAGTCCAGCTTTCTCAAAATTTCCAAAGCCGCTTTGTCAAAAAACGCAAACCGCTCCAAATCGTTCCACTTATAAAGCACGCTGTCGCCGAAATAGTATTCGTTGTCGATAAAATAGTAGGTAACGCCCTGCTTTTCAATCGAAAACACGCCGCAGTATTTGCTGCGCCAGCCGAGCGGCACATACATATAAAACAGAAACTGCATCTCCGCCACATATTTTTCCGCAATACATCCGTATTTCGGCATTACCACCCTTACGTCATGACCGAGCGCTGCAAGCGCCGCGGGCAGCGCGCCCACAACATCGCCCAGACCTCCGGTCTTTGCATACGGTGCAACCTCTGACGAAACCATTAAAATATTACTCACAAACATACACACCTTTCATTTTTAATCCTTTGAATTGCGGTATCAGACTATCGTTCTTTTGCCTATAACAAGCGGGTATGTTCCCTGTCCCATCAGCTTTTTGCCGCTGCGGAGGATAACCTCCTTGTCAAACACCGCGTTTTCAACGCTGCAATTATCCATAATTTGAGAATTTTGCATTATTACCGCGTTCTTTATCTTTGAACCTCTGCCAATTTTGACTCCGCGGAATATAACGCTGTTTTCAACAGTTCCCTCAATCGTACAGCCGTCCGCGATAAACGAATTGGATACCGCCGCACCCGTGCCGTACCTTGTCGGAACGCTGTCCTTTACCTTTGTGTATATGCTCTTTTCCTCATCCCCGAAAAGGCTTTTGCGCAGCTCGGGCTTGAGCATATCAAGGTTAAATTCAAAGAATGACCTGATACTGTCTATCTTCTTTCTGTAGCCGTCGAACCGATAGCCGAAAAACCGCAGCTTTTTGAGATTGGCAAGCAGAATATCCCTTGATATACTGTGCTTGTCATGTGCCAGACAGTCATCGGTTATCTCTATAAGTAATTCCTTTCTTATAAGCATCATGTGCATATACGAAAGATTTGTTTTCTGACGTTTGGGGTAAAGCTGAATATCGGTTACCCCGCCGTCCTCGTCAACGCCGAGCATTATGTGATGCGCAAGCTGCTCCGAGGTAAGCTCGCCGACCTCGGTATATACCATGGTGACATCCGCGCCCTTTTCAAAATGAAATTTTGCGACGTCCTCAAAGTTTATGCTGCAAATGGTGTTACAGTCGCAGACCATAACATATTCCTGGCTGCTTCGTTTAAGGTAGCTCATCGCGTTGTTTATATAGTCCACTCCGTTTAGCCGCCTGTTTCCGCCGTCCGCGTTCCCTGTAGGCGAGATTATGAAAAGACCGTTCTGCTTTCTTGCAAGATCCCAGTCCTTTCCGCTGCCCAGATGGTCGGTCAGCGAGCGGTTTTTCATTCCTGTTGTGATTCCTACTTTGTCAATCCCCGAATTTACCATATCCGAGAGTATAAAGTCGATTATTCTGTATCTTCCGCCTACCGGCACCGCCGCAGGTGAACGTGACGCCGTAAGCTCGCCGAGACTTGCCTCGGGATTTTCCGAAAATATAAGACCCAAAATATTTCCCGTATCCATATTCACAATTCCCTCCTATGCAGTTTCGGTAGCCGATTTTACGTCAGGCTCCGCAACCTTTGTGCTTTTCTTTTTTACATTCCGCGTAACCATTGAGCAGCAGCCGATTTTAACCTCGCTGCCCACCGTTACGTTTGCACCGATAAGAGTAATATCATCGGAGCAGATTTTTGTGTTATGAAAATCGTCCGTAGCGTCCTCGTCCTTCGAGCCGATAACGGCGTTTTCCGAGATGTATGCCCCCGGACCGATAATTGCTTTTTCGACCGTTGCGCCCTTTGCAATATGCGCGTCAGGCATAATTATAGAGTCGCGCACCGTCGCGCCTTCCTCAATCTTCACACCATTGAACAGAATCGATTTTTCAATGCTGCCCTCTATCTCGCAGCCCTCCGTAACATAGCAGTTGCATATTTTTGCGCCCGGAGCAACGTAGTGCGGCGGCTTTGCGGGGTTACGGCTGAAGATACGCCAGTCGTCATCCTCCAGTGCAAACGGCGGGTTTTCGGCAAGCAAGTCCATGTTTGCCTCCCACAAGCTCTGCACTGTTCCGACATCCTTCCAGTAGCCGTCAAATCTGTACGCAAGCATTTTGTGACCCGACGAAAGCATCTCCGGGATTATATTCTTACCGAAATCGTTGTCCGACTTTGGGTTATTCTCATCGGCAATGAGGAACCTTTTAAGTACGCTCCATGTGAATATATACACGCCCATGGACGCAAGATTGCTCTTCGGCTTTTTCGGTTTCTCCTCAAATTCCGTAATCGTCATTTCCTCGTCCGTGTTCATTATACCGAACCGCGGCGCTTCCTCCCACGGCACCTCGATAACCGCGATTGTCGCGTCTGCTTCCGCCTTCTTGTGAGCCTTCAGCATAAGCGAATAGTCCATTTTATATATATGATCGCCCGACAGCACCGCCACATACTTGGGGTCAAAGCTGTCGATAAACGCTATATTCTGGTATATTGCATTTGCCGTACCCTTATACCACTCGCCCTTTTCCGCGGACACATACGGCGGGAGCACAAAAACACCTCCGTCATTGCGGTCAAGATCCCACGGCTGACCGCTGCCGATATATGTGTTAAGCTCCAACGGCTGATACTGCGTCAGCACCCCGACCGTGTTTATACCCGAGTGAGTGCAGTTACTCAGCGGAAAGTCAATTATCTTGTACTTTCCTCCGAACGGCACGGCAGGCTTGGCAACATTCTTTGTCAGAATACCCAGTCTGCTGCCCTGACCTCCGGCAAGTATCATTGCAACACATTCTTTTGATTTCATACCACAAAACCTCCAATTCTGATCAGTTCACAGCGGCGCACCGCGTCCGCCGTGCCTGTTTTTCACCTTTTTAACCTTACTTTTTCAACTTCGCTTTTTCAGCTTTTGACTTTTCACTTTTCCTCTTTTTAAGATAGACCGCCGAAAGCTCCGGTAAATCCATATTTATAACCCAACAGCTCTTGCCGTCTTTTATCTTCTTTTTTGCCGTGCAGCTCAAAACGCTGTCCGTGCCGCCGCCGTACTCCGTGCGTTCCGTATCGAGAACAGCCTCATAAACGCCCGAAGTCGGAACTTTTATCTCACAATCCTTATACGGCGCCGCGGCAAAGTTCGCCGCAACTATTGTCCTGTCCCGCTTGCTGCGGCTTATTCGCATGAACGAAACCGTTGAATGCAGGGTGTCGGACGCGTCAAGCCACTCAAAGCCGTCCCAGTCTGCATCGTTTTCGTACATCGACTTGTTGGAGCGGTAATAATTGTTCAAATCCTCCACAAACTTTTTCAGTTTTGCATGGGTTTCGTAGCCGAGAAGGAGCCAGTCAAGTCCCTCCGCAAACCGCCATTCGATAAACTGTCCGAACTCGCCGCCCATAAACAGCAGCTTTTTGCCCGGATGCGCGTACATGAACGCATACAATAGCTTAAGACTTGCAAATTTCTGCTCATATGAGCCGTACATCTTATTTATAAGCGAGCATTTTCCGTGTACCACCTCGTCATGCGACAACGGAAGAATGTAATTCTCCGAGTACGCATACATCATCGAAAACGTAAGCAGATTATGGTTTGAACCTCTGAAATACGGATCCATACTCATATACTTGAGTATATCGTTCATCCAACCCATGTTCCATTTATAATTGAAACCCAAACCGCCTTCGTAAACCGGCTTTGTAACGCCGCCCCACGCGGTGGATTCCTCCGCAATCATCAGCACGTTCGGAAATCTTTTGAACACCTCCACATTGAGCTTTTGCAAAAACTCAATTGCGTCAAGATTTTCCTTGCCGCCGTGCTTATTCGGCAGCCACTCGCCGCTCGGTCGGTTATAGTCAAGATACAGCATACTTGAAACCGCGTCAACCCTGAGTCCGTCCATGTGATATTCTTCAAGCCAGAACATCGCATTTGAGATAAGGAACGAGTGGATTTCCGTCCTCTGCCAGTTGAACACCAGTGTCCCCCACTCCTTATGCTCGCCAAGCCTTGAATCCGGATGCTCGAAAAGCGGCGTTCCGTCAAATCTTGCAAGCGCGTAGGCGTCCTTTGGAAAGTGCGCCGGAACCCAGTCCATTATTACGCCTATCCCCGCCGCATGACACCTGTCAACAAAATGCTTAAGCTCGGTCGGCTTGCCGTAACGGCTGTTCGCCGAGTAATAGCCGCTTATCTGATACCCCCATGAGCCGTCGAACGGATACTCGCATATCGGCATTACCTCTATGTGCGTATAGCCCATTTCTTTAACATACGGTATGAGTTCGTCCGCCATTTCGGTATAAGTAAGGAACGAACCGTCCTCGTGCTGTTTCCACGACCCGAAATGCAGTTCGTAAATGTTAATCGGCTTATCGTACGGCGCGGTCGCCGCCCTCTTTTTCAGCCATTCGCCGTCCTTCCAGTCAAAACTCAAATCAGAAAGCCTCGACGCGTTATCCGGTCTGACCTCGCTCTCAAACGCGAACGGATCGCACTTTAATACTATATCTCCGTTCTTCGTTTCTATGCTGAATTTATAATTTTCGCCCGCCTGTGCATTTTCAACAAAGCAAACCCAGATACCTGTCCTGGGATAAAGTGTCATTTTGCCCTTTTCCCGATCCCAGCCGTTTGTATCGCATACCACCGAAACCGATACCGCGTTCGGCGCCCATACCGCAAACCGCCAACCGCCGTCCGCTTTGTGCGCACCGAGCATATTGTAGCTCTTAAAGTTTTTTCCCTCGTTAAAAAGAAACATAAGCTCGCGCGAAAGCTCCGCGCGTTCGGTAACCTTATCCATTCATTCTCACCTCTGCTGTTTTCTTTTGAAGTCCATGTCGGCTGTACGCCGCTTTTTTCACATTTCCGAAATAAACTATTCCTATTTTACATAATACCACAGACACGGCGTTTTGTCCATTCATATTTTGCATAAATTTTTTCCAGTTTATTTAGTACGCGCTCTGAACATTTCCGCCGAACGCGGCGCGAGCCGAACCTCTGCCTTTCCGTGTTCCGGCGCTATTTCACCACCGCCGAGTATGCCGCAAAGCGACTTGATTTCGGTCACGCACGGCGCAAGGTCAATTCTCACCCGCGCGTCGCCGTCACCGCGGTTTATTACGCAAAGCATACATCCGTTTTCGCTCTTTTCGCCGAAAACATCCGTACCGCCGACTGTTTCCCTTGCATACGCGTATACGTCGCCGTCGGCAAACAGCTGAACAAACGCGCCTGTCCTCAGACACGGATTATCGTTTCTCAGCCGCGTAAGCCGCTTGTAAAAATCAAGCGTTTCGCAGTCAACGCACCGCCATGTATACGGCATTCTGTTATACGGGTCGTCCAGACCCTGCATACCTATCTCGTCGCCGTAGTATATGCACGGCACGCCGACAAAGGTCATCTGCATAAACGCCGCAAGCCTTACCCGCTCAATTGCGACCGTTTCCGCGTGCGGCGAAAGGCGCAACGACTGCTTTTCAGCCTCGCTCATACCGTCATGTGAAAACTGACCGCCGAGTACGGTTTTAATTCTTGCAGTGTCATGCGTTCCGACAATATTCATTGCAGCATACATCGCCTCCTTCGGATAGTTTTCCATCAGGCTCAGCATTCTTTCGCCCAGCTCCGCCGCCTTGATATGTCCCATAAGAAAGTCTATCACGCCGTCCTTAAACGGATAATTCATCGCACCGTCAAGCTCGCCGCCGAACAAATATTCGCGCTTTTCGCCGTAGCTGACCTTATTTGACGCGTCCTCCCATACCTCGCCGATTATCACCGCGTCCGGGTTTTCCGACTTGACATTTTCGCGCAGGGTTTTGATAAAGCCGTCTGGAAGCTCATCCGCAACATCAAGCCGCCACCCCGACGCGCCGAGACGCAGCCACTTCTTTATTATAGCATCGTCGCTTCTCAGAATACGGTCGATATATGTCGGCTCGGTTTCATTTACATTCGGAAGATTTGAACACCCCCACCAGCTTTCGTAGCCGCCGTCCGCAGTCCACTTGTACCAGCTGCGATACGGCGAATTTACATCGCGGTACGCGCCCGTACCCTCACCGTAGTTTCCGTACTTGTTAAAATATACGCTGTCGCTGCCCGTATGGCTGAATACTCCGTCCAAAATTATACCTATTCCGTTTTCCGCGGCAGCGCGGCAAAGCTCCGCAAAGTCCTCCTCCGTGCCGAGAATCGGATCGATTTTTGAATAGTCCCCGGTATCGTAGCGGTGGTTTGAATACGCCTCAAAAATCGGATTCAGATATATCGCGCTTATCCCAAGCTCCTTCAGATAGCCGAGCTTTGACGCGATTCCTTTAAGGCTTCCGCCGTAAAAATCGTTGCAGGCGGGTCCGTTCTCAAACGGGTGCATATTATGAGATAAAGGCTCGTACCAGTCCTCATGTATAGTATATTCACATCTTTTTCTCGGTATTTCATAAAATTTCCTGTCGGGACAAAACCTGTCCGGAAAAATCTGGTACATAACCGAATTTTTAAACCAATCGGGGGTTTTGAAATCCCTGTCATAAACCGTAATCTGATACGAGCGCCCGGTCGCATTTTCGGTCATCTCGCCAACGCCGCCGTACATACCGCTGTTGTTTGAATAATATATATCTCCGTTTTTTGTTGATATGACAAAATAGTACCAAACAAGGCACGGTGAATCCGGAACATTCAGCTCTGTATAATAAAATTCGCCGGTAAGACCCCCGCCGCTTTTTTCCATATCCAAAAAGCTCTCTTTATCGTCTATCCAAAGACGGAGCCTTACGCCCGTCACGGTGTCCGCGTCTGACACCTCTATTGCCAGTCTTACCGTTTCGCCCGTTTTAACCGCGCCGAGCGGCGACCTGTACAGACTGCCGCGCGAGTTGTGATATATCTGCATTAAAACTCATACTCCTTTTACATCGGCGGCAGTCCGTACCGAAAACCTCCTTTGCGGTGTTTCGCTTAACAAAAAAACAAAATTTGTACTGCCGTATTGAAAATATCTGATTTTTATTATATAATGTTATTATCTATTTTAGCACATATATGTATATTTTGTAAATGTATATTTTCCACAAAAACAGGGGGTTATACCAATGCTGAGATTTATATACGGCACAGCCGGCTGCGGCGAAACCGATTTTATATACGGTGACGCGCAGCGGATTGCCGAATCGGGCGGCACGGTTTTTATTCTTGTGCCGGAGCAATATTCCATGTACGCGGAACACGAGCTGCTTACAAGGCTCGGACTTTCCGCCCAGAGCCGCATACGCGTTCTTACGTTTTCACGGCTTGCGGGTCTTGTTTTTGCGCGCAAGGGTCCCCTTCGTATGAAATATATCGACAAGGCGGGCAAATATATGCTGATGCAGCGCAGCCTTCAGGCGGCTGCAAAAGATTTGACCGTCCTGCGCCGCGGCGCGGCAAAGTCCGGCTTTGCAAAAGCCATGACCTCGGTCGTTTCGGAGTTTAAACGCTACGGCGTATCTCCCGCGCGGCTCAGCCGCGCGGCGGAGGAAACCTCGTCCGCAAAGCTGCGCATGAAGCTCTCTGACATGAGTACGGTTTACGAAAAATATACAGAGCTGCTCCAAAACGGCTACGCCGACGCCGAGGACAACCTTACAATGGTTACGCCGCGGCTTGCCGGCTGCGATTTTCTGCGCGGCACGTTCTATATCAATTTTTTCCGCAGCTTTACGCCGTGCGAGTATGCCGTCCTCGGCGAATTGATGCGTTTTGCGGACTTGAATGTTATTCTTACCGCCGACTCGCTGACCTCGCCCTCCGACGTATTTCTGCCGCAGGGCAATGCGTTCCGCAGGCTCGCCGAGCTTGCAAAGGGTCTTGAGGTTGACATTCTGCCGCCCGTACAGCTGACCGACGAGGTGCGTTTCGCCGCGTCACCGGAGCTTTTACACCTTAAAAACAACTGCTTTGCGGGACGTTACAAGACTTATGACAAGGACACAAGCGCAATCCACATTATACGCTCCGCAAACTGCGGCAGCGAGGTTGCCGACTGTGCAAGGCTGATAATCCACCTTCTGCGCACAAGAACCACATTCGACAACGGCGTCGAGCGCCCGCTTACCTTCAACGATTTTTTGATTATTACAGGCAGTATGGAAAGCTACGAGCGTATTATTCCGCCTGTGTTCGAGGAATTTGGCATACGCTGCTTTCTTGACAAAAAGACCGCGCTTTCGGAAAATCCGATTATGCGTACCGTCATCTCTGTACTGGAAATATGCGCCTACGGCTTTTCGTATGAACGCGTCATGACCCTTGTCCGTGCCGATTGTCTTGGCATACGCCGCTCTGATGCGGATATGTTTGAAAATTACATTCTTGCCGCCGACCTTATGCCGTGGCACTGGACGCGCGGCGAGGACTGGAGCTACAACCCCGACCCAAAGCGGTTTCGGCTTTCCGCCGTCAACCGTGTGCGCAGCGCCGTAACCGCGCCCGTAGCCGATTTTATGTCGCGGTTTGAGGGCAGAAAGACCGTTTCGGAAATATGCTCCGCACTGCTCCTTACGCTGCGGAATATGGGACTGCAAAAAACCGCTGCGCGCAAGATTGCCGCGCTGAAGTCCGACGGCATGGACGAGCTTGCCGAGCAGACGCGGCTTGTCTGGAACAGTCTTGTTTCGGTAATAAATCAGATGTCGGAGTACATGGGCGGGGAATACATAACCTTTACCGCCTTCTGCGAGCTGTTTTGCTCCTCCTGCGGGGAGCTTTCGGTCGGAATTGTTCCGCCGACCCGCGAC
>ERZ1034917.1836-NODE-1836-length-11486-cov-10.751378_pt1 | contig 11486 bp, 8 predicted proteins | sample MGYA00520605_ERZ1034917 | MGnify/ENA primary metagenome ERZ1034917 (study PRJEB33766, sample SAMN09781784) | gut metagenome | biome: gut microbiome | host: Homo sapiens | place: Madagascar | study: EMG produced TPA metagenomics assembly of the PRJNA485056 data... | reverse complement strand
CTGAATAAAGCAGATTACGAGTACAAAATGAATTTCCCGACAACTCAAGGAATAACCCCCCACGATTTCCCAGCCGGTCGGGGGCTGGCTCCACCAGTTATAGGTCGCACCACCAAAGCAGGACCCCACGATCATCGAGTAAAATGTCCCATCGCACCCCGCCGCATCCTGGGGCATCAATGGGATATTGGCGCTGCGCAATTCATTCAGAATTCCGTTGCCACATTCCTTTGAGACCTTGACAGTTTTTCGTGTTGTCTCTGGCTTTGCGAGCATTCCGGCGATCCGCACCCGTTTGCCACGGAGATAGAACACATTGTCTTTGAGGACGAGAGAAATCTCGTAGTTATCTCCCATCGCCCAGCTGTTGCTGGTGGAAACAGTAATGAGTTTGATTGAATATGACATGGGGGCTCCTTTTAGCGGGTTCCTGCATTCGGCATCAAGTCATATTCTTTTAGACAGTTTCGGAAGGTCTGAATACCGTCGAGAACTTTTTGGACTTTTTCTGTCTGCAATGAAAAATCCTCCAAACGGTTTAGCGGGGAAACGGGAATTCGCAGGACAAAACTTTTCCCCGTCTGTACCACCATGATACCTTCGGTATTCCAGCGGGAAAGTATCTCTCGCAAACGCGACTCCGATAATCCGGTTTCCAAATCAAGATTGCCCTGAGCCATTTTGTGGACGATGTGTGTCTTGCGGGGGAACTCCGGGAAACGAATCATCGGCCAATCGGAATTTATAGGGACCAGTTTGGGATATGGCATAATGGCATCAGAGAACCTCGTTTTCAGCGCATCGTGATAGTTTTGCCAGAAGCTGGTGACAAGTTCGTTTTTTACAGGTTTGCGATGCCGTCTCTCCTGCGATATGCCGAGCCGCAGCATATTGGCCTTGTATTCACCTCGTGGAGATCCATCGGCAAGAAAATCCGCCAATGTTTCATAACTGATCCGATTGTGGTATTCCTCCGTGTCGGTTTCCAAGTAGTGCTCCGGAGCGACGATACAGATATAAATCTGATCGACCCGCCCGGAAGACTTCATCTTGTCGGCGCGGAATTGATAACGCCTCGCCTGATCCGGCTGGGGAGCGGCATCAATCTTGTCCTCTACGAGAACGGCTATGTTTTGTCCGCCGCTACGAAATGTCAGGACAATGTCGCTCTCCCCATACTCATCATCTGTGATGGAGTGCCATGCGGATCTGTCGGCGATGTCAAAATCTGCCGATGATATGTTTTTCAGGAAGAACTTTGCAAAGTCTGGGTTGACGCACCATTCCTCCATCAGCAGCAAGTCAATATCCCGTTCCAGGATGCATTCAAACATCAATGTTTCGTTACTGTCCATCGGCTCACCTTAAATATCAATTCTTGGACTCCGGTGGAAAAAGTGAACGACCGCACTTTCCGGGTGCTGGACCGCGAATACCGTTTTGCGGAAGGTCCGTTCCCCGTGCATATCGTTTCGCGCGGCAGCAATATGCTGACCGTTCCGCCGGCGTTGACTGCGGACGGCGCGGACGTTGTCTGGAGGGATTTCCAGGTCGGGAAACAGTATGCCGATTACATCGAGCTTTCGGGCAAAGGCGCAGTGAACGGATTCAAGTTCACGTGGAAAGGTCAGCTCTGGTTTGACGGCATGTATCTGGTGGACTGGGATATGACGCCTGTCCGGGTTCCGGAAAAACTTTCCTCCCTGACTCTGTCCTGGAAAGTTCCCGCAGAGTTTGCCCGTTACGTGTTCAAACAGGCTTACAACGACGGACTGGAAGTCTGGAAGGACAACCGTATCGAGCGCGAATTCAACCCGGTTCAGAATGTCTGCAACAATCTGCTGTGGACGAGCGGGCTGGAAAAGGGTCTGGCGTGGCATCCGAAGTCGAATGCCAACTGGGCAAATCATCCAGGAGAGAAGAACATCATTCTGGTCCGCAGCGGCGATGAAGTTGCCGTAACCGCGAAAATTGTGTCGCGTCCGGTGGAAGTCAAGAGCCGTCTGTGGTACACCATGGTGTTTCAGGGAACACCTTCGCGTTCTCCGCTCAAAGGCTGGCGCGACCACAACTACGGCGGTTATTTTGTTCCGACCATGCAGAACCTGCAGTTCGGCGGGGGCGGCGACCACTCTTTCTTCGATTACCAGACCGATCAGCGCTGGCTGACGCCGAGCAGTCACAAGCCGCGCTGGATGGACCGTTACGTGAAAGCGGTGCAGGAGGCGATAAAGAAGAAAGCTTCCAACAAAGGCTGGAAAACCAAATCGCACATTCCGTACCGGCTCATCAATTACGTGATGCCGTTCCACGTCGGAACCAACGAAGCCGAATATGATTATTTCTTCAATGACTGGGTTACGCTCCCGACGACCGTCTGGGGTTACAAGGAAGACGGCGTTCCGCAGACGATTTATTCCTGCTGCGGTCAGACCGGAATCACCGATGCGCATCTCTACAATCTGGAAAAGCTGCTCACCATCAACCCGCTTCTGGGCGGCATGTATAACGACTGTCCGCACAGCAAAGTCTGCGAGAATGTCCGCCACGGCTGCGGCGGAGTGGATGCTTTCGGTCAGAAATACCGGACTTCGACCATGCTGGGACAGCGTGAATTCATGATGCGTGAATACAAGCTGATTCACAAATTCGGCAAAACGCTGGTCAACCATGTTCCGGCAGCGGATATGGTTCCATTCGTGCATAACTTCTCCGACCATGTCTGGCCGGGCGAGGAATTCCACGACGGCGTCGGCAGAAATCCGGATCATTTCTATTGCGAAGGGCTTTCCAAAGAAGCCTGGCAGTCCACCATGAGCCCGGTGATCCGCGGCGTGAGTGTGATTCTGCTGCCGCAGCCGGAACGCGCAGCCGGAAACTTCATGAATCTGAAATCCCGCCAGAAGGATTTCGCCGCGAATCCGGAATGGGCAATCCGCACCATGACTCCGTGTCTGCTGCATGATGTCGGCATTACGCCGGACAGCATTGAGCGGAAAACGGTTGACCGCTGGTGGATCATCAAGGATCAGCTCAAACTGGCGGACGCGAAATTCCACGGTTACTGGTATGATTCCACGGTCAAATCCGCTTCTCCGGATGTGTACGTCAGCTGGTATGAATTGCCGGCAAACAGTCCGTACCGTTACCTGATTGTGGCAGGCAATCTTGGACGGAATGCACAGAAACTGGCGCTGACGCACCAGCTGTCCGGAGTGAGCAGCTATCATGATCTCTGGAACAACAAGGCGATGAATGCCGCCGAGTTGAAAGACATGGAGCTGCCGGGCAATCATTTCGTCCTGATCGGGGTGAAATAACCTGTCAGTGAAGGAAAATCTGGTATGATTTTTACAGGATCGCATGCCGGATCTTCCTGAATACTGCGGTAAGCCGGCTTCGCATAATATCATTTATGCGACATAATTTTACATTAATAGAACTCCTGTTCCGTAATTGCTTTCAGCGGACGATTTCATCTTTTTCCAGAACCTGCCCGTTGTCGTTGTTGTCGATCTGGCGTTTTTCCAGATCCCGGAACAGCTGTCTCAAATCGCGGATGCCGCCCCACATGAACCACACGGCGCTGATGACGGCAATCACGCCGGCGGCTCCACAATGACAGAATCCGGCAATCGGGCGGCATCCGGCATCCGGTGAAGCGGATATTGGGAAACGATGTCAAAATATTCATTCGCCCAGCCGCGTTTTTTCAGTTCGTTCCGGACTTCTGGAGTCCGGTAAAGCGGCCCGGCAGTGAGAAACAGCAGACACGTGATCCTGTTTTCTCCGCGCCGCAGATGCGCAGTCAGATCAAATTTCCATGGAGTCCACGGCGCACGTCCCGCCTCCCTGCCGTTGATGCGTATGATCCACATGCCGCAGACACATTCTGGCAATTCGAAAGAGAACTGCCGGTCATGACATTTTTCATTCAGGAGGAAAGTATTGGTAAATTCGATGACCGCAGGAACGCTTCCCGGAGTAGAATCATTCGTTTCCGCACAGGAGAAGCCTTCCGACGTCCAGACCGCCCGGCTGACGGTTTTTGCCAGCCAGGTTCCGGACAACGGCAGTGCGATGCGTTTTCCGCATGAAGTCTTTCCGCGCCGAAATCTGCTGGATTCCTGTAAAATCATGCTGCCGTGCGCCGGCAGTTTCAGCAGGAGAGTCCCATCCGGATCAAGTTCCGCCGGAGTGCTGATTCCCGTAACGGCATCGTACCATTCCCAGTTTTTGTTGTCTTCCGGATGGCAGCGGCAGACGAGTTTTTCCGCAGAGGCGTTCAACAGGAAGTATCCGGTTTTTCTGCCTGTTTTGAGTTTGAGAACCCGGAGTTGACCGCTGTCCGGGTCGATCTGGAGATCCGTCTGTGCCCATTGAGCGGCTTTTTCCGCTTCATTGGAGAAGAGTACCGGCAGTCCGTTCTTCCGCCATTCTTGAATTCTGGCTTCGAGGGAAGCATCCAGCCGGATGTTTTCCGGAATGACAAGCACTTTGTACCGGCATCGTCCGCATTTCAGAGCTGAGCCGCTGCGGACGGCCCGCATCAATTCAAGTTCGCCGAGGTAATCATAGGCGAGGCGTCTGCGTGCAAGCACGGATATGTCTGACGCCGGAGCCGGCGCAAGCCTGTCCCAGCTGGAGAACGGCAGAAGCACCGCGATGTCTGCCTGGCTGCGTCCGGCGGCGAGGAACTGCCGCATCCTTTCCGTGTAGCCGGCAAAACCGCTGTAGAACTGCCAGCGCGGGTCCGGCGGGAAAAGGTTGCAGCAGGTGCCGATCTGCCGGGAATCGCGGGTTGAATAACTTGCCGCCATAGGCACAATATCCGTAACGCCGCAGATGTACTGCCGGTCAGCGGTCTTGCGCATTTCATCGAAAGAACAGTCGTAACCGTAAACCGCATACGATTCACTCAGGACACGATGCTTTCCGGCGCGTCTTGCTGCGGAAACCACATATTTAGGAAAGTCTGTTTCCGGGGAATCCGGATGAATCTGACGCCAGATGGCATCAAGACCGGGAATGTCGAAACAGCGGAAAATCTCAAAAACATCGCCGTGAAGAGGAAACATGACGTCCGGCATATCATCGCCGGAAAGATGTCCGGTGAAAAGCAGTCCGCGCCGTCTGCACCAACGGTGGAGCGGTTCAAAGTAGTTGCGCACCGCCAGCCGGGTGAGGGCGATTCTGTAATCGCGCGAAGCGGAATGCGCCGCTTCGGAATCGCCGGAAAAAATCTGCTGGACGGCATCTTCGCAGGGATAGTGAAAAAGATGTTCAAATTCAACCGGCAATGCTTCGGACCATGGTATGCCTTCTGTTTCCGGATCAAAATACCCGAACCATGGTTCATCGGTAAAAATACCGGGGATGGTGCGGCCGAACTCCTTTCCGACAGTCTGAAAATACCGTTCATGAGTCATTTCGATGAAGAGCCGGGTCGTTTCCGGACGAAGCAGGTCGGGACGGTTCGGATGATATGTCTTTTCCAGTGAACAGCCGTCTTTGCTTCGTTTGATCTGTATTGCGGCAAGTTCCGGATGTTGTGCGACGAGTTGTCCGTTGACGGTTCCGCTGGGCCAGCCGCCTTCATCATAAAGCCAGAGTTTCATCTTGAGCCGGGCGGCAATGCGGACTGTCCGGGCAATCTGCTTGAACCATTCATCCGAGAGGTAACCGGGAAGTCCGTCGGGAAACGACTCCGCGCGGAATTCTTCCGGCATGGCATGAATGAAAAAACCGCCGATTCCGGCGTTTTTCAAATTTTTCATTTGCCGGCGGATCATAGCCGGATCGGGCTGTTCGTTCCACATCCAGAAGATAAGGTTGCAATCCGGCTGCATTTCTCGGTTTTTCTTCATGTTTTGTTCCTGTTGTCCTTTTTTTTAAATAATTTTCATGTATGTTGCACATTATTAATATAGCAGGCGGAAGCAGATTTGCAAGACGGGTTATTGAAAAACTGACTTGAAAAAAGCTGCTGTGATGGTATATTATGAACATTATTCATAGATGAGAGGGTTATGAGCAATAACAATATTCGACTTGTTTTCCGGCATCTGCTGGAAATGATGGTTTCCGGTGAACTTGCCGTGGGAGAACGGTTGCCTACGGAAAAAGAACTGGCGAAAGAGTTCGGCACGACGCGGATGAATGTTTTCCGTGCCCTGCGTATCTTAAAGGAATACCATCTGGTTGAAAGCAAAAAACGTGCGGGGACCGTTGTTGTTGCCAAACCCGGTGCGGATTTGTATCAGAAACTGCTCAATGACAGCAGCCGGGTGGTTTACGTCCTTGAATCCACCATGCCGAAATACGTCCAGTGGAATCAGTCTACGCTGACCGCTCTGGAAGTTGACCTCAATGCCCACAATTATCAGGTTATTTATCTGCCGCTGATTCAGGAACGCGCCCATTTCGCACAGATCATAGAACAGTCGATGCGCGACGGCGCGGCGGCGCTGGTCATACTTCCGGACAGCATCGATATCAATTTCCTGAATGACAACAACGACCTTCTGGTTAATGTTTCAACTCCTGTTCTGATGCTGAACCGCGGAAATGATATTTCCCGCATTGACTTTGTATCATCCGTCACGATAGATATTTACGGCGATGCAATCCGCATGGCGACACTGCTGAAAAAGAATGGATTCACCCGTCCTCTGATCCTGGTCAGCGAATCAGACGAATGCCTCTGGCAGACAGTGCGTCTGCGCGGACTTGACCTGGGATTCCGGGCAGGCAGCCCGGTGCTTGAAATGGAAGAATTTCTCTGTTCACCAGACGACATCAACCTGATGCTGGAGAAAGCGTCTGCCGATCCGGAACATGCGGTGATTGCCGCGACTCATTCGCATGGTGCGCGAATCGCGATTCAGCTTGCAGTGGCGCGCGGTCTGACTGCGGGGAGGGATTATCAGCTGGTTTCCTTCGATGATGACAAACAATATGCGGCGGAATCTCTGACCTCAACGCAAGTTCGTTTCCGGGAAGTCGGACATCTTTTCGCCCGGATGATCTATGAAAAAAAATGGCAGCTCCAGGGTACCGTATGGAGTTCAATCCGTATTGCGAGCAGACTGGTTCAGCGGACCAGCTGCCGTCCGCTGCATAACCTCGAACACTGAATTTTTCCGTCCTCTCTGCCGCATCTTCCCGTGCCGTCTGTGTGCCGGCTTTTGGAAAACACGGAAGCCCATGCGGCGGAATATTTGGAAACAATCACTTTTTTTTCTTTCGGATATTGTATTTTACAGATTGCCGATTATATTGTTCAATGCACATGAAAATAACCTGAATAAAGGAGCAGGAACGATGAACAGGGATGAACAGGCGTACGAATCGGCCCGCGGGCAGTATCTGGAAAAAGGAATCGACCCGGAAAAAGCAATGGCGCAGCTGGAAGAAATTCCGCTGAGCCTTCATGCGTGGCAGGGAGATGACGTCAAGGGTTTTGAAAACGTCGGACATGCTCTGACCGGCGGCTGTCAGGTAACGGGAAACTACCCCGGCTGCGCCCGCAATGCGCAGGAATTGCGCTCCGATCTGGAACAGGCATTGCGGCTGCTGCCCGGCTCAAATTTCCGAATCGGGCTGCAGGGGCATGAAGTGGACAGCATGAAACCCGGACAGGATCGCGACACTTTCAGCATTGAAAACTTCACTGAATGGCTTGATTGGGCGGATACAAATCATCTGGGGCTGGACATCGCGCCGGTTTATTATTCGCATCCGAAACTGAAAAACGGTCTGTCCCTGTCAAGTCCGGACCCGGAAATCCGGGAATTCTGGATTCGTCACACGCAGGCAATCCGGCGGATCGGCGCGGAATTCGGCCGCAGACTCAAAAGTCCCTGTGTCTGCAATATCTGGACGCCCGATGGTTACAAGGATGTGCCGGCAGACCGGCTGGCGCCGCGGCGGCGTCTGAAGGAATCACTGGATCGGATTTTTGCCGAGAAATATCCGGAAACGGAACTGCTGGACGCCGTTGAATCCAAACTGTTCGGAATCGGTGTGGAAAGCTATACCGTCGGTTCGCATGATTTCTATCTTCCTTACGCCGCCGCGCACCGCAAACTGATCTGTCTGGATACCGGACATTTTCACCCGACGGAATCCATCGCAGACAAACTTTCGGCGATTCTCTGTCAGCAGGGACGCATTCTGCTGCACATCAGCCGCGGCGTCCGGTGGGACAGCGACCACATTGTGATTCTGGACGATGCGCTGAAAGATCTGGCCCGCGAAGCTGTCCGCAGCGGTTGCGGCAAATCCGGAAATCTGTTTTTCATGCTGGACTATTTCGACGCAAGTGTGAACCGTCTGGCGGCATGGGTGATTGGCGCCCGCAACTGGATGAAGGCACTGCTGATTGCGCTTCTGGAACCGGAGACGGCAATCTGCGATGCGGAAGAATGCGGAGATTTCACGGCGCGGCTTCTGGAACAGGAGGCTGTCAAAACTCTGCCCTGGGGCGCAGTCTGGAATCATTTCTGCGCAACGCACGGCGTTCCCGCGGACGACCGGCTTGCGGAAGAACTTCGGAATTATGAAAAACAGGTTTTGAGCCGGAGGGGTTGACATGCGGAAATTGTGGAATCGTCAGACCAATGAGGTTTTCGGGGAAAGCGGCATGTTTGCGGATAAAGATTACGTGCAGCTGATGTTCCCCGCGCGTAAAATCCGCCGGGTCTGCTGTCCGGCGCTGAATATCGAATATGTTGAGGGCAAAGACTGGCGTCATGAACCGGGTAGCTGCCGGATTGTCCGGACTGCGGAATCCGCCATCCCGTTCTGGAGCGATGCGGCACTGCATCCGCCGGACGCCGAAAGCCGATATTATCCGGATCCGGCAGCGAACGCGGTGGGCGGCGGACTGGACGGACGCAATCTGCGTTTTGACGCAGGTGATTTGTTTGCGCGGAATCAGATCGAGATCGATTATCAGGCGGAGAGTATTGATTATGCAGTGAAACTTCCGGAGCAGACCGGACGTCTGCCCCGGTTCCGCGAACGGCTGAAACGCCCCGGCGCAGCTTGCCGGATCTCCTGGCTCGGCGACAGTATTTCCGAGGGTTACAATGCGTCCGGATATTTGCATAAACCGCCGTTTCAGCCGGCGTTCGCCGAATTGAGCGCGGAAGGATTGCGCGAAGCTGCGGATGTGAAAGTTGAACTGCTCAACCGGGGGCTGAACGGAGCCGACAGCAGTTATCCTCTGTCCCGGCCGGAAATTTTCCGCGGGGATCATCCGGATCTGCTGGTTATTGCGTTTGGCATGAACGATCTGCTGTGCGACGGCGGCACTGCAAAATATCTGGACAATATCGCGGAAATCATCCGTCTCAACCGGGAAGTCTCGCCGGAAACCGAATATCTGCTGGCGACACCCATGACCGGCAATCCCATGCGCAACTCCACGAAACTGGAACTGACGGCGGCGTTCGCCAGGAGTCTGCGCGGTTTTGCGGCGGAGTGTCCGGCTGATACAGCTCTTGCGGATTTGACGGCTGTCTGGTGCAAGTTTCTGGAACGGAAGAACTTCTTTGATCTGACCGGCAACGGCGTCAATCACCCCAATGATTGCGGACACCGGATTCTGGCGTCCGGCATCCTGAATGTACTGGCGCCGGACTTTTTTCCGTTCCATGAACCTTGAAACGAGGAAACATCAAAGATTTTTTCAAAAAAACGGACTTTTTTCAATAATACTCTTGACAATAGAACATTATTGAGTATAATATAAAATAGAATCGGTTGAAATTGAAAATCCATCATCAAAGAAAGGACTGTCATGAAAAACAAACGAAGGAACACCGTCTGTCTGTTTCATATCCGGAGCGGGATGAAAAGTCGTATGAATTTTACACTTATAGAACTCCTCGTGGTGATAGCGATCATTGCGATTCTGGCGGGGATGCTGCTGCCGGCGTTGAATTCGGCAAGGGAAAAAGCGCGTGCCATCAGCTGCGTCAGCAATCTGAAGCAGACAGGTCTGCTGTTTCAAATGTATCTGGACGGCAGCAAAGATTTTTTTCCGCCGGAACGGGATGATGCGGCATATCGCTCCTGGGCGGATATGCTTCTGAACATTGACGCCGGCCGCAGTGCGGAGGAAGCGGATAAAATGTTCAACAGCAAAGCAAATTTTTTAAGATGCCCTTCAGCTAAAGAATATACCTCGACTCCATGGAATGCGTCCTGGAACGGACAGCACGTTTATTTCCACTACGGTTACAATCTCTGCTACATCGGCGGCGCTTTCGGGTGGGGCTTCTCCACTCCGCCATACCGCACATACACCACCGCGAAGATGTCTCAGCTGACCGCGCCTTCAAGCGGTTATCTGGCTATGGACACCCGCGACGGGGCTGAACCGAAACGCGGCTGTTCCCGTATCTATGCGGATGAACACAGCAACAGCGGCATGGGATTTGCCGATGCCGAACGCCACAACCGGAAAATCAACATTCTGTATATCGATGGACATGCGGGGTCTGTCAATATTGCGAATCCGCTGCATCCCTACGCCACGCTGGGACGCATGAATATCCAGACAGACAACTGGTCTGCCGGCCGGGTCAAACAAGAATAATGAATCCTCAGACAGAGAACAACAGGAGTATTTATGCATTTGAATTATACAATACCGGCATTGGCATTGGCATTGGCGGTCAGCGGCTCAGTGCTTGAAGCGGCTCCGAAGGCGGCGGCAGTCTTCAGTTCATGGCAAGACGGGCAAGCCAGATTCCGACATGAATTCGACCCCGCGCTGAAACGTCTCAACGCTTCCATTGACCGCTATGAAAACACGGCGCTGGATAAATTGAGCGGCAGGCTCGACCGCTATGACCTGGTCTGTGTTGCGTCGACCGGAAACTATGAACATACGTTCAATCTGGCTCCGTATGGGAAAGCTTGGCGTCAGTTTGTGGAGAATGGCGGAATTCTGCTGATTGCCGATGCAAATTACGGCAGTGTGCTTCAGTACATGCTGAACACGCTCGGACCAGAATTCGCACTTAATGCGGAAACGTGTCCCACTGGAAGCTATTCCAAGCGGAAGAATGAACTTCCAGTCAATCTGGATGACCCCGTGATGCGTTTTCCGGAAAATCTGCTGCCCCGGATGGACCGCCGGACGCACTGGGCGCACTTTGATAAACTGCCTGCCGGATGGATTGCGCTCAAGCGCTGCGGCGACGGCTGTGCAATTATGGCGCAGAAATTCTTCGGGAAAGGCATGGTGCTGGTCACCTGTCATGCCAATTTCACCACGCTTGACTCCAAAGAAGCCCTGGCCGGATTGGTCACGAACACTGTTGCCCGCCTGAATCTGCGGAATGCCGGACTGACCGGAGTCGAGCTGAAACGTCCCGAGGGGCTTGCTCAATCGGAATTCCGGCTTGTGCTTCGCGGCATGGAGTCGAGTTCGTTTCGCGGGCTGACCTGTGAACTGACCGGGAAAAATTCCA
>ERZ1034917.1825-NODE-1825-length-11616-cov-4.961855_pt1 | contig 11616 bp, 2 predicted proteins | sample MGYA00520605_ERZ1034917 | MGnify/ENA primary metagenome ERZ1034917 (study PRJEB33766, sample SAMN09781784) | gut metagenome | biome: gut microbiome | host: Homo sapiens | place: Madagascar | study: EMG produced TPA metagenomics assembly of the PRJNA485056 data... | reverse complement strand
CTTATGAAACTACCGCAAAAGAAACAGGAATGCGTTTGTCAAAAGCAAAGATTTGAATTAAAAATTAATTGAATACGGAATAATTACCAAAGAGAACCGTGAGAAAAAGTCCGTAGGTGCTGTTTCAAATCTCTATGTGGTGTGTGTAAAAACCACCGATGAGGATGATGAGGTTGCAGAAAATACTACCGACAGTATTCCTGATGTCTCCCTCTCGGTGTGTCACAAGAACGAGGTAGTGTATGGCGAGAGCATCAGCCTTGAAAGCTATGTCCCGACAAAATACGAATACACATTCAAAGGATGGTTCACCGTTCCCCGAACAAAGCAGAATCAGGTAACAACATTCAAATTCGCAAAGCCCGATATACTTTACGCTAAATGGGAATCTAATCCACAGGAATCTATAAATCCAAATAACGAAATTAAGACTCATCTATTTTATGATATCATATTTCACATGATTCGAAAAGACTTTTTTACAAAAATTTGACCGCTGACTTTGCCTTTGTCAGCGGTCTGATCCCCGTTTGATAATCAAACGGGGATTTGGAATATAATATTAAACTACGGTTTTACTTGTTTGCTTCTGAAAATCTCTGCAGTATTGCTGCGGTTTCCGCTCTTGTTGCATTGTCCTGCGGATTGAGGGTTTTATCTGTCTTGCCTTTGATAAGTCCCATACCAACGGCATACTGAACGGAAGCTACCGCATACTCAGATATGCTTTCTGCGTCATCGTATGAAAGTATATTTGTATTTTCACCGGCGCTGACGTCATAACCCTTGTACTGTGCATATCTGTGAATAATTGCCGCTATCTGCTCTCTTGTAATACTGTCGTCGGGCGCAAATTCCGTTTCGGATATACCCTTTACAATTCCGTTTTTGATTGCCCATGCAACTGCACCTGCATAATATGCATTATCCGCAACGTCACTGAATATATTTTCGCCCTCCTGTTTTTCGCCGTCAATTCTATGCAGAATTGTTACAAACATCGCTCTTGTAACGGCTGTCTGAGGCTCAAATTTCGTATCTGATGTGCCAAGCATAAACTTGTTTTCAAAAGCGCTCTTTACATATGGATAGAACCAGTCGGATTCAATAACGTCTGTAAACGGAAGCGGTGATTTCTTTGCGAAAACAACCTTAACTTCGGTATCTTCTTTTACGGATTTTATGGTATAAATCTCGTTTCTGCCGACTGATTTACCGTTTATCAGCATATCTGCCACAGTGTATCCGTCGTCCGGAATTGCTGTGATTGTAACACTGTTTCCACTGTACACCTTGCTTTGCGAAAGCTCAACCCTGCCGTGCTCTGTATCCAGAGCGGTGACAGTGTATACTCTTGCTGAGCCGCCGCCGCTGCTTCCGCTCTGTCCGCCGTTTCGCCAGAAATCGGATATTGCCTGCGTAAGCTTTGTGACGCCGTCTGTAAAGTCGCTCTCTGCAGCCTGCGGATTGTTTATAAGAGTTTCAGCCTCATCTATTGCCGTCTGCAACGCATTGATTTTGCCTGCCGACGCATTCGGATTATTTGCAATAATACTCTTTGCTTCTTCGATTTTTTCCGCAAGGTCGGACTTGGAATTGTTTCCTATGTTTACAACAATGTAATCGGAAAGCCCCTCCGTGCGCGAACCGTTTGAAGTTTCGGCATTTGCTGTTGCAAGCTTTGCTTTAACCGCCGTTTCTCTTGGAATAAGCGCCGTTATTTTGCCGCCGTTTATCTGTATTGCGCTCTTTTCGTATAAGATGCTCCAGTCGATTAAATCCGGATCAATATTAAATGCTTTGCCGTTTTCGGTAACAGCTGCCACGGTAAGCATTGCAGTCCGGCCGTTTTTGATGTTAATTACTTTTTCTCCGTTTTCATTCGGAGTAATTTCATTGCCGTCAAGATAAATCTTCAGCGAGTCAAATGAAAATCCGCCTGTCCTTACCGCATAAACTGTCATCTGCGAAACATTGCCCGCCTTGTCTGTTGCAGTGAGCAAATGTTCCTTAAACAATTCATCTGCGCGGAGTGTTCTTTCTATTTTAAAACTTCCGTTGGACGCTATTGCCACGCCTTCGTCCGCCTCGCTGATTTTTACGCCGTCAAGCATCAGCTCTGCCGATTTTTCGGTAATTCCCTCAACGGTATATTTGCCGTTTTCATCAGCAATGACCGTATTTGCACCAAAGACCACCGTTATGTCATCCGTACCCATTTTTCTGTCAATACTTTTTTGTGAAAGTGACAAAACGGGAGCGGATGAATCTATTGTAAAGCCAAGGTACGCATTTTCAACATCTGTGATTTCGCTGCCCTTTATGTGGTCTTTTGACGAAGTATATGCCGTGAAGTTAACAACATAATCTCCGTCATCAAGGTCGTCTAACACAAATTTCCAGTTCTTTCTGAAGTAGGAAAAATCCGCGTCATTCGGATTCGGATCGACACCGAAGGCATAGACCTTACCGCCGTTTAAATCCATTTCCATAAACACATCATTTTCAAAGACATATTCTATCACAACGTCCTTAACATTTGTGTTAATCTCATTGCCCGAAGTATCGAAATTAACCTTTACTTCCTTGAGCTTAGGCATCTCCGCCACCGGAAGAACAAGTGAATTTGACGAAACGGTTGCAGTTCCGTAGTAATAATGCGTTTTGTACTCTTCGTCCGACTTTTTGTATTCTTCTCTGAGCGTCTTGATGTTTACATGATAGCTTTTGCCTGCCTCAAGAGCCGCTTCCTTTCCGAATACAAAGTTTGCGCCTTTTTCAAACTGACCGATGTTATTTTCAAGCGCCGTTCCGTCCTCGGAAACGATTTCCGCGAGATAGTGCGTGTAGTCTGCGTCACCTGGATCGGTAACCTTTACAAAGATTTCACCGTTGCCGCCGTATGCGATTTTTACGCCCGAAACCGCTTTGGGAAGATTGCTGTTTTTAAATTTGAATCCCGTGTTGCTTACGGCAAGGCTTATTCCCTCGGTTGTAGTAAGAGTTGTAACCGCATAGTATCTTTCATTCTCGCCTACCGTATCCGGCAGTGAATCCGGAAGAGTTATTTTTTCTGTTGCCGCCGCCGAATTCAATACCACATTTTCTTTATGAAGAATATTTGTTCCAAGAACATCTCCGTTGTTTTTGCTTGTTTTGATTTTTGAAAGCACGTCTTTGTCCTTTGTGAGATAAACGTCTATTGTGCCTGTCTTGTCACCCTTTGCGCCGTTTATCTTCCAGCCTGCCGTAACGCTTTGCGTTTTTGCTGCGGGATCCTCTGCATTGAGCTCTATAGTTGTGCTGTCTTTGTCAAGCTCTGCGATTTCATCGACGCCGTTCATCTTAAATGTCGTGATTTCAAAATCCTTATCGGCTGCATATTTTACCGTCCAGCTGCCGTCTTTTATCTGCGCTGCATCCGTTACGGTAACATAAATGAAATTGCCGTCCTCTCGGCTCTGCAAAAGCATATTGCCGTTGCCCATTCCGTCATCGGGTGTAAGCGTTATAATCCTGCCGTCCGGATTTATAAGTGTAATATCCTCTGCTGACGGCGTTCCGACGCCGGAATAAGGAATTTCAAGAAGAAGTGCGCTCTGACCGCTTGCGCCGTCAACCTTGACCTTTGCTTCTTTTTCATTTCCGCCGGCGGATGTATCTGCAAGAGTTACAACCGAAAGCGCGTGAATGTTCGTTCCGTAGTATGCCGTAACGTCGTCTGCATTTGCAAGCGACATACCTTCAATTCCTTCGCGGTGCGGAGGACTCAGATCGATGTTTTTACCGAATGATACGCTTTCGCCCCAGTAATAAATCACGCCGAAACGTATACCTATAATTTTGATATTGGCGCCGACAAATTCATGCGATACCGCCGCCTCGACTCCGGCAAGCTCTTTTCCGCCGACAAGCGGAATACTGTCGGGTATGCATATACTTGCAAATATATAACCGTAGAAATAGTTATCCGCAATGGTTACGGTAATACCTCCGGTTATGAGACCGTCAATAATGCTTGCGTTTCCGTACAGGTTAAGCTCCCACGGCTCTATCCACCTTGCGCTTATGCCTGCCTTTACGTCTATAAGCTTTTCAAGACCTTTTGTCTTAAGCTTCATATCTCCGGTAAGCGACAGCCCCTCAAGGCTAACCTTTGCGTTAAAATCGCCTGTCAATACGCCTATCGCTTCAAGGCGCGTAAACAGAAGTATTGTGAGCGGCGGAAGTTTGTCAAATTCACCGCCGATTGTATCGGCAAGCCCGTTTATTCCGCCACCGAGGCCGGCTATAAAGAGAACCGGCGGCGCAACGGGAATTTTAAGACCGTCACGGATATAAAATTCTATTTTATCGGGTACGATTACATCTTTGTTTTTAACGTTGACCTGTTTAAATGCAAGGATACCTTCGCACTCGATAATTTTGATGTTCAGGCCTGCATTTATCTCGTATTCGTTTTCTATCGTGTTGATTTTTACACTTGCGTAAATTCCGGGAGAATTTGCAACAAGCGAGCCCAGGACGTCCTTTGGAAGCGCAAGCGAGAAAGCGGCGTCAATGCCGATAAATCCCGTATCGCTTACCTTTACATATCCGTCCTCAACGTCGCCTTTCTCACCGAAAAGCACATTGTCTACCTCTGCCGAAAGCTGACCTTCCGACAGCTTCGTGTCCTTTTGGATTTTGTCACCCGTAGAGGCTCTTTTCGGCGGATTTTCGTCAAACATGCTTGTCATCTCGCCCGAAATATCCTCCTGGTCGGCAGTAAGACTTTCGTCAAACAGACTGTTAAGCTCTTCTCCTATATCCTCCTGGTCGGCGGTAAGGTCCGGCTGTTCTTTGTTTTTCGGCGCCTTAATCGGTATGCTTATGCTTCCTCCGAAGCCTATTCCGTAAGTGACCGTGCCGTCCGAATCGTCATGCCACTGCGAGCTTAAAACACCGTATTTCAAATCTACGGCAAAACCGCCGAGCGACTGAATCATGGTTGCCGCCCCGTCAAGAGAAAGATTGAGAGAACGCACTGTTACGCCCTGACCGATTGCGTCCGAAAGGCGTTCCTCGTCAAGAGTATACGCAACGCCTTTGGTCGCCGAGATACTCCACTTGCTTCTCCAAACATTTATTGAATTTACAACCTTTAAAAGTCCGTCGCCTTCAACCCTGCAGGAAGAGCCTCTTCTGTAAAGTTTAAGCGGTTTTTCGCCCTCATAGGAAAGCATATTGTTTATGATGATGTCGCCCGACTGAAAGTCTGCCTGCCAGAAGGTTTCGCCGGTGGCCGCATCCTTCATCTCGCGGAGGTTGGCGCGGACTGTAAGCAGAATTTCATGCTGCTTTATGGACTCTTTGTCTTTACCGAAGTTGTATTTTACCGTTTTGCCGTCAAGCCTGCCCTTTGATGCAAGCTCACCTTTATAAAAGCTTAAATATTCGCTTTCGTTTCTGAACGTATGGAAATCATACGAACCTGCCTCAGTTCCGTCGGTTGTGCGGACGAGCGCCGCCATGCCGTAGGATTTAAGCTGATATTTTTTGTCTGCCGATACCTGAAGTTTTTGGCTGCATGTTATGGATTTGCATTTCAGATTATCCTGCAGACGGGTATCGTTTATTTCAAATACGATTTTATAATCACCCACATAAAGCTGTTCTTCGGTTGTGAATGTAAGCGTTTCGCCCGTTTCATCCAAAAACGCAATGTTTTTCTTATCAATGGTTACGCTTTCGCCTGTTGTATCATGAACAAGCTTCAGCTCCACGGCCGCGTCGTTTGCCAGTACAGCCTCAAGCGGCTTCATTTTTCCCGAAATCGTTACAGCCTTTTCGCCGTCTGTATACACGATTTTGGGATTTATTTTGTTAAACTGGATTTTAGAAACTTCGCCGACAGACGGTAGTATAAGACTTCTCTGCGCCGCTGTTTCAAAATCCTCCTGATTGCCGTCCGAGAGCGTCTTTACACCGCTTAACGATACATAAACCGTGCCTGCCGTGAGATCGTCCTGGGGAAGCGCTTTAAGGGTATATTTAAGGGTTTTTATCTCTTTGCCCAGGCCCACATATTTAATCTGTTCCTCTCCGTCAACAAGTTCAAACTGTTTATTGTCAACAGTGAGATTTACCACTACATTGCTAAGCTCTGCTGCATTGTCAACGGTATTGTCAATGTTAACGGTAACATTGATTTTGCCGTCGTTTTTGTATGACTTTTTGTCTGCGGAAAGCTCAACGCGCTCTGCCGTGATGTCAATGCCCATTGCCTCGCCGGTGGTATTTGAAAAGTTACCCACACCGTAGAGCATTTCCCCGGTAAAGCTTTCGCCGTTTTGCAGGGTATTGTTTTCCCAGTAAATTGCCGCCGCACTGTCCGGCTCGCGGTAGTCATTTGAATAGTTCGTAAAATCGCAGTACGGGTCGGGTGTGTAGTCGTAGCGTACATTCGCAAGGTTTGCCCAGTGTCCGAGTATAACCTTGCTCGGTCTTGTTCCGCCGTTCCAGCCCTGCGCCTGCATCAGAATGTACGAAAGCCTCGTCGGGTTTGTGAGCGAATCCACGCTTCGTATCTGCTGCGGAATAGCGTCCTGCGAAAACTCCGTTTCGGTAAACGTAGGCTGTATATCTTTGTCAATTACAAAATACGGTGCGTCAATCCTGTTTCCGAGAGCGGTGTCAAGAAGAAGTCTTACGCTGACATCTTCATTTTTTCCGCTGTTGTTTTCAACCTTAAATGACAGACCGACATTTCCGGTAGTATTGCTGTCATTGTTGTGGTCAAGAGCCGCAGTAAGAGTCACTGTTACGCCCTTTATTGTCCACGGGATTTCTATGAGCCTGTTTTGCTCGCCCACCTTAACCGTGCCGAGTGATGACTCTATACCGAAAAACGAATAGTTCTGCCCGAAGATATAGTCCTTATCCCCTATCCGCACGGTTATAAAAGATGTTCCGTTGCTGCGCTCCTTATCCTCGGCATATAAAAGAGGAATGTTGTCGTCAAGCGCTTTCTGAGGATTTCCCTCGGCGGTTTCTATCGCGAAACCGCCCGTTTTTTGGTTAAAAGTGAAGCTTAAATACTCGTTTGAAATTTTATACCCGTCCTCGTCTGCAAATGCAACTCCGGGAAAAACCGAAACAAGAACAGCGAGTATCAGAATATATGATAAAGCTTTCTTAAATACGTTCATTCTTTTTCATTCCCCCCTTAATTACTCAGATATACGCAAAGTGTAAAGTAATCGCGCTTGTCGGTCTGAACATAGAAGGTATACCAGCCTTCGGAAAGGTCCGGAACCTCAAAATCGCCGTTTTCGTTTTTACTTACCATTATGCCGTCTTTTTTCATCTGTCCCATTGTTTTAACGCCGCTTTGGTATCTTACATATGCTGTTCCGGCAAAGTTTGCAAGCGATATTTTTATACCGCTGCCGATAACTTCGCTTCGTCCGGCAAAGTCCGGAAGCGAGCCGTTTACAAATGCGACCGTATCATTAATGCCCACAAGACGGATTGTTCTCTTTGCAGCCATTGTGTTATGAGCCGAATCCGTTACCTTGTAGGTAACTGTATACGGTTTGCTTGAGTCAAATTTGTTTTGGCTCAAATCGCTTGCATTAAATCCGCCCCAGTCTATCTCTACATTTTCGGTAAGGTCTGTCTTTTTGCCGTTAAACACATCATATGCCTTATATGCAGTGTACTTGCCGTCCTTTACATATTTGAGCATACTTATGTCATAGTCGGAGTTCATTTTTGGATTTTCATAAAATACCATTTCCGCTCCCAGTTCCGAAAGGTCTATTACAGGTGCGGTCTTGTCGATAATCTCAATATCGACGCCGTAGCTTGCCGTAAGTCCGTTTTTCTTTTCCGTGTTGAAAATAAACAGTCCGTTCCGGTCGTAAACCTTTTCCTTTACCTTGTCATAACCGTCATTGCTGCCGATAAGACGCGTATCGTCATCGGTTTCTACAGTTACCGTAACGTCTTTGTTTGTAATCTTGTGTATATCCGAGCCTACGATATAGCCTGCCGTACCGTCAACGGGAGTTTTCTGCCCGTTTGCGGTTTTTGTAACCCAGTTTTCGCCGTCAAACTCGTCATAATCATAGCTCCATTTTACACTTGTGATTTTCGGAGCCTTTTTGTCTATACCGTCAATGTTGATTGAAACGAAAGACGACAGACCTTCTTTGTCATGAACCTTAAAGGTATAGTTGCCGTTTTCGTAGAATGTGTAGCTGTTTTTATTCCCGTCCTCATCCGCAACCGGCTTTGTTATACCGCCGTAAGTTACGAATATGCCGGATTCTTTTCTTTGCAGATCCATTGCGCTTGTCAGAACGTCAACCTTATCAAAGGTTACCGAAACAACCGACGGGTCTGTGGTTGTATCATATACCGGTTCGAGAACAGGAGGAGTTTTGTCAATGTTTTTTACTGCCACAATAAGCGGATTATCACTGTTTGAATTGCCGTAATCGTCCTCATAGCAAACTCCGACAGTTCCCGATTTTGTAAACGTTATGACAGATGTGTTGTAATTTACGCTGTAATCCGCCGCCGTAAGCGGTGCGACAGGTTCAATGTTTACAATCTTTACATTCGATTTTGAAAAGCTTACGGTTGCGTTTACCGGACGTGAGGTATATTCCTCCGTGCTGTAGGTAACTGTCGCCTCAGGTATAACAGTGTTGATGTTTTTAATGTTAAAGCTTTTTACCGTTTTGTTTGCAACCTTGTCAAAAAGTGTTATACTGTATGTGCCGTTTTGAGAAATATAGCCTTTGTATACCGCATATTTTACTTTTTCCGTTCCCTCGGCGCCGAGCTCATATTCTTCAGCCTTAGTAAGTGTAACTTCATCCGCTCCGCTTGTAAGCTTAACTGTTCCTATTCCGCTTTTTGCGTCCGAAACGGTAACGGTAACCTCAACGGGTTTATTTGTCTTTGATGCTGTCGAAAGCTTGTAATCAACCGTACCCGGTTCGTTGTCAAAGTTTTTGAGCGAAACGTTAACGTCTGCGCGATAGTTGTACTTATCTTTGAGATTGAAGGTAAACTCATTTTGGTAGCTGTTTAATATCTTCTCATTGCTTCTGTTGTTGTTTGTAACCGCAAGTCCTCTTTCTTCTCCGCGGCTTCCTTCCGGAATCTCTATTACCGCTTTTGCATTTTTGTGATATGTATTTTCAATGTCGGTAAATTCTTCCCAGCTGCCTTCGGAATTTTCAAAGAAGTATTTGACATTGTAGTCCTTGCCCTCTTCTATAGGCATTTTGTAAATTATGCCGACTGTCGAAAGTCCGCTCTCGCTTCCGCCGCCATCGCCTCCGGCTCTGAAATAGATGCCGGGGTATGCGTCTGCGCCGCAGGTGTTTGTAAATATTCCCGCATTCTTTAGCGAATAAGCGTCGGTGAAGGTATAGGTAAGTGTTTTTTCGCCGTATATGTCGCCGTCGCCGAAGTATTCAATCTTGACGGGAATAGGTTTTACCGCTATAACAGGCGCTCCGTTTTCTTCGTCATATTCTTCAACGCCGCCCATATGCTCGTTTCCGTCCCAGCTCCAGTATTCTGTGGGATTTCCGTTTTCATCCGTCATAGGAACGTAAACCTCTTCATAACCGCCGTCTGGCGTCATATACACCACTGCCAGTATCTTGCCTATGCCCGATTCCTTATCCTGCGCACGGAGTGTATATGTTACATCTCCGGGTGTGGGATGCGGTACGAGCGCAGTATAAAATTCGCCGTTTCCGTAATCAACCGTTTCATAGGTTAAGACCTCCGGAGTAACCGACCATTTAATTATCGGAGCATCATTGTCAATACCGCTTAAAACAACGCTTCTTTCCGCCACCTGACCGGGGTCGCTGATGTCTGCATTTCTCTGGAACGCACGAACGTTTATGATACGCTCGGTAACGTCCGAAAGCCTGTAATATCCGCTGCCGTCGTCGATTTCGATAGGTTTCAGACTGTACACAAGCTTCGTATAACCCTTTATTTCGCCATTATCATACGGATCGTCCTCCGACGGTTCTCTTGAGTAAACCGCATAATCTTTTGACGAATATTCGCTGAATATAAGACCGTTTGTGTACCGTGCTTCAATAATGGTTGTTTCTTCGGGCAGATACAGTGTATTTCCGTCGCCGCCGTCTGCCTCGACTATTACATAATAGTCATCGCTTGACTGTGCGATTTCAGCACATATTTCTTCGTTTTTAACCGGGATATAATTGTAAGTGTACGGATCCGGCCATTCCTTAAAGTAAACCCCCGCTTTGATATCGCTCTGTGCATTGAATGTAACATCGCTGACTTCAGCTGTGAGGTGTTTCGTTCTGCCAAGATCATCTGCGGTGTATAAGTCGTAAACCTTGTTTTCTCCTGCCGAGAATGTATGTTTGTCGGAATACGACAAAGCATATTGTTTCGCAAGCTCAAAGTTTGCCGCTTCAACCTTTTCGGCTGCGGAAAGAGTTTTCCAGATATCTTCGTCGATTTCAAGAGTGTTGTTTTTGACAACATCACTGTTTTCATCCACTATTTTATCCTGCGGAAGTGTGTAGACGGGAACGTTGTAGCTTACGCGTGCAACCGTTCTTGCCGCGGTTTCCTTAGGACTCACCGTTGTCACTGCGGTGAGCTCTGCGTCCTGCGAAACAAGCGGTGTTTCAAATATAACGTCATTAGTGTTTCCGAGGCTGTCCGAGGAACGTACGCCGAGGTAACGTGTATCGGTAATTCCCGAAATCTCTACATTATATATAATGTTGTATTCGCCGTCCCATTCACCTTCCTCGGTGCGTGCCTGCGTAACCTTATACAAATCGCCGTCCGGAATATTTTCTTTGAAATACTCCTCCGGGATATTTCCGCCGGATACTTTATCCTGCGGAATAAATGCGAATTTTACGGTTTCGGGCAATACTCCGCTGATTTTAACCGTTGCCAGAGCGTCTTTTCTCTCACCCGACATTCTTTCCGAAGAAGTAATTTCCACTTCGGGAGCTTCCGCGTCAATTCCCCTGATAACAGGCTTGATATAGGTCTTGTTGCCCGCTTTGTCCGATACGGTTATCAGAGTATCCTTGCCGGTGTTCTTCAAAGCGGTGATGTCAAACGCGCCGTTTGCAAATTCACCGATTTTGATTGTATCGTCATTGCATACCGCGGTAACGCCTGCTCCGAGATTGTCGCTCACATATATTTTGCCCGATATGCTGTCGGTTGTGTGAATATTGTTTATAACGAGCGTTGCGTCAGGTGCGCTGCTGTCGTAATAAAACACAATTTCATCATTTTTAACCGTGGTCAGGTCTATCTTTGTCTTGTCTGCGTCTTCGTGACATATTGCAGTCTGCACAAATATTGTGTTTTCTCCGTCCGTAAGCGCGATTTCCGGTGCGTCAACGGTTAAGTTGGCAATAAATGTATTTCCGTTTGATTTTACAGCACCTGCCTTTAGCCATTCGCCGTATTCGCCCGCAGTTGTGCTTACACTGTAGTACAATGCCTGATTTCCGGCAGCGGACGAATTTGCAAAATCCTCGGTAATGTCAAAATCAAGCTTGATTTTGCCGTCGGATATGAGCGCTCTGCCGT
>ERZ1034917.1823-NODE-1823-length-11620-cov-19.685257_pt1 | contig 11620 bp, 5 predicted proteins | sample MGYA00520605_ERZ1034917 | MGnify/ENA primary metagenome ERZ1034917 (study PRJEB33766, sample SAMN09781784) | gut metagenome | biome: gut microbiome | host: Homo sapiens | place: Madagascar | study: EMG produced TPA metagenomics assembly of the PRJNA485056 data... | reverse complement strand
TGTCGCGATATGTCATAAGAAGGTTATCCATGCCGTCCATGGTATCCCGAGCGCGCCGAGCGCGCCATACGCCGCCCGGGGTAATCACGCAGACGGGGGGGGGCACGAGCCGGGGCGCGGGAAATCTCGAGTTCTGGGCGATTTCGAACGATTTCGAAGCATAACGGATCCGCGCCTCGAAGTTCTGGGCGGTTTTGGAGGAGATGGGACCCTCGGCGCGAACGCTGACCTGGGGTTATGCCGAGAGGCGGCCCGAATCAGTCCTTGAAACCGCCCAGAACTCCGAGAGCATGTCAATTTTGAGGCCGAAAAGCTGCGAAACAGCCCAGAACCGGGGGGTCGGGGCAGAACGCCGCGGCTCGATGCAGCGAACCGCCCAGAACCCTGGGACTATGACGGGCATGCAAGCACGAGTGCGCGGCTACGCCGCTCCCAGGTCCTCGGTCAAGGCTTTGCCGGCGAGGATGCCGAAGGCTCCGTTGGTGGTCAGGCTCTCGCCGCCGCCTTGCGCGGCGGCGCCGCAGCAGTACACGCCCGCGATGGCCTTGCCGTTGGCGTCGAGCAGACGTCCGCCGCCATCCACCACCGCGCCGCCGCGCGTGCGGAAGCGCACGGGGAACTGCTTGAGCGCGTAATACGGCGGCTTGAGGTTCTCAAGGAACTGCTTGCGCCCGAAATCGGAATCCTTGCCGGACTCCACCATGCTGGAGAAGCGGTCGACGGTCTTGCCCAGCACGTCCTCGGACACGCCCATGCCCGACGCCAGCTGCTCCACCGTGTCGCACGGCCCAACCAGGCGCGATGCGTGCTTCGCCGTCACCTGGGCCGCGCTGCGCGCCTGCCCGCTCTCCGAGATGCTGCTATCGAAGATGGTCCAGAAATACCCGCGCTCCTGAGTGAAGCACGTTGCGCACAGGTCGCGCATGTAGTCCTCGTTGCCGAAGCGGTTGCCCTGCGTGTCCACCACGATGGTTGGCGCGAACATGCCCCACGCAGCCGCCTGCGGAAGGTCGCTGATCACCGAAGGGGTCACGCTCATGTCGCTGAGCTGCGCGCCGAGCGCCTGGCACAGCTTGTGGCCCTCCCCCATGGACGCGGCGGTGTAGCAGCCGATGCGCTCCCACGCGGACAGATACTCGCGCACGAGCGATTGGTTGCTGGCGAACCCGCCCGTGGCCACCACCACGGCACGCGCATGCACATCGACCACGCCGGACTGGTCCTTCTTGCTGGTGGAGAAGCGCACGCCGCACACCTTGCCCGCCTCATCCAGGATGAACCCGGTGGCGCGATAGCCGGTGGAGAACTGCACGCCCTTCGCCGCCAGCTTGTCGCGCAGCGGCATCATGATGCTCTCCGTGTCGCCGATGCCGTTTTTCGGGAGCACGCGGCGGCGGTTCGCCTCGTTGGCGGAATAGCTGGCGGGGTCGGCGAACTGCGCGCCGTACGAGCTTTTCATGCGGTCGACCCACTCGGGCGCCGCGTAGAACAGGCGCTTCGCGAATTCAAGATCGGTCACGCCGGCGCTCTTCAGGGCCTCCTTGCGCTCGGGCCACACGTCGTCGCAGGTCTCGGTGATGCCCGCGTCCTTCTGCAGCTGGCTGCCGCACACCTCCATGACGGCGTTGGACTCGTAGCTTTCGCCGCCCAGCACGTCGAGCTTCTCGGCCACCATGACCGACAACCCCGCCTCGGAGGGGTCCATGGCCGCCGAAAGACCCGCCATGCCGCTGCCCAGGATGAGCACGTCCACCGATGCGGAGAACGACACCTGGGGCTGGCCGAGCACGCCCGTCCCCTCGACCGAAGGGACCACGGCGGAGCTGCACGACGACAGCAGAGGCACGGCGGCGAAGGCGGCGGAGGCACCGACCAGCTTGAAGAAATCGCGGCGTTTCATGTAGGGCATGCTCTTTCACTAGATGGCGAAGGGACGGTGCCCGCCGCCGTGCAACCGGCAGTGGGCACCGTCCCCCATTTCGATATCGCAGCCATGGTAACGCACACGCTGCGCACGCGGCCAGCGGTTCGGCGCGCGTCACATCTTCTCGATATGCGGAGCGCCAGCGGACGTGCGACAGCCGGCAGAAGTTGCTGCACCGCGGCGCCTTTTCGCCAGCGCACCCGAGGGACGCCGGCAAAAGCGAAGCCGCCGCGCCGTTTCCCCACTTGCCGGCGGGCGCCGTGGGCGCTTCCCTATTCGTAGAACTTGGTGTCGGGATACGGCGGCTCGAGGGCTCGCTTGAAGGCCTGCGAGCGCACCTTCGCCAGCACGCGCTCGACGTCGGCGCGGTTGAAGCCGGCTTCCACCAGGCCGTCCTCGCTGACGCCGTGCTCGAAATGCGCGATAAGCATGCGATCGAGCGTGGGGTAGTCGATGCCCATGGACTTCTCGTCCTCCTGACCGGGCGCCAGCTCGGCGCTGGGCGGCTTGACCAGCACGTGCTCGGGGATGGGCGGCACCTGGCCGTCGCGCTCGGCGCGCTCGTTGCGCCAGCGCGCAACGGCGTACACGTCGGTCTTGTACAGGCCGCCGATGGGCGCGAACGCGCCGGCCGTGTCGCCGTAGAGCGTGGAGTAGCCCATCATGGACTCGCTGCGGTTGCCCGTGTTCACCAGCATCCAGTCGTTGGCGTTGGAAAGCGCCATGAGCACCACGGTGCGGCAGCGCGCTTGCGTGTTCTCCGACGCCGTGCCCGAAAGCTTGCCGCAGCCCGAGCGGCGCAGCACCGCCTCGAACGCCTCGAACGGCTCGCAGATGGACACGACGTGCGTCTCGATGCCCAGATTGTCCGCCAGCTCGCGGGCGTCGTCCAGGGAATGCTCCGTGGAATAGGGGCCGGGAAGCATGACGCCGTGCACGTGGTCGGGGCCGAACACGTCGGCGCACATGACGGCGATGACGCTTGAGTCTATGCCGCCGGAAAGCCCCACCACCATGTCAGTGAAGCCGGCGCCCTTCGCATAGGCGCGCAGCGCGTCGGCGCACGCCTCGTACATATCGTTCGCTCGCATACAGCTGTCCTTTCAGCACAAGCGGGATTCCTTCGGATACGAGTATGCCCAAGCAGTGTTTCCATGTGATTGCCAGCACGCAACAGCTTGGCAACCGGTCGAAACGCGCGACCAGCGAACCCGAGACGGCGGGAAGGCGGGCATCCCACGGGCCGCGAAACGTGAACAGGGGACGGAGGTGTGTTCAGGTGAACAGGGGACGGAGGTGTGCTCACGGTTGACCTTCGTGCTTCTGGCGACGAATCGTGAACACACCTCCGTCCCCTGTTCACCCTCCCTGCACGCAAAAAGCGGCGCGCCCCGGAGGACGCGCCGCTTCTCGACATCTTACTTGCCGGCAATCCACGCCAGCCGTCGGCGTTCCGCACTTTGCCAGCCAGTCACACCAGCCGCCGGCGTTCTGCGCCTTGCCGGCCCGCTGCTGCCGCCTAAGACCCGCCGATCCCGGCCGTTAACGCTTGCGGCGCTTTGCTGCTGCGATGCCGGCGATCGCCGCTGCTGCCAGGGCGAGCACGGCTACGACGGCCAGCGGCGCCATGGGCATCTGATCGCCCGTTTGCGAAAGCTTGCCCGCCGTCTTGCCTGCGGTCTTGCCCTCCTCGCGCTGGACCTGCTTCTTCTCCACGATCTCCTTGTTCGTGTAGTCCACCAGGGTCAGCTGGCTGCCGGAGGCGTAGGAGTTCAGGATGTTCTCGCCCCATGCGCCATCGATGAACTGGACGGCGCCGCGCTCGTCGAGCATGAACGTGACGTCGCCGGCCCTCGCGAAGCCCTCGGGCACCTCGGCCTCGTAGAGCACGTAGGGCGTGTTGGCCTTCAGGCCCGTGAGCACCTGGCCTGCGCCGGTGCTGACCCACTCCTTGATGGGGTCGGTGCCGTCGGCCAGGCGCACGCCCAGCTTCGCGCCGGCCAGGCCGGTGCGCGCGGAGCTCACCTTCGCGACGGTCATCTCGAGGGCCGTGTCGGTAACGGGCTTGGCGCCATCGCCGAACTCGATGACGGTGCCGGCATCGTAGAGCTTGCCCTTGCTCTTGTCATCATAAGTCAGCTGGTACTTGCTGTCGGCGCCCGTTCCCACACGATTGATGCGGAAAGTCTGCGTGGGCGCATCCGAAAGCGCGTAACCCTGCGGCGCGGAGATCTCGGCGAACCAGTAGTCGACGCCCTCCGAGATGACCTCGGCGCTGCCGGCGCCCGTCAGGAAGGTCATGCGGCCGTCCTTGTCGCTGGTCGCCTTCGCCACCAGCACGTCGCCGGAATCGCTTGCACGATACAGCCCGTAGACCGCGCCCGGCAGCGCCTTGCCTGCATCAGCCGCATCGACCTTCGTCAGGCCCAGCTGAATGGGCTTGACGTGGTTGGTGATGGTGGGATGCACGACCGAATCGCCCATCGCGTCGATCGACGTGCCCACCGTGTCGTCCTTGTCCTTGTAGCGCACGTAATGCATGTCGGTCGCCTTCAGAGCGCCGTCGACCTCATCCACGGTCACCACGAACTCGATGCGCTCGGTGGAGTACTCGACCGTCGGGTCGGCACTTCCCGGAAGCTCTTGCACCATATAGGTGAACGTTCCCATATTCGTGAACCTCAGGCAGGAAGGCTCCATACCCGGCGCCGCCTGGTTGTTCGCGGCGTCGAAGTCGATCATGCCCAGCGCATCGTTGGCTGCCTGGGACACGACGGCGCCCGTCGCCTTATCGATCAGCTGGAAGGTGAACTCGCCGCTTTGCAGCGCGCGTCCCACCATCTCCTTCGTGATCTTCGGATCCACGTAGCACACCTTGTCGGCCTCGGGAGCCGGTGCAGAGATGGAGCGCACCGAGTAGCCGCTCAGCGCGAACTCAGCTTCCTCGATCTCGTGCGTGTTGATCATCGTGAACGAATAGGTGCCGTCGCCGTTGTCGATACCGGACACCGCGGACGTGTAGCCCTCAGGAACCTCGGCCTCGCGCACGGTGTACTTGACGGCCTTGCCGTCGGCGTTGGCGGTCAGGCCCGTCCAACCGGCGGCCCAGCCGCTCGACTCATCGAGCACCTTATCCTCGGCGCCTTCGACCGGCACCGTCTGCCCATCGGCGTTCACGTAGCACAGCTGCGCCGTCACCGAAGCGGGACGCAGGCCGTCGACGTCATCCTGGTCATTCCAGACCTTCGACACGTTGATATCGACCGTCTTCAGCTCATGGGTATTGGTCAACGTGAAGGAATAGGCGCCTTCCACCATGCCGCCGGAAACCGCTGCCGTATAGCCCTCGGGCACGTTCGCTTCCTGCACGGTGTAGGAGACCTCGTTGCCGCCGGCATCGCTTACCGCAAGGTCGTCCCAGGTAAACGCCCAGTTATTGGTCTCGGAAAGCTCAACCGACTTACCAGGAACCGCAACCTGGTTGCCCTGCGCGTCGACCAGGTACAGCTGCGCCGTCACGGAATCCGGGCGCATGTTGTCGGCGTTGCCGCCATCGGCCCAGACCTTCGCCACGCTCACGCTCGTGCGCTTCTCGGCGGTGTTCGTAAGAGTGAACGAATAAGTGCCGTCGGCCGCCTTCGTCACGCCCGATGTGTAGCCGGCGGGCACGTCGGCCTCCTGCACGGAGTACTCCACGTCGCGGCCGGCGTCCTTCGCGGGCAGGTTATCCCAAGAGGCCGCCCAGCCATGAGTCTCATCGAGCGTTGCCGTGTAACCGGCCATGGCGCTCGCCTGACCCGCCACCGTGCGATACAGCTGCGCGGTGACGGCCGGATGCACGCCGGACTGCGGATTACCCGTGGAATCCTTCCATTCCTTATGCACACTCACCGAAGTAGTCGCCGTGGTGTGCGCGTTCACCAGGGTGAAGCCGTCAGCGGCGCTGCCCATCACCGAGGAGGTATAGCCCTCGGGGACGTCGGCCTCCGCGACCGTGTACTCGATGGCCTTGCCGTTGGCGAAGATGGGCAGGTCGGTCCACTGATGGGCCCACGCGTTCTGGGCGCTCAGCTTCGCCTCGGCCACAACTTCGCCGTTAGCCAGCAGCTGCGCAGTCACCTCGGCGGGACGCAGGCCGTCCTGGTCGTTGCCGTCGTTCCAGATCTTCTTCACGCCGACGGCCGTGGTCTTGACCGCGTGCGTGTTGGTGATGGTGAAGCCGAAGGAAGCGTTGCCGGTCACGACGGAGGCGTAGCCCTCGGGGACATCAACCTCGGCGACCGTGTACTTGATGGTCTTGCCGTCGGCCAGCTTAGGCAGGTCGCCCCATGCATGCTTCCACTCGTTGGCGGCGCTCAGCTCGACGGGCTGGCCCGCTGCCTTGCCGTCGGCAAGCAGCTGGACCTTGACCGACGCGGGGCGCAGGCCGTCGGCGTTGTCGGCGTCGTCCCAGACCTTCTTCACGTTGAGGGCGGTCGACTCGATCTCGTGCTTGTTGGTCAGCGTATAGGAGAACGCCCCATTGTTCTTTACCATGCCGCCGGTCATGACGGAGGTATAGCCTTCGGGAACCTCAGCCTCGCGCACGGTGTAGGCGACGTCTTTGCCGCCGGCCTTCTTCGCCAGGTTATCCCACGTGTGGGTCCAATTATTCCCGGCATTCAGCGTGACGGTCTTGCCCGTTGCCGCGCCGTCGGCCAAAAGCTCCACCTTGACGGAATCGGGACGCAGGCCGTCGGCGTTGTCGGCATCGTCCCAAACCTTGGTCACGCCGACCTGCGTGGTTTCAACGGCATGTGTGTTGGTCAACTTGAAGGCGTAGTCGCCGCTCTTATCCACGGCGGTTTCGACCGAGCCCGTGTAGCCATCGACCTTTGCCTCGCTGATCGAGTACGTGTATTTGCCGCTCTTGCCATAGACCGGTTGCTTTTCCAGCGTTGCGGTCCAGTTGTTCTCGGCGGAAAGTTTCAGAGTCGCCACGATGGTCTTGGTGGTGCTGCCGCCCTCGGAGCGCAACACGTCTACAGACACCTGCTCGGGACGCACGCCGTCCTGGTTGCCGGCGTCATCCCACACCTTGGTAACGCTCAGGTTTACCACCGACGGGGCGTGCGAGTTCTTCAGCGTGAACGCGTAGCTCACGTTGCCGTTGGCATCCGTGTTGGAGGAACCTTCAACGGTGCCCTTGTACCCGCTGACCGCATCTTCCACAACGGTATACATATATTGGTTGCCATTCGCGTCCGTGGTGGGCAGACCTTTTACACTTGCTTGCCACTGATTTGCGGCGTTCAGCGTGATCGAGTCGCCGACCTGCTCGGGCGTGCCGCCCTCGATGCTACGCATAACGCGAGCCGTCACGGAGTCAGGGCGCACCTGATCGATGTTGTCGTTGTCGTCCCATACCTTGGCGATGGAAATCTCCGCCTCGGGCTTATGCTTGTTCACGATGGTGAAGCCCGCAGCCGCGCTGCCGGTCACGGTCGAATCATAGCCCGCGACCTGCGTGAGCTCCTTCACCGTATATTCGATGGCCTCGCCGGACTCATCGTTCACCGGCAGGTCGGTCCACTGGTGGCTCCAGCTGTTGTCGGCGCTCAGCGTCACCGGATCGCCCGACGCCTTGCCGTTCGCATACAGCTGCGCCTGCACGCCGTTATGGCCGATGGAGGTCTCGGCGTTACCCTTCGAGTCGAGCCACGTCTTGTTCACGGAAACGGAGGTGGTGGCAGGCTTGCCATCATCGAACTTGCCGTGGAACGGGCGGGTGTGCGTCTCGCCGGACACGTTGATGTTCTCACCGATGAACGTGCCGCACGAATTGCCCTTCAGGTTGATGGTGGCGCCGGGGGCCAAGATGGAGCTGACCATACCCGTTGCGGTGACGGACTTAGCGTTCGTGAAGTTCCACAGCACGTAGCCCGTGTCGGCATCGTTCTCGCCAAGGCCGGCGTTCTGGCCGTTGCCGGTATCCAGCCATACCTGATCGGGGATGGGCGCATCCGCGCCGCCGCAATCCACATTGATAACCAGCGCAGCAGAACCGTCAAGCGGCAGACCCTTGATATAGATGGGGTTACCATTGCTCGTCAGCTCGGAAAGCGGCAGGGTCAGATACGCACAGCCCTTGCCCTGCGTATACGTGATGGTCTTGCGGTTCTAGTCAGTGATGAAATCATACGTTGCCCCGGCGGTTTTGTGCGCCGCAAGGGAGCTCGACAGCTGCGTGGTTTCGGCCTTCACGGCGTTCATGTCGATGAAGGGCGCAGTTGCGGTATCGACATCCTGCGCCACGGTGCGCGGGAACTGCACTTCGGTGCCCGACGTCTTCGTGTTGGCGTAGTTGATCACCTGGTTGTTGTTCGTGGTCTTCGCGAACAGGTTGAACGTGGAAGTGTTGCCGCCGAACACGATCGCCTGGTCGGAGTAAGACTGTTCGGCGAAACGGGGGCAGGTGCTCTGGTAGTCCTGGATATAGCTCAACGTGGAATGGCCGTAAATCTTAAGGAACTCGGGCTTGATGCCGAAGTCCTGCAAGCCATACACATGGTTCGCCAGGATGTTGCCATAAATGTGGCTGCTTGAGTTCAGGGTATCGAACGCCACCAGATGGAAGCTGCCGGCGATGCCGAGCGCATTGCCCGAGCCGTCCTTGCCCGTGTCGCGATACGCATTCCACGCGCTGGACGTGAACCCGTTCGACGAATCGATGGTGGTGAAGTTCACGTCGCCGTTGTACCAATACGTACCCGAAGGCAGCTGACCGCTTCCACCCTCACCGGCAGTGGCCGTGGATACCTTCGTCAGCGGGGACAAGCCCACCACCAGGATGGCGGACATCACGATGGACAGCACCTTGCTCGACAGCGAGCGGGCGCCCGCGCGCATGCGGCGCGCACGGGTCTTCCTGTTCGTATGCTCTACCGCGTAGCGGTTCATCTCTTCGTTCCTTGCCTTCATATCCCGTTACGCCCCCTTGATGTCGTTGGAGCCGGATTCGCCTTCTGCCTTGCGCTTGCGGCCGCGCACGAACAGCGCGATGCAGGCTGCCGCCACGGCGGCGACGCCCGCCAGCACCGCAGGCCACCATGCGCGAAGGCCCGCTATGGAAGCAATCCCCGACTCGGCGCCGGCCTGGTAATCGGACAGCGGGGTCTCGCTCTCGGCGATGCGCTCCTCGTACGCCGTGTTGCCGTCGGGCGCGATCGCATCGGACTGCCCGCCTGCCGCGGAGGCGGCTTCCCCATCCGCAGAACCCGTGGTCACGGTGGCGTATTGCGCGCCCGAGGTCAGGCCGCCCGCGGAACCGTCCGCGGTCACCGCGCCGGTTGCGGGGTCGATGGTGTAGTAGCGCACGCCGCCGTCGACGATGTCGGTGCGCACCACGGTGACGTCGCCTTCCAGCACCGTCCCGGGTTGCGCATAGTACATGGTGTACGTGCGGTACGGCGCGTAGAAACCGTGCACGATGGGAGCTTCCTGGCCGGACAGGCGCTGATAGGCGACGCCGTCCGCCTCGAACTGCTCGGGCCCGGAGATCTGCAGCGCCTGGCCATCCGGCTGGCAGGTCAGGGTTTCGCCGCCGATCTGCTTGCCGCTGGCAACGTCCACATAGCGGACGTTCACCTGATAGGCCTCGGGCGCCTGCACGTCGGAGCGCGTGTAGTGCACGGTGTCCGACGCAGGGCGACCGCTTGTGAAGTCCTGCCAGGTATAGGTCAGCGCGTCCTCGGAGCCGAAGCGCGTGTACGTTTCGCCATCGCGCTCATAAGTGGCGGGAAGGGAGATGCTTGCGGGCTGGCCATCTGCCACCTGCGCCGTTTCGCTGGAGACCACCTCGATGGACACGCGGCCGTTTTCCGCCGGGGTCACCAACGCGATGTTCGCCGTGTAAGCAAGCCGGGCGTTCTCGGATGCGTACTCCAGCGTGAACTCGGGAGCGCCGTCCAGGGTCAGCGACAGCTTGGCGGCCTGCTCGGCCGTGTAGACGTTGCCGCGATTGTCGCGCGCGCCCTTGAGCACGTAGCGATCGACCGAACCGCTATGCGCCTGCGAGAACACGGTCGGCGGCGCGTACAGGTAGCCGCCCGCGCCGACCTCCACCTTGTCATGCATAAGCGATGCGCCGTCGGCGGAGGTGTAGGAAATGGATACCGTTTGCGTTTCCGTGCTGGCCTCGCGGCGCGGCAGGCAATGGATGGTCACCTCGGGCTGCGCGGCCGACACTGTCACGGCGGGCATCTTGGAAACGGGCACGTACACGCGGCCGTTCGCCTCCACCGTATCGCGCACCGCCACGGTTTGCGACTCGTCGGCGCCGAGCATGCCCAGCTCATCGCGCAGAAGCACGTTCCCGTCCTCGTCGACGTATGCGACGCTGGCAGCCACGTCGGCAGCTTCAACCTTCTCGTAGCTCACGTAGAGCACGCCGTCGTTCAACGTAGGGGTTGCCGACGATGCCCCGCCGGCCAGGCGATAGGTGCTGCCGTTGCGCACGATCAGGCGCGGCGCCTCGAAGGGCTGCGTCTCGTCGCCGGCGACCGCCGTGCGGATGCCCACCAGCGAATCGGCGACCGAGCCCGCCGGCTGACCGTCGACCGCCATGGCGACGGCGTACACCGTCGCGGAAAGCACCGGCGCCGCCTGCTGGCGATCGGCCGTTGCCGCCGTATAGAAATCAAGGGAGATCTTTCCGCTGTGCGAGGCCACGTAGCCGGCCTTGGCGTTCAGCGAGATGACGCCCGCCTGGTCCTGCGGGTTGTCGTACGCGTACTGCAGGTCATGCTGGCGAACCTCGCCGCCGACCGACACGTCGGCGTACAGCGTGGCACCGCCAAGGCCCACCGCCGTTGCCACGTCGAAAGCGTCGCCGCCGACGGAAAGCGTGTCGATGCCGCGCACGGAAAGGGATTCGACGTCCTGCGCCGCCTGCGTAGACGCGCCCGCTGCGGGTTCGCCTGCGTGAGCCGGCAAGGCGATAGGCGTCAACGTCAGGGAAAGCGCCAGGGAAAGCCCGACGCATGTTGCCGCGCGGGATGCCCCGCGCGATGAAACGCAATAGCGAGTTGGGTTCATAGCAGCTCCGTTCGTTCTCGTCTGAACGCGTCAACTTGCTGCAAGAACGAGCCGGCGCGCCGTTTGCCGGCGCTTCCCCACCCATGCGAACGCGATGCGTTTCGCCCCCAGGGGACGGCCGGCATATCACCAGCAATCGGGAAGGGCCGTTCCATAAAACGAAGCTCCTCGATTTGCCCTTAATCCACTCATGCTGATTATTGCAAGGTGGCAGAGGGGTGTCAAGTCAGAGGGATGTCGTTTCGAGAATCTATCGGTTTTAGCGAATGACCTGCTATTCTGCTTGTAACATTCGCCGCACTTGTCGGATTTTTTGCCTAGTTATGTCACCCCTCTGGGAGCAGCGATGGGCATACATCGGGAAACACCCGAAAACGCAAGCGGGCGGCATGCCTTGCGACACGCCGCCCGCTTGAACCGGATATGGTTCGCCGTGCTACTGGATGGCGCGGATCTGCTCGGCCAGCCAGGTTGCCCACTCCTCGACGCCCTCGCCCTTGGTAGCGGCGATGGGGAAAATGGGGGCTTGCGGGTTGAGCTGACGCACGCTGGCGTCGAACGCCTCACGATCGAAGTTGAACACGGGCATGGTGTCCACCTTGTTCAGGATGACCACCTTCG
>ERZ1034917.1820-NODE-1820-length-11638-cov-5.386342_pt1 | contig 11638 bp, 8 predicted proteins | sample MGYA00520605_ERZ1034917 | MGnify/ENA primary metagenome ERZ1034917 (study PRJEB33766, sample SAMN09781784) | gut metagenome | biome: gut microbiome | host: Homo sapiens | place: Madagascar | study: EMG produced TPA metagenomics assembly of the PRJNA485056 data... | reverse complement strand
CATGCCCACGCTCTGCATGCAGGCCAGCGTCGCGGTCGCACCAGAGACCAGATGGCTCGGCACGGTCTCGGTGCAGGATGCCCACAGCATCGAGGAGATACCGCCGCCGACAAAGCCGTTGAGGACAATAATCACGATGTAGAGCTTGAGATCGGTGACGGTGAAGACGCCCAAGCCAAACAGGACCGCGCAAATCATGCAGAAAATTAAAATCTTGCGGCGGGACTTGATGGCATCAGAAATCTTGCCGGCAATTGGGGCAAAGCACGCGCCCCAAATCGCACCCGCAGAGACCAGACCCGTGCCCAGCATCAGCGGGGCGTCGAGGTTCGCGGTGATGTAGGTGGACAGGAAGCCTTGGCTGGCAATGAACGCGCCCTCCTCGAGGAAGAACAGCGCGCCCAGGATCCAGACAACCTTGTTGCCAAACAGCTCCTTGTAGGAGAACTCGACCTCACCGTTTTTCTCTGCCTCGTCGATAAACGGGTCGGACGGCTCACGGTAGACAAGCAGGAACAGCACCAAGACGACGATGTCGAATATCAGGAAGAACCACCAGACGTTGACGTAGCTGCCGGTCTGCTCCGCAATCGCGGTGTCGAACATCGGGGTAATCGCGTTGGCAGCGGCAACCCACATAGCCCAAACGCCCAGCGGCAGACCGCGGCGCTCAGCAGGGAACCACGGCGTGATGGCGGCGACGCCGATAACGCCCATCAGGCCAAAGCCTGCACCCTGGATGATGCGGGAGACCATGAGAACGGCAACGCTGCCGGCCATCGCACCCATCAAGTTGCCTACGATACCACAGGCCAGCGCAATGACGACGGACCAGCGGATGCCAAGGCGGCGGATAAAAGAAGCCGCCGGAAAGGCGATCACAGCACCCAGGATGTAGAAGACGCCGTTAACCCAACCCAAGATGTCAGGGCCAAAACCCAGACCCTGCATAACCAACGGGGCGACCCACATGGTCTCGCCCATGTTGGCAGGCATGCAGAAACCTGCCAAGAACACAACGAGCACAACGGGCCACGCACGGCCCATATTCCCCTTTTTGACTGCACTCTCCTCAGCCATTTCAATCCTCCTCTGACGAATAATCAAGCAAAACGCCAGGTCAGAATCCTTGCTAAGACCCTGCATCGAGAACCGCCCTTCCTCCCATCCGCTCCTCGTCGTTGGGCAAGCGCCCAGAGCGAATGCGCGTAGGTTCTCAGCGCAGGACCAGGCGCAGACCCAGCCCCTCGTGGAAACGATGCTATGAAATCGTCGAGTGCCCTGTTAGACCCGCAGATGATGATTAAGCGGGTGAGTAGGGTGAATTAACCCCTGTCACCCTACTTGCCAGCGTTCTCCTGGGCGATGCGAAGCACCTCACTGCGGCTGTGGACGCCGAGCTTGGCGTAAATATTTTTGAGGTGGGTCTTAACCGTGTTCTGCGACACGGACTGCTCTCGGGCAATCTCGCTGCGCGACAGGCCCTGGTTGAGCAGCTCCATGACTTCGTGCTCCCTCTCCGTAAGCGCCCAGAAACCCGCGACCTCGTCAGTCGGCGCGCTGGAAGTTTCCTCGCCTGCAGGCGGCTCCATCACCGAGAGCACGCGCTTGGCATGCGCTTTAAGCATGGCCGAGCCCCTCTGGCGTGTCGCCACCCCCAAAAGCAAGCCGTAGATCGTCGGCCCGCCCGTGCAGTACATCATCAGGTAACCACCGCGCATGCTCAGCTCGAGCGACTTCGTCATGGCGATGTTTGCCTCGGTCTCGTTGCCCATATCCGCATACAGATGAGCCTTGAGCATGGCGAAGGTGGCGCCCATGTACTTGCCACCCATCTTGGCGACGCGATCCTCGCAAACCGCAAGCAAGCGGCGCGTCTCATCGATATCACCCTCGTAATCCGCCAACGCGAGCAGCGACAGAACACAGGGCACGGCCCTGAGGATGTCAGTGTTCGAAGCGTAGACCTCGAGCATCTCCTTCCACGAGTACGCCTTGCTCAAATCGCCGACCGCGAGCGCCATCCTCATCCCAAAGGCGTGTGCGGACACGTCGAGCCTGCGCGGGACGAGGCGCCCCTCAACGTCGTCAAGCAGCTCGACGATGGTCTCAAGCGACTCCGCAAGCTCGCCTCTGGCCATGCGCAAACGCGCAAGCGCGAGGTGCGTGTCGATGTACATGTCGATGTTGGTCTGAAGGCTCACGCGGGCAAGTGCGCGGGAAAGACGCCTCTCCCCCTCCTCGAGCTCACCGCGCTCGATGAGCACGGAGGCGATGACGGTGTTGAACTCGCCGCAGATGGCAGAACTATCGCTCACTATCGTCAACCCCTGCTGCGCGTACTTGACCGCATCGTCGAACTCGCCGAGCAGGTAGTGCTGATGGGCGAGCAGATAAAGGTCGAACGCCTTGTAAAACGGGGTGGTGGAGCGCTCGCCAAGGCTCAAGCCGCGCTGGTAGAGCTCACGCGCACCCTTTAGGTCGCCCATTCGCTCGCGGTCCTCGCCCTTCATGTGGATCAAGAGGCACTGGAATGCGCGAGGCAAATCGCCGCCCTCCCTATCGCCGATGCCGTCGATCATCGCCAGCGAGCCGGCGCTATCGCCCTCGAGCGCAAGGCAGATGGCGCGCGCGTACTCGATGGCACGGGCATTGACCTCGTCGGAAGTGACGGCGGCAAGCTTGTCGAGCCACTCGCGCATGTCGTTGACCAAGCCGGCGCTCACCTTCGCCCAGATGACGCACCAGATCAAAAGCGGGTCCATCATGTACGCGCACGCGGGCTTGCCGAGGAAAAACGCAGTCGGCTCTCGAAGCGCCGGCGCGACGTCGATGTCCGTCGAGCTCTCGACGGAACCCAGCAGGTAGAGAGGGTCGCAAGTCATCACGAGGTACTTGGCGTGCAGGCACTCGCAACCCATCTCACCGTAGGCAACGCTTGCCTTGAGGGCAAGGCTGGCAATCTGGCTGGCGTTGAGGGACAGGAGGCGCTCGTGGAGAAAGCGCCTGAACGCGGGCGCGATGAGGTAGACGCCTTGGGAAGCGTCGCGCTTGCAGAAGAGGTTGTCGCGGGTGAGGCGCGCGAGGGTCATCTCGCTGTCCTCGACGCCCGTCACCGCCGCGCAGACGGCAGGATCGAGCACGTCGAGCAAGGACGCCTCGATGAGGAACTCCTGCGTGCGGCTGTCAAGCGCATCCATGACATAGGACAAGAAGAAGCGCTCGCAGTAGCTAATGAGCGCCTCGTTCATCTGCGCGGGACCCTCGGCGCGACGCGCTGCCAGCTGGCGGAACTGATAGCCCAGAGGCCAAGCGCCAAAGCCCTGGTAGAGAACCTCGAAGCCTTCGTGCGACAACCCGTCAACAAGACCGCGGGCATAACGCTCCACCGCGCCCTTATCCATGAGCAGGTCATCGATACCCACCTCGACGACATCGCCGTCGAGCAGCAGGTCGTCAATCTGCCGCCGAAATGCCCTCGCCGCGAGCACCATATGAAAGCCCGCCGGCATGTTGCGATTGATGAAGAGGATCATGTCGTCGACGGCAGGGCAGCTCGCCGCGCCGTAGCTGTCGAGGAAGAGGTAAAGCTGCGCGCCGTCGACCAGCAGCTCCTCGAGCAGGTTGATCATGTCGACGAGGGCGTCCTCGTAGGTGCCGCCGGCGATGGGCTCCGCCAGCTGCGCAAAGCGGCGGTCAAGAGCGCTGAGGCAGTACGCGAGCTCTGCAGTGAGGCGGGCGGGGTCTGCATCCCTCTCGTCAAGCGTCATCCACAGGCAGACGCAGTCCTGTGCCTGGCAGATTCGCTCGTGCATCTTGGAGAGAAACGCGGTCTTGCCGTAGCCGGGCGCCGCATCCACTAGGCAGACGCGCCACTCACCGTACGAGACAAGCGCGCGGCGCAAGCGGCCTGTCAGCTCGTAATCTACAGGCGGCGCGGGGCAGTCGAACTTCCTCCGCAGGACACCGCGAGGAACAGGAACGCCCTCGCGACTCAAGTCAACCTTCAACTTCCCACTCATGGCGCTCTCCCCCCATTGCAGCTCACTTGAGGGTGAGACCCTTGCGGTAGCCCCACCCTCACCCTCATATGCTCATGGTAGCAGCCCCGCAGCAGACGCGCAGCCGATCAGCGGCTGAGCTTCGAGACCGCGACGCAGGCCGTGCCCGCCAGCGCGAGCATCATCACGACGACGCCGGCAAAGAGCAGGCGGTCCATAGCCGGGCCGAGCAGCATCGACACCAAAAAGGAGCCGAGGAACTGACCGACGCCCTGGACGGTGATGAGCGCGCCCATGCCGACCTCCGCCAAGCGCAGATCGGGCAGCACCTTCATAAAGGCGGCGATCATCAGACCGGACGAGCCCATGCCGACAAGGCCCATGGCCACCGCGGCCGCCCACATAGGCACGCCGGTGAAGCAATAGAGCACGAGCGCGCAGGGGCCGAGGAAGGCCATGGTCAAGACGAGCAGCCACTTGGTCTGACCGGTCTTGTCGGACAGCATGCCAAAGACCGGCGAGGAGATGACGGAGAGAATCATGGGCAGCGTGGACACGAAACCGGACATCGTCGCATCCATGCCCTTGTTCTGCAGGATGGTTGGCACGAAGCTCAAGATCGCGAGCAAGACGATGTTGAAAGCGGCAAATCCGCAGAAGAAGAGCACCGTATCCTTGGTGAAGACCTTGCCGAGCGTGGGCTTGTAGCCGTCGTCGACCGCGTCTGCGAGACCTGCGGCGACAGGTTCCTTGACCATGACGATCATCAGCGCGGTGAAGATCACGACGACAACGGTATAGGACAGCCACAGACCGGTCACACCAAAGCACGCATAGACAGTCGGCGTGGCCAAGGCGGCGACAGCGGAGCCCAGCGGACCCCAGATGCCCCACAGGCCCATGGCGCTGCCGTTACGGGCGGGGTCAACCGCCGCACCGATAAGGACGGGGCCGCACACCGTGAGGATGCAGATCGCAGCGCCTTCGAGCGCGCGATCGATCATCAGCAGCACGGTGCTGGAAGTGAAGGCGCCGATGAGAGTACCCACCACCATGACGCCACAGGCCAACGCGATGCACTTGCGCGGGCCGACCTTGGAGCACAGCATGCCCGAGGGAATGGCCAGCGAGACCATGACCAGGCACAAAATGCTCATGAGCCAGGATGCGGTGGCCGCGCTCATGGAGAACTGCTCCATCAAGGCGAGCATGATGGTCGGCACCTTGTACTGCACAAGCGCCATGGAGACGCCGACCATGAGAACGCACAGGCCGACCTTGGCCCAGTTCTGGTAGCGCGGGGATTGATCGGTCATAGAAAGACCTCCGGTTTAGTTCGAGGGGGTTAAGGAAGATGAGATTCAACGTTGAGCTGCGGCTAAATCCTTCAACTTCGCGCCGTCGTCGAGCGCATCGCATCGGCAAAAGGAAGGCCCCTGTCCATCTCGCAGATCCCCGCCTCGCAAGGCGAGACCTCGTCGCGCCCCAAGAAACTGGGGATTTGCAGGAAGAGGGGGGGTCAGAGATGAGCAGGGTCAGAGGAAAGGCGGCGTCTCAATCGGGAGGCGACGCTACGACGTTTGTAGGACTTGCTAGCGAGCACCAGGGGCTTTGATAACCTGACACCCGCACACGACGCATGTCCCCTGGGAGAGGTCCACCTTGCCGCCGCAAGCCGGACAGCGCACGGGTGAGCTGGCCTTAACCGCGGCGTTGATGCGGTCAAACTTCTTGCACCCGTTGCAGGCGGGCCCCTTGCAGGGAAAGCAGTTCATAGCAAACCTTCTGATAAGTCACCTACGCGACAGCGCGCTCGACCTTGAGCCAGTAGCGCAGCGTCTTCTCGGCCCAGGGGTGGTTGAAGTCGACCTTGACCGCGCTCTCGTAGGCCTCGAGCACGCGAACCGGAATCGGCATCCCACTTGCGGGGTTGGTCCACGTGAAGACGTCGCCCTCCTTGAGCTCATAGCCAAAGGGGAACATGACGCGGGGATAGGTCTGGACGCCTTCCTCCTGGTAGCGACCATAGGCCTCCTCGGAAGGGATGACGACGGTCTTCTCCTCGCCAACCTCCATCTCGCAAAGAGCGTCCTCGATGCCGGGGCAGACTTGGCCCGCGCCAAGCACGATCTTGAATGGCTCGCCGGTGGAGTGGTCGTCGACGGGCTCCTCGCCGTCAACGCCGCCCTTGTAGTAGATGTAGAGGCAGGTGCCGAACTTGCTGTTGTCCTTCATTGCTTTCCCTTTCCTTGCAAGAGGGGCGGCCGGTCTTGCAGCCGCCCCTCGGCGCGCGTTGAAATGGCACTACTTGACCAAGTTGAACTCGAAGTGGTCGTCATCGCTGCGGCGGTGCGCTGCGGTGGACCAGTTCTCGTTGGACTCGATCTCGACGTCAACCTTGTCAAGGCCGTCGCTGTTCGACTTCTTGGTCGGAACAAACTTGCCCTTGGCCTCGATCGGCTTGTACTGCGGTGTCCACAGGACCTGCTTGGTCTTGGTCTTGAGCTTCTCGGCGAGCTCGTCGATGGGACCGTAGGTGATGACGTTAGCGAGGCAATGATGCACGCACATGGGCTCCTTGCCAGTGGTGCTCACCCGCTCGGCGCACAGGTCGCACAGGTCGGTCGGAACGGGAATGTAGTTGTAGTTGAACACACCCGAGCCGTCCTCAATCTCCCAGGGGCCCTCCTCGAGCACCTTGATACCCCACTTGCCGACGGGGTAATTGTGCTCTTCCTTGCAGGTGACCTCGCAGCTCTGGCAGCCAGAGCAGTACTCGTAATCGATGAGAAGTCCGTATTCAGCCTTCATTTACAGGTCCTCCCTCTTGAACTTGTTCCAGACGAGGTCCATATCGGTGTCGAGGTTCTCGTCGATGGGTTTGATGTTGCACAGCAGGCACTTGAAGGGCGCGCCAAAGCCCATCTTGCCAAAGTGGAAGTTGGGAACCAGGTTGTTGACGTTGGAGCGGAAGGTACCGTAGAGGTTGGGCTCGTTGCCGTCCTCCTCGGGGAACCACCATGCGTGCTGGCAGTGGATGGTGTTCTCGTCCACCGTCTCGGTGATCTTGGCCTTTTCTTTGCAGCTGCCAAACTGGTTCCAGATCTCGCACCACTGGCCGTCGGTGATGCCCAGCTTCTTGGCAGTCTTGGGGTTGACCTCGACGATGGGATCAGGGTTGAGCTCACGACAATAGGGAATCTGGCGATTCTCGGAGTGGAAGAACGCGTAGGTGCGGGCACCGGTGGTCAGGACGTAGGGGTACTCCTGCATCAGCTCGGGCGTGCGCAGCGGGCTGTACTGGGGCTCCTCGTAGTACGGCAGCGGATCGTCGCCAAACTGCTGGAAGATCGTGGACCACAGCTCGATGCGGCCAGTCGGGGTGTTGAAGCCGACCTTGCCGTCACCGCGCAGGCGGCCACTCTCGAACTTGCGGTAGTTGGTCTCGTCTTGGACGTAGACCTCTTTGGCCACGGTGCGGAAGTCGCACTTATTGGACAGGCGCAGGTGGTTGGTGAAGTCGTCAACGGTCTCGTAATCCTCCCACCAATGCGGGTTGAGACGCTTGCCGATGGCGAAGCAGGCCTCGGCATTGGTCTTGGCCTCGCCGGTGCGGGTCGCCGCCTGGCTGAAGCCCTTGATGCCCATGGACGCGCCGTAGTGGGTGAAGGTCGTACCGTCGCGCTCTGCGGAGGCGGCCAGCGGCAAGATAACATCGCAAGAAGCCTGGGCGGACGGGGTGATGAAGGTATCAATGGTGAAGCAGAACTCAAGGGACTTGATGATGGCGTCATGCCAGCGCTTGGGCTCTGCAGAGGTACAGCTCATCAGGTTGTTGCCAGAGTACATGCCGAACTTGATCGGATAGGGGTCGCCAGTCTCGAGGGCCTTGAGCATGAGGTCCGCGTGGGCGTTCATGATCAAGTTGCAGTAGGCGGGATAGTCGGCCAGACCGATCATTTTGCTGGCGAGGTCACCGACACCCTTGTCGAAGCCGAAGCCGACCTCGTTCAGGCCAGTGGTGGCGTCGCCGAGGATGTTGCCGCCGGGGACGTCGATGTTGCCGGTAATCGCCATGAGATCGAGCAGACACTGGCCAGCCTGCATGCCGTTTGCCTTCTGGTCGATGGCAAGGCCCCAGCTGATGGAAGCGGGCTTGGCCTGAGCGTACAGGTAGGAAGCCTCGATGATCTTCTCAACAGGGATGCCGGTGATCTCTGCAGCCTTCTGCGGGGTCATGCCCTTCTCGGGGTCATTGATGCGGGCCTTGAGCTCGTCAAAGCCGTAGCACCAGCACTCGACGAAATCATGGTCGTAGAGGTCGTCGTTGATAATGACGGACAGCATGCCCATGGCGAGCGCGGTGTCGGTGCCGGGACGCAGGCGCAGATGCACGTCAGCGCGCGAAGACAGCCAGTTCATGCGGGGGTCGACAGTGATTAGGCGAGTACCGCGACGCATCATGTCGACGACGGCGTGGCCGAAGAGGCCATCGCCGTTGGATGCCAGCGGCATCTTGCCCCACATGACCACGCACTCGGGAAGCGTGTAGTTGGAATCGTCAAAGCGGCCGGGCAGTGAGCATGCGTAGTCGATCTCCGGGTAGGCGGCACCGACGATGTAGGAGGCGGCGGCGAGGCGCGGGATGTAGCATGCGTAGCCAGACTGGGTGTAGCAGTAGTTGGGGGTGCCGAGCATGACAGAACCGTAGGGGTTGAAGGTGCCACCCTCACGGCCGGTACCGACGAAGACGACGCAGGTCTCGCGGCCGTACTGCTTGGTCAGACGGTCGTAGTTCTCCTGGATGATGTCGAGGGCCTCGTCCCAAGAGCACTCCTCCCACTTGTCGGCCTGGCCGCGGAACTTGGGATCGCGCTTGAGCGGCCTGAGGACGCGGGACGGGTTGTACATGTAGTCCTTCAGGGTCAGGCAGCGGACGCACAGACGGCCCTGGGTGACGGGGTGGTTCTCGTCGCCTTCGACCTTGATGACCTTGCCTTCATTGTTGGTGTAGACCTTAAGACCGCATCCTGCAGGATGGCAGCCGGGGGCAGACCAGGGGGACAGGCGGGTGACCGTGAGGTCACCGTCCTCGAAGCGCCAGGGTTTGCCGAGGTCGTTCACATCGGACAGCGTGTCAAGCTTGACGGCAGGCGATGCCTTCATCTCGATCATTGACCTCTCCTCTTCTCTCAAAAGGTGTTTTCTCTCTCGCGGAAGCCCGACGACGAGTGCGGGCCAACCACATGAGGAGAGTCTAGGGAGGTACTGCAGCGAGCACATGACCCGAGCACGGTCAATGTCGGGGTGAAAGGGTGGGGTGAGGGCGATTTCACCCCGACGTAACAGGAGGTTGAAGAGGGTGCAAAGGGCACCACTTGGCGAAACAGTTCCTCGAGCAGCATCTTTCCCGTTGGGCGTCGCGCCTCGCAGAGATGGCCGCCGTCGCGGGCGACAACTTCTACGCGCGCATCGCCGCCTTCGCCGCCGACGTCGCAGCTCTCGACCTTCAGCAGCTTAAGGAAGTGGAAAACACGCTAAGATAGCGGCACACCGCGAGCAATCCCTTTCCCTAAAACAAAGAAGCCGAGGGATTCCTCGGCTTCTCAGTGATTACGATATGAGCGTGCAAGCTGGGCTTACAGTGCCTTCTTGGCAACCTCGACCACGGCGGCGAAAGCGGCGGGATCGTTCACTGCCATGTCGGCGAGCACCTTGCGGTCGAGCTCGACGCCGGCCTTCTTGAGGCCGTTCATGAACACGGAGTAGGACAGGCCGTTGATGCGGGCAGCCGCGTTGATGCGGGTGATCCAGAGGCGACGGATGTTGCGCTTCTTGGTGCGGCGGTCGCGGTACATGTACTGCAGCGAGTGCTGGACTTGCTGCTTCGCTGCACGATAAGAACGGGACTTCGCGCCGTAGTAACCCTTCGCGCGGTTGAGAACGGTGCGGCGCTTCTTGCGGGCGTGGATAGAACGCTTGATGCGTGCCATAGTGATATCTCCTTAAAGAACTGAAAACGAACTAGCGGATGCCGAGATTGCGGCCGACGACCTTGGCGTCTGCCTTGGAGAGCTCGGTCTCGTTGCGGAAGTTGCGCTTGCGCTTCTGGCTCTTCTTGGTGAGGATGTGGCTCTTGAAAGCCTTCGCACGCATGATCTTGCCGGAACCGGTGACGCGGAAACGCTTGGCGGTACCGCGGTGGGTTTTCATCTTAGGCATTATTCGTCCTTTCCTTCTGCTTTCTTGTTGGTCTCTTTTTTCTTCTTCGCCGCACCGGGCAAAGGAGCGATGAGCATGTGCATGTTGCGCCCTTCCATCTTGGGCTGGTTCTCGACGACCGCAACGTCTTTGAGGTCGTCAGCCAAACGCTCGAGAATGGAAAGACCCTGTTCGGGGTGAGCCATTTCGCGACCGCGGAACATGATGGTGATCTTCACCTTGTTCCCCGCGTCCAAGAAGCGAAGCACGTGCTTCTTCTTGGTGGTGTAGTCGCCCACGTCGATCTTCGGGCGGAACTTCATTTCCTTGGTCTCGATCTTGCTCTGGTTCTTGCGAGCCTGCTTTGCCTTGATGGCCTGGTCGTACTTGAACTTTCCGTAGTCCATGATACGGCAGACCGGCGGCTCGGCGTTCGGGGCGATCTCGACCAGGTCGAGATTCTGGTCATCCGCGACGCGCTGAGCTTGCGCCACCGTGTAGATTCCCAGCTGCGCTCCGTCAAAGCCGATCAGACGGCATTCACGTGCAGTGATCTCGTCATTGAGCCGTGGCTCCTGAGCAGCTATCGCGCTCACCTTCCTTCCTCTTGCGCTTGCGCGCAACAAAAAACCCGCAGGCACGGCCGCGGGTTTCGCAATTCAAAGGATGTGCGCAAGGCACGTTATTGAAGCGACCCATCAGCAGCCGAAGCGCCGAAACAGGTGGAGAGCTTTCGCCCTCGCTTGAATACAGCCGTTACAGTATAGAGCCCTCGCGCGGCAAACGCAAGGGCTCATTTGCTATTTATGCATTGATGTACACATAAATGATGCGGATCGTGTCGGCGAGGTTGCCCGAGGCGTTCGCCACCGAGTAGTCATAGGAAAGGACCGCCGACCACGTATGGGAGACGCCGTTGATATCGATGTCACCCGAGAACGGGCAATATTCCTTCACCAACGTGGTTCCGTCCGACGCGTAGGTGGAATACTCCGTCTTGTCGGCCGGGAGTGACACCGTGCCCGCAGGAACGGATATGCCCGCCTCCTGAAGCGTCTTCTCGATGATCGACTCGTTTTTCACCGCATCCGAGAACGAAAGCGTGCCGTAGCCGAGCGACGCCGTGCCGGCGGAATAGCCCGCCTGAACGACCGCCCCGTCCTCATCGAGGCCCAGATACAGCGTCGGCGTGCCCGTGCGCGTGTCGGCAGGCTCGTCGGTCAAGGCCACGCGAACTTCAGTCTTGATGGGGTTGCCCTCCTCGTTGACCTCGTTCGACACGGTAACCTGAGCGCCGCGTCCAACCTTGGCAAGCGCATCGTCTTGCGTGCAGCCCAAAAGCTCGGTCAAGTTCGGCGCGCTCGTCTTCTTCACGGTCGACGTGGCGTCGTTGCCTTCGCTTCCCGCCTGCAGCGAGCTCGTATCCTGGTTCGATT
>ERZ1034917.1819-NODE-1819-length-11640-cov-17.371256_pt1 | contig 11640 bp, 27 predicted proteins | sample MGYA00520605_ERZ1034917 | MGnify/ENA primary metagenome ERZ1034917 (study PRJEB33766, sample SAMN09781784) | gut metagenome | biome: gut microbiome | host: Homo sapiens | place: Madagascar | study: EMG produced TPA metagenomics assembly of the PRJNA485056 data... | reverse complement strand
TGCTGCGCTGCCGGTGCGGCTCTGACTCTGGTGCTGACCGGCGTGGAGGCCACCGTTGACAACGTGGCCCTGCGGGTCCAGCGGATCTAACGGAGGCGCGGCATGGTACAGCTGTTAATTGGAATGCTGCTGGGAGTCATGGCTGCCACACCCACCGGCCGCAGCATCGGCAATCAGATCGGCAACGCTGCCATTGATAAGGTCAAGGAGGCCATGAAGGCCCCGACGGCCGGAGAGGAGGACAACCATGGAGAATCTGCATGAGCAAATCAAGGCGTATATTCCCAAGCTGGAATACAGCATCCGGGAGTATATGCGGAACCCTGCCACCCCTAATGCGGCGCAGGGGATCATGGCGATGGTGGAATGCCTGAACATGCTCAAGGGCGCAGAGGGGGCTATCTGCACGGGCCGGGAGATGACTAAGGCCGACGCGGAGACGTGGGCGGCCCACATGGTCAACGAGGACGGCACCACCGGCCCCCACTGGGGTGTTGACCAGACTACAGCCATTGCGGAAAGCATGGGTATGACCTGGGAAAAGGTTTCCCGGCCCTGCTGGTGGATCACCATGAACATGATGTATTCCGACTATTCCGGCGTGGCGGAGAAATACGGCGTGTCCATTGCAGAGTTCTACGCAGATATGGCAAGGGCATTTCTGATGGACAAGGACGGGCCGGGAGCAAAGGAAAAGCTGGCGGCATATTATCATGGGATCGTGAAAGCGGAGTGAAATTGCACACGAATTACACACGGCGAGTGCAAAAGTGTTGATATTTCAACGCTTTTAAGCGTATTTGCAGGGGTTCGACTCCCCTCGGCTCCACCAAAAGAGAAAACCGAGAATCCTCAATGGATTCCCGGTTTTTCTTTTGTTTTCAATGGTTTGCGGTTTTCTATAAATGACTTGCTTTTGCCGAAATTGACGCGCACAAACGCAATTTGCAACAAAAATTACACACGAAATTACGCACGAAATTTGAAAATTATTTGAGGTCAAACAGCGTTTCAAATCGCCGGTCGATCTCAACGGTAAACTTCTTTTGCTCTTCCTGTATAGTATGCTGGTAAACAGTTTTAAGCATATTATTGGTAGCGTGCCCCATACGCTCCTGTGCGTACTTGTCCGGGATTCCCATTGCCAGCATGACAGAGGCGTTCATATGCCGCAAGTCATGGAAGCGGAAATGAGGAACTCCGGCCTTTTCACAGATTCTTTCGAAGCCATTGTACATGGCGTGGCCGGACAGAGTGACGATATGCTCCTGATGATGGTCTTGCGCCTGAATCAGACTGGCGATATATGGCGGAAGATGAAGCACACGCTTGCCGCTATAAGTCTTTGTGCCCTTCTCCACAGGGCCGTCTTCGCCCTCCACGATGGCACGCCGGATTTGAATATATTCCCCATCTATATCCGCCCATCGAAGCCCACGGATTTCAGACGCCCGCAGCCCCAGCCAAACAGCCAGCACGATAGGCAATTCATACTTTGTTCCTTTTGCCGTTTCAAAGATGGCTGTTACTTCCGCTTCGGTGGGAATTTGGATGTCTGCCCGGACTTTTTGCGGCAGTGTTGTATGGAGCGTCATATCCGGGCGGTAAGAGGATAGCACAGCGCTCAAAAGGCCGTGGGCATTGGATACCGTTTTTGGCTTTTTCCCCTGCTTGACCAACAGATTCACCCAACGCTGCACCTGTTCTCGTGTCAAATCAGAAAGGGGAATCTCCGCAATAGGCGAAAGCAGATTTTTTTGAATCCGACGATACCCGGCTACGGTAGAGGGAGACAGTACGGCGCTTTTGCTTTCAATATATCGGGAAAAAGCTTCCGTGACATTCAACGAGGTTTTGATCTTTGCTTCTTTTGCCCCGGATTTCAGTGCGGCGGCTTCTCGTTCGGCTGCCTGTCTGGTTGAGCGGGTGATGGACACACGCTGCCCATCCAGCATAATGCTGACCCGCCAGCTGCCGGACGGCAGCTTTGTTGCTTTTGGTATCTTCACACTATCCCCTCCAAAATCCGTAATTGGCGCAGCGAATATCTACCCACACGCACCAGACGAAGAGGCCGACGATCAATAGCGACAAACCGAGTATGATCCACCTGTATAGTTTTACGGAATGACGTAGGTTATTCAGCTCCGTCTCCATCAGGCCGATAGTGTGCCGCTTGTTCTCAAGACGATGTTCCAGCCCGTCCTTTTCCGCTTGCAACGTTTCTTCACTGGCCGTCAGATGGTCACCAATCCCAAAATACGCATCAAGAGACACCCCCAACACGGCGCAGATCGGCCCGACGGTAGAAATATAGGGAGCCTTGGACGAATGTGTAAAGAAATTGTTTACGGTGGATGGTGGAATCCCTGACGCGTCGGCTATGTCCTGAATGGTCATGCCCAAAGCGTCGCGTTTCGCCTTACAAACGTCCTGAATGGTCATAAAAAAGTGCCTCCTTACCCCCAAAATCAAAACATGGGCAAGGACGGCACAAACTTCTGAATGGCTGAAAATGCCAAAACCCAACCTCTGGGGATTGCCCACCCAACCATGTTTTTGCTACGTTTCTATTACAGCAAGCCAATGCCCCCGGCTTGCTGCCCCCGGCTCCGCCGTTTGTTGCAGAGGCGGCGGGGCGGGGGAATTTATTGGTTTTCTTTTTCTGCTACCTATGGTATACTGGAATCATACAAATGTACGAAAGGCGGTATGACTATGAAAAACGACTTTATGGACGAACTCAGCAAAGAGCGCATCAGTGACATCTGGGTATGGTGCAAGGTGATGAATGACCGGCTTGCAGCAATGGACAGCAAACTCGATCTCTTAATCAATCTTGCAAAAGTTGAAGGACGATTCCAGCCACAGACGCAAGAGCCGCAACAGACGCAATCCCGGTTGTGATGGCGTTGAGCCATAATGAGAAAGTCATTTTGTAGTATCTGCTTCTTGCTCACTTTTCTTTTGAGCTGCTCTTAAAATCATCGTTCCACACAATCTTGTTGAGGCGGTTTTCGAGGAACAGCCAAGCGAAATACGTACATCATACTTTTCCAAAAGGTTTATTATTGATAAATATTTTCTATACCACTCAAGGTCTGGAAGCGGGGGGCAGCACCAGGAGCACGGTTTGAACCTCCTGACGTAATAAGCGTGCACTTTTTCCAGTGAATAATGATTGCAGTTCGGTATGTGATGAACTGCATAACCATTGTAAGATTTGTAGAATGTATACTTATCCCCCCAACCATCCGCTCCGATGACTTTGGGTAAACCATCAGAACCAATTTCTGTATCAGGTGGCATACCACATTCTTCTGCAATTTTGTTTTTTGTTTTGCTTCGGTATTTCTTTCGATATTCAGTTTGCTTTTTTATGAATTGCTTGCGTTCTTTCGCTGATTCAATAGACGAAATTGTAGCGGCGTATAAAATTATTATACAATAAAACCCAATGGAAGCTCCGATAATAATGAGACAAATCTTCCATGCAGGCCACTGCGTACTTTTCAAAGGCTTAGTATTACTTGGATCTTTTGCCGTTGACTTATTTGACGAATTGGAAGAGGATGAGTGGTTAGCTTTATCGTTGAAATTGTATGGACAAATACCATTTTCGTGTTGATGCGCCGGATGCCCGTGATGGTAATGGTATTCTCCTGTAAATGAATCATAATGGCCACCGTTTGAATCTGTTTTCCCGGAATGTGCAATTACAAACGTAACGCAAAGTACAGTAGCCCACAATATACACCCGAAATATCGCAACCATTTTTTACACATAACAATCCAAGTTCTCTATCTTGGGATTTTCCATAACCTTGTGATAGGCAACCATTCATCGCGCTGCGCTCATCTCTATCCCTCCTTATTTTTGCAATCGACTCGCAATAGAAGTAAAAAAAGCCATAAGGAACGGGACAAAAGCAAAGATCAAGAAAAGAACAAACTGAATATAGTAAACTACAGCAAACCAATTTTGCGTACTTCTTAGGATTATCGCAAATGAAACAAACTCCAATATGTAAATGATAAACCCACCAGCTAAGGGAATATAAATGCTTGCGAATAATGCAACTTTCCACCACCAGCGCAACGGCAGGGCCAAAATCGGCATAACTGCCATAACAACGTATGACAGATTATAAATCGTGCCGCCGATGGAGCCGAACATTGCAATTAATTTCTCTTTCACTGCGTATCCCCCCATGCAACACATTTTCTAAAATTGCCATTGCAATCACAAAACAGAAGTACTATACTCAAAACATGAATCGAACGAATGTACGAACGAAAGGAGCGCGGAACATGGACGACGCAGCAATCGAACGGCTGGTGACGTTATGGAAGCACCTGCCACCGGAGGAACAGCTTACATATCTGAATCAGTTGGAACGTGCAGCTGCTGCGCTTTCTGTTCCAGATACGCAATTTCGCGTTCCAGAAAATCAGGAGGAAGCTTTGCAGCAGCAGCTCTGAACCTCCGCTCCAAATCGCTCTCGGCCTGCGGGCCGGGGGCGTTTTCTTTTTCCCCGGTGAGGACCCGCTCCACCGACACGCCGAAGTAATCGGCGATTTTTTTTGCGGTTTCGGCGTTAATGCTTTTCGTTCGCCCTGCTTTCAGCCCCGTCATTAGGCTTTTGCTGGTTCCAATGTCTAAGCACATTTTGCCGCCGCTGACCTTATGTTCATCACAAAGGGCCTTGATATTTTCATACAAAGTTGCCAATATTGCACCTCCATTTTTGGGCACAACGGAAAAAGTGCAAAATTTAGCATTTACCTCTTGCAAAGTGCGGAATTACGCACTATACTAAACGCATGAGGTACGAAAAATTGCACGTCATGTAACTTTTAACCTAATTACATTATAGTGCATTTTTTCGAACTGTCAAGGACTTTTGCGAAAGGAGGACGGGATGGACGAACGAATTGAGTGGGGACCTCGCAAGCGGTACGCATACGAAGCGGCCAAGCAGACAGGGCTTTGCGGAGACAACGCAAAGGACGCCGCACGGTTTCAGCTTTTCTGGCAGGTGTATCTGGATATGTCCAGTGACTTTGAAGCCGCGCAGCAGATTTACACACTGTCACTGCTTGATGATGAGCGTGAGAAGCGAGCTGATGACTGCGCTTACTATCGAAAGAACAATCGTTATAATGCGATCCTTCTTACGCTCTGCTTTCTCATTGGCGCGGCGGGCGGCATCATCGCGCGCCTGCTGTAAGGCTTCGGTTCCCTTTGGGGTGAGCTTATAGCAGCCAGAGGATGCGGACAGAAGCCCGGAGCCTGACAGGTACATCAGCAGATGGCGGGACAGCGTTAAATCGTAAGTTTTCTGCAGGGCGGACAGGATATCTGTTTCTGCGGAGCGAGGGTGCGCGGCGATGTATTCCAGTATGGTATGGGCGTGATCGGAAACTGTGGTCATAATAACCCCCCTTTTCCGACAGGATACCGCAAAAGTTCCAAAAAGTAAACGAGAAAGGAGACAGAAAGCGTGTTTTACGAGCACATGAAGGCAGTATGCAAGAAAAAGCACACCAGCCCGTCGGCGGTGTGTCTGGCGCTGGGGATGAGCAAGAGCAACGTGACCAACTGGAAGAACGGCGGCTGGCCCCGGTTGGACGTAGTGATGGAAATGGCGAAGGTGCTGAACGTTCCTCCGGCACGGCTGATCCCGAAGAAGGACAAATGAGTGCGAAAAAGTGCCCCGCACGGTGTTGGAGCACCGAACGGGACAAGGTAGGAACAAAGGGAGTTGTTCTTGTGCTGAGTATAGCACAGGGGAAAGGAAAAGGCAATGCCGAAGGTGAAATTAAACCGGGATGCGCGGCAGGAGCGGATCGACTTCCGCCGGAACCTGATTGAAAGCAAGGCACATTTACGGGGATACCGGAACCAGCGAAGCATGGAACGGGCTATGGGCCTGCCGGACGCATGGGTCAGCAAGCGAATCTGCGGTACAACGCGCATGACGCTGGATGACCTGGACAAGCTGGACAAGCTTTTGAAATTTGACGCGCAGGAGTTGGCGCAGTTAGTGAGGTGCCGGTGATGGATTGGAGTTTGTTTTTTATGATCGTGGGGGTTGCCGCCGTAGCAGCCGTCCCCATGAAGATTCTGGCGAGATTGGAGGGAGAACGATGAAACACGATAAGCGCACCCGCGAGCAGCGGAAAGCAGACCATTCCGCATGGATGGGCTTTATCAGCTTCCTGACCCTGCTGCTGATTTCTATCGCATGGATGGTGGTGAGTGCGAAATGAATGCGTTGAACCGAAAGCCCCGGAATCCTCTCCCGCCCTGCCCCCAGTGCGGCATGGACAGCGGGGAGCGGGTACAGAGCGAGAAATCCCCGTTTAAGTATTACGTCCGGTGCACCACCTGCGGGGCTGTGACCGCTGGATATACCAAGCTGGAAAATGCCACAAAAGCATGGCAGAGAGGGGATGCGTGGAAATGATGCGATGCAGAGTGTTTCCCGTGTGTGCGAAATGCTCCACGGTGATGAACCCAGACCTTTACGACGATGTGACCCCCGGCTTTCTGGTGGGCGGCGAGTGCTATTGCCCGGAGTGCTTCAAGGATTACATGAAAGACGAAGTGGACAGCGACCCGGAAGCCGTGGCGGCAGCCATGGGGATCGCGGTGCTGACCATCCCGGAGGGCTGATATGACGCAGTGTGAACGCATTTTGCAGTATCTGGATGAACACGGCAGCATCACCCGTGCCGAGGCCATGAGCGAGTGCGGGATTGCCAATTTCACTGCCCGCATCTCCGACCTGCGGCAGCAGGGCGTGAAGCTGGACGTGGAGACGGTCAAACAGGAAAACCGCTACGGAGAAACCGTGCGGTTTGCGAGATATAGGAGGAAAGAAAGTGGCACTGAAATCATTTAACGAGTTAATTAAAATCGATGTGCGTCCACAATGCGATACGCGGGATGCCAAAGACGAAAACGGGAAGATAATCAAAGTCCCATATTTGAGTTGGGGCAAATGTGTGAAGCTGCTGCACGAAAACGGAGCAAATGATGTGTGGTATGCGCCGGTGGAGTGTCCAACCACGCACACTTATCTTTGGCCCCAAGCAAAAGTGTCTACCAGCAAGGGGCGCGATACGGAATGCTGGTTTGTGCGGGTGTTGATCCACATTGACGATTTGGAATTTGTATACGATACGCCGCTGCTGAATGGATCCCTGGTGGTTTACACTGACACTCTGAACCAGCTACGGATCAACAATGCCCTTGCCAGAGCATTTGTGAAGGGCGTTGCCATCAGAACCGGTCTTGGATTTGACTTATGGGCGGAATCCGATGTGGATGACGGCGAGGATGATTTGAGCCGCCATAGCATCTGGGCCATCAAGGAGAGACTGGAACGGCTCATTACGGCAAAAGAGCAGCGGGGTCTTGACCACAAAGATCTGCTGCACGCCTTGAATATCAATGAAAAACAGTTAAGCACAATGCTTGGATATTTCGCAACGATTGATAAGCTGGAAAAGGCTGTGATGCAGCTATGATTCACAACCATGACCGGAGCGGATGGTTTGGGGCATCAGACACAGCAATCATCATGGGTCGGTGGGACACGGAAACATTCCGCCGCTGGTGGCTGCAAAAAATAGGGGTTCGTAAAGAACATTTTACGACGCCCGCCATGCAGGCCGGAACGGCATATGAGCATCGAATCTTGTCAGCAATTGGCGTAAAAACAATGGACAAGCAGATCCGCATACGGCGATATCGGCTGCGGGTAAATTATGACGGCGAGTTTCCGGATACGATCATTGAGGTAAAAACCAACGGGAAACCGGTATTTAAGATCAGCAAAGCATATTGGCAGCAATGCCAGATTGAAATGTTTGCCAGCGGCTACGGGTTTTGGAGACATCGGAAGCGATGCAACATTGTGGCATACCGTTTGACTGAGGCCGAAATTCAGAATTACTTTTTGGCGGTGGACACCCGGCGATTATCCAGCCATGAAGTCCAGTATGATGAGCGTTGGGTGAGAGACGCGTATTTGCCAAGGCTTCGGTATTTGGCAAGATGCTTGCGGACAGGGCATTGGCCCAGCATGGAGGAATTTTATGGAGCGGGTTAACGCCACGGCGTTCCGCTGGACGATGGATTCCGCCGGGGACTGGCTCTGCATCCAGACCAAGGATGCACGGCGGACGCTGGACGGCTTGAAACCCGGCAAGGTCTACGACGTGGAAATCAAGGAGCACCGGGAGAAGCGGAGCCTTGACGCCAACGCTTACTGCTGGGTACTGCTGGACAAGCTGGCGGAGGCGCTGGACACCACCAAGGAAGAACTGTACAGGGGCTATGTCCGGAAGATTGGCCCCTTCAAGGACTTTGATTTGACGGTGGACGAGGCCCAGACCTTCCGCACGGCGTGGGAACGTCTGGGGCAGGGCTGGCCTACAGAACAGGTGGACTTCACCCCGGATGGAGAGCGGGTCATTATCCGGGCTTATTACGGCAGCAGCACCTACAATACCAAACGGATGTCCCGGCTGATTGACATGATCGTGGAGGACTGCAAGGAGCAGGGCATTGAAACGCTGACCCCCCAGCAGCTGGACGCCATGAAGGAGCGTTGGAAATGCACAAAATGACCAAGGCCACCGCCATCCCACAGTCTGTGAAGGTCATCGTATGGGCACGGGACAACCACCAGTGCGTGATCTGCGGCTCTTCCATGGGAGCGCCTGTCAGCCACGTTGTACGGCGTTCCCAAGGTGGCAAGGGCATTGAGCAGAACATTGTGACCCTCTGCCCCCATTGTCACCGCACCTATGATGAGGGGCCGCAGAAAGACCGGGAACGCATCTATGTGCGGCTGGTGGCTTATTTGAAAGGCATTTACCCGGATTGGAGCCGGGAAGATATGAAGTACAGAAAGGGAGAGGAAATATGTTGAATAGGATTGTCCTGATGGGCAGGCTCGTCAAAGACCCGGAACTCCGGAGAACCGGCAGCGGAACGGCGGTCACTTCCGTCACGCTGGCGGTTCTCCGGGATTTCAAGAATCAGGACGGAAGCCGGGATACGGATTTCATTCCGGTGGTGGCGTGGAAGGGCACGGCGGAGATGCTGGCCAAGTACTTCACCAAAGGCCGCATGGCCGTGGTAGAGGGGCGCTTGCAGCTGTGGGACTGGACGGACAAGGACGGCAACAAGCGCCGAACCGCCGAAGTGGTGGCCAACACCGTCTATTTCGGAGACAGCAAGAGCAGCGACACGCAGTCTGCCCCCGCCAGCATGAACCCTGTGCCTGTCAGCGCGGCGGACTTTCAGGAAGTCGATGATGACTGGCAGCTTCCGTTCTGATTAGGAGGTATGCCTATGAAATTCGACGTGCTAATTTACACCTGCGACAACCTTTTTGACGCAGGTGAGGACGGGAACGATTTGATCCGCGTGGAGGGGCTGAGTGAATCAGATGCCAGTGAACTCAGTGAACTGCTCGTCGGCGCCAATGTTCACGTCTGCTTACTTCCTTATCGGGAGGATTGACCCATGGCGAAAAGCGGGATTGACTATTTCCCGCTGGATGTCACGCTTGACGCAAAGTTTGAACTGGTAGAGGCAGAATTTGGCCTGACAGGATTTGGTGTAGTCGTTCACTTGCTGCAAGAGATTTACGGCAAGGCGGGTTACTACATTGAATGGACAGAGGAGGTTGCGCTTTTGTTCGCCCGCAAGGTCGGGTTGGGTGGGAGCGTCGTTTCCGAAATAGTAGAGGCTTCTATCAGACGAGGGATGTTCGACAAAGAGAAATATGACAAGTACCACGTATTGACCTCTAAAGGTATACAGAAACGGTACTTCGAGGCAGTCAGCCGCCGTAAAGTTCTTGAAGTCGATTTCAACATCCTTCTGGTCAATGTTGCCCAAATTTTGCCGAATGTTGACATTCACGCGGTAAATGTAAACATTTCCTCTAAAAATGCTGACATTTCAAAACAGAGTAGAGTAGAGAAGAGTAGAGTAGAGGAAAGTAAAGTAGAGTATATATGCGCGGAGCCGCAAGCGGCGTCCACGCCGCCAGCCATCCTTTTGCCGCTGAATAACGGGACGGACTATCTGGTTTCCGTGGAGCAATGCCATGAATGGGCGGGCTTGTACCCTGCTGTCGACGTGATGCAGCAGCTGCGGTCAATGAAAGGCTGGTTGAACTCGAATCCCACAAAGCGGAAGACGCGGAACGGTATTTTGAGATTCATCAACGGCTGGCTTGCCAAAGAGCAAAACCGGGGCGGGGCACATCAGAAAGGCAGCAAGCCAACCACCTGCTGTGCGGCGGAGGATGCGTGGGGGTATGTGTGATGGCCAGTGATTTCAATCTGTCCGACTGCTATGTGGAAACCAGAAAGCAGCCCTGTTGGGACTGCGCCAACGCCTGCGGCGGGTGCGAGTGGTCGAAAAGCTTCCAGCCGGTGCCGGGGTGGGATGCAGAGCCGGTGCGGAAGATGGTGAAAAACGGGAAACGGGAGTGGCGGCTCATGGAGTCCTACGCCATCCGCAGCTGCCCGGAGTTCGTGAAGGAGGAGCACCATGGTGAGACTGGTGATTGATATCAACGAGGGCGGCGACCTGCTGGCCCGCATCGCCACCGGCCACGGCAAAGCAGATAACTGGATCGACCTCGCCGGATATGCTGCCTGCGGCGGGGAATTGGAGGGCTGATGAAAGTGTTGATAGCCTGCGAGGAATCGCAGGAAGTCTGCAAGGCGTTCCGGGCGCTGGGCCACGAGGCATATTCCTGCGACATCCAAAAGCCGTCCGGCGGGCATCCTGAGTGGCACATCCTGGGTGATGCGCTTAAGGCCATCGAGGGGGGGCAGCTGTCTACTATGGACGGGAAGACGCATGACATCGGCAGGTGGGACTTGCTGATCGCGCATCCGCCGTGTACAGATCTGGCAGTTTCCGGAGCGAGATGGTTTGCAGAGAAACAAAGAGACGGCAGGCAACAGAAGAGCATCGTATTTTTTATGCAGATGGCGCTGGCAAACTGTCCCCGCGTGGCGGTGGAAAATCCAGTGTGCATCATGAGTTCTGCATGGCGACGCCCTGACCAGATCATACATCCTTGGCAATTCGGCCATCCGGAGGAAAAAACAACGTGTTTATGGTTACGGGGGTTGCCACCGCTGGTAAAGACAGCAGATGTGCATGAGTACATGATGACGCTTTCGGAAAAGGAACGGAACAGGATATTGTGGCTCGGTAGTAATCACTCAAAGGAGCGAAGCAAAACCTTCCCCGGCATCGCCAGAGCCATGGCGGAGCAATGGGGCGGAGACATAAGGGAGGAATTATGAGAGATACAAACCTCGTAAATGCGCTGCGTGAGCACGCAGAATGGGCGCAGGCAAATGAGTGGGAAACGCCGATCACGCTGGGTGATGATCTGACAGAAGCCGCTGACCGGATCGCCAACCAGAGCACCCACATCGCGGCGCTCCAGCAGGAAATTGAGAAGCTGCGGGGGCAGAATAGACAACTGATGCTTGAACGCAACTATGTTATGTCGATAATTGCGGATGTCAGAAAAACCGGAAAGACGTGGATGTGCCAGTATTGCGCTCATTGCAAGGGCATCGTAAGCG
>ERZ1034917.1817-NODE-1817-length-11646-cov-7.245363_pt1 | contig 11646 bp, 7 predicted proteins | sample MGYA00520605_ERZ1034917 | MGnify/ENA primary metagenome ERZ1034917 (study PRJEB33766, sample SAMN09781784) | gut metagenome | biome: gut microbiome | host: Homo sapiens | place: Madagascar | study: EMG produced TPA metagenomics assembly of the PRJNA485056 data... | reverse complement strand
GTCGCGACCTCTCGCGCGAGCTCTTGGTCGGCCCATTCGCCCAAAGGCTGGGCGGTCCAGATGCGGTACGCGCCGCTTTCTCGCTCGGGCAGCAAGCCACGGGCGGATTCCCCGAGCTTGACCTTCCGGATTCGCGAATCGGCGTCGGCCGGGTCGGCGAACGTCTCGATCCCCGCCTCGCGCAGCCGTTGATCGAGCGCGTTGCGTTCGGCCAACGTGGCGCAGTACAGCGTCCTGCCGGCAAGGACCTCTTTGGCCGTCTTCGGCATGGTGGCGTCCTTCGCCTCGCGCTCGTACTTGGGGGTCAGCCTGATGTCCGCCGCCTCGTTCGCCATGAGGCGCGACAATATGCCGTCGGCTTCGGAGTTCACTTTGCCTTTGTCGACGTTCATTCCGCCCATCCACGCGCGGCGGCGGATCTCCTGCACGAGCGCCCTCAGGAACCCCTGCGCCTGTTTGATTGCCTCGTTGGCTGCGTCGTCCCCGGTGTCCATCGGTTACCCCCTTATTTTTCCCTCGGCGACGAGTGCCGAGTAAGTCGTCTCGTTATATTGTCGAAGGTGCTCGCGGCTATGCACCAGACGCACCAGAACGTGGTATGACGGGCGCCTGCTCAGTCTGTCGTCTATGTAGCCGTTGGAGTACTGAACGGGCTCCTGACGACGAATCTGCGCGGCGACATCGCGCAAGTGCTGGTCATCACTCGAATCCGCATATGCGAAAAGATATGCGCACTCCGCATCAGAATCAGGCAGCGCGCTCTTCACCGCCGCCGCGCGCCTGTGGTAATCGAGATCGGCCTGCTTGCTGACCTCCTGGGTACGCTTGCGGTACTCGGCCGCGCGCTTATTCTTCACATCGTCGTAGTTACGCTTGAAGCCGTTCTCGTCTACGAGCCAAGACGCGAGGCCCATCTTGTTCTTCACGTTGTCGGACTCCACCCAACGAACGTTGTCGGACTCCACCCAACGAACGTAGTTGCTATAAGCCGCATCGATGTCATCGGGTGAATGCCCTTCGGCCACGAGCTTGCGATAAGAGACTTTGGCGGCGGCCTTCGACGCGGGTGACGTGGTGCGACGAAGTGAGCGAGCTTCGAGTGCGGCGAATGCCGCATCGACCGCATCGCGGTCGAGCGCCGCTTCTTCGTTCTTTTCTTCAGAACCTAAACCAACATCACTACTCGGCGCCGTGGGCGACGACACTACCGGCTCGGCGATAGCCGTGCCGCATTGTTCCAACCTGGGATCGCTCTCACTAGAGGCAGTAGTACTGTATTTACTATTAGTTGTATTTAATATAGATCCCGAAAAACCAGTACTGGCTGAACCAGTACTGGAAAATCCCGTACTGGGCGTGACCTGGTGTTTTGCCGTGATGCGTTCTGATAGTTTTCCACAACTGTTGGTATCGACGGAGTTTTCCACTATCGGCTGCGATAGCGGTCGATCAAGGTTTTCCACCGACCCACGGAGGTTCGCGCGAGCTATCTTCCCGTCGATCTCGAAGCCGCGCTGACGGGCCCTTTCGATGGTTTCATCAAGGCGGTCAGGCTCTGACACGATCATGGGGACCATAGCCGAGAGCTGTCCTTTTTCGTTGCGATAGCGGAGGCGAATGACGCGGTGGGCGGCTTCCAGTTCCTTCATAAGGCTGCCGATCTTGTCGACTCCGCATCTGCATATCGTCGCCATGCCTTTAGCTGTGTAATTCCAGTTGGGCGGTAAAGTGTTGAGTTGAAAGAAGAGGCCCTTGGCCGCGAGGGATAGATCGTCGAAAGCCATATCGGTCGGCATCGGAGTGAAACGAGAGAATCCCGCGTCTTTCTGGACGCCGTGGGGATTGAAGCTAAGGTACCGCTCCGGTACCGTATCGGTTTCGTGAAGGGGGGTGGATTTAGCCCCGTATACGCATTGAGCGGGGGGTTCGCCAGTGATAGAATAACCCATAGGGCATTCCTCCTAGGTCTAGCATAGGTGGTTTGCTTCACTCGTCCTGCGAGGGCCTAATCTCGCTCGACGGGGAAAGGCCTTTCTTCGCTGTTTTTGCGAGAAGGCTGAGGCTTACTATATAGCCTGCGGCGAGAAGCGAAGACGCAGCTATCGGCTGCGTCTTCGCTTTTTACCAGGCCAGATCTTTAATCACTGACTTCAAGTTCAACGTTTGATTTGCGTTTGCCGTCGCTTCCTTTGCGAAGGCGGCGGCAGAATCGTAGCCATCTGCCAAATGAGCCGTTGCGTTTTGTCGCAACGGCTCATTTCTTTTGCCCAAGCAGGTGCTGCAACCTGTCCGAGTTGTGTTCGGTTGGCTTTCGAAACAGCTGAGCTGATTACGAGTTGGCGAACAGCCCCACGGCGAATCGGGTGATGTTCGAGCGGTTGATGATTCCCACCATGCGTTTTCCGTCCATGACGGGCGCCTTCTTAAAGTGGTGCTTCGCAAGCGTGTTGCAGACGTCGCGCATATCGTCGTGGATGTTCACGGTGATGACGTCCTGCGTCGCGATCTCGCCCACGCTGATGTTTCGAAGCTCGGCGGCTTTCTGGTTGAACGAAGATCCGTCGTCAATCGTGAAGGCGTAGAAGCTGCTGTACGAGGCGTCCTGTTTTGCCAACGAGCCAAGAACGTCGCCGTCGCTCACGAATCCCGTTAACTCGCCCGTGTCGTTGACGACGGGAGCGCCCGAGATCCCCATTTCAACGAACAGCTTCAAAGCGTCAAGCGCGGTGTCGTTCTCGTTGAGCGTGTAGACTTCCTGCTTCATCAGGGAAGCGACGCTTTCGGGTTTGGCGTCGGTCTGGCAGCTGGCTGCTTTGGCGTGCGCGCTGGGCTCAGTTTCTTTATCGCGTGCAGGCTGTTTCTTGAAGCCGAGCGCAAGGACGAACGAAACGACCGCAAGCACAAGGGCAAACGCGAAGCCCCAGTGGGCGCCCTGCGAGAACACCACCGAAGCCTGGGTTGCGCCGTTTGCGGCAGCGGCGCTTGAGCCTGTCGCAACCAAAAACGTTGCAAGCGCGGTGGCGATCGCGCCCATAACCTGTTGAAGCGTGTTGATCATCGTGCTGCCGTCAGTGGAAAGCTGCGGCGGCAGCGAAGAAAGCGCGTGGGTTTGGCACGGCGACATGGCCAGGGGCACGCCGATCATCAGCACGACATGGCAGCAAACAATATACGCAAGCGGCGAGGACGGATTAGCGAACAGCAGCAGGGCACAGGCGACGATGGACAGTGCGAAGCCGACCAGTGCGGGAACGCGCGCGCCGATGCGGTCGTAGATGCGGCCCGACAGCATGCTGACGATGGCGTTCACGATGCCGCCGGGAAGCAGGACCAAGCCTGCGACGCTCACGGCAAGCAGCATGCTGTTCTGGTAGAACTGGGGTAGAACGAACATCGCTGAAAGCGTGACGCCGAAGTTCAGCATGACGCACAGGGCGCCCGTGCGGAACCCGGGGATGCTGAAAACGCGCAGGTCGATAACGGGCTCGTTCATGTTCAGCTGTCGCTTCACGTAGACGAACAGCGCTGCGAGGCCAATTGCCAGCGAGCCGATGACAAGGGCGGAGCCCCAGCCATACAGGCTGGTCATGCCAACGCCAAGGACGATGCCGCCGAAGCCAAGGCACGAAGCGATCACGGAAACGGGGTCGATGTGCGGGCGGGTAAGCTCGTAGGGGTCGACCAAGAACTTGACCGTGAACAGGATGCCCACCATCAAAACGACGGCGAAGCTGAAGAAGATCGCATTCCACGAGAAAACGCCCACAAGGAAGCCGGCAAGGGTGGGGCCAACGGCCGATGCCGACATGATGACCAAGGCGTTCACGCCCATGGCCGTGCCGATTTTATGCGGCGGGATGACCTCCAAAACCATCGAGAACATAAGCGGCAAGATAAGGCCGGTTCCGACGCCTTGAACGATTCGTCCTGCCAGGGCAACGGGGAAGCTTGCGGCAAGCCCGCTGATCAGCGAGCCTACGAAGAAGGCGCCTAAAGCGAAAAGCGTGATCTTGCGCGCCGGGAACCATTTCATGAGAAGGCTCGAGAACGGCAGGACGATGCCGATGGCAAGCATATAGCCAACGACCACCCATTGAACGACGGAAAGCGTGACGCCGAATGCGGCAGAAAGCTGGGGAAGGGCGATGTTCAGCGCGGTTTCGCTGTACATTCCGGTGAATCCCCCTAGGTAAAGCCCCATAAGGCAGAGATACGGATGCGCGACCTTCACGCGCGCTTGGGGCATGCCCCCGTTTTGATGAGAAGAAGACACGAAAGCTAGTTCCTTTCCAGATAGACACCCGGCTTTCACGGGCTGACAGCGCTCCACGGCTCTCCCAACCGCTTAGCGCATGTTATTCAGTGCAGCCCAAACAAAAAGCGCTCGCGGCGTTTAGCTACGAGCGCTTCATATGGGCGAAACTACTTCACTGAATTCAACAGTCAGAAATTGAAGCACAAACAAGGTTCCCTTCGTAAGTGTTTGTTTTGTGACATGGCGCCGTTGGCGTAAGAACGATTTCATTCGCCAAGAAAGCCCTTCCTGCATTGGCGGCGGCGGTTAGAATGGGGCGGTACGATCATCTACCGATCCATTTGGACACAAAGGAGCCCGACGTGCTGACTGATATCGAGATCGCCCAAGCGGCAACCCCGAAGCGAATCGACGAGATCGCCGAGAAGATCGGCATCCCCGATTCCTACCTCGAGATGTACGGCAAGTACAAGGCGAAGGTTGACTACAACTATCTGCGCGATCACGAGGCAAAGCCCGGAAAACTGGTTCTGGTCACGGCCATCAACCCCACCGCTGCAGGCGAGGGCAAGACCACGACCACCGTTGGTTTGGGCGATGCGCTTGCCAAGCAGGGCAAGAAAACCGTCATCGCTTTGCGCGAGCCGTCGCTTGGCCCCGTTTTCGGCATCAAGGGCGGCGCTGCCGGCGGCGGCTACGCCCAGGTCATCCCTATGGAAGACATCAACCTGCACTTTACGGGCGACTTCCATGCCATCAGCGCGGCTAACAACCTGCTTGCCGCCATGCTTGACGCTCATATCCACAACGGCAACGGGCTGAACATCGACGTCCGTCGCATCACCTGGAAGCGCGTCGTCGACATGAACGACCGTGCCCTTCGCCAGATCGTCGTCGGCCTTGGCGGCAAGGCGAACGGCTTCCCGCGCGAGGACGGGTTCGATATCACCGTCGCCAGCGAGGTCATGGCCGTGTTCTGCCTTGCTTCCGACATCAACGACCTGAAGGCCCGCCTGGCCCGCATGGTCGTCGCTTACACCCGCGACGACAAGCCCGTCACCGCCGGCGACCTGCATGCCGAAGGCGCCATGGCAGCCCTTCTGAAGGACGCCCTGAAGCCGAACCTGGTGCAGACCCTCGAGGGCACGCCTGCGTTCATTCATGGCGGCCCCTTCGCCAACATCGCTCACGGCTGCAACTCCGTCATCGCAACGCGCATGGCAATGGCCCTGGGCGATTACGCCATCACCGAGGCCGGCTTCGGTGCCGACCTGGGCGCCGAGAAGTTCCTGGACATCAAGTGCCGCTATGCCGGCATCAAGCCCGACGCCGTGGTCGTCGTTGCCACCGTTCGCGCCCTTAAGAACCACGGCGGCGTGGCCAAGGAAGACCTCAACGCCGAGAACCTCGAGGCTCTTGAGGCTGGCCTGCCCAACCTTCTGCAGCATGTCGAGAACATCACGAAGGTGTACAAGCTTCCGTGCGTTGTCGCCATCAACCGTTTCCCCACCGACACGCAGGCCGAGCTCGATTTGGTTGCGGCAAAGTGCAAGGAACTCGGCGTGAACGTCGCGCTATCCGAGGTTTGGGCTCGCGGCGGCGAGGGTGGCCAGGAGCTTGCCGACGAGGTCGTTCGCCTGTGCGAGCAGCCTAACGATTTCGAGTTCGCCTACGAGCTCGACCAGCCCATCGCCAAGAAGATCGAGGACATCGCCAAACGCGTGTACCATGCCGACGGCGTCGACTTCGACCCGAAGGTCGCCAAGGAGATGAAGCACCTCGAGGAGCTCGGCTTTGGCAACCTTCCCGTCTGCATGGCGAAGACCCAGTACAGCTTCTCGGATGACGGCAGCAAGCTGGGTGCGCCGAGGGGCTTCCGCATTACCGTTCGCGACATCAAGGTCAGCGCCGGCGCTGGCTTCATTGTCGCATTGACTGGCTCGATCATGACCATGCCCGGTCTTGGCAAAGCGCCTGCGGCCATGCGCATCGACGTGGACGAGACCGGAAAGATCTCGGGGTTGTTCTAAGAAAATGGACAAACAGTTCATCGAAGAGCTGGCAAGCGCCGCGCCCACACCGGGTGGCGGCGCTGCTTGCGCATATGTGGGCGTTCTCTCAACGTGCCTGACCTCGATGGTCGGAAACCTTACCGTGGGGAAGGAGCGCTATAAGAACGTCGAGGCCGAGGCTCGCGAAAGACTTGCGCGGCTCGAGGCCATGCGTGCCCGCCTAGCCGAGTTGGTGCGCGCCGATGAGGAGGCGTTCGCCCCGCTGGCGGCCGCTTACCGTATGCCGCGCGGCACCGATGAAGAGCGCGCTGCACGCGAAGCAGCCATTCAAAATGCCCTGTACGGCGCCAGCGAGGTGCCGCTTGAAATCATGGAGACCATCCTTGAAGCGCTTGGTGCGGCCAAGTTCTTCGCCTACAATGGCAACCGCAGTGCGCTTTCCGATATCGGTGCCGCAGCTACGTTCGCACGTGCGGCCGCCCATGGCGTTCGCCTGACCGTCGTCGCGAACATCTCGTCCATGAAAGACGAGCAGCGGGCGCGCGTCTATCGTCAGCGCATGAACTCCCTGCTTGCCGACATCGACCAGCAGGCTGATTTCGTGGAAAGCTATGTGCTTGACTATCTAAGCTGATCAAGCCAATAAAACAGGAGGGTTTCCGTGGCGGATCTTTTGCTGGGAAAGCCGGTTGCCGACGCTATGGCGGCCGACATCGTCGCGCGCGCCAAGGCGTTGACGGCATCGGGCAAGCAGCCCACTTTGGCCATCGTTCGCGTGGGTGAGCGCCCCGACGACCTTACCTACGAACGCTCCGCCATGAAGCGCGCCGATGCATGCGGCATTGCCGTCAAGCAGTTCGTGCTTCCCGCAGACGCCTCAACCGACGACGTGCTTGCAGCCGTTGCCACGGTGAACTCAGATGACTCCATCCATGGTTGCCTGCTGTTCCGTCCTCTTCCCGAAGGCATCGACGAGCAGGCTGTTTGCAACGCGCTCGACCCTGCGAAAGACATCGACGGCATCACGCGCGGCTCGCTTGCCACGCTGCTTGCCGGCACGGGCGAGGGCTTTGCGCCCTGCACGGCCGCGGCATGTATCGACATCCTCGATCATTACGGCATCGATCCTCAGGGCAAGAAGGCCGTCGTCCTTGGCCGCAGCTTGGTTATCGGCAAGCCGGTGGCCCTTATGCTCCTTGCGCGCAACGCAACGGTCACCGTGTGCCATTCCCGCACGCAAGACCTGGCAAGCGCTGTCCGCGACGCCGACATCGTGGTTTGCGCCACGGGCCGCGCCCGCGCTTACGGGGCCGATCTGTTCGCCCCGGGTCAGACCGTTCTTGACGTGGGCATCAACTTCGATGACGAGGGAAACTTGTGCGGCGACGCCGACTTCGACGCCGTCGAGTCCGTCGTTTCCGCCATCACCCCTGTTCCGCGCGGCGTTGGGTCGGTCACGACCGTCGCCATGCTGCGTAACGTGGTCATTGCGGCCGAGCGTCGCTAGCTAAAGCACCAGGAGGCAACCGTGAGGTTCGAGTCGAATTCCGTCGAGGACACCAAGCGCATCGCCGCCGCTTTGGCGCAGTGCGTTCAGCCTGGCGACATTGTCATGCTCACCGGCGATCTTGGTGCGGGAAAAACCCAGTTCGCGCAAGGCTTCGGTGAGGCTTTGGACATCGATGAGCCCATCGTGAGCCCAACATTCAACATAGTTCTTACCTACCCGCAGGGCCGCGTCCCTTTGTATCATTTCGACCTGTACCGCCTCGATTCGGAAGACCAGCTTGAAGACATCGGCTTCTACGAGCTGGTCGAGGGTGACGGCGTTTCTTTGGTCGAATGGGGCGAGCGCTTCCCCGATGCGTTCCCCGATGATTGCCTGCATGTTTTCATCATCGCTCCTGAAGAGGGGAGACGCGTTGTGATGGTGGAGCCTACGGGTTCCCGTTCCGACGAGATCGCCCATTGTTGGGCACAGGCGCTTGGGGCTGACAAGTAGCCTTCTTGCGCAAACGCCCGTCTGTCGGGCGTGGCGCGTTATAATCATCGGCGCAAACAAGGTTCACGGCGATTCGTTGAGTCGCCGTCATTCAGTGATGCTTAAGCGAAGAAAGAGCTTCCGATGGTTTCAAGTGCCAAGATGTTGGAAAACCAATCAGCCGATCGCGATCTGGTGCTTGCGTTCGACACTGCGAACGAAATTGTGGCAATCGGCATTGGCCGTCTTGTTCCTGACGGGCGCTCCGTCGAAACTGTGGCCACGTTCGAGGTGCAGGCGCGCCGCGCGTCCAATACGCGTTTGTTGCCCGAGATCGATGCTCTTCTTAAGGAGCACGGTTTCGCACGCGATCACATCGCGTGCGTGGCCGTAGGCCGCGGCCCGGGTTCGTTCACGGGCGTGCGCATCGCCATGGCCACGGCAAAGGGCGTCGCATCGGCGTTGGGCGTGGGCTTGATCGGCGTTTCCACGCTCGATGCCGTTGCTTGGAATGCCTGGGCCAAGGGCGTTCGCGGTTGTGCGCTGGTTGTGGCCGATGCTATGCGCCATGAGGTGTACCCCGTGCGCTATCTCGTTGACGATGCGGGCGCTCATCGAACCGAGCCCGACTCGGTGGTGAAGGCCGCTGCGGCTGCGGAGTCGCTTTCGGGTGATCTTGCCGAAACCGTCGATGGCGCGCAGCTTCAGATCATGGGCGACGCCCTTTCGAAGTATGCTGACGTCTTCCAGCAATGTGGTTCCGTTCTTGATGAGACGCTTTGGTCGGTTACGGGCCGCGGTCTGCTGCTGGCGCTGCGGGAATCGTGGCGTGCAGGTGAGTCCGACCCATTCGATTCTGTGCGCCACAACCCGGCGTTCGCGCTGCCGGTGTACACGCGTCTTTCCGATGCAGAGGAAAACGAGCGCGTTCGTCTTTCGAAGGACGACCCGCGCAATCTGGTGACCGGTGTTCAGGATATCGAGTCCGACCAGGTGCTGTATCGTCCGCTTGACGCGGCCCATGCCGCTGACGTCGCGAAGCTCGAGGCTCAGGTCATGGAGGGTGCTCCGTGGACTGAGGAAACCATTTCCGATGAGCTTTCGGCGGCAGGCTACCTGTGGTGGGCTGCTTTCTCGCGCGATGAAGCCGGGGAGGCGAAGCTTGTCGCATACGTTGGCGGTTTGGTTGCCGGCGACGTGCTTGAGGTGCTTCGTGTGGGCACCGATCCCGGATGGCGTCGCCGCGGCATCGCGCGCGAGCTTATCGCTCATCTTGCGTCGGATGCGCGCGACCTGGGAGCGAAGTCGTGCATGCTCGAGGTACGTGCTGACAACAAGCCCGCACAGGCGCTTTACGAGTCCATCGGGCTTGAGCGCGTGGGTGTGCGTGCGAAGTACTACGACAACGCCGTCGATGCCGTCATCATGAACGGCCCGCTTCCTGTGGCTTCCCATGACGTCGGCGGCATGGAGATGCAAGATCATAAGGAAAACGAGGCGGCGCCCCTTAAGGTCACGCGCCCGCTGATCATCGCCATCGAAAGCTCCTGCGACGAAACGGCGGCCTCAATCGTTGACGGCGAAGGCAATCTTCTTGCCGATATCGTTGCTTCGCAGATCGATTTTCATTCCCGCTTCGGCGGCGTCGTCCCTGAAATCGCCAGCCGCAAGCACATCGAGGCCATCTGCGGCGTGTGCGACGAGTGTTTCGACGTTGCGGCGGCTCACCTGGGTGTCGATTCGCTTACATGGAACGACCTCGATGCGGTGTCTGTTACGTACGCGCCTGGCTTGGTAGGCGCGCTGGTAGTGGGCGTTGCGTTCGCTAAGGGTGCTGCTTGGGCGGCTGACAAGCCCTTCATCGGCGTCAACCATCTTGAGGGTCACCTGTATGCGAACAAGATCGGCGCGCCCGACCTTGAGCCTCCTCTGGTTGCCTCCCTTGTTTCGGGTGGCAACACCATGCTTGTCCATGTGAAGGATTGGGGCGACTACGAAACGCTTGGCGCCACCATCGACGACGCGGTGGGTGAGGCGTTCGACAAGGTGGCGAAGGCATTAGGGTTGGGTTACCCCGGCGGCCCCATCATTTCGAAGTACGCCGCCACGGGAAATCCCAAGGCCATCGCCTTTCCGCGTGCGATGATGCATTCGGGCGACCTGCGCTTTTCGCTGTCGGGCTTGAAAACCGCCGTCATGACGCATATCAACAACGAGAAGCAGGCGGGGCGTCCTTTGAACATTCCCGACATTGCCGCCAGCTTCCAGCAGGCGGTCGTGGATGTCCAGGTGTCGAAGGCCCATCATGCGCTTGAGGAAACAGGTGCGGAGGTCTTCTGCTTGGGCGGCGGCGTCGCCGCGAACCCGGCACTGCGCAACGCCTATCAGGAAATGTGCCGCAAACAGGGGGTACGCCTGATCATGCCGCCGTTGCGCTCCTGCGGCGACAACGCGGGCATGATCGCCCTTGTCGCACTCGATCGCTATCGCCAAGGGAAGTTTTTCGGGCTTGATGCCGACGCGTTCGCCCGTGCCGACCTGGACAAGCCGTACTAACGGGAAAACGCCGCATCACGCGGCGTTTTCTTTTTGATAGCGTATCTTTTCGCGTTCAGCATGGGCGATCAAGGGCATGCTTTATCGATCTGGCCGGTAGCGCTTGTAAATGCTGATCACGGTGACTGATGCGAAAACAGCCATGGCGAACAGGATGAGGTACGTGCTCACGTATGTCCCGGTTGCAACCCGAAGCGGGCCAGGGATGGCATTGATGAGGAAGCCGCCAAGAGAGTAGGCAACCTGGGCGTTTTTGATGGACTTCTCACGGTTCGTCGGATCGGCAAGTTGAAGCGACCAAACCGAAAGCCCCACGGTTCCAAGGGCGGTTCCCCAGCCAATCAAGAGGGCGGCGAACAGGCCAAGCGCAGACGAGCCGCAAGGGGTGAAGCAGCTGCAAGCGAATCCGATGATCAGCGTCAGGAATACCAAGCTGCTACTGCGCTCGACGCCGAATCGGTCGAACATTTTGCCTGTGATCATCTTCGAGGCGGTAAGGGCAAATCCCAGGAGCGAAAGGGTGAATGCGGCGAAGTGGGGGTCGAAGCCGTTCGTGGTCAACAAGACGGAGTAGTACGTGTCGCCGCCGACACTCATGCATCCTACGCACATCATTGCGGCAAGAAGGATTTTCCTGTGCCTCGGTGGGATCTCGGGGTCGCCAGCGCGCTCGTTTTCTCGATTGCTCTTGTTGTCGGGTTCGCCTTTCGCAGCGTTCTTTTGCTTCACTTCGGCGTTGACGTCTGAGGGACGGTTTCTGAGAAGCGCGAACACCAGTAGTCCCAAAGTCAGGGCAAGCAGCGCCTCAAGGCGGAAGGAAAGCTGAAGAGACTGCCCTTCGA
>ERZ1034917.1815-NODE-1815-length-11654-cov-10.280197_pt1 | contig 11654 bp, 7 predicted proteins | sample MGYA00520605_ERZ1034917 | MGnify/ENA primary metagenome ERZ1034917 (study PRJEB33766, sample SAMN09781784) | gut metagenome | biome: gut microbiome | host: Homo sapiens | place: Madagascar | study: EMG produced TPA metagenomics assembly of the PRJNA485056 data... | reverse complement strand
GAGTAGCACTCATGCGTAAAACCGGTTGCATGAGTGCTGCTCGTTGTTTTTGTTTGCCCCAAAATGGAAAGGTAAGGTGAATCCCATGGAAAGTTCCAATCAATTCCTTGGCACGGAGCGCATCGGCAAGCTGATGCAGAAGTATGCGATCCCGTGCATTATTTCGCTGCTGGTGGGTGCGCTGTACAACATTGTAGACCAGATCTTCATTGCAAACGCCAGCTATCTTGGCTCCTACGGCAACGCCGCCAACACGGTGGTGTTCCCCCTGACGGTGGTGGCCCTGGCCATCGCCGTGATGGTGGGGGACGGCTGCTGCGCCTTTGTCAGCATGGCCCTGGGCCGCAGTGACCGCCAGCGGGCCTGCCGCAGCGTGGGCAACGCCGTGGTGCTGACCGTAGCCGCCAGCCTGGTGCTGACGGCGGTGTATCTGATCTTCGCCGACGGCATCATCGCCATCTTCGGCGCCGCCAACGAAAGCGTCTACTACACGGACTTCGCCGTCCGGGCCTTCCGGGTGTACCTGTGCATGACGGTGCTGGCCTGTGTGAACAAGGCGTGCTTCATCTTCCTGCAGGCGGTGGACAAGGCCCTGGCCTCCACCATGCTGTCCATGTTCCGGGAGGTGGTGTTCGGCGTGGGCTTTGCCCTGCTGCTGCCGGTATTCCTGGGGCTGGACGGGGTGCTGTGGTCCATGCCCGTGTCGGACGTGCTGACTTTCGTCATCTCCGCCGTGATCATCGTGAAAACCTATCGGGACCTGGAAGCCCCGGCGTCCCGGACATAACAAAAACCAGGCAGAGCCAAGGGCGACTCCTCATAAGGACATCTTGAAAACACCAGATTAAACCGATTGAGAGAATCTCTTGGTGTCGACCAAACGGGAATAGCCATCAACCATTTCATCGTGGTTGGTGGCTATTCCTGTTTAAAGGTATATTCATGTTGAAATCCGAACCGGAATCTTTGTAAAATTCCCTACCGCTCTTTAACCAGAAACAATGGGTAACCGCATGCCTAACCGGGAGAGCAGTTCGTTGGTAATCGTCCCACAGCATGCAGCCAGTTCCTCTGCCCGAATCACCTGACCGCCATCCCGGCCGATAATAGTCACTGTATCGCCAGGAGCGACCTCCGAAAGATCGCTGACGTCCACCAGCAACTGGTCCATGCACATCCACCCCACCATAGGACAACGCCGGCCCTGAATCAGCACCTGGCCGCCCCGCTGAGGCAGATCCCGGGGCAGACCGTCCGCGTAGCCGATGGTGACCACCGCCAGTTTGGTTTCTTGCTCTGCCTGAAAGACCCGCCCGTACCCGGCGCTCTCTCCGGCTTGCACAGTGCGGATACTGGCCACTCTGGCCCGGAGAGACAGAACCGGCCGCAGGTCAAGGCTTCGCTGAACAGGCGCATCATCGCTTCGAACTCCATAGAGTGCGATTCCAGCCCGGACATAGTCACAGGGCTGAGCTGGGAGGTTCCAAAGTCCATAGCTGGACTGGATATGAACTTTGCCGGGATCATATCCGGCAGTTCGGAGCCAGGCCACCGTATCATAGAACAAGGTCAGCTGCTCTTGGGTGTAGGCAACATCTTCGGCTTCCAGGCTGTCCGAGACGTATAGATGAGAAAAGACACCGTCCACTACCAGGTTTGGAAGCCGGAATGCCTCCAGGATCTCCTTCCGGTTTTCCGCCAGGATGCCCAGCCGGTGCATCCCCGTGTCCAGGGCCAGATGGACATGGACACGCCGCCCTCTGGCTGCCAAGGCCCGCCCGTGGTCAATATCCGCCACCGTCTGGGTCAGATGCCATCGTGTCAAGAGCGGAGCTTCCTCCGGGGAGGTATAACCTAAGATCAAGATCGTCCCCCGGATGCCCGCCTTTCGCAGAGCAATCCCCTCGGCCAGGCAGGCCACGGCAAAGGCCCGGACGCCCGCTCGCTGTAAGGTGCGGGCGGTCACTGCCCCGCCGTGACCGTAGGCCTCCGCCTTTACCACCGCCATCAGCTCTGTCCCCGGGGCCAATGTGTTCCGCAGCACCTGGGCGTTGTGCCCAAGGGCCGCCAGATCCACCTCCCGCCAGGCCCGAGCGGTGGGGCTGGGCTTCTTTTGAAGCCTCAGCAGGCAAGGGGCGGAGAGCAGCGCACTGAGCGCCAGCACCACAATAAAATGGAGAACACTGTTTTCAATGAGCATTTCTCCCAGTCCCAGTAGCTTTGCCGCTCCCCGGACCAGTACGATGCAGAGGGGATGGAGCACATACATGGCTGTGGAAAATTCCCGGACTTTCCTGGACTCGCCCTTGTTTCCGCCCAGCAGCAGAGAAAAAAGGCATACTATGCACAGGGGGAGGGCGAGGTACATGCTGTCGTGGCGCTGGACATCCATGCGATGGAGCCACAGCCCCTCGGCGCTCATGGCTGCCAGAGAGAGGAAGAAGCCCGCCAGAGACAGCTTTTGGTTCCACCGCCTTCCGGCGGCCCCAAGCAGAAGGAACAGTGGCGCGAAGAACAGGCCATTGCGGGTATAGCCGCACAGTGTAAAAATGCCGTCGTAAAGGGTCCGAAGCAGCGGGATCTGGGAAACCAGTCCATAGTAACTGTCCCCGCCCAGACCGATGAGATAGAGTAGCGCCGCCACAGGCAGAGCCACCCGCAGGCCCAGCCGGCTGAGCCACCGGGCGATGACGATGCCCAGAATGGTCGCCGGGAAATACCACAGGTGGTAGAAGGTGCCGTCCACCAGCAGTTTCCGCAAAACATCCGCCGGACCGGTGAAGCTGCCGGCATAGAGATTCACTGGCAGATACAAAAGGATGCAGACGCCGTAGAGCAGGCAGAGCTTTTTCAGCTGCCGCCCCACACCAGCCCAGTGATTCCGGCTCAGAAAGTACCCAGTGGTCATCAGAAAGAATGGGACTGCCACCCGGGCCAGTACCCGGGTAAGCCAGAAATCAGCCATGGCAGACACATCCGCCAGGGGCGAGGTGTGGTTCATCACCACCAGCAGGACTGCCGCCAGACGAAAGAGGTCCAAAGTCGGGACGGTTTTCTTAGCCGTTCTCATGGGTATCCCCCCACCATGTCAGGATAAATCCCTCCACATTGTCGCCGGATATCTGGCAGCAGCCCTCCGGCACTTCCACCTCTGTGACGGCTCCGGCGGCGGGCACATAGAACACCTGGGCCATGCGGCCGTTTTCCAGAGCGACGCTCCGGGGACCCTGCCGCAAAAAGTCCCGGTACTCCTCCAGACACAGCCCGTTGGTTTCCATCAGCTGGGCGTGGGGCGCCCCCACATAGCGGAAGTGCCACGGCTCAGCCGAGATCCCGGTGACTTCCTCCTTGCCCCGCTGGTAGCGTTCGATAAAGCCGTACCGGGCCGCCAGACGCCTAAATCTTCCGCAGACGCCGTCATAGGGAAAGGCAGGCCGGATGAAGTCGATGTATCCGGCAGCCTTTCCCAGGTCGATGGCGAGGCCGGTCTGATGCTCACTGCATCCTGGAAGGGCCACATACTGGCGGGTAAATGTCTCCCCATGCTCCGCCATGGAGTCGTCCCAGATCCGCTGCTGTTCCTGCTGGCTCCGCCAGCCGGACACCGGCACGATCTCCCGCTGTCCCCCCGCCTTTTGGATACAGGCAGACAGTAGCTGCCGTGCCCGGCTTTCAAGAAGAATGTCGGGGTGGTGCGGGTCCACCGAGGTCAGCGCAGATCGCTCTTTTTCATGCAGGGGATGCGCCCGGTTGACCAGGACCAGCGGCCCCTGAAAAATCTGCTCCCGGGGAATCGACACGGTTCTCATCCCACCACCCCCAACTCGATCAGGCGGGTCACCAGCTCCCCAAAGGAAATGCCGATGCCCTGCATCATGCTGGGGTAGCGGCTGTGGGCGGTGAAGCCGGGGATGGTGTTGACCTCATTGAAGACGATCTCCCCATCCGGGGTGAGGAACAGATCCACCCGGGCGAATACCCGGCAGTCCAGGGCACGGTAAATGGTTTTTGCCGCTGCCTGGATCTCTGCCGCCTTCTCCGGCGGGATGCGGGCGGGACAGTGGATGGCGGAGGTCTTTAAGGTGTACTTCTCCTCATAGTTGAAAAAGCCCTCCGACAGCGCAATCTCGTCCACCAGACCCACGGTCAGTTCCTCGTTGCCCATGACCGCGCAGCCCACCTCAAAGCCGGGGATCGTCTCCTCCAGGATCACGGCGCTGTCGTGGCGGAAGGCCTCCTCCATGGCGGCGGGCAGCTCTTCCGGCCCGGAGACTTTGGTGATACCGAAGGAGGAACCGGCCCGGACCGGCTTGACAAACACCGGGTATCCCAGTTCCTCCGCTGCCTGGGCGATCCGGCTGAAATCATCGCTGGAATGAAAGACGTGGCTCCGGGGGACCCGGATGCCGGCCAGGGCCGCCAGCTGGTGGGCCCGGTCCTTGTCCATGCACAAGGCGCTGGACAATGTCCCGCAGCCGATGACCGGGACCCCGGCCAGTTCAAAGAGTCCCTGTACCGTACCGTCCTCGCCGTTCTTGCCGTGGAGGACTGGGAATACCGCGTCAAAGAGGAGACGGCGGCCGGAGCCGTCCAGCAGTAGTAAAGCGTGGGCCTCCCGTTCCACCAGTGGGGTGCAGGGGATACAGTCTGCCGCCTGCTGCCAAGTACCGTCCTCCAGCCGGGAGAGGTCGCCGGTATAGCAGAGCCACTGCCCCTCCCGTGTGATGCCCACAGCCAAAGGAGTATAGCGGGCGGGGTCCATGTGGGACAGCACCGCATAGGCGGAATGGAGAGAAACTTCGTACTCCGTGGAGCATCCGCCGAAGAGAACGAGAATGGTTTTCATGGGATAAGACCTCCTAATCAAAATAAAGCGCCTGGTTCTGATACTGAAATGGTACCAGAACCAGGCGTTTCATACTTGTCTATCTACCAACGGATGCCTTGCAAGTTTTCTGCGAAATTCTTGTGATTTTCTTACGGCGCTTCTGAATGGTCTGACGGAAGACAGATGGTGAAGGTGATCCGATCCTCGGTGCTGTCCGCCCGAATGGTCCCGCCGTGGAGCTCCACGATCTCCTTGGCGATGGCTAAGCCAAGGCCCGCACCACCTGTCCGGGTGGCGCGGGAGCTGTCCAGACGGAAGAACTGTTCAAAGATCCGGTCCAATTTCTCCTGGGGGATGTTCTTTCCCGCATTGGAGAAGGTGAGTACGATTTTCCCGGCCTCTATCCGTCCGGCAATTTCCACCGTGCTGTCCGGCAGGCTATAATAAGACGCGTTGCGCAGGAGATTATCAAAGACCCTTGCCAGCTTATCCGGGTCACAGGAATAGTGCAGCTTGGGCGGCAGATCCAGGCTGCATGACAGCCCCGATTCTGCGAAAATGGGGCGGAATTCGCTGGCGACCTGCTCCAGCATCCGCGTCAGGTCCACGCTCTGCCGCTCCAGCTCCAGGCGAGAGAGGTTGAAGCGGGTGATGTCGAAGAACTCGTTGATGAGGTCCTCCAGCCGCTCCGCCTTCTCCAGGGCGATGCCGGTGTACCTGGCCCGGATCTCCGGGGAGATCTGAGGCTCATCCCGCAGGAGGGTCAGGTAGCCGATGACGCTGGTCAGGGGCGTTTTCAGGTCGTGGGCCAGATAGACGATTAGGTCGTTTTTCCGCTGTTCTGCCTCCCGGGCTGCCCGGGCGTCCCGGAGAGCCTGCTCCCGGGCCAGATTCAGCTGGATGGAGATGTCCTCCAGGGAATCCGGCAGCTGGATGGGCTCCTCACTGGGGCGGGATAATTGCTCTGCCGCATTGGCCACCACGTCCAGCTGCTTGATGGGCTTGGAGATAAAATAGAAGCTGATGACCACCCAGCCCGCCAGCACTGTGACGATGCAGACCAGAACGATGTAGTCTCGAACCCAATTCAGGAAGTCGTAGAGCGGCGAGGGCTGCCAGGTGATGCTGGCGCAGATGATGAAGCCCAGGAATGCCAAGGCCATCACTGCGACCACCCAAGCCATGAGGACCAGCAGGTAGCCGCCCCAGATGCGCAAAGATCTCCGGCGGCTGCGGGTATTTCCTTTCTTACTCAATGGTGTACCCCACCCCCCAAACGGTCTTGATGAATTTGGGCTTTCGGCTGGGCTCGTGCATCTTTTCCCGTAGCCGGGCGATGTGACTCATGACGGTGTTGTTGCTGTCCATAAACGCCTCGCCCCAAACATGTTCAAACAGTTCCTCGCTGGACACCACATTCCCCCGGTGCTCACATAGATACCAGAGAATGGAGAATTCCAAGGGCGTCAGGGCCAGTTCCTCGCCGAACAGGACGCACTTGTGAGTGGCCTTGGAGATCTGAAGGCCTCGAAAGTCGTATTCGGTGACCTCCTGGACTGTCCCCTCCCTGGGGTTGTACCGGGTGTAGCGGCGCAGCTGAGTCTTGACCCGGGCCACCAGTTCCAGAGGATTGAAGGGCTTGGTGATGTAGTCGTCCGCTCCCAAGGTCAGCCCCATGATCTTGTCCATATCCTCCACCTTTGCGGTGAGCATGATGATGGGGAACAGGTGGTCCTCCCGGATGCGCTGGCAGAGGGTAAAGCCGTCCATGTCCGGCAGCATCACATCCAGCACCGCCAGATTCAAGCGTGTCGTCCGCACACAAGCCAGGGCGTCGGAGGCATTATAGAATTTGTGGATGGTGAAGCCTTCGTTTTTCAGATAGACCTCCACCAGATCTGCGATCGCAGTCTCGTCATCGACGACTAAAATATGTGTAGCCATAGTTGCCGGCCTTTCGTGTTTTTCTGCATTATAGCACGGAACGTATAAAAAAGCGAGTATGACTCTTGATTTTTCCTAAACATGTCCTAAAGGGGACTGTTGCGGTCTCCTGTCTGCGCAAAATTCTCACCAGACTGTATCGAAACTACGATCTTCCAGACTCCTGATTTCGTAGGGTCGAAGTCGTGAAGCTGCGCCGCAGTGCTCTGTCATCCTTCGCTGGCAGGATCGGTCTGCGTATCATACGATGAACATTCCTCCAGATCTGCAGCCTGCTACCCGGATAGGCTTTTTTCAGCTTTGTGACAGCACGCTCCTTTGCCTTTTCCACGGCGGACTCCTTCATCATGTGGTACATGCCGATTTCCTTCAGCGAAGTTTTTTCAAATCCGAATACGCCGTAGAATTTTCCGAGGATGTCCCTGTCCTTCTTCGGGAGAGCATCAAATAGTTCCTGCAGCAGCTCAATGCAGACTTTTCGATACACGACCTGCTCCGCAGAAACAGAGAGATTCCCAGGCATCAGCCGCTCAAAGGGATCACCGTCATAGCTCCCAGGGATAAGATCATTGACACCAACAAAATGGGTGTTGTAACGGATGTGCTTGACAGCCTGTTCCAGAAGGACATCCATTTTCTCCGCGATCTCTTCGATGCTGAACTGACCTGAATGATATAGCCTTTGTGCCTGCCGGACAGCATCCATCTCGTGCTTGCTCAGAGAAAGATTTCCGATATGTTGCTCCAGCCAACGGGTCATCCGGCCTTTCAGATGTGGGTACAGGTAGGTGGCAAGCACAGCACGGCTCTCATCGTATTCTCTGCTCTGGACCCGTGTCAGAAATTCCAACGCACCCTCGCCGCAAAGATCCTCCAGAATCGTTTTCGTATAGCCGGACAACTCTCCCGGTCTTTCCCTGTCCATATGCAGACAGTTGAACTCTCTGGCAGTCTCCCGGGCGATGCGCCGGATCAGCCCGAGATTCCTGCGGTACAACTCCTCCAGCGCGCGCTCATCACCGCCGTAATATCGGCGGACCAATTCCTCATTGGTCATGGGTCCCACCCGCCTTTGCTTTCGGTGGACGCCCTCGGGGCTTGCTCACTCTGGTGATGCGGCAATATTCATACACTTGCGCAGTAGATATTTGTTCAGAAAACTCCTCAACAGAGATATCCGGGCTGCGCAGCGCATCGTAGAGCCGGTCTCGCACATGATCCTTGGCTCTTCTGGCATCCTCCTGAGAGATAGCTCCCCGCTGCATATCCTTCGTGATCCTGGAAAAGGCAGTCAGCTTGGCCTTCACCTTAGGGTTGTTCTTTGCCAGTTCCTTTTGAACTTCCACCGTGCCAAATTGCCGACAGGTGTAGCCAGGAGCGTGGGGACAGGCCCCTTCGCAGTACAAAGCGTGGACGCCGCTCTTCAGCATGAAGTATTTCCCGCAGATGATGCAGCGGCGGATGTTGTGTCCGCTATTCAGGGCCAGCATATAGTCTGCCTTCATCAGCGCCTGTAAGCTGTCCGTCACATGCTCCTGACAGATGGCCATGGAGCCGTCCGGCAGCTCCCGCGGGACATAGGAGAGCATATATTCATCGTGTCTCCTGTAGCAGTCCCCGTGGTAAGTGATGGGGTTGACGATCAGCTTCTCTGCGGTGCGATCATCGTTATAGAAACCATAGAGCGCTGCCGCATAACTTTCCGGCCCATTGGTCGTGAGTGTGGAGAGGATAAACTTGATGAAATTCCGGATGGTAGGAACAAAGGCACGGATGTCGTGAAGATACATCATGTAGCGGTCGATGTATTTCTTGTAGGCACTCCAGGTATCTTCGCACGCTCCCAGGAGGCGAAACATCTCGTAATAAAACAACTCGCCCTTTTCCTCGCTGCCCTCTCTGCGACGAAACAGATCCAGCAGTCCCAAGGAGATTTCAGGATCGCTGTCCCCATCATCGCTCTGGAAGAATTCTTCCGCTGAGGCGCTGAGAAGTTTTGTCTGATCATCCTCTGAAAGGCTGTGCTCCTCGGGAGGAAACAAGCTGAACTGTCCTGTGATCTCCCGTATCACCGAAAAGAAAGCGTCATAGCAATCGTCCGGTAGCAAGCGGAACACAGTATATCGGCGAAGTTCCTGACAGAGCTGCTCCATCTCATCATTCAGTTTCCACCAAAGTTCACTCTTGCGGACATACTCGTAGATGTCCATAAGGGTACGGATGCGCACCATCCGTTCGTGCAGAGGGTGGTAGTCATCCGGTGATAGATTCAGCAGATCTTCGGTTAGCCTGCCTGCCTCAAACTGCTGCCCGTTCAGCTCCAAGGTGCTGCCGTAGGTATAGAATATGATGCTCCCCTCCATTTCCGCTGGCCCCCTCCTCTGCAATAATTTGTCCTACTTGATTTTTAATCTGTCCATGCTTTTTATCAGGATACCATCTTTTCCACCACAATACAAGCAGAGGGGCAAGGGGATGCTCAAAAGTCCTGTGGGCACTGCTCCTCTAAAAGAATACTACTCCCACTTCTTTCGAGGTGGGAGATTTTTGTATTCAGATATTTTGAATTGGAGGTACTGACTATGAGCAACAAAATGGACCGTCCTCTGGTCACGGTGGACGGTAGGACGCTGATGGACCGTCCGCTGGAGCCGCCCAATTTTGTGGTGGACACGCTGATCTCTCAGGGTCTGCATATCCTGGCGGGTTCACCCAAGGTGGGCAAGTCCTGGCTGGCCCTGTGGCTGGCGGTGACGGTGGCCAAGGGAGAACCGGTCTGGGGAATGAGCGTGAAGCAGGGCACCACCCTCTATCTCTGCCTGGAGGACTCCGTCCTTCGCATCCAGAACCGCCTCTTCGAGATCACAGAGGACGCGCCGGACAGCGTCCATTTCTGTACGGAGTGCGCTCCCATCGGCCAGGGGCTGGAGGAGCAGGTGGAGGGCTTCCTCGTAGCTCACCCGGATACTGTTCTGGTTCTCGTCGATACGCTGCAGATGGTCCGCCCCGTCCACGATGCCACCTACGCCAATGACTACCGGGACCTGTCCGTGCTGAAGCGGCTGGCGGACAAGCACGGCATCGCCATCCTGCTGATCCATCATCTGCGAAAGGAAACTGCCGATGATGTGTTCAACCGTATCTCCGGTACGACAGCCATCAGCGGGGCGGTGGATTCCAGTTTTACTCTGGTGGAAGATCGGCGCGGCAGCGGTAAGGCGAAGCTCTCCTGCATCGGTCGTGACATTGAATACCGGGAGTTGTCTCTGGAACGCAACGTTGAAAACGTGTGGGAGATGGTAGCAGACAGCAGAACGCAGCCGGAGCTACTGGGCGACCGGATCACCTATCTGGTCTCTGAACTGATGCGCGACCGTACGAAATTTATCGGCACTCCCACAGAGCTGTCTGAAAAAATCGACCCTGTCGGTATGGAGCGTATCTCGCCTAAGAAAGTGTCCCGCCTGATCCTGCAAAACCTTGACGCGCTAAGCAAAATCGGAATTTCCGGTATGGTGCGCCGCAGCAACGGGAAGCGGCTCATCGAGCTGCGCCGTGCCGAAAGTGACGATGCCCAGGGTGTACCTGTGGTCGCCCCTGTTGACCCTGTTGGGGCGCTGTGCGGCGATTTGCGGGAGATTGCCGGGCATGGCGAGTAAACACCCGCAGGGAAAAAGAAACGCCGTTTGTGGCCATTTGTGGCCGAAAGCGGAGCGCGGGTGTTCGGTGCAGGGAAATCACCTCCTTGGAGGTGGCCAGCATCGCGTTTGTCTGGTCTGCGGCAACGCCGCTGCCCGACTTCCGCATGAATTCCGGGCAGAAGCCCGGACCCACTTTATCTACGATTTGGAGGAAACGACATGAAAAAAGATGTTAAATTCAGCACCCGCATGGCGTCCACAGACCGGGAGGCCATCAAGGAGTTGGCGAAGCAGTCCGGGATGTCCATGAGCGACTACGTCACTGCCTGCTGCCTGGGAAAGCAGGTGGTGGTCATCGACGGCCTGAAAGAAGTGCTGAAGGAGCTGAAGTCCATCGGCAGAAATCTGAACCAGCTCGTCACCCTGGCGCACATGGGACGAGTGACCGTGATCGATCTGGAAAGCGTATGTCGGGCGTTCTCTGAACTCTGTGGTGCCGTTCGGATGATCCTTGAACGAAAGCGCTGGTAAGCTATGGCTATCATCAGCTTCACAAACTACAAGCGGGGCCAGACCACCGGATGCATGAGCGCCGTGATGCGGTATACCATGCAGGATAAAAAGACCGAGTTCGAGGGGCAGCAGTTGGTCACAGGTATCAACTGTCAGCCGGAATCTGTCTACGCGGATTTCATGACCACCAAGCGGCTCTACCACAAGACGGACGGTGTACTGTTCTATCACATGGTACAGAGCTTCCCGAAAGGCGAAGCAGTCGACCCGGTCACCGCTCACGCGGCCGCGCTGAAGCTGGCCGAGTACTATGAGGGATACGAAGTTCTGGTCTGCACCCACACAGACCGTGAGCACATCCATTCCCACTTCCTCATCAACTCGGTCAATTTCGATACCGGACGGAAACTGCATATCGCAAAGGAGCAGCTCCAGGAACTGCGGCAACGCAACGACATGGTCTGCAAGGAGTTTTCACTTCCTGTATTTCAACCCAGGGAACAAAAGCAGAAAACAAAGACTATGACCATCGGAGAGTATCACACGGCGGCCCGTGGTCAGAGCAAGAAGCTGCAGCTCATGAATATCATCAATGACTGTATGCGCCACGCTTCCAACCGCGAGGAGTTCATTGCGCTGATGGAGAGCGAGGGCTACAAGGTTCGCTGGGAAAAGTCCCGAAAGAATATCACCTATACCACGCCGAGTGGCTGGCAGTGTCGGGACCG
>ERZ1034917.1811-NODE-1811-length-11709-cov-4.256822_pt1 | contig 11709 bp, 9 predicted proteins | sample MGYA00520605_ERZ1034917 | MGnify/ENA primary metagenome ERZ1034917 (study PRJEB33766, sample SAMN09781784) | gut metagenome | biome: gut microbiome | host: Homo sapiens | place: Madagascar | study: EMG produced TPA metagenomics assembly of the PRJNA485056 data... | reverse complement strand
GTACTGGTTTACGGCAGTATAGAGATAAACTGCACGGTTGACGCAATTTTTGACGCGTATGCCGACGAGCTTTCGGATATGCTCGGTGCGTTTCTCTTTGAAAACGGAGGAGGAGTGTAAATGTCAGAGCAGTACACATACGCCGTTGCGCGTATACACGCAATGGAGGACGCACTTCTTTCAATTCAGGATTTGGAAAAGCTGCTTTCGTGCAGTGACGGAAAAAGCGCATTGGAGGCTCTTTCCGAGATGGGTTATGACTGTGCGGACGCCAAAAACGCGGACGAGGTACAGCACGCGGAACGGGAACGGCTTTGGCGGCTTATTTCCGAGCTGGTTGACGATATGTCGGTGTTTAACGTGTTCCTTTACGAAACGGACTTTCATAACCTTAAAGCGGCAATCAAGCTGACGGTTACTCATGACAAAACCGACAGGGTGTTTATTGACGGCGGAACCGTTCCGTATAAAAAAATCGCGGACGCGGTTGAAAACCGCGAATATTCGGAGCTGCCGAAGTTTTTGCGCGCGGCGGCTTTGGCGGCTGCGGGACTTTTGTATGAGAACGGCGACGGCGGTCTGTGCGATGTGATAATCGACAAGGCATACCTTGAAATGCTTAAAGATGAAGGAAAACGCTCCGACTCGGAGTTTATAAGAAAGTATGCGGAGCTTACGGTGGCGCTGACCGATATTCGGATTGCGGCGCGCGGCTGTCGGCTCGGAAAGAGCGCGGAGTTTTTCGGACGTGCGCTTGCCGGGTGCGAAACGCTGAATGTCGATTTGCTCGGCGCGAATGCCGCAAAGGGCTTTGACGAGCTTTGCGAGTATCTGTCCTCAACGGATTATGCCGGAGCGGCGGAGACGCTTGCCGAATCGTATGCTGCGTTTGAAAAGTGGTGCGATGACAGGATTATGGAAGAGGTCCGCCGTCAAAAGCACAACTACTTCACCGTTGCGCCGATTGCGGCGTATCTTTTGGCAAAGGAAGCGGAGCTTAAGGCGGTCGGTCTGATTCTGACGGGAAAACAGAACAGGCTTGACGACAATATTATTAAAGAAAGGCTGAGAGAGCTTTATGTATAAGGGTGTAGCGGTTTTGGGCGACAGAGACAGCATTTATGGCTTTGCGTCAATCGGACTCAGCATTTTTCCCGTTGCTGACCGTGACGAGGGCGCGGCAACCTTCAAAAAGCTGTGCCGCGGCGACTATGCGGTGATATACGTTACCGAGGCTCTTGCGGCGGAGCTGGAGGACGAAATAAACGAGGCTTCGGCAAAGCTGTACCCCGCGGTGATACTGATTCCGGGCGTTTACGGAAACACAGGGCGCGGTATGGCGGAAGTTCATAAATCGGTAGAAAGAGCCGTTGGCTCGGATATTCTGTTCGGCGGTGAATAAAAGAACACTGCAAAAAGGATAGGCTGAAAAGGTTGGGCAGGGCGCGGCGCGAAGGCTGCTGCGGCGTTTGGCTCGGCTATAAACTGTTAAGGAAGTGATAGCTTTGAGTATCGGAAAAATAAAAAAGGTCGCGGGACCTTTGGTAATAGCGGAGAATATGCGTGACGCGAATATGTTTGACGTTGTCCGTGTAAGTAATCAGCGCCTTATCGGCGAGATAATCGAAATGCACGGCGACCGCGCGTCCGTTCAGGTATATGAGGAAACATCGGGTCTGGGTCCGGGCGAGCCGGTTGAATCGACAGGCAGTCCGCTCAGCGTGGAGCTTGGCCCCGGTCTTATCGGCGGTATATTCGACGGAATACAAAGACCGCTGGAGGAAATAATGAAGGTGTCGGGCAACAACCTTAAAAGAGGCGTCGAGGTTGCGGCGCTCGACCGCGAAAAGCTGTGGGATTTTGTTCCCGAAAAGAGCGTGGGAGCTTCAGTGAAAAGCGGCGACATTCTCGGCTCGGTCAAGGAGACGGATTCGGTTACGCAAAAAATTATGGTGCCGAACGGCATCGAGGGAGTACTGAAAAAGATAGACGCGTGCCGCTGCACGGTTACGGACACCGTGGCGGAGATTGAGAAGGCTGACGGAACGGTTGAAAAAATCACGCTTATGCAGAAGTGGCCGGTACGACGCGCAAGACCGTATAAGCAAAAGCTGTCGCCGAATATGCCGCTTGTTACCGGTCAGCGTGTAATAGACACGCTGTTCCCGATTGCAAAGGGCGGCGTAGCGTCTGTTCCGGGGCCGTTCGGAAGCGGAAAGACGGTTGTGCAGCATCAGCTTGCAAAGTGGGCGGAGGCTGACATTGTCGTATATATCGGCTGCGGCGAGCGCGGCAACGAGATGACGGACGTACTGAACGAGTTCCCGGAGCTGATTGACCCGAAAACGGGGCGGTCGCTTATGGAAAGAACGGTGCTGATTGCAAACACCTCCGATATGCCGGTTGCGGCGCGTGAGGCTTCAATTTATACGGGTATAACGATTGCGGAATATTTCAGAGATATGGGATATTCGGTTGCGCTTATGGCGGATTCGACCTCCAGATGGGCGGAGGCTCTGCGCGAGATGTCGGGCCGACTGGAGGAAATGCCGGGCGAGGAAGGCTATCCCGCATACCTCGGCAGCCGTCTTGCACAGTTCTATGAGCGTGCGGGAAGGGTTATCGCAAACGGCGACGGCGACAGAGAAGGCTCGCTTTCGGTTATCGGTGCGGTTTCACCTCCGGGCGGTGATATTTCCGAGCCTGTTTCACAGGCAACGCTCCGAATCGTCAAGGTCTTTTGGGGACTGGATTCTGGACTTGCGTACAAAAGACACTTCCCCGCAATCAACTGGCTGACAAGCTATTCGCTTTATGCGGACGATATGGCGCCGTGGTTTGACAAGGAGTCGGGCGGCAACTGGACGGAGCTGCGTGCAAGAATGATGAAGATTTTGCAGAGCGAGGCAGAGTTGGAGGAAATCGTAAAGCTGGTCGGCATGGACGCGCTTTCCGCACCCGACAGACTGACGCTTGAAACGGCGCGGAGCATACGCGAGGACTTCCTGCATCAGGACGCATTCCACGAGGTTGACACGTTTACGTCCGTTGAAAAACAGCTGCTTATGATGCGGCTGATACTTTCGTACTATGACATGGCGGCTGACGCGCTCGGCAAGGGTGCGGATATAGAGGAGCTTGTGTCGCTTGCGGTACGCGAGAAGATAGGACGTTACAAGTACACTCCGCAGGAGAATATAGAGAAGGAATTTGCGGACATAACCGCAGAGCTTGAAACAGAAATAAACAAAACCATTGCAAGGAGGGATGACTGATGCCTAAGGAATACAGGACGATAGAGGAGGTTGCGGGACCGCTTATGCTGGTGCGTGACGTAACCGACGTAAATTACAACGACCTGGGCGAGATAGAGCTTGACAACGGAGAAAAACGCCGCTGCAAGGTTTTGGAGATAGACGGCGGAAACGCGCTTGTTCAGCTCTTTGAATCATCGACGGGCATTAACCTTTCAAACAGCCGCGTTCGGTTTTTGGGAAGATCAATGGAGCTTGGCGTATCGGACGATATGCAGGGCAGAGTATTTGACGGGCTTGGACGTCCGATTGACGGCGGTCCGGAAATCCTTCCCGAAAAGCGGCTTGACATAAACGGCTTGCCGATGAACCCCGCGGCGCGCAACTATCCGCAGGAGTTCATACAGACGGGCGTGTCGGCTATAGACGGTCTGAACACTCTTGTAAGAGGTCAGAAGCTGCCGATTTTCTCCGCGAGCGGACTTCCGCACGCAAGGCTTGCGGCTCAGATTGCGCGTCAGGCACAGGTGCGCGGCACAAACGAGCCGTTTGCGGTTGTGTTTGCGGCTATCGGAATCACGTTTGAGGAATCGGAGTATTTTATAAACAGCTTCCGCGAAACGGGCGCGATTGACAGAACGGTAATGTTTGTCAATCTTGCAAACGACCCCGCGGTTGAGCGTATCGCAACGCCGCGTATGGCTCTGACTGCTGCGGAATACCTTGCTTTTGAGAAGGGGATGCATGTTCTTGTAATACTGACGGATATAACGAACTACGCGGACGCGCTGCGAGAGGTTTCGGCGGCGCGCAAGGAAGTTCCGGGCAGACGCGGATACCCCGGCTATATGTACACCGACCTTGCAACTCTTTACGAGAGAGCGGGACGGCAGAAGGGCAAAAACGGCAGTATAACAATGATACCGATTCTCACCATGCCGGAGGACGACAAAACTCACCCGATTCCCGACCTTACGGGATATATCACGGAGGGACAGATAATTCTGAGCCGTGACCTTTACAGAAAGAACGTAACGCCGCCGATAGACGTGCTGCCGTCGCTTTCGCGTCTTAAGGACAAGGGTATAGGCGAGGGCAAGACCCGCGCCGACCATGCGAACACTATGAACCAGCTCTTTGCGGCATACGCAAGAGGTAAGGACGCGCGTGAGCTTATGGTGGTTCTGGGCGAGGCGGCGCTGACCGAGATGGATAAAATCTATGCGAGGTTTGCGGACGCGTTTGAGGAGCAGTATGTTTCACAGGGCTACGATACAAACAGAAGTATCGAAGAAACGCTTGATATAGGCTGGAAACTGCTGTCGATGCTGCCGAAGAGCGAGCTTAAAAGAATCAAGGACGAGTTCATAGAGAAATATTATGCAGGATAAGGGAGGCTGAAAAAATTGGTTTCCACAACAGTAAATCCTACCAGAATGGAGCTTACGCGGCTTAAGAAAAAGCTGGCGACCGCGCGGCGCGGACATAAGCTGCTGAAGGATAAGCGCGACGAGCTTATGCGCAGATTTTTGGAGCTTGTGCGCGAAAATAAGGAGCTGCGCGAGAAGGTGGAGAAGGGACTTGCGGACGCAAACCGAAACTTTGTTCTTGCAAAGGCGGTAATGCGCGAGGAAACCCTGAACACCGCGCTGCTTGCGCCGCTGCAGTCGGTCTCGGTCGAGGTCGGCAGCAAAAACGTGATGAGCGTGGATATTCCGGTGTTTGATTATAAGTCAAGAACGCCGGACAAGAGCGATATATATTCGTACGGCTTTGCGTTCACGTCAAACGATTTGGATTTTGCCGTAAAATCGCTTGAGGATATATTCCCGGATATGCTGCGCCTTGCGGAGATTGAAAAGTCGTGTCAGCTTATGGCGGCGGAAATAGAAAAGACGCGCCGCCGCGTAAACGCGCTTGAACACGTCATGATTCCCGAAACGGAGAGCAGCATAAAATACATTACAATGAAACTTGACGAGAACGAGAGAAGTACGCAGGTGCGGCTGATGAAGGTTAAGGATATGATGATTAAGGCAAACCTTGAGGCAAAGCGCGCGGCGGAGCAATAAATGCGGTATAGGTTTGTTTAGGAATAAAAAACGGCGATGCGAAAAAGTGAGCTGACCCAAAGCGGTTTGACGTTGGGGGTCGCGTTAAAACTTTCGCATCGCTGTTTTTTATATGTCAGGCACACGGGAGCTAAACCCGCCTGAAAAGGCATAATTACGGCATATATCGGCTTGTCATCTTTGCAAGGCGTGTGGCAAAAAGGATAGTTGAGCCGCATACGGTTTTAAAATGCAAATTTTCCGCAATAATGTTAAAAGGCTTGTCAATCCGACAAGCCTTTTAAACGCAAAAACGAAAAGAACGGGAATTCTGCAAGCGCCGGAGCGTATGATTTCAACTCCCGTGCGCCTATGCCGCAAACCTTATTAAAAGAGATGTGCCGCTATCTTTCCTCGCGGAAGTAGTTAAGACCGCAGCTTTTGGGCTGTGCGCCTTCCTTTGTCTTGCGCATTGAGGTAAATACAAGGACTACCGCGGTAACGACAAACGGCAGCATTACATAAAATGCGTTCGGGATATGAAGCACATCCTTTGGCGCATAGAACTGCAAAACGCTGAACGCGCCGAAGATAAGCGAGCCGAGGATTGCCTTGAACGGACTCCAGCCCGCGAAGATAACCAATGCCACCGCAATCCAGCCGTGACCGTCAACGCAGCCGTTGTTCCACTGACCGCCGCCGCCGACAAGCGCAAGATACGCGCCGCCCAGACCGCAGATGCCGCCGCCGACAATTGTGCTTATGTACCTTACAAGGTCAACGTTTATGCCCGCAGCGTCCGCCGCCGCAGGGTTTTCGCCGACCGAGCGCAGATTAAGTCCCGTCCGCGTCCTTGAAAGAAACAGTCCGCAGAGTATCGCGGTGATTACGGCTATATATACCAAAATGCTGTGCGAGAAAAGCACCTCGCCGATAAACGGTATCTTTGAAAGCAGAGGAATCGGCATATCCGAAAGCCGCGAAAAAATCCCCTGAGGAAGAGCCGGCTTTATGCCGTTGGGAGCCTTGCTTATCATCATCTGTCCGAAAAAGCTCGAAAAACCCTGTCCGAATATGGTGAGGGCAAGACCGACTACGTTCTGGTTTGCCTTCATGGTTATTGTCAGAAACGCGTAAATCAGCGCGCCCGCCGCACCTGCGAGTATTGCCGCAATCAGTGCAAGGAGGAGGCTGTTTGTCGTATAACCCGTGTAAAAGCCGCATATCGCGCCCATACACATCATACCTTCGACGCCGAGGTTAAGGCTTCCCGCCCTTTCGGTTATAATCTCGCCGGTTGTTCCGAAAAGCAGCGGAGTTCCCGCCTTTACCGCCGCAACGAGAAATGCAGTAATCATTTTCATTCTACTTTTCCTCCTTAACGTCCGCGCCGTGCTTTCCGCCCGTGAAGATTATTCTGTAGCGTACAAAGAAATCGAAGCCGAGAACAAAGAACAGTATTATTCCCTGCAAAATTTCCGATACCGCAGTTGCCAGTCCGAACTGATCCTGTATAGCGCTGCAGCCTTTTTCCAGTATGGCAAAGAGCAGCGAAACAAGCACCGTAACAATCGGATTGAGCCGCGACAGCCATGCGATGATGATAGCGGTAAAGCCTACGCCGCCCGCAACGCCGCTGCTAAGCTGGTGCGAAACGCCCGCCGAGTGAACAACGCCCGCGATACCGCATATCGCGCCGCTTAAAAACATTGTCCGCATTACGATTTTGCGCACGTTCATTCCCGCATAGCGCGCGGTGTTCTCGCTTTCGCCGACAACCGCTATTTCGTAGCCGTGCTTTGTACAGCGAAGATACACGAACACAAATGCCACAAGCACGAGCGCGATTATCCAACCGATGTGGATTCCGAAAACAGTGTCAAGCCATGCGTTTTTGTCAAAGCTCTTTATCATCGGAAATCCCGCGTCCTTGTCCTTCCACGGTCCTTCGGCAAAAAACTTGATGAAGTAAAGCGCAATATAGTTGAGCATAAGTGTGAAAAGAGTTTCGTTTGTGCCGTATTTTGACTTGAAATACGCGGGGATAAGTCCCCAGAGTCCGCCGCCGATAAAGCCGGCAACGAGCATGAGCGTAATCAGAATCGGGTGCGGCAGATTCGGGAAGTAGATGGTGAAGAAGGTCGCAAAAATCGCGCCGACTATTACCTGACCCTCGCCGCCGATGTTCCAGAACTGCATTTTAAAGGCAATGAGTATTCCGAGCGTGGTTATAAGCAGCGGAACTGCCTTTTCGACCGTCTGACGGAAGTAGATACTGTTGCTTATACTCTTTTTTACGATTCCCGCGTATATCTCAAGCGGCGGTTTGCCTATAGCGAGCAGGAATATACCGCCCGCAACAAGCGCCGCAACAAGCGCGGCGGCATAAACCGCGGCAAGCCGCAGACCTGTCAGCTCTGTGCGCTTCGCAACTCTGAAAAGCGGCTCGGAGCGCCGCGTACTCTTATCAGTTTTCCGTTCCATTTTTATTCACCTCCGCCGCGTCTGTCATCATCATTCCAAGCTGTTCCTTTTTAGCAGTTCTTGCGTCAACAATGCCTGTTACTCTGCCGTGGCAAAGCACCAAGATTCTGTCGCAAAGCTCCAGCATTACGTCAAGGTCCTCGCCTACGAACAGTATTCCGACGCCGTTTTTCTTTTGCTCGTTCAGTGCGTCATAGACAACGTAGGACGAGTTTATGTCAAGACCGCGCACCGCGTATGCGGTGATAAGCACGTTTGGCTGCGATTCGATTTCACGGCCGAGCAGGACTTTTTGTACGTTTCCGCCGGAAAGCCGCCTTACCGGTACGTCAATTCCCGGAGTAACGATTCCGAGCTTGTCAACAATCTTTTTTGCAAGCCGGCGCGAGTCTTTGCGCCGTACAAACGGCCCTTTGCCCGCATTGTAGGTTTTAAGCAGCATATTTTCGGCAATTCCCATTGACGCCGCAAGTCCCATGCCAAGCCTGTCCTCAGGGATAAAGCTCATGCTTATGCCAAGTCGGATAATTTCCTCCGGGGTTTTGCCGACAATGTTTTCACGGTTATAGAGGATTGCGCCTTCCCTTACGGGAACAAGTCCCGCAACGACCTCGCAAAGCTCCTTTTGACCGCTGCCCGCAACGCCCGCAACGCCGAGGATTTCGCCGCGGCGAAGGTCAAAGGTTACGTCCTTCAGCGCGTCAACGCCCTCGTCGTTTGTCACCGTCAGCCGGTGGATTTCAAGCATGGGGTCGGTGCCGCCTGCGTCGGGGCGGTCTATGGACAGCTCAATCGGTCTGCCGACCATAAGCTCGGTCAGCTTGTGCGCGTCACAGTCGCGCGTTTCGACCGTTTCAATGCTCTCGCCCTTGCGGAGAATGGTTACGCGGTCGCTGATTTCCATTACCTCGTTCAGCTTGTGCGTGATAATGATAACCGCACAGCCGTTTTGCTTCATTTTGCGGAGTATGTCAAAGAGCTTTTTTGTCTCCTGAGGGGTCAAAACCGCGGTCGGCTCGTCAAGAATGAGAATGTCCGCACCGCGATACAGCACCTTCAGTATCTCGACCGTCTGCTTTTCGCTTACCGACATATTATAGACCTTTTTGTCGGGGTCGATTTCCAGTCCGAATTTGGCGCTTATGTCCTTTATCTTGCGGGAACGGCTCTTTTTGAGGATAAAACCCTCTTTTTTACTGCCGAGGATGATGTTGTCCACGGCGGAATGAACGTCCACCAGCTTAAAATGCTGGTGTATCATGCCGATTCCGAGCTTGTTCGCATCCTCGGGCGAATTTATGGTTACGTGTTCGCCGTTTATATAGATTTCGCCCGCGTCCGGACGGTAGATACCGGCAAGAATGTTCATGAGCGTTGTCTTGCCGGAGCCGTTTTCGCCGAGCAGCGCCAAAATCTCGCCCTGGCGAACGGACAAATCAATATTGTTATTTGCAACAACGCTGCCGAAGCTCTTTGAAATTCCCTTCAGCTCGATAGCTGCATGATTTTTTTGGTTGTTCATGTTAATCTCCGTTCTGAATTAGTCTGTTTTTTAGACCGGGAATAGGAAAAAATGCTTCAGAACGGACAAACTGAACCCGAAGGCGTTCGTCACAGCTCGCGTTATTTCTTTTGGTTTTCGTCACAGCCGAAAACCAAATTGTCTTTACGCGGCTGCTCCTCTTTCGTCAAAAGCCGCGGCTTTTGACGAGAAAGGAGAAACAGGTCTTATAAGTGATACTGATTTATTAAATCAGTTGAACGAAAATAGACTTGTTTCGACGCCCGAGAGGTTCAGTTTGTTCGTAGCAAAAAGGCATAAATTCAAGAAAAATCGAGTATCATGAGATTTTTCTACCTATATTTTAAAAATATTATCGGTTTACGTTTAATGTTATTGAATTTTAATCACCTTTTTGCGGTCTGGACTTTTTTTACATTCCCTTTGAGTAGTTATTTAACCTCTACGTTTCTATAGTACCACGTCATATTACCCGTGATGTCCTCGTCAGAGATAACCTCGCCTTCCTTGCATACCTGGTTGCCTCGGTTGTCAAACAGCTCGCCTGCGAAAATCTTGTTTGAGCCGTCAACAATCTTTGCGCGTGCAGCGTCGATTGCTTCCTTTGTGCCTTCTGCGCAGTTTTCGGAAAGCGGCGAGATGTCAACAAGTCCGTCGTCCATGCCGCCGAAGTAGTCCTCGTTTGTCCATTTTCCTTCCATAGCAGCCTTTGCAGCCTGGGTATAGTAAACGCCCCAGTGCCAGATAGGAGCCGTGAGGTGAGCCTTGGGCGCGTCCTTGGTCATATCCGAGTTGTAGCCGCAGCCCCAAACGCCCTTTGCCTCTGCAGCGAGCTGCGGAGCGGTTGTGTCGCAGTGCTGACCGATAACGTCACAGTCCATTGCGAGGAGCGCCTCAGCCGCCTGCTTTTCGAGGTCGGGGCTGAACCATGAGTTTGTAACCTTTACATAAACCTTTGCGTCGGGGTTTACGGATTCGATACCCATAGCGAAAGCGTTGATACCGCCGGTAACCTCCGAGTTGGTGTTATCCATAGCCGCAACATAGCCGATTTTGTTCGTCTTTGTTTTAAGACCCGCCGCGATACCTGCAAGGTAACGTGCCTGATAGATACGGCCGAAGTAGTTGTTCATGTTCTTGCCGTTGTTTTTGTAGCCTGTGCCGTGCGAGAAGATAACGTCCGGATGCTTTTCCGCAAGCTCAGCCATTGTGTCCATATATCCCCAGCTTGTACCGAAGATGATTTTGCAGCCGTCAGCGATACATTCCTCTATTGCGGTTTTTGTAGCCGCAGCATCGGTGTCGCTTATGTTAATCTTGCGGATAATCTGGTCATCCTTAAGGTTAAGGTTTTTCTGCATATCCTGGATACCGAGGTCATGAGCGTATGAGTAGCCCGCACCGTCGGCAGGGTCACCGATGTGAATAACACCTACCTTAAAATCGGATGTGTCTGTCTTGCCTTCTTCCTGACTGTCCTTTTTTCCGCAGCCTGCGAGTACGGCAGCTGTCATAACAAGCGCCAGTGCAAGTGCGAGAACCTTTTTAAAGTTTTTCATCAAAACTTCCTCCTGTAAAAAATTTTTTTATTTAAAGACCGCGGCGGTCTTTAATACGTTGGATATAATGAAAGAATAAATACGTTGCGCGGCATTTGCGCACAAACCCGCCGCGTAATTCCGAAATGCCGTAAACCCGCGGCGTATTTTCGAGATACCGTAAATCAGTCACGTAATTCCGAAATGCCGTAAATCAGTCACGTAATTCCGAAATGCCGTAAATCAGTCGCGGAAGGTAATGCTTCCGTTTTCGTCCATACGGTCGATGATTGCAAGCGATTCGACCCTTACGCCGTTTGAACGGAGAAGGTCGCCGCCGCGCTGAAAGCCTTTTTCTATTACAATGCCCGCGCCGACAAGCGTCGCGCCCGCGCTGCGTACAAGCTCCGCAAGACCCTCCAGCGCACAGCCGTTTGCAAGAAAGTCATCGATTAAAAGAACTCTGTCGTCTGAATTTAAAAAATCCTTAGACACCATGATGTCGTAGATACGACCGTGTGTAAAGGATTCAACCCTGCTGGTGTAGACGTCACCCGCAATATTTTTTGTTTTACTCTTTTTGGCAAATACGACCGGCACATTAAAATAGCGCGCAGCTATACACGCAATTCCGATGCCGGATGCCTCTATTGTAAGTATCTTGTTTATGCTCTCGCCCTCAAACCGTTTTTTGAACTCTTTTCCGATTTCCTCAAAGAGCGATATATCCATCTGATGATTAAGAAAGCTGTCCACCTTCAGGACATTCCCCTCTTTAACAATGCCGTCCTTCAATATTCTGTCCTTTAAAAGCTGCATAACACAAAATCTCCGTTCCGCCGCCCCAAACGGCATAAATA
>ERZ1034917.1810-NODE-1810-length-11719-cov-4.519633_pt1 | contig 11719 bp, 8 predicted proteins | sample MGYA00520605_ERZ1034917 | MGnify/ENA primary metagenome ERZ1034917 (study PRJEB33766, sample SAMN09781784) | gut metagenome | biome: gut microbiome | host: Homo sapiens | place: Madagascar | study: EMG produced TPA metagenomics assembly of the PRJNA485056 data... | reverse complement strand
CAATACCGAAGAATTTGCGGCTTTGGAACAGGAGATTAAATAATTATAGAAAATAAAAATTTAATTTTGGGTCTTGAAAAATTATTTGCATTGTGGTATAATATATAGAGTTGAGTTTTTATCAAACGACAAACGCGAAAGGAAGATATGGGTGAAGGTTTTACTGTCGGGGCTTTATGCCTACCAAAAGAACAGGTTTAAAAAATGTAATATTTTGATTGCCGACGGTAATATTGTTGATATTTTTGATTTTCCCGTTTCCGATTTCGACGGCACTGTTTTTAATTTGAATAATTGTTTTGCTTTTCCCGGTTTCGTTGATGTTCATGTACATCTTCGTGAGCCGGGATTTTCTTATAAGGAAACGGTTGCCACGGGAACGCTTGCGGCGGCTTGCGGCGGTTATACCACGGTGTTTTCGATGCCTAATTTAAACCCCGTACCCGACTGCCTTGAAAATCTTAATGTTCAGCTTGAAAAAATAAGGTCGGACGCAAGAATAAACGTTCTGCCGTACGGCGCGATTACGGTCGGTGAAAAGGGCGAGAGGCTTTCCGATATGAAGGCGCTTGCGCCGTATGTCGCGGCGTTCTCGGACGACGGCCGCGGCGTTCAGTCGGCGGAGATGATGAAGGCGGCTATGAAATGCGCAAAGCGGCTCGGAAAAATCATCTGCGCCCACTGCGAGGACAACTCGCTCCTTCACGGCGGCTGTATCCATGACGGAGAGTTTGCGCGGCTGCACGGCTTGCCGGGGATTTCCTCGGAGAGCGAGTACGCACAGGTGCGCCGCGATATTGAGCTTGCGCGGGAGACGGGGTGCGCGTACCATGTGTGCCACATCTCAACGCGCGAATCGGTGGAGCTTATCCGCCGCGCAAAGGCGGAGGGTGTTGACATCACCTGCGAGACGGCGCCGCACTACCTTGTGCTGTGCGATATGGACATGAAGGACGAGGGACGGTTTAAAATGAATCCGCCGCTGCGCTCCGCGGACGACCGTACCGCGCTTATTGAGGGCATATGCGACGGCACAATCGACATGATTGCGACCGACCACGCACCGCACTCGGCGGAGGAAAAGTCAAAGGGTCTTGCGGGCAGCAATATGGGAATTACCGGTATTGAAACCGCGTTCCCCGTGCTGTATACTCACCTTGTGAAAAAAGGCGTGATAACCCTTGAAAGACTGGTCGAGCTGTTTAACATAAACCCATCAAAGCGGTTTGGGGTCGGCTCACGGATAGAGAAGGGGGAAAAAGCCGGAATTGCGGTGTTCGACCTTGACGCGGAATACACGATAAACTCCGCAGAGCTGCGCTCAATGGGCAAAAGCACGCCGTTTGACGGCGAAAAGGTTTTCGGAAAGCATAAAATGACGGTTTTTGGAGGTGACATAATATGCTGAAAGGAATTTTTACGGTAAAAAGTAACGGGAATATTGCAAAGGATATTTACAAAATGGTACTGGAGGGCGACACCACGGCAATCACGGCGCCGGGGCAGTTCATAAACATCGCGCTTGACGGCTTTTATCTGCGGCGCCCGATTTCGGTCTGTGACTTTGACAGCGATACGGTCACGATAATATATAAGACGGTCGGGCGCGGCACACGGTATATGTCAACGCTCGGAAGCGGGGCGCGGCTTGACGTGCTGTCGGGTCTCGGCAACGGCTTTGACGTTGCCGCGGGCGGCGATAAACCGCTGCTTATCGGCGGCGGCGTGGGAGTTCCGCCCATGTTCCGTTTGGCAAAGGAGCTTTGCGCGGCGGGGCGGCAGGTAAGCGTGATTTTGGGCTTTAACACAGCGGCGGACGTGTTCTGTGCCGATGAGTTCCGTGCGCTCGGCGCACAGGTGCATATAACCACGGCTGACGGCAGTGTAGGAACAAAAGGCTTTGTGACGGACGCTATGTGCGGCATGGAGTATACATATACCTACGCCTGCGGGCCGGAGCCGATGCTGCGTGCGGTGTATGCGGCGGCACAGACCTCCGGGCAGTACAGCTTTGAGGAACGCATGGGCTGCGGCTTTGGCGCGTGCATGGGTTGCAGCTGTAAAACGAAGTACGGAAATAAGCGCATATGCAAGGACGGACCAGTACTGGTAAAGGAGGAAATCATATGGTAGATACAAGAGTAAGCCTGAGCGGAATTACGCTTGACAATCCGATTATCCCCGCAAGCGGAACATTCGGCTTCGGCTACGAATACGCGGAGCTTTACGATATAAATATGCTCGGCTCGTTCTCGTTCAAGGGAACGACAAAGGAGCCGAGATTCGGCAACCCCACCCCGCGCATTGCGGAGTGTACCGAAGGACTTATAAACTCGGTGGGACTTCAGAATCCCGGTATCGAAAAGGTGATTTCAGAGGAGCTGCCGAAAATGAGAGAGGTTTTTAAAAAGCCTGTCATTGCAAATATAAGCGGTTTTTCGGTTGACGAGTACACCTGCTGCTGCGAGAAAATAGACGGCGAGGACTGCGTAGGCATAATCGAGGTCAACATAAGCTGTCCGAACGTACATAACGGCGGAATGTCCTTCGGCACATCGCCGGGCGCCGCGGCTGAGGTTGTCGGCGCGGTGAAACGGGTCACAAAAAAGCCTGTCTATGTCAAGCTGACACCGAACGTGACGGATATATGCGAGATTGCGCGCGCGTGCGAGGCTGCGGGCGCGGACGGGATCTCGATGATAAACACGCTTATGGGAATGAGGATTGACTTAAAGACCAAAAAGCCGGTAATCGCGAACAAAATGGGCGGCTTTTCGGGGCGCGCCGTGTTCCCTGTTGCCGTCAGAATGGTGTATCAGGTATACGGCGCGGTGAAAATACCGATTATAGGCATGGGCGGCATAGCCTCGGCGGAGGACGTAATCGAGATGATGCTTGCGGGGGCGGCGGCTGTTCAGGTGGGAACGGCGAATCTGATAAACCCGTATGCCTGCCGCGACATAATAGAGGACTTGCCGCGTGTGATGAACGAATACGGAATAGAAAAATTAGCTGATATAACAGGAGGAGCGCACAATGGGTAAGGATGTAATTATCGCCTGCGACTTTGCGGGCAAGAAGGAAACAATGGATTTTCTTGACTGCTTTACAGGCAGAAAGCCGTATGTCAAGATAGGAATGGAGCTGTTTTATGCGGAAGGACCCGAAATTGTCCGCGAGATTAAAAAACGCGGTCACAGGATTTTCCTCGACCTGAAGCTGTGCGATATTCCCAATACGGTAATGAGGGCAATGCGGGCGCTTTCCGCGCTCGACGTGGATATGTGCAACCTTCACGCGTCGGGTACCGTACCGATGATGGAGGCGGCTCTGGAGGGACTGACAAGACCCGACGGAACGCGGCCGCTGCTTATCGCGGTTACGCAGCTGACCTCGACAAGCGAGGAAATCATGAAACGTGATTTGCTGATAGACAGACCGATTGAGGAGGTTGTGACGCATTATGCGCAGCGCGCGAAGTGCGCGGGACTTGACGGCGTTGTCTGCTCTCCGCTGGAGGCGGGACTTGTGAAGGGCGCGTGCGGCAGCGACTTTCTGACCGTTACGCCGGGCGTAAGGTTTGCGGACGGCGATGCGGGCGACCAATCACGGATTACAACGCCGCGCCGCGCAAAGGAAATCGGCTCGGACTACATTGTGGTCGGACGTCCGATTACGCGCGCGGATAACCCGGTGGCGGCATACGAAAGATGTATTTCAGAGTTTGTTGATTAGATAAATTTTTAAGGAGGATGCAAAATTATGAAAAGGGAAGAAATTAAAATCGAGGTTGCACAGACGCTTCTTGACATCGGTGCAGTTTTTCTGCGCCCCGACGAGCCGTTTACATGGGCGAGCGGAATAAAAAGTCCGGTATACTGCGACAACCGCCTTATACTTTCATCGCCGAAGCACAGAACGGTTGTGGAAAAGGCGATTGCACAGACGGTAAGACAGGAGTTCCCGGAATGTGAGATACTTATGGGAACGAGCACGGCGGGCATTGCGCACGCGGCGATAGCGGCGGACTTCCTCGGTATGCCTATGGGATATGTGCGCTCAGGCGCAAAAACCCATGGCAGAGAGAATAAGATTGAGGGCAGGCTGCTGCCGAAACAGAAGGTCGTAGTAATAGAGGACTTAATCTCCACGGGCGGCAGCGCGATAGAGGTTGTAAACACCCTTCGTGCGGCGGGTGCGGAGGTGCTCGGCATAGTCAGCATATTCACATACAACATGAAACGGAGCGAAGAACGGCTTGCGGAGGCTATGGTAAGAAATGTTAGCCTTACTGATTTTGACACCGTTGCGGACGTTGCGGCGGAGAGCGGAAGGATTGAGAAGGAGGACATTAAAAGGCTGCTTGCGTTCCGTGACAATCCGTCCGACGAGAGCTGGATTGGAGGTAACAAATAAGTATGCGTAGCCTTATTGCGATAGAGGAACTGTCAACACAGGAGATAGACAAGCTTATCGAAACCGCGGAGGACATAATCAAAAACCCCGCAAAATACTCGCAGCTGTGCCGCGGCAAGAAACTGGCGACCCTGTTTTACGAGCCGTCAACACGGACGCGGCTAAGTTTTGAGGCGGCGATGTACGAGCTGGGCGGAAACGTCCTCGGCTTTTCGGAGCAGGGGTCGAGCTCGGCAAGCAAGGGCGAGTCGGTAGCAGACACCGCGCGCGTGGTCAGCTGCTATGCGGATATAATCGCCATGCGGCACCCCAAGGAGGGCGCGCCGTACGTTGCGGCGACAAAGGCGAGTATTCCAGTAATCAACGCGGGTGACGGCGGGCATAACCACCCGACTCAGACCCTTACGGATTTGCTGACGATTAAGACGGAGAAGGGGCGGCTTGACAGCCTTACGATAGGCTTTTGCGGCGACCTGAAATTCGGGCGCACGGTACACTCGCTGATAACCGCGCTTTCGAGGTATAAAAATATACGGATTGTACTTATTTCGCCGGATGAGCTTGTAATTCCCGATTACATGAAGTCGGGCGTTCTTCAAAGCGAGAACATAGAGTATATTGAAACACGCAGTCTGGAGGAATATATGCCGGAGCTTGATATACTCTATATGACCCGTGTTCAGCGCGAAAGGTTCTTCAACGAGGCGGACTATATACGACTGAAGGACACATATATACTCTCGCCCGAAAAGCTGGCAAAGGCGAAATCTGACCTTGCGATACTCCATCCGTTGCCGCGAGTAAACGAGATTTCGGTAAGCATTGACGACGACCCGCGCGCGTGCTACTTTAAGCAGGTTTTGAACGGAAAATATATAAGAATGGCTCTTATTCTTAAACTTTTGGGGGTGGAAATAAATGCAGATTGATGCGATAATGAACGGTATAGTTCTTGACCATATCAAGGCAGGAAACAGCATGAATATATACAGCGTTTTAAGACTTGACGAGCTTGACTGCTCGGTGGCTATTATCCAAAACGCGGACAGCGTAAAGATGGGAAAGAAGGATATTTTAAAAATTGACGCGCTGATTGACATAAATTTTGACGTTTTGGGTTACCTTGATCCGGGCGTTACGGTGAATATAATCAAAGACGGTAAGATAGAAAACCGTCTGCACCTTGAGCTGCCCAAAACGGTTGAGGGCGTGATAAAGTGTAAAAATCCGCGCTGCATAACCTCCATAGAGCAGGAGCTGCCGCACAGATTCAAGCTGGTCGACCCCAAAAAGCGGCTTTATCGCTGCGTATACTGCGAGGCGGCGGCAAAGAATGAGGACGCGATGTAGGTCTGATTTTTCGGAAAATGTGAACAGCCAAAAAAAGAGCGCAAAAACATTTTTGCACTCTTTTTTGATAATAAGGTAAAAAGCTCTTGCAAAACGGAAAAATTTATGCTAAACTACTATATTGTACAGGAACAATCGGAAAAGCCGTGCGTTCCGTGAAAAACAGAATATTTGCACAAAGTGTCGCCCGTGTCGTGCGGACATGGGCGGTGAAAAGGGAATTGGGTGAGAATCCCATGCGGTTGACAGTCGCCGTATGTGTCCGAACGTCACCGTATCCGTCGGCGAAAGCCGGTCATTGGGAAACCGAGAAGGCAGGGTACGGACAGGCCCCAAGAAAGGGTCGGTTTTTGACGCGCGAAAGTTTGCATAGGACACAAGTCGGAAGACCTGCTTTGATGCCGTTTCGTAAAGTAATGAATGCAGGCTCGCGGAAAATGATTAGCGGTCGGATTTCCGTGTGAGTGCAGGGCGGGCGCTTTTTCTGTCCGCAGTCAGACTTTGGCGGGTTTATCCGCTATGGGTTTTGCGTTACAGTAGCGGTAGTTTCGGTGTGCCTTTGCGGGGTGCGGGTTGCCCTGCGGGTTTGTTTTTTGCGTGCGCCGATTTGCAAAATGACACAGAAAAACACTGCTGTGTAGATTCTTCGCCGTACGGCAAAGGGTTTGCACGGCTTTTTTTATTCCTTTTTAAATGCCGCGCGGCGGCTTGATATAGAATTTGCAAAGAACGGAGGAAGAAAAATGGTAAAGAACAGCATCAAAAAAAGACTTTTGGCGTTTATGCTTGTACTTGCGGTCGTGTTTGCGAACGGAGTGAGCATAGTTTCGGCTGACGGAGCAACGCTTGTCGGCGACGGCACGGAGGAAAATCCGTATGTGATTTCGAGTGCGGAGCAGTTTGCGGCTCTCGGCGATTTGGATGAGGTAGGCTATGCGGAGCTTGCGGCTGACATTGATATGTCCGAGCAGGATGCGCTTCCGCATATAATAAAGAAACTGACAGGTAGGTTTGACGGAAAGGGTCATATGGTTTCCGGACTTAAACTGGTCGGCAGCGAAGGCGAAAAATGGGGAGATAAGGTAAATACCGGCTTTGTAAGCGTTCTTGCGGGGAACATCTGCAATCTGAAGCTTGAAAATATTTCTGTTGCAACCGAGTCGCAAAACAACTATGTGGGAACGCTTGCGGGACAGATTGAAACAGGTAACTGTACAATAGAAAACTGTATTGTAACGGGCAGCGTGACAAGTACAACAGAAGAAAAATATCCGTCCGCCGACTATATTGCGGGAGTTGTCGGATATGTTTTCGGATATTACAACAATCCTACGGTGTTTACTGTGAAAAACTGTGCGTTTGACGTTGACGTGACCGCAAGTAAAAAGGATTACGTTGCGGGTATTGCCGCGTCAGTCGGAGCGGTCAATGTTACGGTAAGCAACTGTGCCGTTTTCGGCGATATAAAGGCTGACAGCTCAGAGGGCTATGCCGGCGGACTTATAGGCTTAACAAACAGTAGCTCAACCGTAAATATAGACAATTCATATTTTGCGGGAACGGTCAGCGGCAGCGGAGTAAACAGCGCACAGAGCCTTGTTTATATGACAAGCAGGGGGAAAAATGCGGGTACGCTGAACTACGGTGAAAACTGTTTTTACCTTGCGGGGGGTGAAAAGCCTAATCCGGAAGCAGGAATAAAAACAACAATTACAGGCAGCGCGGAGGAAAAGACGGAGGGCGAACTGAAGGCTTTGGATATAGACGGCTTTGAAATCCGCGGGGGCGAATTTGACGGTTATCCTGTACCGAAGTGGACGCCGGCTGCGCCGCCTGTTCCTCCGGAGCCGAGTTTTTCTTGCACGGTGAAGTTTGAGGGAACAGAGGACGGCACAGTTAAGCTGTTTAAGGACGATACGGAGCTTACGGCGGAAAACGGCGAATATGCTCTGACGGAAAAGGGCGAATATGCCTATACGGTGACAGACCTTGCCGACTATGAGGATGTTTCGGACAGCTTTACGGTAGGCGACGGCGATAACGAAACAACAAAGACGGTTTGGGTACATCTGACATATAAAACGGTTGAACTTTCGGGCGAGGGTACAGAGGAATCGCCGTTCATCATATCCAAGGCGAGCGAGCTTTGCTCTTTGGCTAAAAAGGTAAACAGCGGCGAAAGCTCGGATTGCTTTGTAAAACTGGAGCAGGATATAACGGTCAACGGCTCATGGACGCCGCTCGGAAAGAATGCGGCAAGTCCGTTCCGCGGCACATTTGACGGTGACGGACACACGGTTACCGTCACGGCCGACAATCCGGCAATGAGCTATTTCGGATTTTTCGGCTGTCTTGAGGACGCAACCGTCAAAAATCTGACGGTTGGCGGCGAGATATACTGCTCCGAGCCGTATGCGTTTGTCGGCGGTATTACTGCAAGGGCGCGCGGCAATGTGAACATCGAAAATTGCGTAAACACGGCTACGGTTTCGGCTTATGCACGCGGCAGCGCGGGTATCGGCGGAATTGTCGGCGGCTATGACGACAATATCGAGTATAAGTGGGAGGACGTCAGACTTGCGGTAAACAGCTGTGAAAACCGCGGACTGATAATTGTTACGGGAACGGATTCAAACGTGTTTGTCGGCGGAATTGTCGGTTCAAACCCAAACTGCGTTCAGCTTACCGACTGTAAGAATACAGGCGCAATTTCCGCACCCGGGACATGGGTCGGCGGTCTGCTCGGACAGTCGGGCAGCCAAATGGGCGACTGCATACCGCTGATTTCAGACTGTGAATCGGACGGAATACTGGTCGGCGCAAAGGGCAAAACAAACAGACTTTACGGAAAAGGCACGGTTGCCGCAAAGAACATAACAAACAGCGGCGACAACACCTACAGCGGCGGCAGCGATATTGAAAACGTACTGCTTTCCGAATCGGAAAAGTACAGTGACGTAATCTCCGCGCCGTCGAATGTCGCGGTCGGCGACAGCCTTGTCCTTCTTAAAGACGGAATGACAGCGGACAGCAGCATTACGTTTGAATGTAAAAAAGGCGAAAAGGATATAACACACGGCTATATCGAATGCAGCGGGGGCGAAATAAAGCTTGCCAAGCTGAACGAAACGGGAAAAGCGGCTGTTGAAACGCTGACGCTGAGATTTGCGGACAGTGACCAAAACGCGCTGCGCAAGCCTGTTACCGTGAATATCTATCCGTCCGAAAGCGGCAATGTAAGCGCAAGACGCAGCCTTATGGAGCGTATTGCGGCAAGCTATGCAGGCAAGTCGGGCGATTGGGTTGTATTCGACATGGCGGCGTATGAAAGACTCGGATTCGGCACGAACACGACCGACAAGGACAACTATCTCAATCTGACGGTAAACGAGCTTGCGGGCAGCAGCGCTTTGGCAAGCGATCGCGCAAAGGCGGAGATAATTTTTGCGGCTCTCTGTACGGACAGTACAAACCTTACGCCGTATGGAAGTGAGAAGTCATACAGCAATGCGGAAAAACTGGCAAATATGAACCTCGGCAAGAGCTATTACACGGCTCCGTGGGTTCTGCTTGCCGAGGAGGCGGGCAAGACAGAGCTTTCGGACGAGCAGCGCGGCTCGATGATTTCTCTGCTGACCGCGGCACAGGGCGAAAACGGATTATTCCAGTCAATCTGGGGCGGCGAGAAATATGATGACGCGGACACAACGGCAACGGCGATTGCGGCTCTTATGCGGTTCTATAATGATAACGAGGATGTAAAGAACTTTGTTGACAAGGCGGTTGAGGGACTAAGCGCGGCACAGAGAAGCGACGGCTCGTTCGGCAACGTAAACACCGACGCAATGGTGATTATCGGACTTGCGGCAATGGGCATTGACCCGGCATCCGACGCGCGTTTTGTAAAGAACGGCTGCAGCCTTGCGGACGCGCTTATGCTGTATGTTAATGACGGAAACAACGGCTTTACGGCAGGCTACATTTCCGGCGATGCGGGGGAGAAGGCTCAGGCTCTTGCGACAGAACAGGGCTTCCGCGCACTGATTGTGCTTGAACAGCTTGAAAAGCTCGGCACGGGTGCAAGTTTTAACATTTATACAATGAAAAATGCGGAAGGTACGGAGGTAATTCCCGCTCTGCCGTCAAATGCGTTTGCCGCAAACGGTGAAGGTGAGGTAGAACTGCCATCTAACGTAACGGCTCCGAGCGGCGGCAGCGGCTCCAAAAATATTTCCGCGGTGGTTAAGGTCATATCCGATGACGAAAGCGAGTGGCTTTCGACAAGCGTTACAATGCCTAACGGTGCGACCGCGGCGGACACGCTCAAAAAGGCGTTTGCCGATGCGGGCATAAGCGCGAAGGGAATCGATGACGGTTATATTCGGTCGGTTACAAAGGGAAATGTTACGCTCGGTCAGTTTGATAAGGGTGAAAACAGCGGCTGGCTTTACAAGGTAAACGGAAAAACTCCGAGCGTAGGTATCGCGGACTACAAGCTGAAATCCGGCGACGCGGTAACGCTTTACTACACAAACGACTGGACGAAGGAAAGCGGTACAGGCAGCTGGTCGGGCGGCGGAGGCGGCGGTACAGGCTCTGCCGCGAAGTACACGGTTAAGTTTGAGACAAACGGCGCGGCGGCAATCGACAGCGTGACGGTTGTCTCGGGCATAGCGGCGACAGCGCCGACAGCTCCCGTAAAGGAAGGCTTCACATTCGGCGGCTGGTATACCGACAAGGAGCTTACAAAGCCGTATGCGTTTACCGAGAAGGTATCGGCAAATATTACGCTTTATGCAAAGTGGATTGAAAACCAAAGCAGCAGTGACGTAAAGGAATTCAGCGACGTAAACAGCGGCGCATGGTATTCCGACGCGGTAATCTATGCGGTAGGCTGCGGACTTATGCGCGGCGTGTCCGATACTGAGTTCGCACCGGAGGATAATGTTACGCGCGCGATGTTTGTAACGATTCTTTACAGGCTTAAAGGCTCGCCCGCGGCGGGGAGCGCGGCGTTCTCCGACGTGGCGGCGGGCGAATGGTATTCGGACGCGGTTGCATGGGCAAGCGAGAACGGCATAGTAAGCGGCGTTTCCGAAACAGAGTTTGCGCCTGATGAAAACATCACGCGCGAGCAGCTTGCGGCAATGATGTTAAGGTACGCGGCAACGGAGGGACTTGACGTGTCGGTCGGTGAGAGTACGAATATCCTCTCGTATGCCGACTTTGCGGCAATCTCCGAATACGCGGTTTCCGCAATTCAGTATGCGGTAGGCAGCGGTCTTATAAACGGCAGGTCGGAAACGACCCTTGCGCCACAGGATAATGCGACAAGAGCAGAAACGGCGGCAATAATGATGAGGTTTGCCAAAATGGCTGAATAAAAAGGGAATGTAAATTTCCAATCTAGGGACGGTTTAAAAAGTCGGCTGACTTTTTAAACCGTCCTTTTTGCTTTGTGCGGGGGCGTGTCTGCAATATTCCGCGTAACCGAAAATCAGCTGTTTTTCCTGACGCGCATATTGCGGGATTGCTGCATTTTTAGCGGAAAACAAGGTTGACAGCCGTGTTTTTTGGTGCTATAATTAAAGGCGAATTAAAGATTCAAACAAATATAAATCAAGGAGAATTTTTTGAAGAAATTTAACGGTAAACAGGAGATAGCGGTAAGTCGGGAGGCTTGCAAATACTAATCTCCGCAGGTCCTCCCGGGGATACGGAAATATCTTTTGGAGGAATTAAAATGAACAGAGAAAATAAAAGAAAACAGTTTGAGAAGGGTTATTACAAAACACACAGGAGCGATAACAGCTTTGTTTGCCGTGTATGCGGCAGACCTGTTGCGCCGGGCGGCGCGGGCAGCAATCACAGAAACCACTGCCCCAACTGTCTTTCAAGCCTTCATGTCGACAACGAGCCGGGCGACCGTGAATCGGGCTGCGGCGGCGTTATG
>ERZ1034917.1809-NODE-1809-length-11731-cov-14.782460_pt1 | contig 11731 bp, 11 predicted proteins | sample MGYA00520605_ERZ1034917 | MGnify/ENA primary metagenome ERZ1034917 (study PRJEB33766, sample SAMN09781784) | gut metagenome | biome: gut microbiome | host: Homo sapiens | place: Madagascar | study: EMG produced TPA metagenomics assembly of the PRJNA485056 data... | reverse complement strand
ACGGCGGCGTTCTCGTAGAGAAGCTGGATGGACGTCTTCCCGTCCTTGGCGGCCCGGTCGTACAGGCCGAAATAGTCGGTGGCGGATGCCTGGGGATCCAGGTCGATGAGCAGGACCCTCAGGCCGCGCGCCGCGTATATGGCGGCTAGGTTCACGGCCGTGGTCGTCTTGCCCACCCCGCCCTTGTAGTTGCTCACTGCAAGGGTTCGCATGGGAAAGCTCCTTCGCGTCTTGCGGTCCCGAGGTTGTGGAAGCAAGGGACCTCGTATTCGGTTGACTGGATGGATTCCTTAAACGTAGTTTCCATCCTGTATTACCAATGGTATCACAAACTGATACGATTTTGTATCAGTTGTTTTAGTCAACGGATAAGGATTGCCAGTCACGGATGGGGTTTACTACGCCCTCCCGACCGTGCGTATAGGGAGGCTTGTCCGATTCAGGAGGCGCGACGTTGCCGCTTTCGCGCGACGGGGCATCTCGTAGCCAGGCCCCTTGGCTCTCCGCCACGCTGCCGGGGAGTTCTTGCTTTCACGCGGAACCCGCACCCCGCAAGGCCCTCTAGCGTCGCCGCCTCGACGCGTTCTCGGTTCTGCAACGACTTCCATCGGATGACAACGAAAGCCTCGCCCCTTCTTCAGGAGGGGCGAGGCTGAATCAGGGTGTCTTTGTCAAAGGAGGAAAGCGCCGTCCTGTTTGTTTACTCGTCTAGGTACTTCCACCTATACCCACCAGCATGCTGCTGGATCCCCTTTGCAGCGTCCCGAATGCTTTTCGTGCTAACGCCCACCTCTTTGGCCGCCGCCGATACCGACTCAAACCGGCTAATTACATTTTCGTCGTCATACATCATCGCAATGGGGCGCTTGTGGCCTTCATTATTCCGAGCGGGCTTGCTCTCTGCGGCGCCGTTAATCGCCTCGTGCTTGCGTCTCTCTCGCGCTTCCCGACGCCTCGCCTTCTTTTCGGCTTCCCGTTGTTCTGCGCGCTCGTCCTCGAGCTCTTTGCGGTGCCTTTCGATTGCACTTTGAAGCAGGTCTTCCATTTCTGCGTCGGAAAAGGTTACCCCCGCATAGCTCTCCATGGTCAAACGGGCCTTACGTCTGTGCCGGCTATTCTCTTCGATGTATTCGAGTGCTTCCAGCCTGCAGTCTCTGTATTCGCTAACAATGTAATCCGACATTGGCGAGAGGTCAGATGGGGTTTTGAAGAACACTCGAACAAAAGCATCTCCTCCCTCGCTGGCGGTGCAACTAGCTGTTACGAGCTCTTGCGGGAGATTCGCAGAGTCCTTGACGATTAAGAAAGGACCCTTTCGAAGCACTTTGAACCTCAAGAAGCTATACAGGTATCGTGCGCTTACATATCCGGATTTCGACTTGGTCAAGGCGAACCAGCTTAAATCGCCGCCGTTATCTACTATCGTTTTCTGAATCCAGGCGCCAATTTCTTTTTCCACGTCAGTAAGATTAGGAATACCCCGTTCTTCGCGATTAAGGGCTAGTCTCTGTTCCCCAAGGCTTGCGAGTTTGCAAAACATCATTCCGCAGACTTCGGCATCGCCGTATGCTCTGTGTTCCGCATTATTTTGAATATTGAAGTACTGGGCTACAGTCGGCTGCTTGTAGTTGGGCAAGTCCGAAATCAAGCGGCGAGAAAGCGATAGCGTGTCCACGTAATTGATGGTTCCGCTATAGCCCAGGCGCTCCAGGGTGTTCTTTAGGAAGCCCATGTCGAATCTTGCATTGTGGGCGCACAGGATCGAGTTGCCTGCAAGGGCATCACCCAGAAATTCGACGAGCTGCTCGTAGGCTTGATTCTCTGAGGGGGCGTTGCCAAGCATTTCGTTGCTTATGTGGTTAATGCGGCTGGCCTCTACAGATATCCTCACACCGGGATTTACGAGGGTGCTAAATGAGCGCGTGGGCTTGCAGTCTTCGAAGCAAATGGCGCCGATCTCTACAATCCGGTCTGCATATTCGCTGAGGCCTGTGGTTTCTACGTCAAAGGCGATGAACTTTGACTTCACCGAAGCCATAGCACCTGGTGCCACGTAAATTTCATGTAACTCCACGCGTTCCGGGGAGTGAGATTCAAACGCGGAACCGGAAATCGAGGTATCGGGCGCAGCGCTGGGCATTGCAGAAGAATTCGAGGAAAAGGATGCCGAATCAGTTGCTGGCTTAGATGAGGGTACCGATAAGGATTCAACGGTTCGACGGCCGGCAGCAACTTGGAGTTCGCCCAGGGTATGTTTCTTGACGTCTGCCGCGTTGATTCCAGCTGCGATTATTCTCGTCAAGCACGGCCTGCACAGATGCAGACCATTGTATTTTGCCATGGTCTTTTCAAAGGCGTTTGTTCTACGCCCGCATATGGGGCAATCCTCAGTTTTGAAAATACTCACTTTAGCCTGTCTCCCCAAAAGATGAATCAAGAAATATCTAGATACGTCTACGCCGCTCGTCCATGAAGAGCGCCAATTCGTATTCTCGTATTCATAGGCAAGAAACTCCGTTGTGAAGTAGATGCCGACTGCGGATCGACGCCATATTGCATACCCGCGATAGCGCTGAGGCCGCATCTGCGCATCCGCTTCGAACTCAATAAACTACCTATCCAATTAAACCACCATTATCCTGCCGGCATTCGCTCATTGTTGAACTACACATTGACAATGCCGATGCTCTATTTTTGCGAATCTATCCAAACTGCTGCGAACAATTCAATTGATTGTCTGAAGCCGACAGGTGAAGGCGTTCGGCAGCCGTGTGGCCATGATGGCTTCCACGAAAAGATTGCCCTCATCTGTTAGTGTGGGACACGGCCTCGTTCGCCTGAGGTGCAGACCAGTTGGCCACGGCCTACCCAACGTGGTGCTGTCGGGGCTCCTCCTGCCCGGGGCCGCGTCTTGTTTCGTGTAGTCAGCGTCAAGCAGTGATGGAGCGTTTCCGCAGGCCAGTCGTGTCACTCTTCGGTCGGTGGAAAATACTCTTCGAAAGTGACTACACGGCCTGTAGTCACCCCCGGCTACACGGTGACTACACGTTTTCCGTGAGCGAAGAATGACAACAACCGCAGGTCAGGCACCATGTTGACTACACGAATTTGGGGTATGTTTCCATTGAGTGGGAATAGCAATAATACCTGCAATACACTTGCAAAGACAGCCAGCTTGCACCCATGCGGCAATCCGGCATGGGTGCAAGCCTCGTGCATGGGGGCGGATCACAACGCTTTGTCGTCATGTCATGGCGTAAATCCGTCATGACATGACGAATCCCAAGGAGATCCCGCCCGCCGCACGTACAATCCCCACATAACGCATGCACACGCCGCTCATGCACCTCGCCGAGAACTCCGTCGTGATGCATGACATGGAGTAAGCGCGCAACGCCCCGATCAGGGAGACCGGATGCATAAGCGAGCCGTAAAGGGCCGATGTCCGCGACCCGTAGTACCTGGAATGCATGTTGATGGTGAACAGCATGTGCTTGTGGCTGAAGCGCTGCATCTGGCGGTTCATCAGCACGGACACGAAGAACCCGCAATCGTACCTGAACTGGTTCGTCTGCCTGTTCGGGGTTCGCCAGACCGAGGTAAGATAGCTGAAAACGGAAAGCGTCCGCCATTTGCTGATGTCCGACGCGCATTACCGCACGTCATGATACCCCTAGAAAGACCACACTCCTATACTGTCAGAGCGCATAATGTTGCGAGAATATTGACTCGCACAATATTGCGAACTATCATAATCGCAAAATGATGCGAAAGAATAATTCACCTGAGATGGGAGGGTATCCATGGTCGACGCGCTGGAGATAGGCTACGCCATAAAGGACAGGCGCGCTGAATTGGGGATGACCCAGGCTCAGCTGGCAGAGGCCGCGGGCGTGTCGAAGCGCTGCCTTTGGTCGCTGGAGCTGGGACAAAACCCCGGCGTGCAGCTGGACAAGCTCACCGCCGTGCTCGGGGCCCTGGGGCTGGGGCTGGAGCTGGCCGCAGGGAACCCCTCAGTCGAGCCGCAAGCCGAGCAGCTGGGCATCGGAGGGCCTGCGGCTCGCGACGATGCCTCTGCAGGCGCCCTCTCCATCCTGACGGGAGGCGCGCGATGACGGCCGGCGCCCTCGACGTGCTCATCGCCGGCAAGGTCGCGGGAACCCTTTCCCAGGACGGGGCCGGCTCGCTTTCCTTCGCCTACGAGAGAGGCTACCGCGGCGTTCCGCTGTCGTCGTCCATGCCGCTTTCCACCAGGCCCTACCGGGACAAGGTCGTGCTGCCCTACCTCTGGGGGCTTTTGCCAGAGGACCCGGCTGCGAGAAGGCACGTCGCCGCCGACGCCGGCACCTCCCCCAACAACCCCTTCGCGCTCCTCGGCGTCATCGGCCTGGACTGCCCCGGCGCGGTGCAGTTCGTCCCCCAGGGTTCCGACGCCTACCGCGATGAGCGCCTCGTTGCCGTGAGCGACGCCGAAATCGCCCGGCGGCTGATCATGGGTCGCCAGGATGGCGCCGGCTGGATCGCCAACGACGAGCATTGGAGCCTCGGCGGCCAGCAGAGCAAGTTCGCCTTGCGGCGCATGGATGGCAGGTGGTACTCCTGCGAGGGCTCTGCGGCAACCACCCACATCCTGAAGAGCGGCGTGCGCGGACTGGCCCATCAGGCGCTCAACGAGTACGTCTGCATGCGGCTTGCGACAAGCCTAGGCGTGCCTGCGGCAAGTGTCGAGTATCTGGAATTCGAGGGCGAGGGCGGCGTGGAGCCCGCCATCGTCATCGAGCGCTACGACCGCTTGGTCGAGGGGAACAGCGTGACGAGGCTCCATCAGGAGGATCTCTGCCAGGCCCTGGGATGCCTTCCCGACAACAAGTACACCATGTACGGCGGGCCGAACTGCGCCGAAGCGCTGGGGCTTCTCACCTCGACCGGGCCTGCTGCCCAGGCAAACGCCGCGGGTTTCCTGCAGATGCTCTTCCTCAACTACCTGCTCGCGGCGACGGACGCGCACGCCAAGAACTACTCCATCATGCTCGCCGCCGACGGCTCGCACAGGCTGGCGCCCATGTACGACGTGGCATCCATCGCCCCCTACGTCGAGGAGGCGAAGTTGAAGGTCAAGCCGCCCAAGCTCGCCATGTCCATCGGAGGCGAGAACCGCGCAGGCCGTGTTTCGGCAAACGACCTCGCCAAGCTGGTCGAGCAGTGCGGCCTCGAGCGATTCGGCATAACCGCCGAGGGCTGCCGCGACTTGCTGGCGCTCTACGCCGAAGAGATCCCCGGCAAGCTGGCCCAGGAGTTCGACGCTTTGGAGAAAACGGGCTCGGCCGACGCCGCCAGGGAGCTCAGGGGGCGCATGGAGGAGCCGATCGCACAGCTGTGCGCAAGGTCGCTGAAAGGACTGGGCTAAGCCCCGTGCCGCTCGCAGCCAACTAGCGAATCATGGGAACGGCTGGTAAGCACGGAAAGAGCCCCTCGGGATGACCCCGAGGGGCTCCCGGCCCTCCAGCGGGGGCCGGGATGGAGGTCGGTTACTCGACCCCGCAGCTGAAGGCGTTGATGTGGTGCCTCAGGAGAGCCCTGCCGGCGCTCACGACCAGCATGTCGATGATGTCGAAGCGGACCTGGATTTCGCCGTCGGGCGAGTTGCCCGCGAGCCAGGCCGCTGCCGCAATCTCAAGGTCGCTGCGCTTGACCTTGCCACCCTCGAAGCCGCCCTCGCCGTACTCGGTTGCGGTGACGTCGATGAAGACCAGGGTGTCCTCGTCGTCGGCGATCAAATCGATCCGGGTTCCCTCGGGGGAAGTCCAACCAGTATCGAGAAGCTCGAAGCCCTTGCGCTCGATGAAGCGGGTGGCTGCCTTGACTGCCTTCTCCTGAAGTTCGAAATTGCTCATGATGACCTCCGTTTGTTCGTGGCCGGCCCCTTTGGCCTGCCTTGTGATCCGGAAGCCGCTCAGGTTCTGGCCGAGGGCAAGGAATCAAGCGAAAACCCGGCAGGGCCCGAGTTTTGCGCAGCAAAAGTTTTTCGCGCCTTGCCTGAAGAGCCTGGTTCTGAGCGAGTGTGGCGGAGCCAAGGAAGGCGAAGGAGGACGTCCCGGCATAGGGGGTTCTGCGCAATGGGCTCAGGATGGCTGGATGGCCGCCCTTTTCGAGTAAAGGTTCGCGCCGAGACTGGATAGATTAAACGAGGGACTCTGTGGTGCCGATCTTGCGGCAAGGACCCTGATTGTTCGGCCATCATCTAACCTGGTGGAGACTTGAGGCTTTGGCAAGATTGCGCAGCGAGCCGGCTGCAGCTGTTATGGCAGGCACTCGATTGCCGCGACCGCCGCTTCTTCGCAGTCATGCCGAGAGTGCTGATGAACTCCAAAGCTATTATGCCTTTGGCTAAGGGGCGACGCCGATGCGGCGTGCAAGCTCCGCGATGCTGATGCCTCTGTCTTCGCGGGCTTTCTCAATGATGCCTCTTGCCTGCAAGGTGTCTTCCGCGCACTACTGTCATAGCTTGATGCTTTCGCCGTCTTCGGGTATCAGGAGGCGATCGCCGATCCCCTGCTCCTCGGCAAAGGCGCGCAGCGAGGCGCGGGTCACCGAAGCATGGTCCACGGCGTCCAGGTGCGATGCGATGATGATGGCGTCCGGCGCCTCCTCGTGCACCTTGAGCACGTCGCACTCGTCCATGATGAGTCGGTTGCTGCCGATGGTCGCCCCGCCCGCGTTCAATACGATGATGTTGGGCGAGAAGCAGTCCAACACTCTCTCGACGCCTTGGAAATATACGGTGTCTCCCGCGATATAGAGCACGGGCTCTCCGGGTACCATCATGACGAGGCCCATAGCGGGCTCAGGTCTGCCTTCGGTGCCGTGAAGCGTCGGCGTGCGCACAAGCTCCATTCCATCGAAGTTCAGCTTGTCATCCAACCGGATGACGCTCTTGAAGCCCGCCTCGCGCAGGAAGGCGACTCCTCCTCGCCTTGGACGATGACTGTGACGGCCTTGTTCAGCACATGCGCTGCGAAGGCCATGCTCTCGAAGCTCTCGAACTCCAGGTCGAGATGGTCGGGGTGCACGTGGGTGATGATGTAGCAGTCCACGCCCGAGAGCACCTCGTCTACGGGCATGGGCAGCGGCACGGTGGGGTTCTTGAGCATGCCCGGCTCGACGAAGGACGTGATGGAACCGACGTCCTGCAGCCAGGGATCGATCAAACAGCACATCCCTCCGCACTCCACCTTCAAGGTTGCGTTGCGGATCTGCGTACTCTCCGTAAATGGTCTTTCCGTCTTGCGCCTACAGCACGAGGAACGTGACGAGCGGGATGGTGATGAGAGACAGAGCGAGCGTGGCCACGGTGATCCCTGCTGCGTAGTCGCCGTAGGGGCCGCGCTGCGCGGCGATCATGGGGACGATGGTCATGGTCGGCAGCGCCGCGGTGAGCGTGATGGCGGTCACCATGTCGGAGGGCAACGGCGTCTGATGCAGCAGAAGCGCTATGGTGCAGGGAAGCAGCACCATCTTCACGGTAACGCCCACGTAGAGCTCCTTGCGCCTGACAGCGGCAAGGACGTCCGAGAAGCACAAGAGCGCCCCCAGGTAGATCATGCACATGGCCGAGGTAGCCGACGCCACCATGGAGAGCGCGTCGGCAAGCAGGCCGGGCAGCGGGATCTCGGCCAGAACGAACGCGAAGGCGAGCACCATGGCCACGATGTTGGGGGTGAGCAGCACGTCGGCCGCGTTTCGCGCCATATGACGGAGGCTGTGGACGCTGCCGCCTTCCGCCTCGCTCCCCTCGAAGTGCTCGGCCCTGCGCTCCTTGGGCGTAGCCAGCCACACGCCCAGTGTCCAGAACACGGGCGTGTCCACGATGCTGAAGAGCGCCATGTAGAGTAGCCCCAGGTCGGGGAAGACCGACGACATGAGAGGGATGCCCACGAATCCCGTGTTGCCGAAGATGAAGCAGAACATGAAGACGCGCCCCTGGTCGTAGGGCAGTCGCATCAGCTTCATGAGCAGGAGCGTGATGAGTGTGATGGTCGCGTAGAACCCGGCGGCGAGCGCCATCATGGGAAGGTTGTCGGCCATCGCCTGGCGCGTGCAGCCGGTGACCGTCGCGTAGAAGATGAGGCATGGCAGGAGCACCTTGGTGATGAGCTTGGCGAGCTCGGGCAGGAAATCGCGCTTGATGACGCCGATCTTGCCCGCCACGAAGCCGGTGGCCAGGATGAGGAAGAAGATGAGCATGGTATGCATGACCACATCGAAAATCAAAGCGAGGACGCCTTCCTGTCAGAATCGGAACTGATGCCCTGATTTTAGTCGGGCGAGTCTCACTTTCGGGTGAGCCATGCAAAGTGCGAACAGGCAACCCTCAAGTGTCGGGAACGGGCCTACTGCGGAAACGTCCCCTTCGTGAGGCGGTCAAACCCGCCCGAGACGAACTCGTCCAGCGTCCTTCGCGTCAGGCTCCAGTCATCGCGCTTGCCGAAGGGAGAGCGGGCAACCATGAGGCATCCGCTCGCCTGGAAGAGCATCACCGCCTCGGCTTGGGGCCGGGGAATTCCCGCGTCCATGAGGATGCCGCGCGTGGGCGCGCTCGTCGGGTCGGTGCCGAGGCGGTTCATCCAGACACGGGAGAACTGAGGCTCCTCTATCACGGCAGCGTACTCATCCCGAGTCCGCAGACGTTCGCAGAAGGGCATCTTCTCCGAAGCGGCGCACCGGCCGCATCCGAATTGCTCGATGACGGAGCGGACGCCGGAGAAGGAGTCGTCAACGAGCTCCTGGTAGACCGCGAGGATGTTGGGATAATGGTCATAGAACGTCGTCCTTCCGATGTTCGCCCTCGCCGCCAGCTCGCGCACCGAGATGCGGCTCAAGTGCTTCTCGGAGAGGAGATCAATCAGGCTGCGCTTGAGCGCCGAGCGCACACCGGAGTCCGCGATAGTGGGAGGATCGGATTCCATGTGCGAACCTCCCTGAACGGCGGCGAAAGAGACGTTTGTGAGGCTGCGGAAAGCCGCCAGCGCGGCTTCCGGCTCTTCGGCAAGTTCTCCGGCGAACCACCACCGCACCACTTCGCAGAGCGTCTTCCCGAGATGCTCTGCATACAGCTCATCCTGCACGCCCGGCTTTATCTGCACGCTCGCTCCGATGCGCTCCCCGAAGAAGGCGACGAGCTGGCTTTCGATCGCCTCCCAGAACAAATGGCTGCTCGGGCTCGCGAGCAGCGGCGCCAGGCGATCGCGTTGCTCGGCCAGATGGCAGAGCACGTGGAGAAGCTGCTCTTCCGTGCTGTCTGAAGAAAAGGAGTGCCCCTTTTCCGGCGCGGGGGCGATTACATGGGCGAAGATGTCCTTGCAAAGCTCATCGAGCAGGGCGTCCTTCGTTTGGAAGTGCGCATAGAACGTCGTGCGACCGACGTCTGCGGTCTCGATGATGTCGCCGACCGTTATCGACGTATAGCTCTTCTGTCGCAACAGTTCTTCAAACGCGCCGAAGATAGCGGCCCTGCTCTTGCGCACGCGTCTATCCATTGAATCGTTCATTTCGCCTCTTTTGTTCGGAATGGCACGATGACAGCCTTTTGCCTCTTGTCTGTAAGGTTTCCCTCTTGGGAAGATATAGAACACTATGTTCGGTAACCTATTATAAGTATGTGAGGCATCATGAACAGCAAGGGCAAGGTCGCTTCGTTGGCAGCGCTCGCATCCGCCCTTTTCTACGGCGTATCGGTACCTTTCGTGAAGGCGCTTGAGGAGGGGGCGTCGGCATCGTGGACATCCGCATTCCTTTATTTAGGAGCAGGCTGCGCGATGGTCGTCCTCGCATGCGCTCTGAGGATCAGCGGCCATCGGGATGCTCTCGGCGGCGAGCCGCTGGGGCTGCGACAGGTTCCCCTTCTCGCGCTCATGGTAGTCCTCAACACCGCCAGCGCGATAGCCCTCGTGGCTGGTATAGCCCTTTCGAGCGCAGCTGCCGCCTCCCTTTTGGGGAATCTCGAAGTCGTTGCAACGGCCGTGTTCGCATGGCTCATCTTCCACGAGCCGATGACCAGGCGGTTCGTGGCGGCGCTCATGGCCATCACGCTCTCGGGGTTGCTTTTGGGCTGGGAGGGAGGCGGTGTCCTTCTGTCCCCCGGCGCGCTCCTCATCATGCTCGCATGCGTGTTCTGGGGCTTGGAGAATAACTGCACGCGCGCCCTGGCGGATTACGACGTTGTTGCCGTGACGAGGGCAAAGGGCATCTTCACGGGAGCCGCCTCCGCTGTCACGGCAGTGTGCCTGGGTGGTTTGTTCGAGCCAGTGAGTGCGCTTCCGCTGCTCGGGGTGGGTGCGGTGTCATACGGGCTGAGCATCGTGCTCTACATCTGGGCGCAGCGCCATATCGGGGCGGCAAGGACGGGCAATCTCTATTCGATCGCCCCGTTCGTCGGAGCGGCGGTCTCATGGATAATGTACGGCTTCGACGCGCAGCCGATGTTCTGGTTGGCGCTCGCCCTGTCGGCGCTGGGAGTCATCCTCACTTGGGAAGACGTATCAAGAGGCAAAGGCAAAGAAAGCGCTGAGGAGGAGGAAGGGTCGACGGCTTGATGTGCCTCTTTTGTGATTGCGAGAGAGGCAAAGCAAGAGCCCGCCGTGCGAAACGATCGCGCCAATAGCGAAGCCCAGCCTGCGCGCCAGCCCATAGGCAAGCCACCTGAGACCACTCACTTTGCTCACCGCTGACGAAGACTTGCGACCTGGGGTTTGCGAGCTGCTCGCAGAACCCATGTTGCTTATCGAGCTTTGGGCTGACTCAGCCAATCACCTCTCGTCAGACAAGCGATCTGCTCTGTGCGGATGTCGCCCATCAGCTCACAGTAGATGTCCTTGCGGGTGTGGTGCCAGGTGAAGCCGCATTTTTCCTGAACGCGTTTCGATTTCTCGTTCCCGTCGAAGTGCCCGCACCAGATTTTGTCCAGTTTCAAGTCCTCGAAACCATGGCGAACGAGCTCTTGAACCGCCTCCGGTATCAGCCCCTTACCCCAGAACGGGACGCCGATCCAGTAGCCGATTTCCCCCTCGGTGTCCGGGATTTCCTTGTCGGACCGCGCGCCGATCATCAACCCTATGCTTCCGATGGCCCTGTTGTCTTCTTTCAGGCAAACGGCGTACGTCTCCGGCGCGGAAAACACGGTACGGATGATTTCCGCGCTGTTGTCAACGCTCGAGTGAGGTGGCCAGCCGGCAATCGGCCCCACCCTGTCGTCCTTCGCGTATCTATACAGGTCCCCTGCGTCCGTTTCGGCCCATGGGCGGAGTATCAGCCGTTCTGTTGTCAATTGCATATCTACCCCCATCGACTAATTTCGATTGATGTTGATTGCCCCATTGTATTCGCCACAACAACGCTCGACACAGTATGAGGACAGGTTTGAGGTAAGACGCCTTGCCGAGCGGACTCGAGCTAACGGCTGGGCTGTCTTACCTTGCCGACAGGGTGATTTGCAACCTGGAATTTCGTCTGTTTTGCTCCTGGGGCAAAAACGAAACTGCGCACCCACGGGCCATGGCTAAACTCATTCCGCGTCTATCGCCTCTATGAGCATGATGACCGGGCTGACGAATGCGCAAAATCCTCGCCGCGTTACTCATCGTCTACCTGTGCCGCCGAGAGCAGTGTGCTCAAATCGGCCCGAATCGCCTCTGCCTTGCTTCCAAGCTGCAACGGAGCCGAGCCGCCCGAGATG
>ERZ1034917.1804-NODE-1804-length-11752-cov-267.931651_pt1 | contig 11752 bp, 15 predicted proteins | sample MGYA00520605_ERZ1034917 | MGnify/ENA primary metagenome ERZ1034917 (study PRJEB33766, sample SAMN09781784) | gut metagenome | biome: gut microbiome | host: Homo sapiens | place: Madagascar | study: EMG produced TPA metagenomics assembly of the PRJNA485056 data... | reverse complement strand
CAGATATTAATTTTATTCTTTAAGATTTCTTAACAGAAAAAATTTGGTGGTTTCGCAAAATTGCCGTATCTTTGCAGCAGTTTTAGAAACAATATAAGTTTAACAATTTAAATTAAGGTAATTATGAACGAAAATTTTAATGAGACTGTTTTTAACTGTATCACTAGTGTTAACGCTTTGATGACTAGTAACGAAGTTACCAAAGATGATAAGGCGGTTATTAAGTTGAACCGTTTTAAGAAGTGGTTGAATGAGTTTGCAGCAGCAAACGGTATGAACGAAGTTAAGTAGTTTATATCACAGGTAATACAAAGTTTAACGTTAAATAATTTATAAAGTTATGCCAAAAGGTTTTAGTTTTGCTAGTACTTTTAATAAGGCTAGTTTCGGTATTGATACAACCGATTTTCCATTCGTTAAGTTAATAGACATCTACGACAGTGAGAAAGATGGTGGCGGCGATGTGGTACACCCTATCAATGGTATGTACGTTCACAAATCACAGTTGGGCGATTCACCTGTGATTATTGACGCTGAGAATAAACGTTTAGTGAACTTACCACAGTTCACAGGTGACACGGTGCGAGAGATTCTCGCTAACAGTGATGCGGTGGACGCAATCAAAGCCAATAAGGTAGGTTACACTATCTACGAATATGAATCACACGCTAAAAGGTGCTGCGGTATCACATTCGTGGATAAGTAAAAGTTGTTAGTGTAAGGTTGGTTTCACAGGGGCGGGCGAATTAAATTTTGTTCGTCCCTGTCTTTGTTTAATTTAAATCTTTCTTAAAATGGCAAAACAGAACCCTATAGGATTTACAAATAAAACGTTTGCACTTACTAGCAAAGTGCAATTAGACAAGCAAATATTAACCGCTGTAGAATCACGTGGATATTTGCGCAAAGAAATAGCACGTGTATTTCAGCAAGCAAACAGACGCATACAAAACGTTGAAAAATCGGGTATTGTTTCGCCTGCTGTTGTTGCCCTCAATAAAGGCGATATAACAGGTTTCACTAAATTTTCTATGCGTCACAGTTGGGAAGATTTAAAGATTGAATATTCCAAAGCGGTTTCTTTTTTACGTCAACCAACATCTACTGCAACAGGTACGAAAGAATACGCAGAACACTTGAAAAAAGCCTATGATTTGGACGATAAAAGTTTTGCCCTTATGCAAAATAAGTTAATGGGCAAAATTGCAAGTGTTTCAGATGAGCGTTTTTTGGAACAATACTTAATGCAATATAAAGACTTTACAGGCGAACTAGAGCAAGAATCAAAGGACGTTTCAGACCAAATCGAAGATGATGCAGTGAAAATTGAAAATGCCTTAGATGATGCCTTAGAGCAAATCGGCAATGACCCAAACGCAGAAGCGTTTATAAATGACGTGGATTCTTATAACACAGATGAACCGTTAAAGCGTATATTAGACGAATTTAAAAAATTTGGTTTATAATGAAAAAGATACCCTTTGCACTACATACCGAAACGTTCACACCCAAAGACATACAGAAAGTTTTGTCTTTGGCTGTGAACGATAAGAATTTTACAGGAAACAATAAGGGCGAAAAGTTCTTAAATGTTCCTGTATCTTTCGATATAGAAACAACATCTTTTTACCGTGATGTGGACGGTGAAACATATACCTATGACCGTTACATAAAATTAGGAGGTAAGCAAACCAAAATGGAAAAGTGTTCTTTAATGTACGTTTGGCAATTTGGTATTAACGGTTATTGCATTATCGGGCGCACGTGGGAAGAATTTATAAATATGTTGAATGACATTTCAGATATTTTAAACCTGTCTGAAAAGAAACGTATTATTATATACGTTCACAATTTGGCTTATGAGTTCCAATTTTTCAGAGAGTTATTAAAATGGGAAAAGGTTTTTTCAATAGACCTTAGAAAACCAATTTACGGAATCACTGAAAACGGTATAGAGTTTAGATGCAGTTACCTGTTATCGGGTTATTCGCTTGCAAAGTTGGGTGAACAGTTACACAGATATAAATGTGAAAAGTTGGTTGGTGATTTAGATTACAGCCTATTACGTCACAGCAAAACACCGTTGACACAAAAAGAAATGGGTTATTGTTTGAACGATATTAAAGTAGTGATGTGTTATATACAGGAACTTATCGAACAATACAAAAACATTACCCATTTGCCGATAACAAAGACAGGTTTTGTCCGTAAATATTGCCGTTCAGTGTGTTTTAAGACAACAGACCCCGAAACAGGAAAGACCGTACAAAATTTTAAGTATTTGGATAAAATCCATAACTTAAACATAACAGGTATGGAAGAATTTGAAATGTTACAAAGGGCTTTTTCGGGTGGATTTACGCACGCAAACGCAAAGTACACGGACGAAGTAATAGAAAACGTAGATAGTTACGACTTTACTAGTAGTTACCCCTATGTGATGGTAAGCGAAAAATTCCCTATGAGCACAGGGGTTTTCGTTCCTGTTAAGTCTATGAAACAATTTGAGTTTATGACCTCAAAATATTGTTGTGTGTTCGACGTGGAATTTACAAACATCTTTGCAAAGTCGGATAATGAGAATCCAATATCTGTTAGCAAGTGTTTCGTAAAAGAAAACGTTTCCGAAAATAACGGTCGTTTGGTTTGTGCTAGTAAAATCTGTATGACTATTACGGAAATAGATTACAGGGTGTTTTCTCAGTTCTATATGTGGGAATCTGTCAGAATAGGCAAAATGATTTGTTACCGCAAAGAATATTTGCCAACAGAGTTTATAAAATCCATTTTGCACCTGTATGAAATGAAAACGAAATTAAAAGGTGTTAAGGGGAAAGAGGTAGAATATTTGAATAGCAAAGAAATGCTAAACAGCTGTTACGGTATGAGTGTAACAAACCCTTTGCGTGATGAAATCGTCTGTGACGGTGAAACGTGGGACGTTGAACATTTGACAGGCGAAAAACGTTTGGAAGTTCTGAATAAATACAATGACAGTAAAAACCGTTTTCTTTTCTATCCGTGGGGAATATATGTAACAGCTTATGCACGTCGGAATCTGTTTACAGGAATAGCGGAATGTGGTGACGATTACATATACAGTGATACAGACAGCGTTAAAATAAAGAACGGTGAAGACCATAAAGAATACTTCAAAGCCTATAACGATTTAGCGCAACAGAAATTACGTGCAGCCTGTAAGTTCCATAAAATACCTTTTGAAAAGGTAGAGCCTGTCACTATTAAGGGAATAGCAAAACCTTTAGGCGTTTGGGACTATGAGGGACGGTATATAAAGTTTAAGACTTTGGGCGCAAAACGTTATATGGTACAGGAAAAGGGGGCGTTGACGGTAAACGGTAAAGATTACGATTACAGTTTAACCGTGTCGGGTGTTAATAAGAAATCCGCTATACCTTATATGTTAGAAACATTTGGGGAAAACGGAATCTTTGACGCTTTCACTAATTACTTAGATATTCCACCGTCGGCAACAGGTAAAAACATTCACACTTATGTAGATTATGAACAAAGTGGAACTATTACCGATTATTTGGGAACGGTTTCTACTTATGACACAAAGACTGGAGTACACTTAGAGCCTACAGGGTACACTTTGAGCCTGTCAGTACTTTATATAAATTATTTAATGGGAATCAGATTAAAGAAAGAATAATATGAAACAGAAGAAAGAAAAGGTGGAAACACCGAAATTTTATTCTTTGTCTAGAATCCTAGCAAAGAATGCAGATTATAACGTTATCTTTGGTGAACGTTCAAACGGCAAAACTTATGCTACCTTATTGTACGGTATCAAAGAATATTTGCGCACAGGAAAACAAATGGCGTATATTCGTAGATGGCGTGAAGATTTAAGGGGCAAACGTGCCGAAAGTTTGTTTGCAAACCACGTTTCAAACGGTGTTATCGAAGAACTCACAGACGGTAAATTTAACGAAGTCTTTTACGTTTCGGGCAAATGGTTTCTTTCAAGCTATGACCCCGAAACAAAGAAACGTGTACCCGATAACGTGCCGTTCTGTTTCGGTTTCTGTCTGTCAGAACAGGAACACGAAAAAAGTAGTAGTTACCCTAACATAACTACAATAGTTTTCGATGAGTTTTTGACAAGACGTTATTATTTGCCCGATGAATTTATGCTGTATATGAACCTGTTAAGTACTATCATAAGACAGCGTAATGATGTTAAGGTTTTTATGCTCGGTAACACCGTTAACCAATTTTGCCCCTATTTCACAGAAATGGGACTGAAACAGGTGCGAGTGATGGAACAGGGAACAATCGATATTTATAAATTCGGTGAACACGGTGCAACCGTGGCTGTAGAATACTGTAGCACTATTGTTAAGCAGAAAGCAAGTAACAAATATTTCTGTTTTGATAATCAAAATTTGCAGATGATTACGGGCGGTAAATGGGAACTCGCTGTTTATCCTCACCTACCTGTGAAATATACCCCGAAAGATGTACTTTTCGTTTTCTACATACAGTTTAATGAAATGACGCTACAGGGCAATATAATACAAGTGGAATCCTCAGACGGTGTTAATAACTTTATGTATATCCACAATAAGACAACACCGATTAAGGACACGGAAAACAGTTTGATTTATTCCCTTTGTATGAATGGCAAACCGAACTACAGACGCAAGTTATTAAGTACTGCTAGTTATGTGGAATCTCAGATAACGAAGTATTTTGCAACCGATAAGGTATTTTATCAGAATAACGAAATCGGTGAAATTGTGCGTAACTATTTAATGGCAAGTAGTAGAAGTAACATTATTACTTAAAATATGTTAAGACAGGGAAAAAAGTGTTTCACGTGAAACATTTTCCCTGTTTTATTTGGTAGTTTCAGATATTTTGTTTATCTTTGCATCATTAAATAACAAAGTTAAATTTTGCTATATGGATTTAGACGCAATAGTATCGCTAGTTAGTAACGTTGGTTTTCCTGTAGCTGTGTGTATCGCTCTTTTTTTCTATATGGAGAAACAGAATGAACGCCACCAACAGGAAACCGACAAGTTAAACGAAACCGTACAGAGTAACACGAAAGTGTTAACAGAACTTTGTACGTTAATTAAAACACTTGTAAAATAATGAAAAAAGAGAATCTTTATAACTTGTACCAAAAACAGGTGAAAGACAAAGATACAGCCTTAGACACGTTCTTTCAGCGAGTTCTTTGTATGACATCAAAGATGTTTGAGTACACAGGTTTACCCGATTCAATTCCACAGGTAGAACTTGAAAAGATTCTGCAAACTAGTGGAAATGTGGGAATCGCAGAAGTTAACGGCGAACTGTATGCACTACAGGGCAACAGGGGCGGTGAATGTGATGCGTATTACAGGGGCACAGATTTTATCGTTGCAAATCCGTGGTTAAAATTGGATAAAACTTTCAATATCGGAAAAGATATTGTAGTTATCAATAACACACCGTTTGCCGATTCAATTCTCCCTATTATCGGGAAATATGGTGTACTTTACACAGACGCTACCATCACTTTAAATGTGACTAGCGTCTTAACTAGAATCACTATGTTAATATCAGCTAGTGATGATAAGACCAAACAGAGTGCAGAATCTTTTCTGCAAAAGATTTTGGACGGTGATTTTTCCGTAATTGGTGAAAATGCGTTTTTCAAAGGTGTTAATATGCAAACCCCACAGACACAGAGTAACCAACAGATAACACAGCTTATCGAACTTTTGCAGTACTACAAAGCGTCAATGTTTAACGATTTGGGTTTGAACGCAAACTACAATATGAAACGTGAACGTTTGAACACGCAAGAAGTATCAATGAATATTGACGCATTAATGCCGTATGTTGACGCAATGTTAACAGAACGTGTTGAGGGTGTTAAGCGAGTTAACGAAATGTTCGATACAGACATTACCGTTACTTTGGGGTCTAGTTGGAAGATTGAACACGAAAATTATCTTTCGTTACTCAAAGCCACAGAAGACGGACACGAACACACCGAAACAGAAGACGTTGACACTGTAACCGAAAACGAAAATGAGGAAACAGAAGAAACGCAAGAAACAGAAGAAACGGAAACAGAAACAGAAGAAACAGAAGAAACAGAAACGGAAACAGAAGAAACGAAAGAAACAGAAGAAACGAAAGAAGCAGAAGAAAAGGAAAACAAAGATGAAAATTAAAGAATTTTTCACGGTGGATAACGGTTTGTTTGAAACCATATTTGAGCCTAATTTTCCTGTTTTGTACAAATCGATTTTCGGTGAAGATAAACCAAATTTAATCGATATAGATTTGCGTTTCAAATACGGAAATAGGGAACTAGTTGACGCTATCACAAACGAAACTGCAACCGATATTATAAAAGGTATCATTACAGTTAAGTTTGATGAATGGCAAAAACAGATTCAAGTGTTTAATAACGAATATGACGTGTTAAATCCTGTAACCTCAAAAGAAACTGTTACCGAAAATAACACAGTTGACGAAACAGGAAATAATAACACTGTCGATTCAAGTGTTACATTTAATAATGGGGAGTTCGGCAATGACACAAAACAGCAAAGAGATTCCACAGGGAACAGACAAGAGACACGCACGAAGACAAGTAGTAAGAGCGGTATTCCGTCTAGCATTCCTGTTAGCGAAATTATTCAAAAAGAAATGAATCTTAGAAAGACCAACTTTAAAACACAGGTCATAACAGAGATTGCAAAAGAAATTAGTTTAGATATTTATTAATTCTTAAATTTTATATAAAATGGAAGTAAAGCAAATTTATACGCTTATTAATAGCGTTTCTAGTGAAGTACTCGGTAAAACCGATTTGGTACAAGAAGACCTTACAGGTGTTGTTGATTTGGGCAATGAGATTTTTAATCAGAATGCCGTCGATAATTACGTTAAGTCTTTGGTAAACCATATCGGTAAGGTGGTTTTCGTTAACCGTCCTTATTCGGGCAAAGTTCCATCTGTTTTGATGGATGCGTGGGAATTTGGTTCTGTTTTGGAGAAAATCAGTGCAGACGTTCCACAGGCTGAGGAGAACGACACGTGGAATCTCACAGACGGAACAGAATACAAACAGGACGTGTTCCATAAGCCAACTGTTTCTGCTAAGTTCTTTAACTCAAAGGTAACTTTTGAAGTTCCTGTTTCTATCACAGAAAGACAGGTTAAGGAATCTTTCAGCAGCGCAGCACAGTTGAATGGTTTTCTGTCTATGATTTACAGCGCAGTTGAGAAGTCAATGACGATTAAGACAGACGCTTTGGTTATGCGCACGATTAACAATATGATTGCAGAAACTTTGGACGCAGACAAAACCGCTTTTGGCTTTGTTCCATCTACTCACGAAACAGTAAATTACAGTTCTGCTAGTACTGTTAGATGCGTTAACCTGTTGAAACTTTACAATGAGAAGACAGGTGCACAGCTGACAGCAGCAACAGCTATCACCACACCCGATTTTATCCGCTTTGCAGCGTATATTATGGGTTTGTACTCAGACCGTTTGCAGACCATTTCCACTTTGTTTAACGTAGGTGGTAAGGAGCGTTTCACACCAAAGGACGTTTTGCACACAGTTCTTTTGAGTGATTTTGCAGCAGCTGCAAAGACTTATCTGTATGCCGACACATTCCACGAAGATAACGTGCTTTTGCCAAAGGCTGAAACCGTGGCAAGTTGGCAAGCTACAGGCAAAGACTATGCCTTTGACAACGTTTCAAAGATTGACGTGAAATCTGCTAGCGGTGCAACCGTTTCTATCGGTGGTGTACTCGGTGTTATGTTTGACCGTGACGCTTTGGGTGTTACCAACTTAGACAGACGTGTAACAACCAACTATAACGCAAAGGCGGAGTTCTTCAATAACTATTACAAGTTCGATGCGGGTTATTTTAACGACACAAATGAGAACTTTGTAGTCTTCTTTATTGCCTAATTTGGGTTGTTTAACTGTTGAGGGTGTTTTCCTGTAGTTGATAGCACAGGAAACACCCTTTTAAACTTTAAAGGTATGGTTAAAATAAAAACATTCAATTATGACGGTAAACCAAACGAAGTAAACAAAACACTACAGGAAAACAGCGAGTACACAGGTTTACTAAATGCTAGTTTTAACGTGTTAGCACCTGTAGTAAGATTCAGAACTCGCACACCTGTAACGTTTAATTACGTTTATATCGAAAGTTTAAACCGTTATTATTTCGTGAAAGAAATTTCACAAGATGGTGACTTATGCACGGTACGTTTAAAAGTGGACGTGCTTTTCACGTACAAAGATAAAATACTCGCTAGTAGTGGAACGTTGACACAGGGCGAAAACGTTAACAAATATCTTTCAAACCGTGCAAACGTGGTCGATGTTAGACCAAACGTAAGAAAGTTAGATTTTCCTAATAAGGAACTGTTAAATGAAACAGGTAGTATTATAATGGTAACTATAAAAGGAAATAAGTAATGGCAAGTTATAAAATAAATTATCATCTTACCAACTGTAACACTACGGCAGCAAGTAGTGAAAATTACGACACAGACGGTAATGTTATTTACTTTTGCGGAAAAGCGGTTGACGGTTGTTATTTTTTGCCGAAGGATGGCGACTATAATTATATTTCACGTTTAAGTGGTGGTAATACAAAAATTACAAAATTTAACCTGTCACGTGTTTCTGCTAGTGATGATGCTAAAGTTATTAGCGGTTCTATTGATGGTATTTCGTCAGATGGCAAATATTTTTCAAAGCGTTTAACGTTTGGAACTTCCAATACAGGCGAAATGGAATGTTACTTAAACGCACGTGGTGGAACACCTACAGTTGAAACACTGAATATAATTAATAACGTTTCGGGAACAAATGCTGTTTCGGTGCAAAACGATTCAAATTTTGATATTACGTTAACAGGTGACACAGACGGAACTTTTACGGTTGTTCCTGTTGTTACCTACAAAAACAAATATAATGAAACAGCACAGGGAACTATGACCGTTAACAGAAACGTAGCAACATTTAGTGTACCTGTAGAAACAAACAAAGAAGTAACGATAAACGGAACTTTCACACCGAAACCGAAAGAGTTAACAATAACAAACCACGTTTCGGGAACTACTGCAAACTATGTGCAAAACGGTGAAAATTTCGATATTACGTTGACAGGTACTACAGATGGCGTTTTCTCGGTTGTTCCTGTAGTTTCTTATAAAAACGAAAGTGGAACGGCAACAACAGGCGAAATGAACGTTAACGGCAAAACAGCAACATTTAGTGTACCTGTAGCAACAAACGAAACCGTAACTATTACAGGCACGTTCACACCCGAAACACCACAGAAAGACGTCCCTGTTACTTATGCGTTGACAAATTGCACCGTTTCACCACAGCCACAGACAGTTAAGACAGGTAGCACTTTAAATTTGACTGTTACGCCACTTACAAATTACAACCTAGATTCGTGCAATCTTATTTGGAATGATGGCACAAAAGATGTTGCGGTAAGTGTTACAGGTGGTATAATTTCGTTCCCTGTGCCCGATTCTTGCGTTTCTATCAGCATTAAAGCGGTTGCTAGTATAATAACGCCTGTTGGTAGAAATTATGGTGCAATAAACGTTTATTGCGTTACACTTGACAATTTGGACGCATTTTCTAAACAACGTTTCTTTGAGATAAAAGACGATACACAGGGAATCTATGAGGAGGTTAATTTAGGAATATATGTAAATAGAATCAGACGCATTTTTGCAAACGTTCCTGTATCGGGTACGGATTCTTTGCGGTGTGGTAACTACAACACAGGTATAACGGTACGAACACCCGAAAAGGACGTTATAATGCTAGACTTTGGAGATGTGACGTTAACAGGGTTGAACGGTGATTCAGAAGACTATAACGCACAAATTTCGGTGTTCATTCCGTGCCGTGGCTTTGTTGCTGTAGATAGTAAGTATATCGGCAAAACGGTAAACCTATCTTTCAAAGTGAACGTTATTACAGGTGATGCCGTGGCGTTTTTGTCCTGTGACGGTGTTGTATTTCAGTTGGAAAGTTTTTCTTTGTCACGTGATGTAATTTACAAAACAGGTACAACAGAATTAAATATCGTAGGGGGTACACAATGGGACGAACAAATTTTGTATGGTTTAGAACCTTATGTTATTATCACGCAAAACACCACGATAAATAAGCCTGTAAACAATACACAGGAAACCGTAACAATAGGGGACGTAACAGGCTATGCACAATTTGAAAACGTGGATTTGAACACGGTTAATTTGTTGGTAGATGAGTACAACACCATTATTTCAGAACTTGAAAACGGTGTTTATCTATAAAAGAAAAGGGACGGTACAAAATGCCGCCCTTTTTCTTATTTGCTGTAAAATTCGTTCATCAAACCTTTTTTGCAAAGGAAATCAAAACATCTGTTTTTAATACTCATTTCGTTATCTAAACAGTTAGAAAGATATTCGATAACTTTCTTTTGTGCCTGTAGGGTATCAATTACAGAGTTAATAAGTAAACCGTTATTACCTGTAGTATTTTCTGCTACAAATTTTAAATTATCAATGGAAACTGAAATAGAATCCTGTAAAACCTTAAAACCTTTTTGCATAACTTATTTCTTTTCTAAGTTCATAATAATCTGTTGACGTGGTTTACCGTTACGTGGTGCAACCGAAACGTGATACCAAAAACTTTTAGAACCTTTGCGGTGTTCTTTAATAAGTTGGTCGAAACCGCCTGTTTCTCTAATAGCCTTTTCTAAAGATTCCATATCGGCACAAATCAAATCAGCGGCTAAACCCTTTTGGTGTTGACTGTTAGAAACACCCCCTACAGCCTTATTTAACACAGGGCAACGAAAACCGCTAGAAATCAGAATCGGCTTACCTACCTTTTCACGGATAACGTCTAAATAATCTGCTAACTTATTCAAGTTATCCACTACCTCAAAAGTTGGGGTGTTATCAATGCCCAAACGTTTTGCGGTTGCTGAGTTCAAAAACTCAGACAAGTTAAAATACTTAATCTTTTTCATATCTCTTTTCTATTGGTGAAATTACAAACCATTTACGACTGTCTTTGTGCGTTGGGAATCGACCTTTAACAGTTATCGAACAATCGCCCGAAAGATAGTCTATTTTGTTGTTAAAAAACTCGCTTACTTTGTCAGAACGTACCATATAAACGGTAACGTTATTAACCTGTTTCAAAGTGATTTTAAAATAACTATATTCCATATTATATGTATTTATGCCTGTAGGTGTTACCCCACAGGCTGTTAATATTAACCGATTCTTTCGCTAGTTTGGATAAGCTGTAAGAATGAACTCGCATCTTTTCCCAATCTGTTGCACAGTTGAGTAACACAGCAACCGTATTCAGAAATGTAGTTCAAACTATCTTTTGATTCATAGATAGTATATACATCTTTTGTTAACTTTGGTAAGGTGTTATGCTTGATACAATTAATTTCGTGCTCATACATTACCTTTGCCACATCTGCAAAAACACCTGTTACTATCTGTGTGTTACGTGATACCTCACTTTTCACACGAACACCGTTAACAGATACAACTGTTTCAAATTCCAATGTAATTTTATACTTTGCCATAATTTTAATATTTAACTGTTGTTTTATTTTAATTTTCTGCTGCAAAGATACATCTTTTCCACGAAACCACCAAATTATTTTTGTTAATAGTTCTTAAATTGGAAAATTTAGTCTTT
>ERZ1034917.1802-NODE-1802-length-11764-cov-35.651123_pt1 | contig 11764 bp, 9 predicted proteins | sample MGYA00520605_ERZ1034917 | MGnify/ENA primary metagenome ERZ1034917 (study PRJEB33766, sample SAMN09781784) | gut metagenome | biome: gut microbiome | host: Homo sapiens | place: Madagascar | study: EMG produced TPA metagenomics assembly of the PRJNA485056 data... | reverse complement strand
AGCTGTTTCTTTTCTACTGTGAAATAGGATGTGCCGGTGACGTCTTGAAGCTCAGCGGCAGAGAAGGCGCTCTTGAAGGCGGCGCCTTTGTAGGAAACGATATGTGCACCGCCGACTTCGCCGGTATCGACAAGGTAGAAGCGCAGTCCATTCGCATCATTCACGAGCGGCGTGATGGTGAGCTTCGCATCCGCAAAGCCGGCTTCTTCGTTTACGAGGACGGGGAGAGCGGTGAGAGACAGCGCACTCTCTGATGCTTTCGTTGTGAAGGTGAGGTCAGCCTTGCCTTCTGCGCCTGCAGTGAGGTTTACGTCGAGCCGCTGGTCACTCGTGAGGGCGGTGTGGAAGGCGGCCTCCCCGGAATTGACGGCCAGGATCGTAGGCTCGCCCGTGATCCAGTTCGCGGAAACAGAGGAAGCGAGGGTGAGGGCTGCGAAGGCAACAGTCAGTAAAATTTTTCGCATAGGAGACTCCTTTCATGAATGAGAAATGATGAGCTGTGAGAACACCGTATGGGGATAAAAGGACAGGAGCATCGTATCCGGAGTCCTAAGCCACAGCCATAGAAACTGCTATTTATTCTCATTATATAGAAAATTCGAGCATGTTTCAAGCCGGGCGGAGGGGAGGGAAAGCTCCTCCGCCTTTCTTGCGGCCGATCCTCAGTCACTAAAAAAACATGCAAAAAGAGCCGGCTGAAATACAGCCGGCTTGAAATGCAGCAATCAGATGATCGATCAGATGTCTCTGTTTACTTTATGAGAACGAAGGCAACGAGTGCAGACATTCATTCTCTTGACCTGTCCGTCAACCAGTACGCGAACTCTCTGGATGTTCGGTTTCCAGGTTCTCTTTGTTTTCAAATGGGAATGGGATACATTGAATCCCGTAGCGGTTCCCTTGCCGCAAACTTCACAATAGTTAGCCATGTGCTACACCTCCTTGCACTTCCGCGATTGCAACATTCATACTATATCACAACTCTTTTTTTTACGCAAGTATTTTACAGCAGAGTATTTGAAGAATTATAATAAGAGAAAAGGTTCGACGGGAGTGCGTCGTGTAAAGCGTCGCAAAGATTTATAGCAGGAGATCGTGACGATGAAGGAGCCGCGTCCTTTCTGCCCTGCAGGCCCCGTTCCATGTCAAGTCCGCATCTGTCATACAAAGGAGGTCATCCATGAAACTATCTGATTCCGTCCAGTACCTGAAGGGCGTCGGCCCTCGGATGAAGGAGAAGCTGGAGCGCCTCGGTATTCATACCGTAGAAGATCTCCTTTCCTATTTTCCGAGGCGCTATCAGGATTGGACGAAGGTCACGCCGATGGGAGATCTCGTGCCTGATGAAGAGGCTGTGGTCTACGGAGAGGTGGTGGGCCTGAAGGAGATCCATCCCCGAAGAAGCATGTCGATCCTGAATGTCATGATCGTTGATGATACGGGCGCGGTGGTACTCACCTATTTCAATCAGCCGTGGAAAGCCGATCTTTTTCATCGTTCGAAGCATGTGCTGGCATATGGCAAGGTGGAGTATGGCTACAACAGGAACCAGATCAGCAATGCGGAGATCGAGACCATCGAGCCGGAGGACCTGCCGTCCTTTCAAAAGCTCGTCCCTGTATACGGACTGACCGAGGGCATCAAGACACCGCAGCTTCGGCGTATGATCGAGGGAGCGCTCGCGCTGGTGGAGGATGCGGATGAGAATCTTCCGGAGGATACCGTCCGGAGAGAGAAACTGATGGGACGGCTTGCGGCCATCCGTGCGATGCACGATCCGAAGGACTGGGCCGAGCAGAGAGAAGCGCGCAGACGGATCGCATTTGAAGAATTGTTCTTCATGCAGGCAGGCGTTCTGCTCCTGCGTAAAAAGAGAGAAGAGGGGAGAGAGAGCATCAAGTGCGCGCCATCCGGTGAGCTCGTCAAGAGGGTGCGCGAGCATTTCCCCTTCCGGCTGACCGAGGGGCAGCAGCAGGCCTTTCGTGATATCGAGGACGATATGGAAGGGCTCATCCCGATGAACCGCCTGGTGCAGGGGGATGTCGGGAGCGGCAAGACGGCTGTCGCGGCACTCTCGCTCGCCAAGATCGTAGAGAATGGCTATCAGGGCGCACTCATGGCACCGACCGAGGTCCTGGCAGGGCAGCACTATGAGACATTCCGTCATTTCTATGAAGGCCTTCCCATCCGCGTCGCTTATCTCTCCGGAAATACGAAGGCATCTGAGCGCCGCGAGATCCTGAAGCAGCTGGCAGCGGGGGACATCGATGTGCTGATCGGCACGCACGCTTTGATCGAGAAAGATGTCATCTTTGCCCATCTGGGTCTTGTCATCACCGATGAACAGCACCGCTTCGGCGTGAAGCAGCGAAAGGCATTAGAAACGAAGGGGGGCTCGCCGCACATCCTCGTCATGACGGCAACACCGATCCCAAGGACCATGGCGCTCTCCGTTTATGGCGATCTCGATGTTTCAGCCATCCGCGGGATGCCGCCGGGAAGACATCCGGTGAAGACTTACGCCATCGGGAGTCAGATGCTCCAGCGTGTCTTTCGCTTCATGGGACGGGAAATGGAAGCGGGACATCAGGTGTACGTGGTCTGCCCGCTCGTCGAAAAGAGTGAGAAGCAGGACCTCGCCTCGGCCGTCTCCGTGTATGAAGAGCTGCGTGACCGCGTATTTCCCATGTTTCCCGTGGGCCTTGTCCATGGGCGGATGAAGAACAGCGAGAAAGAGGCGGTCATGCAGGCCTTTCATCGGGGAGAGAAGAAGCTCCTCGTCGCCACATCCGTCATCGAAGTCGGCGTCAATGTACCCAATGCCACCATCATGTTCGTCTACGGAGCCGATCGCTTCGGCCTTTCGCAGCTGCATCAGCTCCGCGGCCGTGTCGGGCGCGGGGAGGCGCAGGCTTACTGCATCCTCTACTCGGATAATCAGAATGAGATCACCCAGCTCAGGATGAAGCTGATGTGCGAGATCCAGGATGGCTTCCTCCTGTCTGAAAAAGATCTCATCCTGCGCGGCAGCGGTGAATTCTTCGGCTATCACCAGCATGGCATGCCGGACCTCAAGGCGGCAGATATCGTGAAAGATCTCCCGCTTCTCGAAGAAGCAAGGAAGGAAGCGCAAAACGCCATGGAGCGGGGGATGGATTTCAGGAAAGAACTCGCGCATCGATTTGGAGGGGCGTTCCTTGAGAAATTGGGGGAGAAGTGACTGGTGACTAGTGGCTAGGGATTAGGAGCCTCAAGTGACTTGTGACTAGTGACTGAAATGCCACCTTCGGGTATCGCCACCATCTATACTCCGCGGCGCTTCCATATTTTTAAGTGCCGCACCACCATTTCGCATTTCTCATTTCTAATTTCTCATTCAAGCGAGGCTTTCAACCGTAATCAAGGGGCGCTCTGCCCCACAGGCTAACCTTGAACCCTCAAAAATCATACAAGACACAGCTCTGTGATTTATGGTATAATGTTTTAATTGAAAAGAATGCACCTCTTTGGCATATGAGGAGATGCGGATCCTGTAGATCTGCATTTCCGGGCTAGAGAGATAGACATGACATCACATAAGTAACCAAAGTTTTTGAATGGAGGCTATGATGAGAGAAGACAAATTTGGCAAGCAGGGACTGACTTTTGATGATGTGCTGCTGATCCCGGCACATTCGGATGTCCTTCCGCGCGACGTAGATGTACGCACCCACCTTACACAGAATGTCACACTGAATATTCCGGTCATGAGCGCCGGCATGGATACCGTCACTGAAGCAGAAATGGCGATCGCCATGGCGCGCGAGGGCGGTATCGGTGTCATTCACAAGAACATGAGCATTGATGAGCAGGCCAGAGAAGTGAAGCTGGTCAAGCGTTCGGAACACGGCATCATCGTGGATCCGATCTACCTCGCTCCGGACAACACCCTGTCGGATGCGGACGAACTGATGAACAAATACCATATTTCCGGTGTGCCGATCACAGAAAATGGCAAACTGGTCGGCATCATTACGAACCGTGATATGCGCTTCGAGACGGATCTGTCCCGTCCAATCAGCGATATCATGACTTCGAAAGGGCTGATCACCGCTCCGGAACATACCACCATGGAAGAAGCGAAACGCATCCTGCAGGCGCACCGCATCGAAAAGCTGCCGCTCGTGGACGATGACGGCCATCTGAAAGGCCTCATCACCATCCGTGATATTGAAAAGATGAGAAAATTCCCAAATTCGAACAAAGACTCTGACGGCCGCCTGAAGGTGGCTGCTGCCATCGGTGTCACTTCGGACGTGGAAGACCGCGTCGAAGCGCTTCTCGATGCCAAAGCAGATGTCCTTGTCATCGATACCGCACATGGTCACAGCGAAGGCGTGCTGCAGACCATCCGCCGCCTGCGCAAAGCATTCCCGCATCTGGAACTCATCGCCGGAAATGTCGCAACCTATGATGCGACCAAGGCACTGATCGAAGCCGGCGTATCTGCTGTCAAAGTCGGCATCGGACCTGGCTCCATCTGCACGACCCGCGTCATTGCGGGCATCGGTGTACCGCAGATCACAGCGATCTATGACTGTGCGAAAGCAGCCGAAGGCACCGGCATCCCGATCATCGCGGACGGCGGCATCCAGTACTCCGGTGATATCGCAAAGGCCCTTGGCGCCGGTGCGTCCTGCGTCATGCTCGGCAACCTCCTCGCAGGTACGGAAGAAGCTCCTGGCGAGATGATCATTTATCAGGGCAAGAATTACAAATCCTACCGCGGCATGGGCTCTCTGGGCGCTATGCAGGCTGGCAGCAAGGACAGATATTTCCAGCAGAATGCGAAGAAACTCGTACCGGAGGGTATCGAAGGCCGCATTCCTTACAAAGGACATGTCTCCGACGTCCTCTTCCAGCTCATCGGCGGTCTCCGTGCATCCATGGGCTACTGCGGTGCGAAGGACATCAAGGCCATGAATGAAGACACTCAGTTTATTCAGATTACCGGCGCAGGTCTGCGTGAAAGCCATCCGCATGATGTCAGCATCACCAAGGAAGCACCGAACTACAGCGTAAAATGATAGATATAGAAAAATCCTCGCACAATGTGATGGACGTCACGGTCTATGCACTCACCATGCAGGAAGTCCTCCAGTGGGCGAAAGAAGGGATGGGGGATGAAAAGCCCCGCCTCATTGCCACGGCCAATGCAGAAATGATCATGCAGGCGCAGGAAGACAAGGAGCTCGGGCGCATCCTGAATCGTGCCGATCTCGTCGTTCCTGACGGAGCCGGTGTACTTTGGGCGGGAGAAACTCTTGGCACTCCCTTTCCGGAACGCGTGACCGGTGCCGATCTGTCTGTCGAGCTGCTAAAGATCGCATCGAAAGAAGGCTGGCCCGTCTATTTCTTGGGCGGGGCGCCCGGCGTCGCGAAGAAGGCGGCCGATCGTTTCCAGAAATCCCATGGGGAGATCCGACTCGTGGGCTGCCATGACGGCTACTTCGACGAAGAAGAAGAGAAAAGGATCATCAAAGACATCCGGAAAAGCGGAGCCAAGCTGCTCTTGGTAGGCCTTGGCGTCCCGAAGCAGGAGAAATGGCTCTATCGTCACAAGGACGAGCTTGGACCCGTGCTGGCCATGGGCATCGGCGGCGTCTTCGATGTCATGAGCGGAAATCTAAAACGCGCCCCGCTCTGGATGCAGAAGAACCGCCTCGAGTGGGCGTATCGACTCTACCTGCAGCCCTCCCGCATCGGACGCATGATGGCCATCCCAAAATTCATGATGGCTGTCAAGAAGTGGAAAAAAGAGCAGGGGGGCAGGGGCTAGTGACTGGTAACTAGGGATTAGGAGTTTAGAGTGACTTGTGACTGGTGACTTAAATATCACTTTCGGGCATCGCCTCATATATAATTGCGGCGAAGCCGCCACCACAACCCTGAACCCTGAACCCTGAACCTTAAACTCTTAACCCTTAAACCCAACATATTCATTTAGGAGTCAGTGATGCTGAAAAAACCAATCATTCTACCGGAAGGATACCCTTTTATCATCGTGGCACTCCTTCTTGGCGTGATCGGACTCTGGATGAAATGGTACTATGCTGCCGTCGTGCCCTTTGTACTTGCAGTATACTTCACCTATTTCTTCCGCTGTCCTCCCAGAAATGATAAAATCACTCCGGGTGATGATGTCCTCGTCTCTCCGGCGGACGGCACCGTCGTGGACGTGTGCCATGACGCGAAGGAAGACATGTTTCTGGGACAGACCTGTCATAAAATCACCATTTTCCTCTCCATTTTCGACGTGCACTGCAACCGCAGCCCGATGGAAGGGAAGATCACCTACCAGTCCTATACACAGGGCAAATTCCTGCCTGCGTATGAGGAAGGGGTAGGCTTTGAAAATGAACGCGGTGCCATCGGGATCACGGGCAAGAACCGATCCATCCTGGTCATCCTCATCGCGGGGATACTGGCACGACGCGTCGTTTCCTGGAAAAATCTGGGAGACAGCCTGAAAAAAGGCGAACTCTACGGCATGATCAAATTCGGCTCCTGCACGGAGCTCTACATCCCGGGAGACTGTGAGATCTGCGTCAAAAAAGGCGACAAAGTACGCGGCGGCCTGACCGTCGTAGGGAGGCTGAAATAAGTTGAATAAATCTTGGATTGCCAATGGAGTCACAGCTGCCAATGCATTCTTTGGCGGCTTATCCATAATGATGTCTATCGAAGGTCACTGCGACCTCGCAGCGATTTTCATACTGATCGCGATGGTGGCCGATGCGCTGGACGGGAGAGTCGCCCGTGCGCTGCACACCGCCGGCCCCATGGGCGTCGAGCTCGACTCCCTCTCCGATGATATTTCCTTCGGCATCGCAGCTGGTGCGCTCATTTACTCCTACCAACTCCATGAGCTTGGCTGGGTGGGCATCATTCCCTGCGCCCTCCTTGGTACCTTCTGTGCCTTCCGTCTGGCACGCTTCAATGTGAAGGTCACATCCGTTCATGGCTACTTCGAAGGACTGCCCTGCCCGACGACCGGCGTCATCATTTCCGCTTACGTGCTCTCCGGTGCGAAAGTCTGGAACTGGCTCATCGTCCTCTGGGTCCTTCTGCTCGCCTTCCTCATGGTGAGTGAGATCCACTACCCGGATAACAAAGGCGCAAGCGCAGACCAGCTGCATCTGCCCGCGGTGCTGATCTGCCTTGCCTTCTTCGTCATCGCGACCATCTTCTACTGGCCGATCTGGGCGGCTGCCATCTGCGCGGCCTACATCCTCTTCGGCATGATGAATACCTACCTCAACCGCAGAAAAGGCAAACGGAAAGCTATCAGAAGAAAACAGAAAAGAGCACCTGAGGACATCGAACAATGAACCACTACCTCGATATAATCATGTTTCCGATACAGATCATCGTCGGGATTTTTACCATCTACTATACGGTGATCGCGTTATTCGGCATGTGGCATCGAAAAGAAACGAATCTGGCTGCCCCGAAGAGCCGCTTCGCCATCGTCATACCGGCGCACAACGAAGCCATGGTCCTGGGGGATCTGCTGGACAACCTTCGCATCCTGAAATATCCGAAAGAACTCTATGACGTCTTCGTCATCGCAGACAACTGCACCGACAATACCGCTGACATCGCGCGCGCCCATGGCGCCCACGTCTTCGAAAGAGAAAACAAGGAACTCGTCGGCAAAGGCTATGCCATGGACTGGGTCTTCCCGAAGATCTTTGCACTGGATAAGAAATATGACGCCTTCTGCGTCTTCGACTCCGATAACCTCGTCCATCTGGATTTCCTTGCCGTCATGAACAATCGTCTCCTCAAAGGACAGAAAGTCCTGCAGGGCTACCTCTCCGCGAAGAATCCGACCGACACCTGGGTCTCCGGCACCTTCGCCATCGCCTTCTGGACCATCAACCACCTCTGGCATCTCGGCAAGTACAATATGGGTCTCTCCTCCTGTCTCGGCGGCACCGGCATGTGCATTGCTTCCGATATCGTCAAGAAATACGGCTGGGGCTGTGACTGCCTGACCGAAGACATGGAATTCGCCATGAAATGCCTCTCTCACGGCATCCGCACCTGCTGGGTACATGACGCCATCATTTACGATGAGAAGCCACTCTCCTTCATGGCCTCCTGCCGCCAGAGAAAACGTTGGGCGCAGGGCCAGTTTGACTGCTCCGAGCGCTACATCCCGATCCTTTGGAAAGAAGGATGGAAACGTCACAGCATCGTCATCTTAGACGGCATCATGCAGCTCCTGCAGAACTACTTCCTCCTCGTCTCCACCTTCTACCTTCTGATGACCTACATCAATATGTTCTACCCCTGCTTTACGGTCATCCTCTACAACGATGTGCTGGTGCCGCACCAGTTCTGGGCGATCCTGGGATTCATCCAGTCTGTCGTCCCCTTGATCGTTCTCCTTCAGATCAAGGTGCCCTGGAAGATCTACCTCTACTGGCTCATCTATCCTGTCTTTATGTACTCCTGGATCCCCGTCACCATCCTCGGATGGAAGGATCGCCATGAGAAAGGCTGGGTACATACCATTCACACAAGAAGCATGCACTTTGAGCAGGCCAGCCTTACCAGAAAGAAAGAGATCGACTCTTGAAACTAAGCCAAAGAACCACGGCACGCGCCGTGGTTCTTTTTTGTTGCTTGACGGTGACTAGGGACTAGTGACTGGACGTCATCCTGTGCGGACGAAAACGGCGTATGTGCGATAGCCGCATGCGGAACAAGCGTCGAAGGATCTTGCGATGAATATGGCTTGCTGCCTGCTTGATAGAAAATCGAGAAAATATGTAAAATCAACATTTGAAAACTTTGGAAAATATGCAATTTAATAGAAATAAAACTATGACGCCTTTTTTATAAATGACGGAGATCACTGTTTCCCTTCCATCCTTTTGGGTACTGCAGAAACGAATCACCGATTCTACAGCTATCGCATGAAACGGCAGGGGCGGAGCTGGTCCAGCGAAGGAATGGAGTACATGGTCTGGGTACTGACCGCCCGGAAGAATAAGACGCTTACGCAAGCCCTCTTGTACCATGCTAATGGGAAGAGCTACAAAAAGATGGATAGAGCCATGCACAAAGCCGTGGTGCAGGCAGAGCGCAGAATGAGAAACTATAGGCCAGGATGCCTGGAAGGGCGTATAGGCGTTTATGGAGCTTCTTCTTCCCCCATGGGAAGACTTGCCAGAGCGATACAGAAATACTGATTAAACCGAAGCCACGGAGATAGTAATTATCGACAGTCAAATGAATTACCGAGGAAAACTTGACACTTACCGCTTCTTATTATCTCCTTGTAGCTCTTTTGAAAAGATGGTAAAATGAAACCCTGGAACTTATTATACGAGAAAGAGGACTGGTAAGAGATATGGGACAGAAGGGGAACAACTTTGTGGAGTATGCCCTCATGCTGGCTCTGGTGGTCGGGATCGGATGGGGTCTTTTGGGGTCTTACGGAGACGGGATTCCCGGGATCTTTGGCTCCGCCTCAGAGCTTCTTCAAGCGGGAGGCAAAAGTGATGAGGATGGAAAGCCGAATACGGAGCAGAAGGTTTATGACCGTCATATGAAGTGGCTGAGGGATGCGCTTCTTGCTCTCGCGCAAAAGGAGCCGGGCAATGGGGTCCAGTCAGTTTTCGACTATATGGGCGGAACGAATGGAAGCTATTTCGATCAAAGAAAAGGCCCGGAGTTTACGACGCCGAATGGGATTATCGATAGTGACAGTCTGTCGAAATATGTGAAACAGATCGATTCCAGTGCGCTCGAAAGTGACAGCTGGGCGATGGTCGGTTATAAGGAAAATAACCAGCTGTACTATGCGGTCTCCATTTACAGCCCGGATAAGAATGGCGGGAAGACATTGGCCGAGCAGACGTTGGGGACGAAGGTCACGACGGATGTGTATCGGGTGAATCCTGATACGGGTGAGATCAAGCGTCTGAAGAATAATGTCTCGATGCAGGTGGGAGAGAACACACGAAAGGATGGAACTGGAACTAAGTATCATGTCCTTCGTGATCTGTAATGAGAAGTACAGAGAGAAACGCACAGGCTTTTCCGCTTGTGCGTTTTTGCGTAGAGGAATGCCGCTTTCGCTTTCCTTTTCTTCTACGAACTGTCATATAAATATGCTATAATGAAGCGATGTATATTTTTGATTGAGGTGCAATATGACTGACTTAGAAGAAATCAAACGCCGCCGGACGTTTGCGATCATTTCCCACCCGGATGCCGGCAAGACGACATTGACGGAAAAATTACTGCTTTACGGGGGTGCGATCCATCTCGCCGGCTCCGTCAAGGCGAGGAAGACGGCGCGCTATGCGGTGTCTGACTGGATGGAAATCGAAAAACAGCGCGGGATCTCTGTCACGAGCTCGGTGCTGCAGTTTGACTACCAGGGCTGCCGCATCAATATCCTGGATACCCCGGGGCATGCGGACTTTTCGGAGGATACCTACCGCACACTGATGGCCGTCGACTCGGCGGTCATGGTCATCGATGTGGCAAAGGGCGTCGAAGCGCAGACGAAGAAGCTCTTCAAGGTCTGCTCGGATCGCGGGATCCCGATCTTCACCTTCGTGAATAAGATCGACCATTTTGGTAAGAATCCGTTCGATCTGATGGCGGACATTGAAGATGTGCTTGGCATCCGTTCCTGTCCGATGAACTGGCCGATCGGTGTGAACGGTGACTACACGGGCATCTATGACCGTGAGACGGAGATGTGCCATATCTTCATCAAGGACAATGCCCATGGCGTGAAGAAGCTGGAAGTGATTTCCGGCAAGATTGATGACGAAGCCATCGTTTCTCAGGTCGGGCAGGAAGTTTTGGATGCGCTCCGTGATGATTTGGAGCTTCTTGATGAAGCGGGCGATCCCTTCGATGCGGAAAAAGTCGCAAAAGGGGAGCTGACACCGATGTTCTTCGGATCGGCTATGACGAATTTCGGCGTACAGCCATTTCTGGAGAAATACCTCGAGCTTGCGCCGCCGCCGGAAGCGAGAAAGACGCTGGAAGGCACCATCGAGCCGAAAGATCCGGCGTTCTCCGGCTTTATTTTCAAGATCCAGGCAAATATGGACCCGAAGCATCATGACCGTGTCGCTTTCATGCGTATCTGCTCGGGCGTCTTTGAGAAAGGCATCACCGTCCTGCATCGCCAGAGCGGCAAGATGCTCCGTCTCTCCCAGCCGCAGCAGTTCCTCGCGACGGAAAGACAGACGGTCGAGAAAGCCTACCCGGGCGACATCATCGGTCTTTTTGATACCGGTGAGCTCGGTGTCGGCGATACCGTCTGCGAGAAGAAGCATCCGGTCACCTTCATTGATTTCCCTGTATTCCCGCCGGAGCTTTTCGCCCGTCTGTCTCCGGAAAGCAGCATGAAGAGAAAGCAATTCCTGAACGGTGTCTCCCAGCTCGCGCAGGAAGGGGCGATCCAGGTCTACAAGCAGCCTTACGTCATGGAGTCTTTCATCATCGGCGCTGTCGGCCAGCTGCAGTTCGAAGTCATGAAGTACCGACTGGAAAATGAATATAATGTCCATGTGAATCTGGAGCCGCTCTCCTACACCGCAGCCCGCTGGACGGAGGGGGATGTCCCGCCGGAAGAGCTTATTGGCATCGACAATGCGATGGTCGTCTATGACCGCCGCGAGCGTCCTGTCTACCTTCTGCCGAATGCATGGCAGGCCGGCTGGCTCGCCCAGAGAAATCCGAAAGT
>ERZ1034917.1801-NODE-1801-length-11769-cov-3.767628_pt1 | contig 11769 bp, 7 predicted proteins | sample MGYA00520605_ERZ1034917 | MGnify/ENA primary metagenome ERZ1034917 (study PRJEB33766, sample SAMN09781784) | gut metagenome | biome: gut microbiome | host: Homo sapiens | place: Madagascar | study: EMG produced TPA metagenomics assembly of the PRJNA485056 data... | reverse complement strand
TTTCCAACTTGTCGTTCCAACTCCAAAGCGGCTTCGGGCGATAATCAGCGCCCGGATTTTTCAGATTAATCACTTTTCACTCCTGTTGTTTCATCATCTGTATTCTCATAATATAAAGCAATCAAAAGCAAAAAGCAATCGTTAATGAGGGAAAATATACTACGTGTTATTAAAAGAGCGGCAGCTGAAAAAGAGAATCTTCTTCCGGTGCGTCTGAATCACTTTTCCGGCGATTTTTCCGGACGCGGAAACTGGGAGCGCTTTCTTCCAGGACCTCGAGAATTGCATTGGCCCGATCGACAACTTCATCCGGCAATCCGGCCAGTTTGGCAACATGAATCCCATAACTTTTATCCGTTGCCCCGGGAACAATCTGCCGCAAAAAGACAATTTGATCCCCGTATTCCCGGACAAGAACATTGTAATTATCCACTCCGTTTTTCGTCTTCGCCAACTCTGTCAATTCATGATAATGCGTCGCAAACTGTGTCCGGCAGTGGCAATGCTCATTGTCATGCAGAAATTCAGCAACCGCCCAGGCAATACTCAAGCCGTCGAAGGTACTTGTCCCGCGACCAATTTCATCCAGAATCACCAGACTTTTCGGGGTAGCATGGTTGAGGATATTGGCTGTTTCCACCATTTCCACCATAAAAGTGCTCTGCCCGCGTGAAAGATCATCTGAAGCACCGACGCGAGTAAAAATACGATCAACCAGACCAATCTTTGCAAAATCTGCCGGCAAAAAAGACCCCATCTGCGCCATCAACACCAGAAGTGCCGTCTGGCGGATATAAGTCGATTTCCCAGCCATGTTAGGTCCGGTAATAATCATCATTCGATGGCGATCCCCATCCATTTTCACGTCGTTGGGAACGAAACGCTCCTGCCGCATATTAACTTCCAGGACAGGGTGCCTTCCTCCGATGATCTGCAATGTCTCGTCTTCCGTAATTTTCGGGCGGATGTAATTGCGCTCCCGGGCAACTTCTGCCAATGAGGCAAGAGCATCAATTTCTCCCAATGCAGCGGCAGCATTTTGAATCGGAACCGTAAATGCCTGTGCATAGTCGCGCAACTCCTGAAACAACTGGGCTTCCAAAGCTCTGGCCTTGTCTTCAGCACCTAAAATTTTACTCTCAAGCTCTTTCAATTCCGGCGTAATAAAGCGCTCTGCATTCACCAGTGTCTGCTTTCGGATATAATCGTCGGGAACCAGGTCAAGATTCGATTTGCTTACCTCAATGTAATAACCGAAAACAGAGTTGTATTTTACCTTCAGCGACTTAATTCGCGTTCGTTCCTGTTCCCGCTGCTGAATATCGCTGAGCCAGTTTTTCCCTTCCACCGCAGCCTTTCGCAACTCATCAAGTTCTTCGTTGTACTGCTCTTTAAAAATTCCGCCTTCATTCAAAACGGCCGGTGGTTCCTCGACAATTGCCCGCTCGATCCGGTCTACCAGTTCCGGCTGGAGTTCAATCATTTGCTCTAATTCCGCAAGCTTCGGCACGTCGAAAAATTGCAAAAGTCGTTTGGTGCCCGGCAACATGGAAAGCCCGGAAGCCAGTGTCAGCATATCTCTGGCGTTAGCAGTTCCGACATTCAATCTGCCGACAATCCGTTCCAGATCGCGAACCACGCCAAGAGTTTCCCGCAATTCTGCCAAGGTCAGCGGATCTTCCTTCAAGCCTTCCACCGCATCAAGCCGGGCAACTATAGCATCCCGGTCGTATAAAGGACGAAGTACCCAACTGCGCAGCAGGCGTCCCCCCATCGGCGTCCCGGTTTTGTCCAGGACCGCCAATAACGTATTGGATCGGTCTGTCCCATACATCGGTTCAACCAATTCCAGATTGCGCTGACTGATGGGATCCAGTTTCAGAAATTTCGTTGTGGAGTAAACTATCAATTTGGTTACATGCGAAGCACTCTGACGTAGATTTTCGACGGCATAATGCAGAACGGCGCCGGCCGCACAAACTCCAAGTGTCACGCCCCGGCAGCCGAAGCCGTCAAGTGTCGCCACCCCGAAATGGCGTTTCAATTCATCGTCTGCCCAATCATAGGCAAAATAGTAATTTTCCAACGGAGTAAAGAGAAGTTGCTTATTGGAAACCGGCTTGGGCAAATCTCCGACTTCCCAGGCCTGATAAAGCGATTGCGGAACAATACATTCTACGGCGCCAAGACGGTTTAATTCTGTCTCCAAATCTGAAAGAGCCGTCAATTCTGTCACTTTAAACTCACCGGTACTGATATCCAATAAAGCAAGGCCGTACTGTTCTTTTCTGGTACAAATCGCCAGCAGAAAGTTATTACGTGAAGGCGACAATGCCGTTCCATCGATAATTGTTCCGGGAGTGATAATGCGTGTCACAGCTCTTTTCACAATCCCTTTAGCAAGTTTGGGGTCTTCCAGCTGTTCTGCGATCGCAACTTTTACGCCGGCACCAAGGAGTTTCGGCAAGTGCATTTCCAGTGCATGATAGGGAAACCCGCACATCGGAACCCCTGCCCGACGGGTCAAAACAATATCCAATAAAGCGCTGGCACGTGCTGCATCCTCAAAAAACATTTCATAGAAATCGCCAAGCCGAAAAAGCAAAATTGCATCTCCGGGAATGTCCGCCTTAGCTTCCCGGTATTGTTTCATCATCGGCGTCAGCACCATTTCCTGTTCAGCCATTCCGTCGTTACTCCTCGTCGTTCGCTCATTCTCTCTTCATAAGACATTTCTTTCTCGTGCCCAGCAGAAATGCAAAAATCCTTTACTCGGAAAAGAAGCGGCCGAAAAATCCTGACAGATTTTCCGGCCGTAATTCCAAAACACTGATCGTTATCGAAGCCGAAGGAAAATTATTCTTCCCCCAGATCTTTCAACGCAGCCTTACGGCTCAAACGAATCTTGCCGGACTGGTCAATATCGATGACTTTGACCGTGACATACTGTCCTTCTGTACAGATATCCTTTACTTCTCGAACCCGATAATCTGCCATTTCGGAAATATGCAGCAGTCCTTCCTGCCCGGGAAGAATTTCCACAAATGCACCAAAATCACGGATACTGACAACTTTACCACGGTAAATCTTGCCAATTTCAGCTTCTGCAGTACACGCAAGGATCCGCTGTTTTGCTTCTTCCAATTTTTCCTTGTTTGCGGCCATGATCTTGACAACGCCATCGTCAGAAACATCAATAGATGCCTGGGTTTCTTCGGTAATAGCTTTGATGTTCTTGCCGCCGGGGCCAATCAAAGCGCCGATTTTATCTGGATTGATGCGCATAGATTCAAGCCGCGGTGCGCGTTCACTAATTTCAGCGCGCGGAGCAGCAATGCACGCTTCAATACGATCCAGAATGAACAAACGGGCAACCCGGTCACGTTCCATTCCCTGACAAAGCAAATCAATCGGAATCCCCGGTAACTTCAGGTCAAGCTGGAAACCAGTAATCCCTTTGCGGGTACCGCAGACCTTGAAGTCCATATCTCCGAAGTGGTCTTCAGCACCGATGATATCCGTCAGCAGCAAAGCTTTCTGACCATCTTCACTGGTAACCAGGCCGCAGGAAATCCCCGCTACCGGGGCCTTGATTGGAACGCCGGCATCCATCAGAGAAAGAGTTGCACCGCAGACAGAAGCCATCGACGTGGAACCGTTAGAACTCATGATTTCCGAAACGCAGCGAATGACATACGGGAAATCTGCGGGAACGACCTTGGAGACCGAACGCTCGGCTAAATCGCCATGGCCGATTTCACGGCGTCCCGGGCCGGCAATTCTACCGACTTCACCAACGCTGTAATTCGGGAAATTGTAATGCAGATAAAAACGCTTATTCAACATCGATCCGTCGCCGGTGATATTATCGTATTCCTGAGCGTCTTTTTCATTGCCGAGGGTGGTAATCACCAGAGCCTGGGTTTCCCCGCGGGAAAAAAGAGCACTGCCATGAACCACCGGCAGAACACCGACTTCCATAGACAGCGGACGGATCTCATCAATTCGGCGGCCATCGGGACGGTACTGCTTTTCAAGAATCGCATTACGGGTAGTAATCCGAACCAAAGCATCATAGGCTTTTTTCATTTCCAGAACGAAATCATCGTCACTCATGTCCGGAAATTCCGGACGCATTGCGTCACTGGCATTTTTAAACAATTCATCCATTGCGGCAATGCGATCGGCTTTTCCGTGAATCAGGCAAACCCGTTCAATATCATTTTTGCAAAATTCCGCGAGGCCGGTAGTAATCTTTTCAGGAACCAGATGCAGTGTCGGCACCTTCTTCGTCTTGCCGGCACGGCGTGCCAGATCCAACTGTGCTTCACACTGAACTTTGACAATCTCGTTAGCAAAGTACATTGCTTCTTTGAGCTCTTCTTCGGAGCACTCATAGGCTTCCCCTTCAATCATGATCACTTTGTCCGGAAGTCCGGCATAAATCAGATCGATAGTACTGCGGGCCATTTCTTCCCGGGTCGGGTTAGCAATCAACTTACCGTCAACCTTGCCAACGCGCACTGCACCAATCGGTCCCTGGAAGGGCAGATCGGAAAGAACTAATGCAGCAGAAGCACCCAACATATTCAAGACGTCCGGTTCATTCACTCCATCGGCACTGAGAAGCATTCCGTAAACCTGAACCTCATCGTAAAAGCCTTCAGGAAAGAGCGGCCGCAACGGACGGTCTGTCACGCGGCAGGTCAGAATTTCTTTTTCAGTAGGACGCCCTTCCCGCTTGATGTAGCCGCCGGGGAAACGTCCTGCTGCACTGTATTTTTCACGATAATCGACCTGCAACGGGAAGAAATCCGTCCCTGGACGTGCTTCTCCGGAACAAACGGCAACAATTACAATCGTGTCTCCCATACGGACAAGGCAGGATCCATTGGCAAGGTTGGCCATTTTGCCGGTGGAAATCTCGATACTGCGTTCCGCATCGAGCTGGAATGTTACTTTTTCTTCAGCCATAATATCTCCATTTTGTTGCCTGCGAAGCGGCAAAACTTCGCAGAAGATGAACATTTCCAGTTCACCCGCAGTGTGGAGCGCGAAGTTTCGATGAAACTTACGCGCTTTCGCATGATTGCGGAATCGCGGTATCAAAACCCGAAGCAATGCCTTTTCCCCAGATTCTGATAGCGTCCGAATTCCACAACTTGTCAGCTTTTCCCGCTGAAAAGAGCTGCGGACAAACCGATACTCTAACAATATAATCGCCCAAATATAAAAAAACAAGCGTTTTGACAGCAAAACGCTCGTTTTCCGATATTTATTGAAATAGAAAATTCCAAGGAAACAAAGAAAGGTTACAGTTCAATTTCAAAATGGTAAGAATATCCACTGCAAACATTTTCTGGTTCACGTCCTGGCAGAACGACGACAGCTTCAACTGTATCCGGCAAAACCAGATCTCCAGAAATTCTATTCCCGCAACGTTCCCAATTACCGCGGACGTCTCCCCGTGGCGTTGGAATCAACGCTTCTGCCTGATTAATTCCTTGGGCAAAGAAAGGGGCAAAACGGACTTTTTTCCAATTTACCTCAATCTGTTCAATACCGACCAGTACATTGACAAATTCGCTGGCAGGATGTGCTGACCAGGCATGGCAGACACTCCAGTCAAACACATACTGAAAATGTTCCCATGTTGCTCCAGTCTTCAGCATCGGACTCCACTTTGTACGAATAAAATCAATTACTTCCTGCAGGTAAGGCAATCGAAGTGTACGGATGGCCGTAAACAAATACGTTGTCCACATTGCTGACGGAACTGCACCCGGAACAGATTCACAACGCAGATACGGCAAAATCCGCTGGGTTAACATCGACTCTTGCGCTTCCGGCTTCATTCCCAGAATCAGAGCCAGAACCTGGGCATGAACCGATGGCTCTCCTACAACCGTACCGTCCAACTTCAAACATTCTTCAAAAAGACCTGTCTTTTCGTTAAAGAAATATTTGTTTACACACTCTTTATGTGCCTGAATTTTACGGAAAATGTCACACGCTTTCTGGCCTTCTCCAGCCGCCTTGAGCAATTTATGATAATACGTCAGCGCCAGAATATACCAGAGATTGAGGGTACAGGGAATATCATCCTTTTCCAACTCTGCCCAATCTTCAAAGAGCCAGAAGCGGTGATCATGGCGGATCAACCCGTTACTGAGTCGAACTTCCGGGCCATCAAAATAGTTGAGAATTTCGCCGATCCGGCCATGTTGTTCATGAAAAAGTTCCAAATCTCCGGTTTGAAAATAGTAATCATAAATGGTCATAATCCACGCTAACGCAAAATCCGGCAAAATACACCAGCCTGACGAAGTCGGGGCGTGTCCATACGTCAACCCTTCCGGCGCCCGTTGCCCAGCCAAAGAACGAATGCCGCGCTTCAGCAGTCGGGCATCCCCGTCTAAATAAAAGGTATTTCGAGCTTGAATCCGTGCATCTCCCCACCATTGTGCCTGCTCCCGCCACGGAGTATCCATATAGGCATCAAGGGAACAAAGCTGTTGGGTATGTCGACAGATTCCATAAATTGCATTCAACGTTTCATCCGAGCAGGAAAACGCGCCGCGCATCGTAAACGGATATCCGGCAGTATGCATGGAGATCCGGATTATCAGCGGTTGTTCAGCATCGCGCACCTGAAGCACAATATGCTTCTGGCCAAGCAAATGAAAAAACTCATGCTGGCAATTTCCTTTTGCCGGGCGCAGTCGGTTGCTCTGGGCAACCATGCAGCCGCAGCCTGGCTCCATATAAATAGGATAACCGTCTAAAAGGAATTGCTGCGCATGCAAATCAATAATTTCTTTGCCCGTTGCGCCAAGAACTTCCAGCCGAACAGTCGCCAGATAAATTTTATCCAACTCCACAGTAGCGCATGTAAAGTTACCCAGACCGGTCGGTTCAAAATAAAGCGTCATCGTATCCCCTTCGACCGTGTATTGCATAAATGGATTCAAATTCCATTCCGCCTTCGGTTGAAGTTCATTGTCCATGTAAAACCAGGTAACATTTTTGCAGGACTCATATCCTTCGGCACATTTTCCCGACGCAGTGGAAACTACTTTTTCAGGAGCAACCCACTCTTCGCGCAGCAGTGGAATGCCACGCTCTTCCACGTCATCATAAGGCGGAGTACCGAAATTAGTGGACGGGAAAAAGGCTTTGCAGAAGGGATAAGCGACCCAATCAGTCGGCGCATTTTCTGAAGTAATCCAACTGCGGTCATCCTTGGCCATATCAATATGTTCCTGAAAATCCAACTGCAACGACAAACGTCCGACATCAGGGGTCTGCGCGGGGCTTCGGCGCATCAGCCATTGGTCACTTTTGCTACGGATTTTTACATCGCCGATATCGACGGCACAAAGGAATCCAGCTTTGGTCTGATGCAGGTAACTGAACGTACTGATTCCGGGATTGTATGCCTCATCCGCGATCCAATTGTGCCCGACGCGCAAATAAGAAGAAATTTCCACTTCGTCATATGGCCAATGCGACTGATATCCTCGGGCCGGCCCGCGGCAGACATAAGTTCCGTTAATATAAAGTCTGTATTCTTTATCCGCGGTAATAAACATTGTCACCGATACGGGGACTTCTGGAAGTTCAAAATCTTTGCGGAATTGTGCAAAATGATTTAACAGATACAGGTAAGCCTCCGGCCAGATCCAATCGGATTGCCGCAACGGATGGTTAACGTCGAGCATAACGAGTGCACTCCTTGTTTTCTCAGGTAAATTCGTGTTCAAACCTCATTTGTATTTGTACAGGCTGGCTAAATATAGTCTGGGGGATGGGAAAAAGCAATTTGGGCCTGCCGATTCCATCCTTTTTCTCAACGGAGGATAGATTCGGTCATTGAAAATATAGAGAAAAGATGTACTTTTTGTAAAAGAATGGAATCGGCATCTTCGGATTGAATCCTTCCGAACTAACTATTGCAGATTCTGATTCCAAGAAATTTGATATGGCTTTAATCCTATAACAAAATCAAGTTATTCGTATAAGGTTGATACGGGTTTTGTTGAACTCGTTTCCGCCTGATACTTAATTCAGGCAACCTCCGGTTGTAATTTGTCTTAACGGGAAACGGCAACGGGAGATTTGTCATGATTTCCGGGAAGGAACGATTATGAAAACCAGGCAACACATTGTTATCTGCAGTCATTGCGGAGAAAAAACCATCCCCCGGGAAGAATCAGTTTTTGAAGGGTGGACGAAAATTGGCGTCAACCGCTTCTGTTCTCTCTGCGGCGGAAAACTGGATGGATCGGAAACGGCAGTTCCTGCTTCCGAGACCTTCCTGGAAAATTTTTCTCAGGAAACGGTTCGGCTGGATAATGCTTTTGTAAAACTTTTCGGGGATGAAAAAATTTCTGTAACTGATCCGGCATCAATTCTCGGTACATCTCAGGAAACGGTAAAAGCGACAGAATATCTTGATGAACAGCCACGTTTCTGCCGAGATTGCAAGGAATACATCAAACACCCCTTTCACAGTCGATGTGGAAAAACCAACCGTGAAGTAGGCCCGATGGACGACTGCCCGGACTTTACACCAGCTGCCAACTTACAATCAGACACTCATGAAGGAACAAGCGAGCAATGACCCCAAGTTGTTTTCCTGATTTATCTGCCCGTCTTTCGGCTTTTGAACAGGCTGATCTTTATCCTGTAATCACCTCCGATTACTGTGCTGGACGCTCTGTAGAAACCGTCTTTGAAGCTGCAGCACGCGGCGGTGCGAAGTTGATTCAAGTGCGGGAAAAACACTGTTCTGACCGCAAATTTTTCGAAATTGCCCGGCACTGCCGGGAAATTGCCAATTTCTATCATGTTCTTTTGATCATTGACGACCGGCTTGATATTGCGCTTGCAGTAAATGCTGACGGCGTTCACATTGGCCAGGAAGACCTTCCAGTCAACGCTGCCCGCAGAATTGCTCCGGAACTGCTGATCGGAACCTCTACCCACAATCTGGAAGAAATTGCATATGCTCAAGCCGACGGGGTCAGTTACCTCAATGTCGGGCCGATCTTTCCGACCCAAACCAAAGCGGTCGGATATCCGGCCCTCGGACTTGACTACCTGCGTGAAGCAATTCCCCATATCCACATCCCATTTACGGTAATGGGAGGAATCAAAGAACATCATATTGCTGATCTTGTCCACAGCGGGGCCAGGCGTATTGCAATGGTCACGGAAATTACAACCGCACCGGATATTGAAGAAAAAGTCCGCCAGTTGCGGCGTTATTTCCCGGGGAGTTGATGGGAACGGACTTGCAAAAAACGCGGTTGGGCATTATTGTAAAAAGAATTATCTTTATGCAAATCCGAATATGGGATTTACAGGCAATTATCAACCACCAATCGATACAGGATTAAGGCAATTATGGCTGACAGAAATTACAGGATCGCGGTCCTTCCCGGAGATGGTACCGGCCCGGAAGTTGTTGCGGAAGGGCTGAAAGTATTAGACGCAGCAGCAAAAAAATTCGGTTTTACTACAGAACGGGAAACGTTCAACTGGGGTGGAGAACACTATCTCAAAACAGGTGAAGTCCTCCCTGAAAATGCACCGGAAATGCTGAAAAAATTCAATGCAATTTTCCTTGGTGCCATCGGACATCCGCAGGTAAAACCCGGCATTCTGGAAAAAGGGATCCTGCTCAAACTGCGTTTTGCACTGGATCAGTACATCAATCTGCGTCCTGTCAAATTGTATCCTGGCGTGGAAACGCCGCTGGCCAACAAGGGACCGGAAGATATTGATTATGTCGTTGTCCGCGAAAATACTGGTGGCATTTATACCGGCATTGGCGGGATCTCACAGCCCGGCACCAAGGATGAAGTTGCCATTCAGTCGATGGTTTACAACTACATGCAGGTTGAACGCTGTATCCGTTTTGCCTTTGAAGAAGCCCGTAAACGCCACAGCAATGGCAACGTCTGGCACGGCCTCTCTGAAGAAGATAAAGCAGCAGGGAAAATCGGTCAGGTCACTCTTTGTGGCAAAACCAATGTCCTGACCTATGTTTTTGGTCTGTGGGAACGTGTCTTTTATGAAGTTGCCAAAGATTATCCAGACATCAAAACAGCATACTGCCACGTCGATGCCACCTGTATGTGGATGGTGAAAAATCCGGAATGGTTTGATGTTCTGGTCACCTGCAACATCTTTGGCGACATTATCACAGACCTTGGTGCCATGACTCAGGGAGGCATGGGTATCGCTGCCGGCGGTAACATCAATCCCCAAGGCGTCAGCATGTTTGAACCGATCGGCGGATCAGCTCCGAAGTATACCGGCAAAAACATTATCAATCCGATGGCTGCCATTATGGCGGTAGCAATGATGCTCGATTACCTTGGAGAAAAAGAGGCTTCTAAAGCCATCGAAAAAGCGGTTGCTTTCATGACCGGTACCAAGATGAAATCTCAGGCTGCCGGAAAAATGGGATATTCTACAACGGAAATCGGCGATATGGTTGCCGCAAACCTCTGAGCAACTGTTCAGAAGTGACCACCCATACGGAAACATTCGTATCCGAAGAACATCACGACGGAATTTGCCGCCGTGATGTTCCTTTTTCCCATATCTCCAGAAATACACGACCGCCTTTACTTGACGACCCGATACAATGTCTTGCGGCGGCGAAAATTGTCAAAGATTCCCGTTCTACAACCGCAGGCATCGTATTGGTCGACGGAAAACGTTACTTTGTTAAACGCTATAATTACCCGACTTTTTTTCATAAATTGAAACGGTTTCTCCGCGGTCGAGGAAAATCCCGGGCAATGAATAACGTTATCGTTGCACAACATCTTTCCCGCAACGGTATTCTTGCGCCTATGGTAATCAGTGCCGGCTTTTATGCACCCCGCTTCTGGCCTCAGTATGATATTCTGGTTACGGAAGCTTTTTCAGAACCGGTAACTGTAGCAGAACAGTTACCGGAAATCGCTGACGAAAAACATATAATAAGGTTGGTGAAAGCCTTTGCAAAACTCCTCAGCAAAATCCACAATTCTAATGTACTTCATGGCGACATGAAGCTGGAAAACATTCATGGAGCAAAAATCCCGGGCGGGAAAGAAACAATTTACGGAGTCTTTGATTTTGATGGCAGTAAAATACTGAAACGAAAACCAACAATTTCCGAGCGGACAAAAGAAGCTGCGCGTATACTTTCGTCACTGGAATTCCTACTGTTGCGAAACGGCTCCGGCACATTTAACCGAGCCCGGACAATCGCAATTTTCCTGGATAGTTATCGCAAATACGCGAAGTGTGATCTATCTGTCCGGCAACTCGAAGCTCGTATTGCCTATTTGGTGGAACGCAATGTACGCAAATACGGCATCCACACCGTGGAAACTCCTATAAGGAATTCCGACAATGCCTGAAGATATTGCAAAATTGAAATACAGCCTGGGTTATTCTTTTCGCGACATCTCTATTCTGCGAGAAGCATTGACCCATCGCTCTTATGCCGCAGAAAACAACCTGAAATATGACAATCAACGCCTGGAATTTCTCGGGGACGCAGTGCTGGAAATTGTCTTGACAGAACATCTGTTTCGTCTCTATCCCGACGCTGACGAAGGGTTAATGACCAAAATGCGGTCTGCGTTAGTTCGCCAGGATTCCCTGGCTCAAATCGCCAGAAAACTTCATTTCGGAGATTTTTTGATTACCGGCAAAGGGGAACTTGAAAGCGGCGGAAATCAACGGGAATCCACTCTTGCGGAT
>ERZ1034917.1800-NODE-1800-length-11773-cov-7.395289_pt1 | contig 11773 bp, 12 predicted proteins | sample MGYA00520605_ERZ1034917 | MGnify/ENA primary metagenome ERZ1034917 (study PRJEB33766, sample SAMN09781784) | gut metagenome | biome: gut microbiome | host: Homo sapiens | place: Madagascar | study: EMG produced TPA metagenomics assembly of the PRJNA485056 data... | reverse complement strand
CCACAGGAAACCCACCGCCCCCTTGCAAAACCCCATCTACAATTTTAAGCCGCTCTTCCATTCGGAGCGGCGGAAAAGGAGATACACCCATGGAAAAGAAAACGTTTTATATCACCACCCCCATCTATTACCCCTCCGACAAGCTCCACATCGGCCACAGCTACTGCACCGTGGCCACCGACGCCATCGCCCGCTATAAGCGCCTGCAGGGCTTCGACGTCATGTTCCTCACCGGCACCGACGAGCACGGCCAGAAGATCGAAACCAAGGCCCAGGAGGCGGGCATGACCCCTCAGGCCTTCGTGGATAAGATCGTGAACGGCGAAAAGGGCGTGCGGGATCTGTGGAAGCTGATGAACATTTCCAACGACCGCTTCATCCGCACCACCGACGACTACCACTGCGAGGCCGTGCAGAAGATCTTCAAGAAGATGTACGAAAAGGGCGACATCTACAAGGGCGCCTACAAGGGCAAGTACTGCACCCCCTGCGAGAGCTTCTGGACGGAGAGCCAGCTGGTGGACGGCAAGTGTCCCGACTGCGGCCGCGAAGTCCACGACGCCGAGGAGGAGGCGTACTTCTTCCGCCTGAGCAAGTATGCAGACCGCGTGCAGCACCTTCTGGAGGACACGGATTTCCTCCAGCCCCGCTCCCGCGTCAACGAAATGGTGAATAACTTTATCAAGCCCGGTCTGGAGGATCTTTGCGTCAGCCGCACCAGCTTCAGCTGGGGCATCCCCGTGGACTTCGACCCCGGCCATGTGGTGTACGTCTGGGTGGACGCTCTGTTCAACTACTGCACCGCTCTGGGCTTCTGCAACGAGAAATATCACGATTACGACAAATACTGGCCTGCCGATTACCACATCGTGGGCAAGGAGATCGTCCGCTTCCACTCCATCATCTGGCCTGCCATGCTCATGAGCATGGAGATGCCCCTGCCCAAGCACGTCTACGGCCACGGCTGGCTGGTCATCGACGGCGGCAAGATGTCCAAGTCCAAGGGCAACGTGGTGGATCCCTATGTGCTGGCGGAGATGTTCGGCGTGGACGCTCTGCGCTTCTTCCTGCTGCGCACCTTCCCCTTCGGCACCGACGGCAATTTCTCCAATGAGCTGCTCATCAACACCATCAACGTGGATCTGGCCAACGATCTCGGCAACCTCGTCAGCCGCACCTGCGCCATGGTGGAGAAGTATTTCGGCGGCACCCTGCCCGAAGCGCGGGAGGACAGCCCCGCCGACTGCGACCTGAAAAAGCTGGCCTGCACCCTCCGCGAGCGCTATCAGGCTGAGATGGACAAGCTCCAGCTGCAAAACGGTCTGGAGGAGATCTTCAAGGTCATCGACCGCGCCAATAAGTATATCGACGAAAACGCCCCCTGGAAGCTGGCCAAGGAGGAGGGCAAGGAGGCTCGTCTGGCCACGGTGCTCTATAACCTGCTGGAGACCGTGCGCATCTGCACCGTCCTGCTCACGCCCTTCATGCCTGCCAGCTGCGACAAGATTTTCGCCCAGATCGGCGCCTGCGAGGGCTGCCGCACCTGGGACAGCGCCGCCCAGTGGGGTCAGCTGAAAGCCACTGTCACCGTCACCAAGGGCGAGGCTCTCTTCCCCCGCATCGACGCCGAAAAGGCGCTGGCGGAGCTGGACGCTTTGCAGGAGGCGCAGAAGAAGGCCGCCCTGCCCGCACTGGAAATTGAGCCTTTCACCCAGGCCGAGGTGGATTTTGACACCTTCTGCAAGTCCGATTTCCGCGCCGTGAAGATCAAGGCCTGCGAGGCGGTGAAAAAGAGCGACAAGCTCCTGAAGTTCACTCTGGACGACGGCTCCGGCACCGACCGCACCATCGTCTCCGGCATCCACCATTACTATGAGCCGGAGCAGCTGGTGGGCAAGACCGCCGTGGCCATTCTGAACCTGCCCCCCCGCAAGATGATGGGCATTCCCTCCTGCGGTATGCTCATTTCCGCCGTCCACAAGGAAAAAGGCGAGGAAAAGCTGCACCTTCTGCTGCTGGACGATTCCATCCCCGCCGGCGCCAAGCTCTGCTGACGCCCTCGTGATTGAAATATTATAATATGTAACAGGAAAAGAGAGCGCCTTGGGGTACCCTCCGTAAGGAAGGTGCCCCAAGGCGGCTCTTGTATCACAGTTTAATAAGTTCTCTGAAACGGTGTAACACCTGTGGTTACGCCGTTTTCTCTTTGCTGCGCTCGGTATGGAGGCTTTCATTGACCGGCTCTCTTCCGGAAAGGTGCAGGAGGAACTTGCCTATGCCATCCGGGGAAAAGGCGCGTTCCTCCGGTTCAAGCAGTCTGTGCGCCAGCGTCGGACATAATGAGCTGGCGGCGTGGGTTGAAGGGCTTGGACTTTGAAAAGAGTACAAATGAGAATGTGCGAAATCCTCATATTTTAAGAAGGAGCCTTCGCTTATGCGAAAGCTCCTTTTCTGCACACCTTACTTTTTCAGCTTCAAGCCATCTCGGAATGCTTCGCCCACGCGCTCGGTGACTTTATAATAGCCGTGGGTGTAGGGGTCAAATGCGATGGCGTTGACCTTGGACATATCAATTTTTCCATCCACCATAACGCTCTCGTCGGCAGTGACATTGATTACCTTGCCGATGACGCCGCATCCGTATTCATTGTTCTGATACTCGATGAACCTGCACTCCAGACAAATCGGGAACTCGTTGATGACCGGCGCATCGACGGCTTCGGCTTTGCTTGCGGTCAGACCGCTGCGGGCAAATTTGTCGGCGACTTTATTGCCGGACTCCACGCCGAAATAGTCTGCTTCCACTATGTGGGCAGCATCGGAAATGCTGACGGTGAATGCGCCCCGCGCCTTGATGTTCTGCACGGTCTTGTGGGTCTCGGTGAGGTTCAAGGCGACGGTGTCCCGCTCCTGCATGGTGCCCCATGCGGCGTTCATGACATTCACGCTGCCGTCCTCGTTATAAGTCGCAACCATCAGAACCGGCATGGGGAAAATGCCTTCGGTGATTTTCAATTTTGTTCTCATGATAACTTCTCCTTGTGATCGTATTGACAGGACTGCTCATCCTGCTTATAATTATACACAGGAAAATCAGAAATTCAAGTACTGGATAAAAAGACAGGTACTATCCTTGGAGAAAGCAAATGATACAGAACCATATTGAAAGCGCCAATTTTGAGGACACCGGCTTTGCCTACACGCTGTCGCTGATCTCAGGCAAGCACAAGATGGTCATTCTCTATTGTCTGATGGAGTTTGAAACCGTGCGGTTCAATGAGCTGAAACGGTATCTGAAAACCATCTCCGACAAGACCCTCAGCACGAACCTCAAGGAGCTGGAAACCGACAAATTGATCGTCCGCACCGAGTATCCGCAGATCCCGCCGAAGGTGGAATATACGCTTTCGGAGCGCGGAAAGTCGCTGATGACTGTGCTGGATCAGCTCTGTGTCTGGGGCGAGGAGAATCGACTGACAGAGTGACAAATCGGAAGTTGTAAAGGAGTGAAATTGTCGTTATGAAGGATATCAAAACCACTTGTAAAATCGCATTAGTACAGGCAGAGCCTGTTATGTTCAGCAAAAGCGCATCACTTAAAAAGGCACTTCAATATATTTGTGAAGCAGCAAGCCAAAAACCGGATTTAATTGTTTTCCCGGAACTGTTTATTCCGGGATATCCTGTTGGAATGAATTTCGGTTTTAGCATGGGAAAGCGAAGCGAGGATGGTCGAAAAGACTGGAAACGATACTACGATGCCTCTGTTGTTGCCGGAGATTCGGAGTTCCAACAACTCGCAGAGGCAGCAAAAAAAGCGGAGGCATACATCAGCCTTGGATTTTCCGAGCGAGACGCTGTTAGTGGAACGCTCTACAACAGCAATGTCATTTTTGAACCGAACGGGTCATATAAGGTACACAGAAAGTTGAAGCCCACAGGCTCGGAGCGTGTTGTATGGGGAGATGCGAATAAGGATTATTTCCCTGTTACCGAAACGCCGTGGGGGCCGATCGGCAGCATGATCTGTTGGGAAAGCTATATGCCGCTTGCTCGGGTAGCGCTCTATCAAAAGGGAATCACCATTTACATTTCGCCAAACACCAATGACAATCCGGAATGGCAAGCCACTATTCAGCACATTGCAATCGAGAGGAAATGTTTCTTTGTAAATGCTGATATGATCATCAGACGCAGTTCGTATCCTTCTGACTTGTGTGAGCGCAATATCGTATCGGAACTTCCGGAATTTGTGTGCAGAGGCGGAAGCTGCATCATTGATCCGTATGGTCATTATTTGACAAAGCCGGTTTGGGATGAAGAAACCATCATCTATGCAGAGCTCGATATGAGCCTGCCTGCCGCCTGTAAGATGGAGCATGATGCGATTGGACATTATGCACGTCCGGATATCCTTGAACTTAAAGTCAACGAAAAATAATAGTCTGTTGGCTGACAAATTCCAGTTTAACGAACAGGAGATGATGATCGCATGAAAATCCTACATGAATTATCCTGGCTATGGGAAACGCTGGGCATTGCGCTTGCGGCTGCGGCTGTCTGCATGGCTTGCGCCGCGCTGATTGGCAAGGCAGCGAAGAAGAAACTCAGCAAAAAGGTATTGGCTGTCATAGGGGCTGCGGCATTTGTGGGCGCGATTCTGGCGGTCATTCTGATCGCCCGGACACCGATGCCGCTTTGATAGGACGGAGGATAGAATCATCCCGCTTCAACTCGTCAGAAATGACATCACAAAAATGAAGGTTGACGCCATGTACTTTTCCATTTTGTAACCCTCCAATATGATTGGTTTTGCCTACAATCCAATCATTCCGGCTGGCTGCAAAAGCCGAAGGAGACACTTCCTTACAAAGTGCCTCCTTCGGGCGTTCTCTTTTTTGCGCTTTTTTTCTTGTGCGCCGCCCTTGACAACGCCAAAAAACAGGGTATAATTTGAAAATGAAAATCGTTTTCAAATTTAGGAGGGCGATCCTATGTCCTATATGACCCGACAGCAGCAGGCGGTGCTGCAATGCATCGAGGCCAGCCCCGACGGCCGCGCCACGGCCATGGAGCTGATGCAGCGGCTGCGGCAGAGCGGCCAGACCGTGGGCCTGAGCACCGTGTACCGCCAGCTGGAGCGGCTGGTGGCGCAGGGCTGCGTCCACAAGCTCCTCACCGACGACGGCGCCTGCTACCAATACTGCGACAAGACCCGCCACAAGGACTGCTTTTTGCTGCAATGCGAGGGCTGCGGCGCCATTTTCCACATGGACTGCTCCCATCTCGGGGAGCTGTATACCCACCTGCTGGAGAGCCACGGCTTTGCCATCAACCCGCGGCGGACGATGTTCTACGGCCTGTGCGAAAAGTGCAGGGAGGCGGCGCAATGAAAAAGCGGATTCTGGCGCTTTTGCTGGCTGCGGCCACGGCGCTGACCCTGTGCGCCTGCGCCCCGACAGGCGAGGACGCGGAGGACGGCAGGCTGCAGGTGGTGTGCTCCCTGTTCCCCTACTATGACTTCGTGCGCGAGATCGGCGGTGTGTATGTCAGCCCCCACCTGCTGGTGGCCGCCGGACGGGAAGCCCACAGCTTCGAGCCGACGCCTATGGACGTGATCCGCGTGAGTCGGGCGGACGTTTTTGTCTATAACGGCGGCGAAGGCGAGCAGTGGGTGGACGAAATTTTGTCCTCCTCCGGAGAGAATATTTCCACCGTGCTGCGGATGATGGACTACGCCGACACGCTCACCGAGGAGCCGCTGGCCGGCCACGATGATGCCGACCCCGACCACGCCGACCATGACCACGCCGACCATGACCACGACAGCGACGACATCGAGTACGACGAGCACATCTGGACGTCGCCGGTGCAGGCCATGAAGCTGTGCGGGGCGATCTGCGACGCCCTCTGCGCCGCCGACCCCGCCCACGCCGCCGCCTACCGCAGCAATCTGCAGGAGTATTTGGGGCAGCTTGCGGAGCTGGACGCGGCCTTCCGGCAGGTGTGCGGCGAGAAAAAGCGCAGCCTGCTGGTGTTCGGCGACCGGTTCCCCCTGCTGTATTTCTGTCGGGAATACGGGCTGGACTACCGCGCGGCGTTCCACGGCTGCTCCTCGGACACGGAGCCGTCCCTCTACACCCTGAAATTTCTCATTGACAAGGTGCGACAGCAGGACATTCCGGTGGTGTACGCGCTGGAGCTGAGCAGCCGCAAAGTGGCGGACGCCATCGCCGAGACCACCGGCGCAAAAGTGGAAACATTTTACTCCTGCCAGACCGTTTCCCAAGCGGACTGGGCGGCAGGAGAGGGCTATGTGAGCCTGATGCGCCGCAACGTGGCGGCGCTGCGAGAGGGGATATGCTGAATGGATAAGGAAATTTTGCTGGCCTGCCGCGACGCAAGCCTGGGCTACGAGGGCAAGGCCGTGTGGGAGCATCTGGACTTTCAGGTGCGGCGCGGGGACTATATCTGCATCGTGGGCGAAAACGGCTCCGGCAAGTCCACCCTGCTCAAGAGCCTGCTGGGGCTGCTGCGTCCCCTGTCGGGGCGCGTTGAGCGGGGCGCGGGGCTGAAGGGCGGCGCCATCGGCTACCTGCCCCAGCAGACCCGCGCGCAGAAGGACTTTCCCGCCACGGTGACGGAGGTGGTGCGCTCTGGTTTTTTGGGCGACGGCGGACACCGGCTGCTCTATACGCCGGCGCAGAAGGCCACGGCGCTGCTGAACATGGGCAAGCTGGGGGTTCTGGAGCTGAAAGACCGGTGCTATCGGGAGCTGTCCGGCGGCCAGCAGCAGCGGGTTCTGCTGGCGCGTGCCCTGTGCGCCGCCGGAGAGCTGCTGATCCTGGACGAGCCGGTGACGGGTCTTGACCCCGCCGCCGCCCAGGATCTCTACCGCACCCTGGACTATCTGAACAAGACCGAGGGCATCGCCATCGTCATGGTGACCCACGACATGGAAAACGCCCTGCGCTGCGCCGGCCACATCCTGTATGTCGGCCACGGAAACCACTTTTTCGGCACGGTGCAGGAGTATCTGGCCTCCCCTGCGGGGCGGCGGTTTGGAGGTGCAGGGGCATGATTTTGCTGGAAATGTTCACCTATCCCTTTATTCTGCGCGCCTTCGTGGTGGGGATACTGGTGTCGGTGTGCGCGGCGCTTCTGGGGGTGCCGCTGGTGCTGAAGCGGTACTCCATGATCGGCGACGGCCTGAGCCATGTGTCCTTCGGGGCGCTGTCGGTGGCGGTGGCCTGCGGGTGGGCGCCGCTGCCGGTGTCCATTCCGGTGGTGGTCGTGGCCGCCCTGTGCCTGCTGCGGATGACGGAGCGGAGCAAGCTGGGCGCCGACGCCGCCATTGCGGTGGTGTCCGCCTCGGCGCTGGCCATCGGCATCATCGTCACCAGTCTCACCACCGGCATGACCACCGACGTGGACAGCTATATGTTCGGCTCCATTCTGGCCTTGAGCCGCGCCGACGTGGCGCTGAGCATCGGCGTGTCCGCGGCGGTGCTGGTGCTGTTCGGGCTGTTTTATCATCAGTTATTCGCCATCACCTTTGATGAGAGCTTCTCCCGCGCCACGGGCATGAAGGTGGGGGTCTACAACACCCTTTTGGCGGTGCTGACGGCGCTGACCATCGTGCTGGGCATGCGGCTCATGGGCGCCATGCTCATCTCCAGCCTTGTGATTTTTCCGGCGCTGACGGCCATGCGGCTGAAAAAGAGCTTCTTCGGCGTGGTGGTGCTGGCGGGCTGCCTGAGCGTCGTGTGCTTCTGCGTGGGTCTGACGGCCTCGTACCTCCTGAGCCTCCCCGTAGGCGCGTCCGTAGTGGTAACATCCCTTGCGGCGTTTTTGGTGGCGACCATAATCGGACGTGCGAGAAAAAGTTGAAAGCGGGCAGTTAAAAGCGGGAAGTTTTGGAAAATTGAGGAAAAAAGCGTAGGGGTCGGCGTCCCCGACGACCCGCCGACACCCGCTGCACTTTCAAAAACTGTCATTGCGAACCGGCGCGCACGCCGGTGTGGGAATCCGTACTCCCCTGCACCGCACTTCCTGCCATGTGGGGAATACGGATTCCCACGTCGCTTTGCTCCTCGGAATGACAATTTCATGGAAATGCTGTGCTCTTTACCGGCGGGGTGCCCTCACCCTGCTGGGAATAAATCCTCGATAAAAAACCGACTGTAGATTTTTATCAACAGTCGGTTTTTTGTAAGCGTTACTATGATATTTGCTTTTAGCTGACATATTCAAATGTCTTTCTAACAGAATATTTTACACTTGCATCCGAATACGAGAACGGCGAAGAGGTTTGGTATCCTGGTTCTAATACTACAGTATCAGTATGGGTAATAATCTCTCCATAGTAACTTTTGCTTTCATATTTGCCAATATCTGCCGAAAATCGAAGGAAAAATAGGGAGTTTAGTTTCTCATTGTCCGTAACTGTTTCTTGAATGTGATCCAAATCAAGTCCTGGATTTTCCTCTGTATTTACTCGATTTAAAACGAATGTGCCCGAGTTATTTCGATTTTCTATATCCATCTCAGCTGTAATCGAATTATTTTGCGAATTAAACTCGTAAATCACCAAGTGTGCGGCGGGGCTTTCGCAAAAATAGTCGCCGGTTTTAACTTTCAATTCATAGGTTAATTTTTGCAAATATGGCCCTACACTGTCGCCGTCTATTTCCCAAATGCATGAATTGGGCATGAAGTGCGCCGTCATGGTTAGATATTCCGTGGTCTTGATGGCCTCTGTTTCTCGGCTGGCTATTACCTCCATGGTTGCTTCACCGTTTTCAAAATCGGTTGTCACATTCTCGACAGACCAGGAGGTATATTTTACAAAATCCCAGTCTTCATGATATACATTTGACAAATGATTGAAAAAACACATTACTTCGTGCTCGCCTGGCTCTGTTAGGGGTAAAGTGCGATTCTCTCCGTCTGGATAGATTTCGTATTCGTCCAATAGCCAGCCTTTGTCATCATAGTAATTGTAGGTCAATTTTATGCTGCGGATAAAGCGCGCTGTGCCCAAATCTGCCTGTACTGTGACATAAACAAAGTCATTCTTGAGTTCCTTGTTAGTCTGCCGTTTCAATATTTCCATGGAAGAAATATTTTCCTTTTCGACATACGGCATAGCCAGTTCATCCATGATCCTTTTTTCCAGAATGTCCGCCATAATCTCCTTTTCCGACTTGGCACCCCGTCCGCAGGAGCACAGCAGCAGGGCGCAGAGGGTCAGCAGCACCCCCAGCGCAAAGATCCGTCCTTTCATTCTCATTCTCCTTCATATCGTTTTCACCGCAGCCGCGGCGGGGGCGCAAAGCCCCCGGGCAGCCGGGCGAAAAACAAAAACGCCGTGCAGGAGCTTATCCCACACAACGCAAGAAACAAACGTCCTTATGCGACACATGCACAAAATACTATGCCGCCAAAACCGCCCATTACAAGAAAGGCCGGTCTGTCGTATAATATTCCATGCGGTGCGGCCGAATGGCCGTTGTGTAGGTGGTGAGTTCACCTGCGCAGGCTTGCGGGTGTTGGCGCACCCGTAAGCTGCCGCATTTTGTTTTTCAAAAAAAATATAGCACAGCCCGCGCCCCATTACAAGCCTTTTCGGCAAAAATCGCCATAGACGGCGCCGTTTTTCTGTGCTATACTCATGGCCGGCGCCCCCCTTATTACACAGAAAACAGGAGAAAAAACATGAAAAAAACCACACGTTTGGCTGCGCTGGCGCTGGCCGTGCTGCTGGCGCTGAGCCTCGCCGCCTGCGGCAGCAAGGACGACACCCAGCCCAAAAAGACCTTTTCCGCCGGCAAGGTGGACGGCAGCACCTACACCAACGAGTATTTCGGCTTCGCCGTGACTCTGGACGAGAGCTTCGGCTGGACGTTCTTTGACAGCGACCAGATCGCCCAGGTCACCGGTCAGGTGGCGGATCTGATAGACAACGAGGACATCACCAAGCTGCTGGAGAGCGGCAAGAGCATCACCGAAATGTACGCCATGCGGGACGACTACGCCACGGTGAACGTGACTGTGGAGAACCTCGGCGCGGTCAACGGCGCCAAGCTCAGCGAGAGCGACTATGTGGACGCCTCCATCGCCGCCCTGCCCGACCAGCTGGCCGCCGCCGGCTTCACCGACATGGTGGTGAACAAGACCACCCTGCCCTTCGCCGGCGCCGAGCACTACGGCATCACCATTTCCGCCGAGATGCAGGATGTGCCGCTGGAGGAAACCCTCGTCTGCGTGAAGGTAGGCGACTATGTGGCCGTTGTCACCGCCGTTTCCTACACGCAGGACAGCAGCGTCGACATTCTGGCCGCCTTCCGTGGGCTGTAAGCTCCCCAGATTAATAAAAAAACCGTCTGCCGCGCAGAAAACACGCCGGCAGGCGGTTTTTTATGCGGAAAAAGAGGCGGACACCGCGCCCGCCTCTTGTCTGCTGCATGATTTCACCACTTGTTTTCCACTTTTTCCGCAAAGCCCGCAAAGTCCTCCACCCGGATCACCCGCCCGTCGTCCAGCGTGGCCGTGCCGGTGAACCGCCCGAACACCTGATGCTGGTCACTTTTCAGCAGCTTGAAGTCCGTGCAGGCCGCCCGATCCAGCACCGGCGTGAAGTCCATTTCAAACCGCCCGTCGTCGGAGCTGAAGCGCCACGGCGCCAGATAGTCCTCCCGTCCGTCCTTCATAGGGATGTGGAAGGTCACCTGGCTGAGCTTGTGCGCCTTGCCGCCGTAAAACAGCATGTTCTCGCTGGCGGCGGAGGTGTCGCCGAAGCCGTAGCCGATGTTCCAGCCGAAGGTCACGCCGTCCACCTGCCCCGAGGCGCTGCCCCAGTACCAAGTGTTGTGGTACGTCCATACCCCCCGCCCCCAGTCCAGCACGGCAAAGGCGTCCGCGGGGTCAAACACATAGGTGCGTCCGCCGGCCGTCACGGTGCCGCAGGCGCGCAGGCAGTTGATTTTTTGGTTATAGTAAAAATGTCGGGGCTTTTCAAAGGGCGTGCAGATGACCATGCTCTCCTCCGGCTCGTCCGTGAGCCGAATGCGCCCGTCAATGGGCGTGCCGTCCAGAAAATTCTCCATGTGGAAGTCCAGCACCCGCTCCGCCCCCTCGTGGCGGAAGGACAGATGATACCCCTTGCCGGAGATGGCCACGTCGCCCGCCGCCGAGGACTCCGGCAGGCCGGTCTTGCCCATGGGGAAGGCGCGCATGGGGCTTTTGGTCTTCTCCCAGCCCTCCTCAAAGTGCAGCAGGGAGATGGAGTCCAGCCCCATGTAGCCGTTGTCATCGATGGTCAGCGCCACGGCGAAGCGGCCGTTGTTGATGAGATAGTAGTCCCATTCCTTGATGCGCATGGCGCCGGCCTTGATGTCCTCGCGGCGGTAGACGGGCAGGAGCTTTTTGCAGTAGCCGGCCTCGCGCAGATTGCCGTTTTCGTCCAGCAGCGGACGTGCGTCCGTGATCTCGTGCTGCATAACGGATCCCCCTTTGTTTTTTTTCATGATACCATATTAATATAAAAGCGTCAACGAAGGGAAAGCTGAAAGTGGAAATTGAAAAAGGAAAACGGCAGCCGAAAAACAAAGCCCGCCGCCGACACGCCCGCACCGCACCAAACCCTGTCATTGCGCACCAGCCTGCAGGCCGGTGCGGCGATCCGTCCTCCTCCCGCACCGCGTCACACAAGGGAAACGGATTGCCACGTCGCTTTGCTCCTCGCAATGACATTTTCTGAAACTGCATGGGT
>ERZ1034917.1795-NODE-1795-length-11835-cov-14.050849_pt1 | contig 11835 bp, 21 predicted proteins | sample MGYA00520605_ERZ1034917 | MGnify/ENA primary metagenome ERZ1034917 (study PRJEB33766, sample SAMN09781784) | gut metagenome | biome: gut microbiome | host: Homo sapiens | place: Madagascar | study: EMG produced TPA metagenomics assembly of the PRJNA485056 data... | reverse complement strand
TGGCGCTGGCGCAGAACGGCACCAACATGACCATCATGCAGACCGGCAACGGCATTCAGGCGCAGCTGGCGGAATGCTGCTGCAACACGCAGCGGGCCATCGACGGCGTGAACGCCAACATCGAGGCCAAGTTCGCCGCGATGGAGAAGTCCCAGCTGGAGCAGCGGATCGCAGAGCAGTCCGCCCGCATCGCCAGTCTGGAGATGGACAACCGCATGTATGGAGTGGTGCGTTATCCCAACGGCTACACCTACAACGCGGGCATGTCCCCCTTCTGCGGCAACTGCTGCGGCTGCGGCAACGTGTGAGTTGTTGCAAAATTTGCAACAACCAGTACGCCCTTTCAGGCGAGGCAAGCGGGGCGGCAATAGCTGCCCCGTATTATTTTGAGGAGGGAAATATTATGAGCAAATCTGCTATCTATACCACGAACACCAGCAAGCCCACCATCGCCGTTGGCGGTGTCGTGCCAGTCGGCGTGACCACGCGCCGGTTTGGCTGCAACATCAAGCAGGACGGCAACACCATCACTCTGTGCGGACAGGGCTACTATCTGGTCAACGTCAGCGCCACCGTAGCGCCCACCGCCGCAGGAGCCGTCTCTCTGACTGTCCAGAAGGACGGCGTGGAGATCATCGGCGCGACCGCGACAGAGACTGCTGCCGCTGCCAATGATGCGCTGAATCTTGCCATCACGGCGCTGATCCGCAACGCCTGCGGCTGCGAAAGCAGCATCCTGTCCCTGATTCTGGGCGGCACCGAGGCCGTGGTGGAGAATCTTGCCGTCACGGTCGAGAAACTGTGAGGTGCGGCATGAAACTGATCCAGAAGCTGTCCGAGATGGTCGATGAAGAAATCGGTGACGCTCACAAGTACGTCAAGTGTGCGCTGGAGTACAAAGACACCAACCCCAACCTGTCGAAGGTGTTCTTCGACCTCTCCGGCGCGGAGATGCAGCACATGACCATGCTGCATACCGAGGTGGCGAAGCTGATCGAGAAGTACCGGCAGGAGAAGGGCGAGCCGCCCGAGGGCATGAAAGCCGTCTATGACTATCTGCACCAGAAGCAGATCGACAAGGCGGCGGAGGTCAAGACCTTGCAGGGGATGTATCGCGGGACGTGACGGGCAAAATTTCATCTGTAATTTTATCTGTAATTTTTTGCTGATAATTACAGATAACTACCAAAATAGCGTTATGAATTACAGAACGCTGATAGCCATCAAACCCGCATAAGCACAAGAAAAACCGGGGAATCGTTGTGATTCCTCGGTTTCTTGATTTGGCGCGGAAGGAGGGATTTGAACCCTCCAAAAAAGCGGATTAAACCACTTTAATCATGCGGTTTTTTATTTTTCATTTGTAATTTCATCTGTAATTTTTGCAGAAAAGTAGTTGTTGATGGCTGCGTTAGCTTCTGACTTGTCGCTGTCGAAAACATAGGAATACGTCTTGCGGTAGGTGCTTTCACAACTCCATCCGCCGCGTTCCATTGCGTAGCGATCATCTATGCCCACCGCTTTCATCACGGCGGCGTTGGTGTGGCGCAGACCGTGGACGGTGGTATCTGTTATCCCGGCAGCGGCGCACGCTCTGTGCACATGCTTGCGGACAGTGTCCGGATGCATCGGGAATAGTCTGCCGTCAGACCGGTGCGGGAGCTGCCGTATCTTTTCCATGATGTATTCCGGGCAATCTACTGTTCGCTGGCTGCTGATGTTTTTTGCCGTGTCTTTCTGTACCCACTTATTGTTTTCGTCCGGCACAACGGCGCGGCGAATGTGTAAGAGATTGTTCTCTGTGTCTACACAGTCCCAGCACAGGCCGACGATCTCTGAGCGGCGCATACCCAGCCAGACGGCCAGCAAAATGGGAATCTCGCAGGAATCGCCCTGAATAGCTTCTGCCAGTTTACCGATGTCCTTAGGCTGCAAATATTTTTTCACCGGCTTTTGAATCTGCGGCAAGCGCACACCAAACACATCAACGCCGCACTCTTTCAAAACCGGGCGAACAAGGCCGTATGCGTTAGCTACAGTTTTAGCGGACACTTTTTTCGATTCCGCGTTTACCGCCATCTGCACATCCATCTTTGTAATGCTGTTTACATTGCGCTTCATCAACTTGTCAAATCTATGTTTTTGCGCTGTTCGATATCCTCGCACTGTAGCGGGGGAAAGAACGGCGCTTTTGCTTTCTATATACTGGTCAATGGCGGCTGTCAGAGTAAGACTTTCTGTTTTCGGCTCCACCTTTGCGCCGCCCTTGATGGCGGCAGCTTTCTTTTCCACATCTTTTTTGGTAGGGGCTGTGACAGATATCCGCTGACCTTCAATCATCATATTGATGTTCCAGTTGCCGGATTTCAGTTTGACAGCCTTTGGGATCTTCATTCCCCTCTCCTCTTTTCTTCTGTAATCTTCTTCGCATATCGCATGGCGTTCAAAAACGCCGACGCGATCACGCCAACGCCGACGGCCAGCAGGACAATGACGATCCATGCCAAAGTGATGGTCTGTTTGCCCTGAATAATACCGACGTTGGGCAACTGATAGTCAAACACCACATAGCCGATTAACGTCATTAGCAAAAACAGAGCAAGAACGGTGATGCTGTAAAGCGATATTCGCATACGCTTCTCAGTCTTGGAAAGCTGTTCTATCCGTCCTTCCAGATTTGCCGTTACCAGCTCCGCTTTGTGATCGCGTTCCATTTGTTCTATCTGATCTTCCGGCAGAACATCCGGCGTAATGCCAAAATACTTGTCCAGCGAAACACCACAGGCCCGGCATATGTTGCCGGAATTATTTACAGTTGGCGTTTTAGATGTAGATGCAAAAAAGTTTTGCACACTGGAAAGCGGCACGGTGGAATTGTCTGCAACGTCCTGATTGGTCATACCCTGTCGGTCTCTGGCCTCTCTGCATATATCCTGTAAAGACTTGCTCATTTTCTGCTCCTCTCCCCATTGTTGGGTAGGAGATACCCGAATGTCGGCATGTCTAGTTTTGTCGAATACCCATCTTCGGAATTGACCTACCCAAGTTGTTGTTGCTACCCTGTTTTTGCACGGCGGGCATGGTGGGTGCCCGTCGGGAAAAGCCCTCCGCCGTTGTTGCGGAGACGGCGGAGGGCTTACACAGGCCAGTTATAATGATGGGACATGGGCGGAACGCCTCCTTTGACGTTAGTTGTCTCTACACAAAACTATACCACATCTAGCGGTTGCAAAACAGTTAAGATTGTGCTACAATAAGCGCACAAATGAAACGCTTGTTCTAACACAGGAATTTGGATGGAGGAAGGGAATCATGACGGAACAGCAAGCAGCAAAATACATATCGCAGCTCACTTACGAAGAAAAAATTATTCTTGGCGAGATGCTAAAAGACCTTGAACAAATGCGTCAACCTTTTCTTTCTCGTCCGGCGTCAACTGAACAAGACGCTTGATTAAGGACATATCTAATTCGCGCCCACTGATTTCAGTGGGCGCTTTTTTTGCATCTTGCGGCGGGAGAGCCGGAAGGTCTTCGCCGTTCAGAGCTTCTACCGTAATTCCAAAATGGTCTGCAATCTTCTTCTGGGTTTTTGGATATGGTTTAGAATCTCCAGATTGCCAATTTAAAACACCCTGATTGCTGGCACCGATTATTTGAGCAAACTTATAAGCGGAGTACCCGCGCTGCTCCATACAATAATTAAAGTTTTGGGTAAATGCCACAAAACACAACCTCCAAACTTGTACATTTTAATACTCAAGTCTTTATTGACAACTGCTCAAGTCTGGAGTATAATCAAACTTGTGGACAGGCAATAAAAGACCACACCACCCCGACAAATCGAGCTGGCGCAAATCAAAAGTAGTGACAAACTTAGATTAGCACCAATACTCCAATTTGTCAAGATTTTAATCAAGGTTGGAGGTGAAAGTTTGAGCTTTTCTGAAAACCTCATCCGCTTGCAAGCGGAGCGAGGAGAGACGAACTATCGTCTCGCAAAAGAGATTGGCGTTTCCCAGACATCCATCAAGAGTTGGAAGGATGGGATTCGCAGACCGTTTCCCCGCCATATGACCGCCATCGCAAAACACTACGGAGTGACGGTGGAGGAGCTGGTGAAGGAGGACGCTGTGCGGTGTACGGTGGAGGCAACGGAAGAAGGAGAATGAATGATGAAGTACAGTAACCCTGAATATCAGGCGCTTGAACGGGAGTTTCTGGCCCGGCCTGACGCTCTGTGCGAGAACAAGAACCCGCTGGAATGCGATTGCAAGAACTGCCCGTGCCATGACCTGTGCGAGCGGCTGTGCAACTACTAAAAAGAAAGCCCTGCTCGGCGTTGCAGACCGAACAGGGCGAGGAAATGGAAACACAACCCTTTGTGTTTATCACATTATAACACAGGGCCGAGAGAAAGGCAAGAGACAATGTCAAAATGCCCGTGGGCGCAAAGCCCGATAGAAACACGCGCCACGATGATGCGGAAGATCATCCGCACCAAATGCGCACAGCGCGATATCCAGACGCAATCTGAACTGGCGCGAAAGACCGGGTTCCGCATTTCCACGCTGAACGCCAAGTTTGGCAGTGGCGCATGGACGTGCGAGGACATCAAGAATCTGGACAAGCTGCTGCGCTTCAGCGCAGAGGAGCTGGCTCAGCTGGTTAGAGCATAGGAGGTACATATGATCACTTACGTCATGGTTATCATCGGAGCGCTGACGGTCTCTGTGCAGTTCATGCGCCTGATCGACCGGCTGGAAGGGCGGCGGTGAGCGGTGGAGACATATCTTGAATTTCTCCGCTCCAAGATCGTGCTGGCCAGCGAAACGGGTTTTACGCTGCCGCCGGAGGAGATCAACCCGGCGCTGAAGCCGCACCAGCGGGACGCTGTTTTATGGGCGCTGCGGGGCGGCAGGCGGGCGCTGTTTGAGAGCTTCGGTCTCGGCAAGACTGTGCAGGAGCTGGAATTTTGCCATCAGGCGGTGCGCCACGAGGGCGGCAAGGCGCTGATCGTGCTGCCGCTGGGCGTCCGGCAGGAGTTCACGCGGGACGCGGTAGAACTGCTGCATTACGCGGCGCCGGAGTACATCACCAGCATGGCGGAAGCGGACAGCGCCGCCGGAGATATCTTAATGACCAACTATGAGCGGGTGCGGGACGGGGACATAGATCCCACGCAGTTCACGGCCGTGGCGCTGGATGAAGCGTCGGTGCTGCGCTCCTTCGGCAGCAAGACCTACCAGACGTTCCTGCCGAAGTTTCAGGGCGTGAAATACAAGCTGGTTTCCACGGCTACCCCATCGCCCAACCGGTACAAGGAGCTGATCCACTACGCCGGGTATCTGGAGATTATGGACACGGGACAGGCCCTGACACGGTTTTTCCAGCGGGACAGCACCAAGGCCAACAACCTGACGCTGTATCCCCACAAGGAGGATGAGTTCTGGCTGTGGGTGTCCAGCTGGGCGCTGTTCATCGGGAAGCCCTCTGACCTGGGCTATGACGACACCGGCTATGCACTGCCGCCGCTGGATGTACGGACACACATTGTGCGTGGCCGGTATGGCGAGGACGCTGACCGGGACGGCCAGTTCAAGCTGATGCACGACGCGGCGGTATCGCTGGCGGAAGCGTCACGGGAAAAGCGGGAGAGCATTGACGAGCGTGTGGCCGTGGCGAAAGAGATCGTGGACAGTGACCCGGAAGCGCACTTTATCCTGTGGCATGATCTGGAGGCAGAGCGCCACGCCATTTGTAAGGCCCTGCCGGACACCGTGGACATCTACGGCAGCATGGATTATGCCGAACGGGAGAAGCGGGTGATCGACTTCTCGGAGGGCCGCTGCCGGCTGTTTGCCACCAAGAAGAGCCTGAGCGGCAGCGGGTGCAACTTCCAGCGCCATTGCCACAGGGCGATTTTCGTCGGTATCGACTATGAATTTAACGATTTCATTCAGGCGGTACACCGCATTTACCGCTTCCTTCAAACGGAGCAGGTGGTGATCGACATTATTTACACGGCGGCGGAAGACCCCATTTACCGTGTGCTGATGGAGAAATGGAAGCAGCACGAGTACCTGCAAGGCAAGATGCGGGAGATCGTGCAGAAATACGGCCTGAGCGGTTCTGTGCAGACGGAGCGCATGGCCAGAAGCATAGGAGTGGAGCGCGTGGAAGTAAAAGGCAAGAATTACACACTGGTGAATAACGACTGCGTGGAAGAAACGGCAAGGATGGCCGAAAACAGCGTGGACATGATTCTGACCTCCATCCCGTTTTCCAACCACTACGAATACACCCCCAGCTATAACGACTTCGGCCACAACGAGGATACCCGCCGGTTCTTTGAGCAGATGGACTATCTCAGCCCCAATCTGCTGCGGGTGCTGAAGCCGGGGCGCGTGTTCTGCTGCCACGTCAAGGATCGGGTGCTGTTCGGCAATGCCACCGGCATGGGAATGCCCACCATGGAGCCGTTCCATGCCATGTGCATCCGGCACTATATGCAGCACGGCTTTGCCTATTTCGGCATGATTACGGTGGTCACGGATGTGGTGCGGGAGAACAACCAGACGTACCGGCTGGGCTGGACGGAGCAGTGCAAGGACGGTTCCAAGATGGGCGTAGGCTGCCCGGAATACATTCTTTTGTTCCGGAAGCTGCCCACCGACCGGAGCAAAGCCTACGCCGATGAGCCGGTACATAAGACCAAAGAGGAATACACTCGCGCCCAGTGGCAGATAGACGCTCACGGGTACTGGCGCTCCTCCGGCGACCGGCTGGTAACAAAAGAGGAGATCATGGCCATGGACACCGGCAAGATCCAGGCGGCCTACCGCAAGTACAGCCGGGGCACGGTGTATGACTACGCCGAACACGTCCGCATGGCAAAGGAGCTGGACGAGAATGGGAAGCTGCCCGCCACCTTCATGGTGGTGGCACCCGGAAGCTGGACGGATGAGGTATGGGACGATATCAACCGAATGCGTACCCTGAACACCACCCAGAGCCAGCGCCGCCAGCAGCTCCACGTCTGCCCCCTTCAGCTGGATATTGTAGACCGCTGCATCAACCGCTACAGCAACCCCGGCGACCTTGTGTATGATCCCTTCGGCGGGATCGGCACGGTGCCGCTGGAGGCGGTAAAGGCAGGGCGGAAGGGTCTTGCCTGTGAACTGAACAACGGCTATTTCCGGGACGCCGTGGGCTACCTGCAGGAGTTCGAGCGGGAGGACATAAACATTTCCCTGTTCGACCTGATGGGGGAGGTGTCGGGATGAGCGTAAAGCGGAATGTCGTGGACAAGCTGCTGCGCTTCAGCGCAGAGGAGCTGGCTCAGCTGGTTAGAGCATAGGAGGTACATATGATCACTTACGTCATGGTTATCATCGGAGCGCTGACGGTCTCTGTGCAGTTCATGCACCTGATCGACCGGCTGGAAGGGCGGAGATGAGCCGCCGATACAACGAAGAGCACCGCGAGGAAATCAACCTGTACATGCGTGTTTATCGGGTGGCAAACGCAGATCATATTGCCAGAAGGCAGCGGCTCCGCTACGAAGAGAACAAACGGCTGTATGCGGAAAATCAGCGGTGGATACGCGAAGAGCGCACGAAACGCGAGTGGTCACAGGATGCGGTTGCGTTTAGCGTTGGCGTCAGTCAGGCGACCATAGCGCGGCTGGAAAGCGGGGCGCTGCCGCTAGACACATTTGGCAAGCGCGACAAGCTTTTCAAGGTATTGGGGGTGTCGAAATGACGGACGAGCATACCACATGCGTCCCTTGCCCATGCTCGCCGGACTGCCCGGACAGAAGCGCAGAGTGCATGCTGCACTGCCGGCACGGGTACGCCGAGTACCGGGTGGCGCGGGATAAGGTGTATGCCGCACGGGCCGCGGCTGCCGAGGCTTCGCGGGACGCCAGCGCCGGAAAGCGGAAAGCCTCCGTGAAAAAGGCCAGAATGGAGCACCGGCACAAGAGATGAAAAAGCCCCGGCGGAGAAAGGCACTCCGTCGGGGCGGGCAAAACCCTTGAAAAAAAGATTTTACAGGAACAGTTTACCGCCCTTTGGGGCGGATGTCAAGGAGAAACGTATGTACCGATGCAATACGACCGGGCGGGAGTTTGAGGAACCCTGGTATGACCCGGATTTCTGGGACAAAGGCGACGGGGCGAAGGTGTGTCCCTGCTGCGGCGACACCGACTATGACGAGGTGTTTGAGTGCGACATCTGCCATGCCCATGTGACGTGGGATGACGGTCACGTAGGGAACAAGTACGAGAATCTATTTCTCTGCCCCGATTGCCGGAAGATTGCCATCATCAACCTGTTTGAAATGGGCGCCCAGGAGTTGGGCGACACGGAAGAAGCTTGGCTGGACGACGTGCTGGACGGCAACAGCTGGGCGAATTTGAAGAAAATTTATAAGGAGGCAAAGGAACATGGCACTGTTACCCTTTGAAGAACTGATCAAGGTCGATGTACGGCCCTTCTGCGAGACGCGGAAGGCCAAGGACGACAACGGCAACGTGGTGGATATCCCCTATCTAAACTGGGCCAAGTGCGTGAAACTGCTTCACGAGAACGGCGCGAAGGACGTATGGTTTACGCCCCGCGTCTGCCCGGAGACAAAGACCTATCTGTGGCCGCAGGCGGACGTGACCACCCGGAAGGGCTACAAGACGCAGTGCTGGTTCGTCAGCGTGGAGATACATATTGACGAGCTGGTGTTCAACATGGACACGCCGCTGCTGAACGGGGCGCTGGTGGTCTATGAGGACACGCTGAACCAGCTGCGCATCTCCAACGCGCAGGCCCGCGCCTTCGTGAAGGGCGTGGCGCTGCGGACGGGACTGGGCTTTGACCTGTGGGCCGAGAGCGGCGACGGAGACGACGGTGAGGACGATCTGAGCCGCCACAGCATCTGGGCCATCCGGGAACGGCTGGAGCGGGCCATTACCGCCAAGGAAAAGGCGGGGCTGGATCACAAAGACCTGTTGGCCGCTCTGCGGATCAACGACAAGCAGCTGAACCAGCTGATGGGCTACTTCGCCAAGCTGGACGGCCTTGAGAAAGCGGTGAGCAAGCTGTGATCCACGATCAGGACAGGAGCGGGTGGTTCGGGGCATCGGACACGGCCACCATCATGGGATCGTGGGAGACGGAGACGTTCCGAAAGTGGTGGGCGGTGAAGCTGGGCATCCGGCAGGATCACTACACAAACGCCGCCATGCAGGCGGGGACGGCCTACGAACACAAAATCCTCGATGCGCTGGGGGTAAAGACCCGCGACCGGCAGATCAAGGTCTACGCCCTGCGGCTGCGGGTGAACTACGACGGGGACGACGCCCAGACCATTACGGAGGTCAAGACCTACAGCAAGGCGCCCTTCAAGGTGAGCCGCGCCTACTGGATGCAGTGTCAGGTGGAGATGTTCACCAGCGGGTGGGGCCTGCGGCGGCGGAAGATGTGCCGGATCGCGGCCTATCAGATCGGCGAGGCGGAGAAGCAGAACTTCTTCTTGCCTGTCGATCCCGGCAGGATCAGCCTGTGGCCAATCGAGTACGACGAGACGTGGGTGGAGGAGAAGTATCTGCCCCGGCTGCGGTATCTGGCCACGTGCCTAAAAACAGGCCGGTGGCCCCGAAAGGAGGAAGTGCCATGCAGCAGGTGACGGTGGACGCCGCACGGTGGCTGCGAGACGGCGCCGGGTCGTGGCTGGCTTTCCGGGTGGGTAGCGACAAGACGGCTATGGACGTGTGCGACAGCCTGAAAGCGGGAAAAGAATATAACCTGACCTTGAAGCAAAAGGGCCGCAGTCTGGACGCCAATGCCTATTTCTGGGTGCTGGTGAACCGGCTGGCGGACAAGCTGAAGATCGAGCCGGAGGGTATCTACCGGGCCTATATCCCGGATATCGGCGGCGGCTATGAAGTGGTGCCGGTGCGGGAGGATCGCATTGACGCATGGGAAAAGGTCTGGTGCAGCGGCCATATTGGCCGGATGATCGAGGACATGGGGCCGTGCCGCAACATCAAGGGCTATCACAATATCCGGTCTTACATATCCAGCAGTGATTACGACACGACACAGATGTCCCAGCTTATTGAGTTGGTGGTGGCGGACTGCAAGGAGAACGGTATCGAGACCATGACGCCCAGAGAACTGGATGCGCTGGTATCCCGTTGGGGCGAGGTGAGCGTATGAGCACAGCAAGAATCTATACCGCCCACGGGAAGTCCCTGACCATGCGGCAATGGGCGAAGGAACTGGAACTGCCGCAAAAGACGCTGCGGAACCGGCTGGGCAGAGGATGGACGCCGGAAGCGACCTTCACGCCGGGGAAGCAGCTGCACCGGGGCGGTACAACAGGTTCGCGCCGCGCTGACCACACGGGAGAGCGGCACGGGATGCTGGTGGTCGACCACTACGCCGAATCGGGGCCGGATGGGCCGAAATGGCTCTGCGTGTGCGACTGCGGCAAGACGCGGGTGGTGCTGGCGAAGAATCTGAAGGGTACGTTCAGCTGCGGCTGTGCGGCACGGCGAAAGGCAGACCGCCGTCACGGCCATCCACAACCATGCTGGACGTGCCGGGACTACGCCGGAGGGTGCAGCTGGTCACGGAAGCCCCCGGCGCCTGTGAAGGGCTGGGACGCGACACCCACCACAAAATATCAGGGGAACGCTGGCGAGTTTACCTCTTTTGCTATCCACTACTGCCCGGAGTATGTACACGACGGAACGGAGGTGCTGATGAATGGGTGAGAGACGGTGCTATTTCTGCCGCAGGAACGGCAGCGCCGATCCGCTGGAGCGGCACCATGTGTTCGGCGGGAACCACGCCGACCGGAAGAAAAGCGAGAAATACGGCGCTGTGGTCGACCTGTGCGGCAATGCGTGCCACCGGAACGGAGAACACGCCGTCCACCGGGACGGGGACGTGATGCGCCGCCTGCGCCGGGAGTTTCAGGCGAAGATTATGCAGGAACAGGGCTGGACAGAAGCGGAGTTTATCCGGGCGTTCGGCAAGAGCTACTTATAGGAGGCCCTATGACACAGTGTGAGCGAATCCTGCGGTATATGCGGGATATTGGCCCCATTACACAGCTGGACGCCGCCCGCGAGTTTGGCTGTTACCGGCTGGGCGCGAGAATCTGGGATCTGAAGAAAGCGGGCCACGCCATCCGGAAGCGGATGGTATCAGAGAAAAACAGGTTCGGCGAGAGCGTGAGCTTCGCCGAGTACAGACTGGAGGATAAGAAATGCTGAATAAGATTTTCATCATGGGACGCCTGACCCGTGATCCGGAGCTGCGGCGGACGCAGAACGGTACGGCTGTCACCAGTTTCACGCTGGCCGTTGACCGCGATTTTAAGAACGCCGATGGCACGAAGGAAACCGACTTTATTGATTGCGTTGTATGGAGGCAGACGGCGGAGTTCGTCAGCAAATACTTCACCAAGGGCCGCATGGCCGTTGTGGAAGGGCGACTCCAGATCCGGGACTGGCAGGACAAGGACGGCAACAAGCGCCGCAATGCCGAGGTGGTGGCCGACAACGTGTATTTCGGTGACAGCAAGAAGGACGACTATGGAGGCGCTCCTGTTGGCGGCTACAAGGCGGCAGGCAAGGCCGTGGACGTGGAGCCGGAAGCGGGAGACTTTGCCGAGGTCGAGAACGAAGAAGATTTGCCGTTTTGAGGTGAGAGTGGAAGGAAGAGGACAACACAGCGGGGCGTATCGTGGGCGCGAACCGTGACGGCTGGCCGGAATCGAGCCAGCGCACGACGGCGGCGCGGGCGAAAATCCCCCTTTGTCCCCCTTCCTT
>ERZ1034917.1793-NODE-1793-length-11854-cov-3.620985_pt1 | contig 11854 bp, 14 predicted proteins | sample MGYA00520605_ERZ1034917 | MGnify/ENA primary metagenome ERZ1034917 (study PRJEB33766, sample SAMN09781784) | gut metagenome | biome: gut microbiome | host: Homo sapiens | place: Madagascar | study: EMG produced TPA metagenomics assembly of the PRJNA485056 data... | reverse complement strand
GGCATGATCAAGACGCTGGCCAACGGCGCGGTGGCGCTTTTCAGCGATCCGACGCGCCAGATCATTGGTTTTACGCCGGTCATCAGCAGCTATGTGGACAAGCCGATCGTCGGCAACCTCAAGACGATCCACCTCAACTATGACAGCCCGATCGCCTATGAGACGGAGCGCCACGCCAAAGCGCGAACGACCGACTTTGTGCTGTCTACCTACTACGATATCCAGATTGAGCAGCCGGAGCTGCTGCGCATCGTGGACGTGCAGCCGGCCAGCTGACAGAGAGGACGTAAGGCATGGACGCAAGGGAGCTGATCACAAAGTATCTTGGCGGCGAGAACCGCGTGCGCCGCTATCTGCGCGGCGTTGAGGCGGGCAGCGAGCTTGACCAGGAGGCCATGGATAACATGGAGGCGGCTGTGGAGAGCCTGCGCGCTGCCGGAGTCTACGACGTGATGGCGGCCTGTGCGCCCAAGCTCTACGCTGCGGCGGCGCTGCTGTTTTGCCGCCAGCTGACTGATGCGGAGGATAGCGCACAAGAGGCCATTTATGCCCAGCATGTGCGGCTGGTGCTTCAGCTGCGCTACGACCCGCGAAATCTAAAGGAGGAAGAAAATTAAATGGCAGAACCTACTTTTAGCGCCGATCTGACCGCGTTGCAGGCGCTCGGCCTGTATACCGGCGTATCGGACGCATACATCGCGCTGATGACGAGCGAGGGCACCAGTACGACCCCGCCGACCTATGACACGCCTTTTTTGGCATGTGAAAGCACGGAGGTCGGATTGACGCCGGTATATGCGGAGGGATCGCAGGCAGCCAGCAACAGGACGATCCGCAAGCGCAAGATGCTGACCGGCATGACCACCAAGATCAGCTATCCGCGCATGGTCGCGGAGAAGCGGGCTAAAATCCTCGGCCATGTGATGAGCAAGGGTATTGAGATTTTGGGCGACAAGGCACAGCCCAAGTGTGCGGTTGGCGTGTGCGAGACGCGCGACGACGGTACGATGGTCATGCGCTGGATTTTGCAGGGTGAGTTTTCGGAGGGCGAGGTGACGGCCACCACCGAGGAGGACGACACCATCAGCTACACGATCCCGACGTTGGAGCATGCAGGCGTGCGCATCGCGTACCGCATGAGCATCGGAGACGGCGCATACATGCGCCCGGTCGAGATTATCTGCGACACGGCGCTGGAAGCCAACAAAGCAAAGACGCCAGAGACGTTTTTTGCGACGGTGCCGGACTTGGCCACCCTCTCGGAGGGCTTGACGGCGGTTTGATTCTTCACGCGGCAGGGATGCCGCGTGATTTTATGCGCAAAAACGGGGGCATGACCCCGCATGCGGACAGGAGGACATACATGCAGGCAATGGATATCGACGCGCCGGTTATTACGGCGGAGCTGGGCGGCAGGGCTTACGAGCTGCGCTTTGACAACGAGCAGATCCGGAGGACGGAGCTATGCTATTCGGCGGCGATGGGCGTGCGGATGGGTTATCTTGGCATCTTGACGCAGGCCAACCAGAGGATCTTCGGCGCGCTCTGCGCCTTGTGCTGGGGCGCAATCGCGTCGGCGGAAATCCGCGACCATGTGCCCGGACGTCAGAGGACAACCTTTGCCGATTTTGATGCGCATGTGGCTTATCGCGAGCTGCTTGAGCAGGCCGACGACATTGTGGGCGCGGCAATGGCCGCGCTTGAGGCGGGCAAAGGCGGCCAGGCAAAAAACGCGTGAAGCCGTCGGATAATCTGCCATGGGGGCGCATGATGCGCGCCGCGCTTGAGGCGGGCGTAAGCGTCGATGATTTTTGGCGATTATCTCCGGCGGCTGTGCTGAGACTGACACGCAAGCAGGCAGGCGTCAGCGCGCCCAAACGGATGGGCAGCCTTGCTGACTGCCCATGATGGAGGTGACAGACGATGAGCGACACGACGATCCGCACCAAGATCGTCATCGAGGGAGAGAAGCAGTATAAGGCGGCGATGGCGGACATCAACCGCCAGCTGAAGGAGACCAAGTCGGCGCTTTCCGCCGCCGCGGCGGAATACGCCAACGCGGACAACGCGACGCGCACAACCGCGCAGCAGACGGAGGCGCTCAACCAGAGCCTTGACCAGCAGCGTCAGCGTCTCGCCCTGATGGAGGAGCAGCTGGGCAAAGTAGAGGACGCCTACGGCAAAAACAGCAAGCAGGCCGTCGAGCTGCGCACTAAGATCAACAACGCGCGCACGGAGATGGCCAAGACAGAGACGCAGATGCGCGGCTTTACGGACGGGCTGGACGCAATCACGGACGCAACCGGTCAGACCGGCGAAGGGCTTGACGGCGCGGCAAAAAGCCTTGAAAACGTCGGAGACAGTGCGCAGCGTGCGCAGGGCGACGTGCAAGATCTGGCGTCCAGCATCGGCGACGTGGTCGGGCAAAAGCTGATCGAGTTTGAGGTCGGCAAAAAGGCGCTCCAAGGGCTTGCCGATGGCGTCAAGTGGGCGCTGGGCGAGGCCATCCAGGGCGAGCAGGAGGACGCGCAGGCACTCGCGCTGGCAGGCAGCCCGGAGGTGGCAGAGCGACGCAGGAAGATCAAGGATGAGGTTGATCGCCGCTGGGCCGGTCAGCGCAGCGGCGATCAAACGGTCAGCGACGTGGCCGCGGTTGATACCGCACTGGGCAACGCGGGCATCACGGACGACGAGTATATCACGCGCATCACCAACGAGGTGATCACGCTCGATCAGGTCTTTGGCCAGAGCACGCAAAACACGATCGACCGCGCGACCAGCATGGTCAACACCTATGGCATCTCGTGGGATCACGCGCTGGATTTGATGACCAAGGGCATGCAGGATTTTTCCGACGGCGGCGCACAGATGCTCAACGCCTACGAGGATTACAGCCAGGTCTATCAGCAGCTTGGATATGACGCGGATAACATGTTCAGCGCGCTGAAAAGCGCGAGCAACGACCAGAGCCTCGGTAAAGACAGCAACCTCAACAAAGGCGTTGAAAATTTTGTTAAAACGCTGGAAAGCGGTAGCAAAGACAGTAAGGCTGCGCTTAAAGAGCTGAAGCTCGAATCCTCGGATATCCCCGCCAAGATGCGGGAGGGCGGTGATGCGGCGGCTGAAGCTGTGCAGCGTGTGTTGACCGGTCTGCAAAGCATTGAGGATAAGGCCAAACGGGATGAGCTGGGCAAGACGCTCTTTGGCGATAAAATCTGGACGGAGACCAATGGGCAAATCATCGATACTATCCTCGCGGGCTATCAAAAGGTCGGAGACGTGGCAGGTGCGACCGAGGATGCAATGATCGCAAAAACAGATACGCTAAAAGACGCATGGAGCGGGACTGTGGAGCGTATCTCTCAGGAGGCCAGCGAAGCAACCGCGCCTGTACTAGAGGCAGGCAAAGACGTTTTGCAGACGCTTAACCAAAATATCGACGAGACTGGCGGCTTTTTGGCGGGTTTGCACAAAACGGTATCCGATGGCGTCACTGATACCTATCATCAGATGCGCAACGAAATATCTGAAGGAACGAATGGCGCATTTGATCCTGTCTTTGAAACGCTGGAAAGTGTATCAGACAAAATAAAGACAAATACCGATGAAACGGGAAGCCTTTTAACCGGCGTTGTGAAAACGGCTGCCGATGCAGTTGACGAGGCGGCAACCGGCGCGGCGCAGCGGTTTGACGAGGGGCGAGAAGCCTACCTGGCCATGGCCGAGCAGGCCGAACAGGCGAAAACGACGACCAAGGCGAGCGTCGAGGAGCTTTCCGCGCAAAGGGAGGAGTTGCAAAAGCAGCTTGACGATATCAATACGCAGATCATGGAGTCCGACATGGCGGGCGACTTTGCCAAGTCTGCGGAGCTGATGGCCAAGCACGATGAGATCATCGCGCAGATCGGCGAGTTGGCCACACAGATGGCCGATGCGGCATCAGAGGCAGGGCAATCGACGGCCGACGCGCTGGCCGAGAAGGATACCGACATGCAGACCGCCGCGGAGGAAATGACGCAGGCAGGCGTGGACGCTGTCATGGACATGGAGCCGGACATGCAGGACGCGGGCGAAATCCTCGGCGCGGCGGCGGTGTACGGCACGGACGACGGCATGGGCGACATGGCGCAGGTCGGAGATGACAGCGTGGACGGTCTGCTGAGCGCCATCGATGCGCGCGAAGATGACGCATACGCTGCGGGCAAGCGCATTGGCGGCGCTTTCCGGCGCGGCTATACAACGACGATGCAGATTCACAGCCCCAGCCGCGTGATGGCTGAGGCAGGCGAGTATACGGTCGAGGGCCTGCTGGGCGCGTTTGACGAGGCGGACGACCGCGTCAGGCAGGCCGGAAGCGCGCTTGCGGAGGCTTTCAGCGGCGGATATAATGCGCGGAGTGTGGGCTATTCGCCCGCAGGAGACGCGCAAGGCGGAGGCGTGGGCATTTCCGCATCCGATATCGCCGAGGCCGTCAGAGACGCGCTGAACGGCCTTGGATTGTATTTTGACGGACAGCGCACCGGGCGCGTCGTCGCCGAGGGCGTGAGCCAACAGATTGCCAATCGATCAGCCTCGACCGTCAGCGGACAGAGCGCCAGCCGGAAGGGGTGGTAAGGTGTACGATGATTTCACTTTTGCCGGTAAAAGCTGCCGCGATTTTGGGGCACACGCCTTTTTTGGGGAGACGACGACCATCGGCACGACGATCAGCCGCAACCTGTACGACCTTCCCGGCGGTATCGAGGCGGAAATCGGCGAGGCGAGCTATAAGAGCGTGACGCGCAAGGTGACGCTGACGCCGATGGACGGACGAGAGGCGGATGAGGCATTCTGCCGCAGGATTGTGGGGTGGCTATGTGTCAGGCGCGGCAGGCTCATCCTTGAGCGCGATCCGGACGTCTACCGGATATGCAGCTTTGACAAGGCCGCCGATTTGGACGGCAAGAGCTGGCCGGATGGCTGCATCCAGATGACGGCGACAATGCAGGGATTGGCCTTTGCCGTGCAGGCGCAGACAGCAACCGCCACGACCGGCGGCGGGAAAGCGACCCTCCGTGCCGGATTTGACACGGACGTCGCCGCGCCGCTGCGTGTGGATATCAAGGTCACGAGCGGCACGGTGACGGCGGCCACCATCGTGGTCGGCGGTAAGTCGCTGGCGCTGTCCGGCCTCGATGCGGCGACAGGGCAGACGATCCGCTATGAGGCAGGCGACGCGCGGGCGGATGTGCCGCCGATCCTGAGCGTGGACGGCATGCAGCGCTTTGGCACGGTCAAGGCGTGGAAGCACCTAAAGGTGACGCGCGGGCAGAGCATCGGCATCATGCTGACCGGCGGCGAAGCCGTCGTGACGGCCTATCTGCGGGGGAGGTGGATTGCGTGATCGAGCTGATGGAGAGCGACGGCGTGACGCTCAAAACGCCGATCGACACGGCCATCCGCTGCGGCTACAAGCAGACCCTCAACGATTTGGACACGGCGACGCTGGAGCTTGCCGCGGACGATCCGATCAACGCCTTGATCGACGTGCCGACGAGCTGGGTGCGGCTGACAGATGACGAGGATTATATCGGCCTTTTCCGCGTCAAATCTGCCGTGCATGCCGTGCAGGAGAGCGGCGCGACTGTGACCTACGAGATGGAGAGCGCAGAGTGCACGCTGCTGGATGACATGCTGATCGGCCACCACGAGCTGGGCGGCACGGAGCTCAATACGCGCTGGGTGCTTGACTATATCTTGGCACGTCAATCGACGGCGCGCTGGGAGATAGGGGCGTGCGATTTTGATGATCAGTATCAATATAACTTTGAGGATGTAACCCTGCTCGAAGCGATTATGTCGCTTGGAGAGGTGCTCGTGGATGAGTATGCTTTTTCCTTTGACGCGAGGGAAAAGCCCTGGAAGATTTGGCTGATGAAACTCAGCCAGGAGGCAACAAAATCGCTTGTCTATGGGCGCAACGTCAGCGCTATCCGGAGGACGATTGACGGACGCATCGTCACGCGGCTGGTCGGCCGCGGATATGGCGAGGGCGACAACCAGCTGACTGTCGCCTCGATCAACGACGGCCTCGACTACATCGATGCGGATGCGGAGACGATGGCACGCTACGGCGTGCGCGTCGGTCTGCATGCCGATCTGAGGCAGACCGATCCGGAGACGCTGCTGGCGCGGATGCGCGCGATTTTGGAGAGCGGCAAGCGGCCGCAGGTCTCCTACGAGGCGACGTGCATCGATCTGCACATGCTGACAGGAGACGAGTGGGACAATGTGCAGGTTGGCGATCGTGTGCTGATCCTCGATGAGACGCTCGGCGAGACGGTCAAGACCCGCGTAACGGGCCGGGAAAAGAGCGACATGGAGGGCGACCCCGGCAGCATTAAGCTGACGCTGGACAGCAGCGTGCGCGATACCGCAGAGGAGCTCAACGAGATTTTGGACAAGATCGGCGTGCAGGAGTTATACAGCCAGGGCGCGACCAATCTGTACAGCATGCAAATCGCTGACAGCTGCGACGAGGATCACCCGCTGGAGATGTCCTATTACGTACCCGGCAACGTCCTGCGGATCAACCGCTGTCTGCTCAAATGGCAGATCGAGCCATATCGCAGTTATGCCAAGCTGGCCAAGTCGGGCGGCGGAAGTACGAGGACGAGCAAAGAGGGCGGAGGCGGCACTGTAACGATCCCGGCGCAGACAATATCGATTGGCGTTAAATACTCCAGCCAGCCGATGGATGAGGATGGGGGCTCAGCATCGTTGACCGGCGGCCCGAAAGACGAGCTGGACAACGTCAAGACGTCAACCGACAAGGCGGGCAGCCACAGCCACAATATGACCCATGTGCATGCGCTTGGCGATCACCGTCATACATTCAGCGGCACGTCAAAAACATACTCCATCGCCCACAATCACAGCCTCGCCGGGACTGGCGCGTCGGCAACAGGCGCGATCAAAGACGGTAATAAAAATATAACCGTTAAGCCGGAGGGCGAGGTGAAGGGCGCTGGGACGCTCTGGACGACAGGCGCTTACAACGCAGCGGGCGGTACGGGCAAGGATGCGACGGGCGAAAATGGCGAGCATAGTCATAGCTACTCGCATGTGCATAATATGCCGCATGTGCATGATATCCAACACGAGCACGTCATCCCCAGCATGTGGTTTGACCTGGAGCCGCATACGCACAGTGTGACAATCCCGGCGCATACACATGATATCGAGTACGGTATCTATACAGGCAGCCGCGCAAGCAAGGTGACGATCAAGGTGGATGGTCAAGAGATTCCCGCCGAGGACATCGGCGAGGAAAAAGAGTTTGACATCGCCAAGTATATGGCTGCCAACGCGGACGGGCGTGTGACGCGCGGCACATGGCACAAGGTCGCTTTTGTGCCGGATAAGCTGACGCGGATCACAGCTAACCTTTTTTTCCAGGTATTCATTCAATCCCGCGGCGCGGGCGATTATTGAGAGAGGTGTAGCCTATGGAGGAATTTACGCAAAAGCAGGCCGTTGATCTGGAGGGATTCACGCAAAAGCAGGCCGTTGATCTGGAGGACAGCAACCCCATCTTGATCCGCAATCAGCCGATCATCAAAGGGGATAAGCATGCCCTTAACTGGATCGTAACCGTGCGCAAAGGCGGACAGCCCATTGATCTGTCTAAGGCAGAGATCGCGCTGTACTGCGCACGCGCGCTGGACGAGGACAAAGACGAGAGCGGCGGAACGACGTACAGCGATGCCACAGGTACGAGCGACGGCGTGGTGACGGCACAGCTGCCGCAAGATGCAGCCAATATACCGGGCATGGTAGGCTGTACGATCCGCGCAACGCTGGACGGCGTGAGCGTAACGCTTGCGCGTATGTCCGTTATGGCCATTGATCCGATCGGGAGCGATATCATTGATGAGGGCAAGCGCATTCCCAATCTGGATGAGGTGCTGGCTGCCGTCGCGCGCTGCGAAAGTGCAGCGGCAGAGGCGGAAGGGGCGGCGAAAGCCGCGCTTGCCTCCGCATCCAACGCAGATGACAAAGCCAATCTCGCCAATGATGCGGCAAGTGCGGCGACGGCGAGCGCGAAAACGGCAGACGCAAGCGCTGAGGCCGCTGACGCGGCGACGGCGAGCGCCAATGCCGCGGCGAGAAAGATTGACGATATGACCGTCACCGCCACCGGCCTCGCACCCGGTGAAGCGCCGACAGCCGTGCTGACGGACGAGGACGGCCACTACAACCTGGCGCTTGGATTGACCAAGGGCGACACGGGCGACTCCGGCGTGTATATGGGCGAGGAGGAGCCGACCGACCCCGATGTCAACGTCTGGATCAAGCCCAGCGGGATGCCGTCCGGCGTGATTGATAACGTGGCGAGAGAGGATATTGCGGCGCTGTCGGCCCGTCAAAACATCCTCATTGGCACCGGGACAGGCGCGACTGTCTCCGTATCCGACGCTTTTGCCGCGCCGCTGTGCGGTCTGACGATTTACGGCAGAAGCACACAGGACAGCACGCCGACGCCGGATGCGCCCGTGCCGATTGTCAGCGCCGGGGACGGCGGCTCAATCACGGCGACGATTAGCGACGGCGCGGACAAACAACAGACGATTACCCTGCAAACGCCGAACGGCCTGCCTGGTATCCGTGTCGTAAGCGGCGGAAACTACACGGACGAAAACGGTCAACACTGGATTTGTGATGAAATCGACTTAGCAAGAGGTGTACATATACAGCGCATAGGGCAATATACTTTAAAGGATGTTACTTTGGGGAGCACGGCACGAGATAACGTATACACCATAAGGAATGTTGACGAAATCCAGAATAATGCCGCTTTAACGACTTATGCGCTACTGTGCACAGATTATAAAAATATCCCTACCGTACAATACGCAACCAAAGATTGTCCTATATCGTGGAGTGGGGAACCGAACAAACAGTTACGGGTTTATGATGAAAGGAATCAGGCCGAAATCACTGAGAGCTTGAACCGCGGAGATGTGAGGGTTTATTATGTGCTTGGCGTTCCGGTTGAGACGCCGCTCACGGATGCGGAAATCGCCGCATACAAAGCGCTGGCGGCCTATGCGCCCGCGATTGCCGCAGAGGTTGCGGACGGCGCGGGACTCAGGCTGAGCTATCAGCGCAACGTGAATCTTGTCATCCGAAATCTTGAAGATGCAATTGCATCCATGACCAACAACTAAGAGGAGGCTCAATTTATGGCAATCAAGAGCAAAGCAAGGCATGATCTGACGCTTCGCGCCATCAAGCGCGAGATCGCCGCCGGGCGGGACGTGGCCTATTGGCTGGACAAGGCATACACCCATCTTGACAGCGGCCTGCTGAGTGAGGCAGACATTGAGGAGATCGAGACGCTGGCACAGGCTTATTATGACGCGCTGGACGCGGTGGAAGAAGCCGGGAAAGCTGAGGAGCTGGTATAACGCCCCCTCAAAAAAAGAAGTGAGAAGGTGAAAGCATGGCAGACATATTATATGTGCGCGATAAAACGGACAATTTTGTCCCCATCCCTGCGCTGGTCGGGCCGAAAGGCGACACGGGGGATATTGGCAATTTGACCGTCAACGGCAAAAAGCCGGAGTCTGGAGCGCTCACATTGACCGCCGAAGACATTGGCGCACGGCCAGATACGTGGACGCCGACGGCTGCGGATGTGGGCGCGCGGCCCGATACGTGGATGCCGACGGCTGCGGATGTTGGAGCGCTGGACGTGGATGCGCAGGCCAAGGACAGCGCCAAGCTCGGCGGCAAAGAGCCTGAATATTACACGGCGAATAAAACGTATGTATGCAACGGGATGGTCTTTAACGGGCTGTCCAGCTCGATTGAGGGCGTGGGGGCATGTACGATTGTATGCAGACCGGGCGGTCTTGCTGAGGTACATTTTGCGGTCACAATTACGCAAGCGCCTGCCTCCTCGGAAACGGATGTCTTTGATTTTGGCCTAAATCGAGATATCCTGCATATCAAGGATGCACCGCAAATTACCCCGATTGCTGGCGGCGTTGCGACCTATCTGCGCGATGGGAAACTGGATAGCAGCCTCTTTGGCAAAAGCGGCACTTTTGAGGTGGAGGGGCAATTTTGGAAGCCTGCACGCATCTACAACGACATCGGCTCGGCTGGCAGCTGGCCGTCGTCGATGTTTGCCGCGGGTGTCGTGATCGTCGGCGTGTGCTTTGGCACGTATGAGCAGGAGACGACGCAGGAGGAGGGATGATGATGCTGTTGCTTGCTGTTGTCGGCATTATTTTGCTGGGCGTCCTGATTGGGCGCTTTATCCGGGCAGGAGGCGGATGGGATGATTAAGGTGAGCGCATTGATCAAGCTCTTTCGGCGCATGCTGGACGAGCACTGGGCGTATGAGCTGGGCGCGGCGCGCGAAGGATGTGTAGACTGTTCAGGCGCGTTTGTCTGGGCGTATAAGCAGCTTGGCGCAACAATCGAGCACGGGAGCAACAGCATCGCACATCTGCGGGTGGGCGAGTATGTGCCAGTATCGGAGGCAAAGCCCGGCTACGCGGTTTTCAAGTTGCGGGCGTGGCGCGAAAGCGACAGCGGAAACCGCTGGTATAACCAGCAGCCGGGCGACTGCTACCACATCGGCCTGATGGATGATGACGGGCGCGTGCTCAACGCGCAGAGCACCAAGACCGGCTTTGTCGCGTCGCCCGCATCACAAAACTGGGCGTTTGCCGCGCCGCTCAAGGCGGTCAGCTATTCAGATGACAAGGAGGGAGGTGATACCATGTTTGGCAACGCGACGGTTAAGACACAGACGTCTGGCAGCTATGTCAATCTGCGCGAGGGTGCTTACACGCGCGCGGCGGTGATCGGCAAGGTCTACGACGGCGAGCGCGTCAACGTTCTGCGCGAGGCAGGGCCGGGCTGGATTTATGGCAAGACACAGGCGGGCGCAGAGGGGTATATGTCGGCAGATTACATCGTCGAGGACGCGCCGGATGCAGGCGGCGAAAGTGTCCCGGAGGGCGACTGGGAAGACGATACGTACGAGACAACCACGCTGACCGACGGCAGCGGCGCATATGTGACGCTTGTCGGCAAATGGCAGATTACTAATGACTGATGAGGTGAGGGACAGTTGGACTTGATGACGTGGCTGCCTGCGGTTGCGAGTGCAGTCGGCAGCCTTGCAGGCGTGCTCGCATCCAACAAGCTGATGCAGTATCGCATCCAGCAACTTGAGAGCAAGGTCAACAAGCATAACAGTATTGTCGAGCGCACGTACAAACTTGAGGGCGAGGTCAAAGAGCTTCAGCACGACGTGCGAGATTTGAGAGGAGATATCAAGGTATGAGGATCAACTGGTTGGTACGCTTTCGCAATAAGACGTTTCTGGCGTCGTTTTTGGCGCTGGTGATCGCATTTGTCTACAATTTGCTGGCGCTGTTTGGCGTGACGCCGACGGTGCAGCAGGATGCGCTTTTGACCGCCGTCAATGCGATCCTGACGGTGTTGGGCATGATCGGCGTCATTGCCGACCCGACGACCAAGGGCATCAGCGACAGCACGCAGGCGATGACCTACGACAAGCCCAAGGAGGAGTAAGGGAGGCGGTTTCCCGTGCGCCTTGACTTTGACAGGCGCACTAAAGAGGAGATCGCCCGCCGCTGCGGTTTTGATGTGCACGTCCGGCTGGGGCAGGTCTTTGACCTGCTCTGGCGCGGTTACAGCATTGTACAGATCAGCATGGCGCTGGGTATGTCGCCCGCGACCGTCAGCCGCAGCATCCGTGAGATCAAGAGACGTATGTCTGCATCTTTACATACTGATGATACAACCCCGGCCTGATGGCCGGGAATTTTTT
>ERZ1034917.1792-NODE-1792-length-11857-cov-5.587782_pt1 | contig 11857 bp, 10 predicted proteins | sample MGYA00520605_ERZ1034917 | MGnify/ENA primary metagenome ERZ1034917 (study PRJEB33766, sample SAMN09781784) | gut metagenome | biome: gut microbiome | host: Homo sapiens | place: Madagascar | study: EMG produced TPA metagenomics assembly of the PRJNA485056 data... | reverse complement strand
ATCTTCTTTCTGTTGGACAATGACAATCGAAAGGGGAGCACGATGCGAAATGCAATAGAAAACGAGCTTGACCTTCTGTCGGCGGTTCGAGATGTGAATGTGCTTGTTGCCGTGGAATCGGGCAGCCGCGCTTGGGGCATCGCCTCGCGCGACAGCGACTATGACGTGCGGTTCGTTTACGCAAGGCCGGTCGACGAGTATTTGCGACTTAAGGAGACTCGCGACACGATGAATTGGCGGCTCGACGAAACGCTGGACATTGTAGGATGGCTTTGCAGAAGCTCATGAGGCTTCTTCTCGGGTCGAACCCAACTGTATTCGAATGGCTTTCTTCGCCGATCGTCTATCGGGAGTCCGAATCTTTCGGGGTGGTGCGCGAAATCGAGAAGCTAACACAGAGATCTCGAGCGCTGCCTGCTTTGAAAAGGTTCCTTGGGAAGAGCTTGACGAGGTGTTTTTGTCAATCGTGAAGGGCTGCTCGTGACGCTGTCGATTAATGGGCGAGGGTCGGGCGGCTCGCCCGCTTCGCGCGACTTTGCGACAAGGGTCGATCGACTCATCCCACCTCGACGGCTCGCCACCTTGCCGTTCACCCTCCCTGTTGCGTGATGGAGTTCGGGTGGTTCGCCTCAACGCGCGCGGAAGCGGCGTGCTCATTTGCTCGTCCCCACCGCTCTCTTTCGCAAAAAATCACTTTCGTGGACAGAAATCGTCGATATGTGAGTCTGGAGGGGGCGATATGGGCGCCTTCCCCTGCGAAGCCCCGCATTTGCCCAGGTCAGATTTCTCGAAGTCAAGTTTCCTATAACTAACTCCTCGCATATCGACGATTTTTGTCCGCGGCGAGTCGATTTCGAGAAAGAAGGCATTCTCAACGCCGCGACTCGAAAACTTTTTTCCCGATGTGTGCAGGTTTTTGCGGCAGGTGGCCGTAGAGCAAGAGGCCGGGAAAAAGTCGCGCCTCTCTGACCTGGTGCTATGAAGAGGCGCTCGCCTGCGTGCTGGCGATGAGTGGGCAAGCCGCGGCAAAACCTGCGCACATCGGGCAAAAAGTTCGGCGGAGCAGCAGAAGGTTCCGGCGATGGCCCTTGGCGCACCGCAAATCGGGACGCGATCAGATGAGACCCTTGAGCGACCTTCCGGGCAAAGTGGCGTGCAGAGGCCGCGTGCTGAAAGGGATTCAAACCCTAAAGCTCCATCAGCTTGTGCCTGATGGCGTAATCGACCAGCTCGGCGCGCGTTTTGATGTTGAGTTTTTGATAGATTTTGCTGCGATGCGCCTCGATCGTCTTCACGGACAAGAACAGCTTCTCCGAAATCTCCTTGTTCGTGAACCCGCGTGCGAGCAGTTGCAACACTTCGATTTCGCGCCCCGTGAGCTTTTGGATCGATTGGCCGTGGCCGGTCTCGGCAAGCTGGCGGCTTAAAAGCTCGCTCATCTTCTCGTCGATGAAGGTGTCCCCCTCGGCGACGGCATGCACGGCGCTGCGCAGCTGCGTGGGCGAGGAGTTTTTGAGCACGTACCCGCTCGCGCCCCCGCGCAATGTGAACAGCAGGTAGTCGGGCTCGGCGAACATAGTGAGCACGATGACCTTCGTCGCGGGGAAGTCTTCCGTTACCTTTTCGCAGGTGACGAGCCCGTTTTGTCCGGGCGGCATCGAGATGTCGAGAAGCAACACGTCGGGCTTCTCGCGTGCGACCAGCGAGTACGCTTGCGAGCCGTCGGCGGCTTCGCCCACGACCTGCACGTCGGGGTCGGACTCGAGCATCATGCGGATTCCCGTGCGGACGATCTCGTGGTCGTCGGCGAGCACAATCCTGATCATCGCTTCTCCTTCGCATCGGGCGCGTTGCCTGCGTTGCTGGTCGGATACATCGGCGCCGCGATTGTGACGCGCGTGCCGTGCGGCCCGGATTTGATGTCGAATGCGGCGCCGATGAGGGCGGCCCGCTCCCTCATGCCCAAAATGCCACAGCCGCTTCCGCGGACCTCGGGCGAGTCAACGTTGAACCCGCACCCGCAGTCGGATACGCTTACGTGAATCCAATCGCCTGCTTCCTCCACCTGCACGACAACCTCGTCTGCGCCGGAATATTTGCTTGCGTTCGTCATCGCTTCCTGGCAGATGCGGTACGCCTGCGTTTCCATCGCGCGGTCGAAGCGCTCGTGCGAGAGGTTGCCCTCGATTGACACCGCGCAGCCGTAGGTTTTCTCGAGAACGGTTGCCTGCGAGCGAAGGGCTGCGAGAAATCCCAGATGATCGAGGGAGGAAGGACGCAGCATGACGGATATGTTGTGCAGCTCGTCGAGCACGGAGTCGATGCTGCCGAGCGCCTCGTCGAGCAGGCGGCACCCCTCGTCGTCCACCGTGTCCGCAAGTTGCCGCAGCTTAAACGACGTGGTCAGAAGCTCCTGCGCCACGCCGTCGTGAAGCTCGCGAGAGATGCGCCGGCGCTCGTCTTCCTGGGCGGCAATCGTGCGCGAAAGGTCGCTTCGCACAACCATGCGTCCCGCCTCGCCTTCGCCTTCGATGTCGTTTGCCCAGGCAAAGTCAAGAAAATCGTCCGTGATCACGCCGAGGTCGCAAAACGACCCGCCCAAATTGCGGGCGAGCTCGTGGAACGTGCGCAGGTGGTCGTCGTGCTCGATGCGAAAGGCGCACAGGAGCACCCCCACGATGCGCCCCTCCTTCGTGACGGGCAGCGCGCACAGGCTGCGCAAATCCTCGGCGAACACGATGGGATAGGAGGAATATTCGCGCGGGTCGAGCTCGCGGTCGATGTCGGAGAACACCATGGGCTTGCCGGTTTTCAGCACGATTCCGCCGACCCCGTGCCCGGGGGCCAACACGATGCGGCGGTGGCGGTTGCTCGTGTCGCCTGCGCTGTAGAGCCACTTGAGCGGCGCGCCGGGAAATGCGGCGAGCCCTAAGGTGGCGAAGTCGAAGCCGTAGCGCTCCTTGAGCTCGCCGACGTGCGCGCGATAGCGCTCGTTCTCGCCCGAAAGCGTTTTCGCATCGAAATTCGAAGCGCCCATGTGCGCCTCCTTTCCCTTTTCTCCCCATTATCGCCGTTTCAGGTTTTCCCGAATGCGGGTTTTTCCCGCGAGTTTCCGCGAGGAATCCCCGAGATGCATTGTTCAGCTGGTGAAACATGCGGTCAGGCTGATATAAAACAAGCAAGAGGCTGCCTTGCGGTCGCGGTTGCGCGCGCCCGCGGGGCGGATGGGGATCACAAGAGAAGAGGGAGGCGTTAGCATGATGAAGGTGAAACGCAGGAAGGCTGCCCTTTGGGTGAGCGTCGTGTGCGTCTTCGGCCTCGTCTGCGGACTGGCCGCATGCGCACCGAATGCCGACAAGGCAGGGCGTGCCGATCAGAAGGCGACCGACAAGCCGATCGCGCAGAAGGTGGAGACCACGCCAGCGACGGATTCCTATGGCGTCGTCGATGCCGACACGTGGAAAGACTACTATCCCAACCAGTACGCAACCTATGAGGAAAACAACGAGAACGGCACCGAAGGCAAGCACGATTACCTGAAGCTGTACCCGGCGCTCAACACCATGTACAAAGGCTACGCCTTCGCCTTGGGCTACGACGAGGCGCATGGGCACACCTATTCCCTTGAGACGGTGAAGAACACCCCGCGCACGGTGAAGAAAGACCAGCTCGCGAACTGCATCACCTGCAAGACGCCCCAGTTCACGGCAATGGTGAACTCGGAAGGCGATGAGGTGTACGCGAAGACGTTCAAGGAGCTCATCAACGACTTCACCGAGCCCATCAGCTGCTACAATTGCCATGAGAACGACCCCACGCAGCTTAAGGTGACGAACAAGTTCTACCTGGCTTCGCTCGGCGAGGACGTGGAAAACTACGCCAAGGCGCCGCTCGAGTCGCAGGTGTGCGGCCAGTGCCACAACGAGTATTACTTCGATTCGAAGACCAAGGTTCCGGCCAATCCCTACAGCGGCACCGACGCCATGACGCCGGATGCCATCCTTGCCTACTACGACAACCTGAACTTCAGCGACTGGAACCACGCCGACACCATGGCTCCCATGATCAAGGTGCAGCACCCCGAGTTCGAGACGATCTACGGCGGCGACTCCATGCGCATGGCGAAGATCGGCTACACCTGCTCCGATTGCCACATGGGTACGCAGAAGGCGAGCGACGGCACGATGTATTCTTCCCATAATTGGATCAGCCCGCTCGAAAACGACGAGCTCATCAACAACGATTGCGCTCGTTGCCACGCCGACCTCAAGAGCGAAGTCGCCGGCATCCAGGCCAAAGAAGAGCAGCGCGTGACTTCGATCAGCGAGAAGATCGAGGACATGACCAACAGGATTGCCGACAAGTATGCCGACGAGATCGCCCAGCTCAAGGAAACGAAGAGCGCGGGCGGCACGATGAGCCCCTCCGAGGGTCTTGCCAAGATGTGGAAGTATCAACGCGACGCTCAGTTCTACTGGGACTTCGTGATGGTCGAGAACAGCGAGGGCGCGCACAACCCCACGCTGACCTTCGACACGCTCGACAAGGCTGAAAATCTTGTCGACGAGGCCCTGGCGCTTCTCGCGTAAGGCGGGTGATCGATCATGACTGACAAGAACCCGAACAGGGACGTCGTCACCGAGGCGCAGGCTCCTGCGAATCTGGGCGACGCGCCTGTTCCCAAGCGCAAACGCTCGAAACGCTTCTACGCGACGCTCGGCGCGATCGTGCTCGTGGTCGTGGTGGCGGGCGCGGGATTTTGGGTATGGCACGAGCAGCCCAGCTTCTGCAACGCTATCTGCCACACGCCGATGGACCCCTACGTTGCGACCTACGAGCAGCAGTCGGGGACGCAGGGCGTGGACAAGTGGGGCAATAAGGTGGAGAACACCTCGGCCATGCTCGCCGTGTCCCATAAGGTGTCGAAGGCCGACGGCGGCGCCGACGCCATCTGCCTGAGTTGCCACGAGCCGACGATCAGCCAGCAGCTTGCGGAAGTTGAGGGGTGGTCGACTGGAAACATGCCGCTGTTCCACAACGAGGCATACGGCCTCGTGCTCGGCGAGCGCGGCACGCCCGAGCTCACGGCATGGCTCGGCACTGCGCCGGACTCGTTCTGCCTGAACGAGAAATGCCACAACATCTCGCGCACCGACTTGGTGAAACTCACGGCCGACATGGGCACGTACAACCCTCATCGCGAGATGCACGGCCAGCGCGACTGCTCCGACTGCCACAAGGCGCACCGCGCATCGGTGAACGCCTGCACGCAGTGCCACGACGAAGCGCCGGTGCCCGATGGGTGGCTCACCTACGACGAGGCGCAGGAAGTGGCAGCTCGCGCATAGCGGCTCCGTAAAAGATGAAAGCTCGCGGCGGTGTGTCCGCGCCTGCGGCGGGGTGAGGCTTCAATCGGCCGGCAAGGCGAGCGCTTTGTCGGCCGATTGCGTGTCGGGCACGTGTGATGCGGGCGATGGGCGGCTGCTCGTGGCAAAAATACCCACTTTGGGTGATGGCGATTTCTCGCGAAAACACGTATGGTAGGCTGGTCGAAACCGGAAATCGGGGGGAAGGGTTGTATGAACTCGAAGACGAAACGCCGCATGGCGGTGGTAACGGGGATTATCGTGATCGTGCTCATCGTGGTGCTCGCCGTCGTGGGCGGGTCGAGCTCCGCGAAGGCGGTCACGCTCGCCGAGGCGGCTTCCGGCACCTATGCAGGCTCCGACAAGACGCTGCAGGTGACGGGCAACGTGGTTGAGAACTCGTTTTCGACCGAGGGCAACGTCCTCACCTTCGACATCTACGACCCCGACGGCGACGCCGCGCAGAAGCTGCACGTCATCTACGACGGAGGCGTGTCCGCCACGTTCGGCAACGACGTAGTCGCCATCTGCACGGGCAAGGTGCAGCCTGACGGCACGTTGCGCGCCTCGCAGCTCGTGACGAAATGCCCCTCGAAGTACGAAAATGCCTCCGACGCGCTTACCGTCTCGAAGCTTTTGGGCTACGGAGAGAAGGTGCTCGACAAGCCGGTGAAGGTGGCGGGCACGCTTGCCGCGGGCTCGCTTTCCCCGGCAGGTTCCAACCAGCGCTTCGTGCTGCAAGACGCCTCGGGCGCGCAGAGCGTCTCCGTGCGCTTCGACGGCGCGCTCTCCGATGATGTCACCGACGGTGCTTCCCTCGTCGTGACGGGTTCCCTTTCCAAGGAGGGTCTGTTCACCGCGACGGAAGTTGCCCTGGAAGGATAGGTTCCCATGTCGATGATCGGCCTTATCGCGCTTCTGGTCGCCTTCGCCGCAACGGCGGTCGCGGTCGTGTGCCTGCTTGTGGGCTTCCTGCTCGGGCGCAAACGCGCAACGGATGCAAGCGACACGCTCACCTGGGCGGGCCATGTCGCGGTCTTCCTCGCGACGGCGGCGCTCACTGTGTGCTGCGGCGTGCTCGTGTACTGCTTCTTTGCGGGCGATTACTCCATCGAATACGTGCTCAATCAGCACAGCAACGCCTCGGGCGACCTGGCGTGGCTCTACAAGCTGTCGGGTTTGTGGGCCGGCCGCGAAGGGTCGCTTCTGTTCTGGGCATGGCTTATTTCCGTATTCTCGTCGGTCGTTGCGGCGCGCGATTTGAAGAACCCGCGCAAGCTCGACTCCATGGCGCTTTTCGTACTCATGGCGGTGCTCGCGGCGTTCGTCGGCGTGATGCTGTTCTCGGAGAGCAACATGCCCTTCACGGTGACGCCCGACAAGTACTATGGCAAGGACGGCGAGCTTACCACTGCGGCATCGCTGCTCGGCATGAACACGCTGCTCGAGCATTGGGCGATGGCCATCCACCCGCCCACGCTGTTCGTTGGCTACGCGGGCCTGACCGTGCCCTTCGCCTACGCGATCGCGGCGCTCGTGGTGAACGACCCGTCGAAGGAATGGGTCGTGCGCGCCGAGCGCTATGCCCTCTTCTCCTGGTTGTTCTTAGGGATAGGCATCGGGCTTGGCGCCGTGTGGGCCTACGTGGTGCTTGGCTGGGGCGGCTACTGGGGCTGGGACGCTGTGGAGAATGCGAGCCTCCTGTCGTGGATCGTGGGCGTGGCGCTCATTCACAGCTTCACGGTGTATCGCCAGCGCGGCGCCTTCAAGCGCTGGAGCATCATGTGCGCGTGCATCACGTTCGCCTTCGTAATCGTAGGAACCTTCATTTCTCGTTCGGGCCTGGTGCAATCCGTGCACGCCTTCGAGGGCGATCCTGTGTCGCTCGTGCTGTTCGGCGCGCTTATCGTGTGCTCGGTGCTCGCAGGCGCTATTGGGCTTGCCATCAGGTGGAAAAGCTTTGGCGCCACAAGCGCCGACGATATGGAGAGCATGGCGTCGAAGGAAGCTGCGTACTATTTCAACAACGTGATCATGGTCGTGTTCGCCGTGCTTTTGGCCTACCTCACCGTGTCCTCCGCGCTGCCGAGCGTGCTGCCCTTCGGCGGCGAGCAGGTTTCCGCGGGCACGTACAACGCCATCGCACGCCCGCTCGGCATCGTGTATTTGGCGATCTTGGCGGTATGCCCGCTGCTCGCCTGGGGAAAGACCGACCCGCGCGAGTTTTTGCGCACGGCGCGCGTGCCCGCCATCTGCGCGCTTGTGTTGTTCGTGGTGCTCATGGTGTACTGGGCGACCTACCTTGTGCCGAGCTATGACGCCGTCATCGCCGTCGGCGACACGAACGCGGAGGGTCTCGCGAGCGAGGGCCCCGCGGCCTACTACAACGGCTTGGCGGCCGTGGGCTTTTTGGTTGCGAGCCTGCTTCTGTTCAACTCGCTGTTCGTGCTCGTGCGTGCCGTCCGCTCGTACGGGAAGGCTCACGATGTGGGTGCGCTTGCGGCGCTCGGTGGGCTTTTGAGCCGCAACGCCTCGCGCCTGGGTGGTTTTCTGTCGCACTTCGCGATGGCCGTGATCTTGGTGGGCCTCATTGGCTCGTCGATGTACGTCACCGAGGTGAACGACTACGTGCCCTACGACGAGGCGACCGACACGGCGGGCGAGGCCATGACCGTGCAGGACTTCACGCTCACCTATGCGTCAAATTCGGTTGAGATGGCCGACAACAAGGACGACATCGTCTACACCGTCGTGTTCGACGTGTACAAAGGCGACGCCTACCTGGGGCAAGTGTCACCCGCGGTGCAGGTCGTGTCGTCCACCCAGCAACAAAAACTCGTTGCGAGCGTCCTTTCGCTGCCGACGGAGGACCTCTTCGTGGTGTATCGTGGGGTCAACGACGACGGCGCGTTCTCGATGGACGTTCGCGTGAACCCGCTCGTGAGCGAGGTGTGGATTGGTTTCGGCCTGCTTATGGTGGGCGTTGCCGTGGCGACCTTCGGCGGGCGCGGCGCGAAGCGCGCGGGCAAGGTCGCCGCGAAGAAGCAGACGAGCGACACGGAGGCGTAACCCCCTCATGGCAGAAAGAGACGTTCCCGCAATCAAGACGAAGCATCTCTCGAAGGTGTTCGGCACGCGCAAGGCGGTCGACAACGTGTCGATCGAGGTGCCCGCGGGCGCGTTTCTTTCCATCTTCGGTCCGAACGGCGCGGGGAAGACGACCCTTCTGCGCATGCTTTCCACGCTCTCGCGCCCCTCGTCGGGAAGCGCGCAGCTCATGGGCATCGATTTGAAGGAGGAGCCCGATCTCGCGCGCGAGCACATCGGGCTCATCTCGCACGCGCCCATGCTCTACTCCGATTTGTCCGCCGAGCAGAACCTTACGTTATATGCCCAGCTCTACGGCGTGGTCGACGTGCCTGCTCGCGTGGAAGAGATGCTTGAGGCGGTGGAGCTGAAGCATCGGCGCCTCGATACTGTGCGCACGTTCTCGCGCGGTATGACGCAACGGCTCTCCATCGCGCGCGCCCTGATCCACGACCCCGACGTTGTGTTCCTAGACGAGCCGTACTCGGGTCTCGATCCGCATGCGGTGGAGATCTTCGATGAGCTCATCGCCCGCAACCGTGAGGGGCGCACGTTCGTCATGGTGAGCCACGACCTGCGCAAGGGCTTCTCCATGTGCACGCATGCGCTCGTGCTTGCGCGCGGCCGCGTGGTCGCCTTCGACGACAAGGAGAACCTCGACCTCGACGACTTCGAGGCGCTCTATCGCAAGACCGTTGGGATGGGGGTGGCCTAAATGGCGCGCAAGATGAAGGGTGAGGCTGCGGGGTCGGCTGTAACCCCGGCGACCGCCAGGGACGCAAGCGCGGGGACGGCCCAGGCGGTGCCCGCGGGGAAGACCCAGGCGACGTCGAGTCGCACCCGCGCGGTTGCGTTGCGCAAGCCCTCGACGTTTTCCCAGTACAAGACCCTGCTTGCGAAAGACTTGCAGCAGGAGTTCCGCACCAAGGAGCTGCTCACGTCCATGGGCATCTACGCGCTTTTGGTGCTCATCGTCTACGGCGCGTCGCTTGGGCAGTCGGCGCAGGCGTCCGACGTGCTCGCCATCGCGGGCGGCCTTCTGTGGGCGCTCATCGTGTTCACCTCGCTTTTGGGCCTCGGTCGCTCGTTTGCGCACGAGAAGGAGCAGGGTTGCATGGAGGGCATCCTGCTCGTGCCGCTCGATCGCGCCGTCGTGTTTCTGGCGAAGGCCACCTCGAACGTGCTGTTTCTGCTGGTGGTCGAGGTGATCGCCGTGCCGCTGTTCGCGTTTTTCTTCCTCATGGGAACCCCGCTCGCCGACACGGCGCCCTATGCGCTGCTGCCGCTTTTGGCGGGCACGGTGGGCATCGCTGGCGTCGGCACGCTGCTTTCCACGATCACGGTGAACACGCGCGGGCGTGATGTCATGCTCGCGGTGTTGTTCGTGCCGATCATCTTCCCGCTTCTGTACGCCTGCGCGTCTGCCACCACGGCGATGATCGCGGGCTCAGCGGGCGCATGGGACGTGTTCTTGCCCTCGATGGTGCTTGCGTGCGGCTACGATGTGATCATGCTGCTGGCGAGCTGGGCGCTCTACGACTTCGTGATTTCGGTGTAAGGTGGCTTCCCGCGCCTGCAACGCATTGATTGACCTGCGGCTTTTTGGATAGAAAGGAACCGTATGACGGATAAAAAACCTTGCAAGCTCCCCGAGGCGGGGCAGTGGCCCGACAGGATAGCGCCCTGGGTGCTGCTCTGCGGGATCGTGCTCTCCACGGCGGGCTTTCTCATGGCGTTTTTGTTCGCGGGACCGGTGTCGGGCGCCTCGGTCGACGGCGTTGAGCTCATTGGCGGGCAGATGATTTCGAACAAACTGCTCATCTCGCAGAAGATCTTCTACTTTCACATGCCGGTCGCCATCGTGTCGTTCGTGGCGCTTGCGTTCGGGGCGTACTATTGCGTGCGCTTTCTCATGACGAAGAACCAGCGCTTCGACACTTGCGCGCGCGTGGCGTTCGAGATTGCGCTTCTGTTCGTCGTCGCGACCATGATCACGGGCGATCTGTGGACGCGCTTCGAATGGGGAGTGTGGTGGACATGGGAGCCGCGCCTGACCACGTATCTGATTCTGATGCTTATCGTGATCGCGTACTTCGTGCTGCGCAACGCTATCGAGGAACCTGAGCGTCGCGCAACGTATGCTGCGGTCATCGGCGTCATCGCGTTTGTGGACGTGCCTATCTGCTACATGGTGACGCGTCTGATTCCGTCGAGCATTCACCCGGTTGTGCTGCGCGAGGGAGGCATGTCGGGGGACATGGCGGCGACGCTTGTCGTGTGCCTTCTGGGTATGCTGTGCGTCGGGTTCGCGCTCTATCGTCTGCGTTTTCGCCAGGTTCGCGTGACCGAGCGCGTCGAGGCGCTGAAGCAAAGCATCGAAGAAATGGAGGAGAGGTAAATGAATCCCGTTCTTGCCGATATCTATAGCACCATTCTGCCGTCCGCCCCGTTCGTGATCGCAGCTTATGCGCTTTTGTGGGTGGCGCTTTTGGTGTTCGTATTCATGATCATGCGCGGCATTAAGAAGAGCGAGGCCCAGGTGGTCGTGCTCGAAGAGGCGCTCGAGGACCTGAAGGAGAAGCAGGCGTAAAGCGCCTTGGGGGCGCGCGGGCGCGGTGGCGTCTCGGGGACGCTGCTGCACCGGCGCGCGACGGCGCGCGAAGGGCTATCCCCATCGCGGACGCTCGTCGAATCGTGCCGCGGAAGCACTTAGGCTTCATCGGAGTTTTCCCGCGTTTGCGCTCGCGCCCGCTTTCCGCGCCGCCGGACTGTGGCGTTGACGTGGGCGCGTGAGGGGCCTTCATGCCGCGTGCTACAATCTGCCCTGTGAGTTTTCGGGAGGCGTTTGGACGTCCCCCTTGTCGGTTTCTCTTATAGAAAGGTTTCCCAGTGAAGGCACTTATTCCCGCTGCCGGTTTGGGCACGCGCTTCCTTCCCGCCACGAAGGCGCAGCCGAAAGAGATGCTGCTCGTGGTCGATCGCCCCGTCATCCAGTACGTGGTGGAGGAGGGCTTGGCGTCGAAGGCCGACGAGGTCGTCATCGTGAACAGCCGCTCCAAGAAGGCGATCGAAGACCACTTCACGCCCGACCCCGACCTGGTTGCCACGCTGCGCGAGCGCGGCAAAGACGCTTACGCCGACGAGGTGGAGCGCGTGGGCAACTACAACGTGAGCTACGTGTACCAGGAGGAGCCGCTCGGGCTGGGACATGCCATCTGGTGCGCGCACGAGAAGACGGCGGGCGAGCCGTTCTACGTGCTTCTGGGCGATGTGATCGTGCCCGACAACCAGATGCTTCCCGCGATGCAGAAGGTGTCCGACGAGCATGGAGGGGCGAGCGTGATCGCGGTCATGCCCGTGCCCGATGACCAGGTGCATCGCTTCGGGATCATCGCTGGCGAGAA
>ERZ1034917.1791-NODE-1791-length-11868-cov-4.428257_pt1 | contig 11868 bp, 13 predicted proteins | sample MGYA00520605_ERZ1034917 | MGnify/ENA primary metagenome ERZ1034917 (study PRJEB33766, sample SAMN09781784) | gut metagenome | biome: gut microbiome | host: Homo sapiens | place: Madagascar | study: EMG produced TPA metagenomics assembly of the PRJNA485056 data... | reverse complement strand
GTTTGACACATGAATAACGGAGTTATATTTTGGTTAATAGTTGCAGTGGTTTTGGGAATGATAGAGGCGGCAACTGCGAACCTTGTCACGGTATGGGCAGCGATTGCGGCGCTTGCTGCGGCAGTCTGCGCGGCGTTCGGAACCGGCGGATATGTTCTTTTTGCCGTGTTTGTGGTTGTGACGGCAGTTTTGCTGATTCTGACAAGACCTCTTGCAAAACAGATAATGCTTAAAAAGGCGGTACCGACAAACGCCGATCGTATAATCGGCGCCGAGGGAATCGTTACCGAGCGAATCGAGCCTCTTGAAAATAAGGGACAGATTAAGGTAATGGGTCAGGTGTGGTCGGCAAAATCCGCAGATGACAAGGTTATCGAGGTCGGCACTAAGGTTACTGTTACTGCGCTGGAGGGCGTAAAGGCGGTAGTCGCCCCATGCGGCAGCTGTTCTGTTACACAGCCGACCGACAAAAGCACATCCGATATGCAAAAGGAATGTGTTTGATGGCGGCGGGGTCATTTGTTTAACGACATTTGACGGTTTTAATATTTCCGCGCTATCCGTTCGCAAATAATTTCAAATACAATAAAAATACTCGGCTGCAAGCCGAAAACAGGAGGTTTTTTTATAATGTGGTTTATTCTTCTTCTTGCTATTTTAATTGTGGTTGTAATATCAAACATTAAGGTTGTGCCGCAGGCGCACGCGTTCATTTTGGAAAGACTCGGCGCATACACCGCTACATGGGGTGTTGGTCTGCATATAAAAATACCGTTTATCGACAGGGTCGTAAAGCGGGTAACACTGAAGGAACAGGTTGTGGACTTTGCGCCGCAGCCGGTTATCACAAAGGATAACGTCACAATGCAGATTGACACCGTGGTTTACTTCCAGATAACCGACCCCAAGCTCTATACCTACGGCGTGGAGCTGCCGATGTCCGCGATTGAGAATCTGACCGCGACCACGCTCAGAAACATCATCGGCGATATGGAACTTGACGAGAGCCTTACATCACGCGACGTTATCAATACAAAAATGCGTTCTATACTTGACGAGGCAACCGACCCGTGGGGCATAAAGGTCAACCGCGTTGAGCTTAAAAACATCATTCCACCGGCGGGAATCCGCGAGGCAATGGAAAAACAGATGAAGGCGGAGCGCGAAAGGCGTGAAGCCATTCTTAAAGCGGAGGGCGAAAAGAAGTCCGCAATCCTTGTTGCAGAGGGCGAAAAAGCCGCGGCAATTCTCAAAGCAGAGGCTGAAAAGGAATCTCAAATTCTGCGCGCCGAGGCGGAGAAGGAATCCGCAATCCGCATAGCGGAGGGTGAAGCAAAGGCAATACTCAGCGTTCAGTCGGCTACGGCGGAGGGCATAAAGATGATGAACGAGGCAGCGCCGACCGACGCGGTAGTGAAAATAAAGAGTCTGGAAGCATTTGGTAAGGCTGCTGACGGCAAGGCAACAAAGATAATCATACCGTCCGAAATTCAGGGCGTGGCGGGACTTGCGGCAGGACTTGCGGAAACTGTAAAAAACATTAAGGAATAGCCGCGAAACGTCTGCGGGAGCTGTCGGGTAGTGGGCGCACCTATCGCACGCCGAAAACGCCAAACACCGTATGGCGCGGCAAAATACAAATTAGTTAAACATTCATTTGCGAAAATACAAAGGTAATCAGGAGGAAAAACAGAATATGTCAGGACATTCAAAATGGGCTACAATCAAGAGGAAAAAGGGCGCTTTGGACGCAAAAAGAGGTAAGCTCTTTACAAAAATAGGCCGCGAGCTTGTTGTTGCGGTCAAGGAGGGCGGTCCCGACCCGGACAGCAACTCAAAGCTGCGTGACGCAATCGCGAAGGCGAAGGCGAACAATATGCCGAACGATACAATTCAGAGAAGTATCAAAAAGGCAGCAGGCGAGGACGGCTCAAAGGAATACCTCGAAATGGTGTACGAGGGTTACGGTCCGAGCGGCGTTGCGTTCATGGTGGAAACGCTTAGCGACAACAAAAACCGTATAGCGGGCGATTTGCGGCACTATTTTGATAAGTTCGGCGGAAACCTCGGTCAGACGGGCAGCGTAGGCTTTATGTTCGACCGCAAGGGTGTTATCGTAATCGCAAAAAACGATTCCATTGACGAGGATCAGCTCATGATGGACGCGCTTGACGCGGGCGCGGAGGATTTCAGCGCGGAGGACGAGTGCTACGAGGTTACATCGCTTCCGGAGGACTTCAGCGCAGTTAGAGAGGCTCTGGAGGCAAAGGGCTATGAATTTGAGCAGGCGGAGCTTAGCTACGTTCCGAAAACGCTTACAGATGTTACAAACGAGGATGATGTGAAAAATCTTGAAAAGCTGATAGATATGCTGGAGGATAACGACGACGTTCAGAATGTCTATCATACATGGAATATGCCGGAGGAAAACGAAGAGGATTAGCGGCGTTTTTTGTAACAGCCGTGGGTCGGATTCCGACCCACGGCTGTTTGATGTGCGTGAGCGTACGGATTCGGCAAGGCTTGACCCAATGCGGCATTTGTGTCTTATCGCGCTACCGCACGCCTTTTTGCGGCATTGAGCTGCGGGATTTGTGTTGTGTGCTTTTTTATTTGCGGCAAGCCGCGGAAATTGTGAGCGAGAAACAGCGTTTGTACAGACTTTGCGCGGCAATCAAAGCGAAAGCAGCGTTTGCACAGGCTTTGAGCGGCAGCAAAAGCGAGCGGCGTTTGTTCAGTCATTGAGCGGCAGCGAAAGCAAAAACACAGGCTTTGCGCCGAAAAACTGAGGAGCGGCTGCCCCGCTCACTACTAAAACGGAATACGTCTTATCTGCCCGCAGATAAGGCGTTTGAACATTTTGCGGGTGGAAAGGCTATGGAAATTATTATGAGTAACTCTGCGGTCGTAAAGGAAACAAAACGTGAAATTGACATTTTAAGCGGCTCGGTTTGGGACAAAATACTTATGTTTACCATTCCGATTGCGGCGAGTAGTATTTTGCAGCAGCTTTTTAACGCTGCGGACGTTGCGGTTGTCGGCAAGTTCGCCTCCGACAGCGCGCTTGCCGCAGTGGGCAGTACCTCGTCGCTTATAAATCTTATTATCAATTTGTTTGTCGGACTTTCGGTTGGGGCAAACGTAATTATTTCGAGGTTTATCGGTCAGGAGGATGCGAAAAACGCATCGCTCGCCGCGCACAGCTCGGTTGCCCTCGCGATAGTCTGCGGACTTATCATGACCGTTTTGGGTCAGCTGATTGCCGTCCCGGCTCTTGAAATAATGTCCTGCCCGTCCGAGGTTATAGGGCTTGCTACTCTTTATATGCGGATTTATTTTCTGGGTATGCCGTTCATGATGCTTTATAACTTCTGCTACGCGATTTTAAGGAGCCGCGGCGACACAAAACGACCGCTGTACGGTCTTACCGCGTCCGGAATTATAAATGTCATTCTTAATCTGTTTTTTGTGATAGTGTGTCGGCTCAGCGTTGCGGGGGTTGCGATTGCGACGGTTATCTCAAATGTGGTAAGCTCGGGACTTTTGATATATTTCCTTATAAACGATGACAGCGCAGTCAGAATCAATCCTAAAAAAATCCGCCTTGATAAGCGGCTGACCGTGGCAATTCTGAAAATAGGAGTGCCGACCGGCTTGCAGACCTCGATGTTCTCTATCTCAAACGTGTGCGTACAGTCGGCGATAAACAAGCTCGGAAAGGCCTACATAGCGGCGTCTGCTGCGGAAACGAGCATAGACAGCTTTATCTATTTTATACCGGCGTCGTTCGGTCAGACCTGCGTAACCTTTATAAGTCAGAATCATGCGGCGCGAAACTACAAACGCTGCAAAAGCATTATAAGGCAATCACTTGCGATGGGCGTTCTGGTCACGGTGATTGCGTCAGCTGTTGCATTAGTTTTCGGAAGGCAGCTTTTGAGCATATTTACCGACTCGGAGCTGATAATCAAGTACGGTATGGAAAAACTCTGGTGCATTATCCCGCTTGAACTTGTTATGGTATTCAGCGAGGTTTTGTCGGGCGCGCTCAGGAGTGCGGGGTATTCCGTACTTCCGGCGTGCATCAGCGTTGCGGGAGTGTGCGTGCTGAGAATTGTGTGGATGTACACGTTTTTTGCGGCGCACCGCAGCTTTATTAACCTTATGATTGTGTACCCGATAAGCTGGGTTGCGACCTCTGCCGCGATACTTGTCGCGTACCTTGCACTGCGGCGCAGAATATTCCCGCCGACAGAGCAGAAATGATATATTGCGCCGCAAGGCGCACATCCTGCGGTATTGCGTGTGCCGGGTGATGTGCGTCATGCGGCTTATATTTTGCGTGCAGCTTTGAGATTTTCTGTGCGCAATTCGGCTTTTAAAATATGTGTTGTTTTTTGGGCTACTGTGTACGGCTATTGTCGGTTTGCGCCGAAAAAAATACTGTGATTTAAAGGCAGATTTTGGTTGACAGCGGTGAGGTAAGGTGCTATAATGAATACGCAAATAAAGCGACTGACGGCTTGCGGATATTTAAATACATAATAGGTTGGCAAAAGCATACAAAGGGAAGGGATTACAAAATGGATTTAAAAAACAAAAAAATACTATTTTTGGGCGACAGTATAACAGAGGGAGTCGGCGCGTCCTCAGCGGATACGAATTATGTGTCGGTGTTCGGAAAAATCTCCGGCGCAGAGGTTAAAAACTACGGCTTGAGCGGAACGCGAATTGCAAGACAGACGGGAAAAACTGACAATGAACTGTTTGACAGAGATTTTGTTTTGCGCGCGGACGAGATGGAACCCAATGCGGATATTGTGGTTGTATTCGGCGGAACAAACGATTTCGGTCACGGTGACGCGAAGATAGGTGATTTCAGCTCGCGGAACGTGTACACGTTTTACGGCGCGATGCACTGCCTTTGCGAAAAGCTGATAAACAAATATCCTGACGCGGTAATCGTTTTCATGACGCCGCTGCACAGAGTGACGGAAAATAACGAGATGAAGGAAAATGGCATCCCAAACGAGGTTCCGCTTTCGGGATATGTAGCAATTATCAAAGAGGTTACGGGGTATTACGGCTTGCCCGTGCTGGACCTGTTCAATATGAGCGGAATCCAGCCGAGCGTGGAGATTATAAAGCAGAAGTATATGCCGGACGGCTTGCATCCGTCCGATAAGGGCGCAAGAAGGATTGCCGAAAGGCTGTACGGATTCCTTTCCGCACTTTAGGCGCGCGGGAGTCGAACGCATATCGTGTTCAACTCCCGTGTGCCTAACCGGAAGGGAGTAATCCGAAATTCGATTTTGAGAGACGGATTCCCGTTTCCGCTGTGTTAAAATACTCGGCAGTCCGGGCGCGATTGTAACCAAGTCCGTCCTGACCGATAATGCACAGTTTCGGCTTATACAGCGGGCGGAGGACGTATTTTGGACTAAACGAAAAACGGAGGACAGAGTATGAGGAGCGTTACTTTGATAATATGCGCGGTGGCGGTCGCGCTCTCCGGCTGCGGAGCAAAAAGCATAGGAATTATAGGAGGTGCGGACGGTCTGACAAAGGTGGTTGTTTCCGACGATAAAGGCAGTACGGAGTACGGCAGGGAAACAGTTAAAATGATTAGGATAGACGGCGCACTGTATTATGACACGGGCAAAAAAAGCGATGTAGAGGGACGCTGCGGCACAATGGACGGCGCGATTAAAAAGGGCGCGTCCGAGAATGAGATTCCGCAAAATGACAATGAAAGCAATTTCAGCGGCGCGGACGGCTATCAGATAGGCTTAAAGGAAAACACGGTGGAAACCGTGCTTGACGGCGATTGGGAGATATTTGCCAAAATCGACACGAACGCAGATATATTTAAGTATAAGTATTGCTGCATTTTGAACGGCAGACTTCCGAAGGCGGAAACGGACAGCAGATACCTTGTCCTTGCAAATAATGAGGACATAACCTTCCCTGACGCGGGGTATCAGCTGTTCGGCTCGGATATGTCGAAGATGAAGGATATATATGTTCTGCCGATTGATTAAGCACACGGCAAAAGCTATTAAACACAAAAAAAGAGGATGTAAAATTTGTTACATCCTCTTTTTGTTAAGCTTTATTTTGATGAATAGAAAAAGTCAAACAGCAGCATAAGCTCGTCGCCGTTGGCGTTGTTCAGCACAAGCGTTTTCAAGTTGGTGCGCTCTGTGTCGCTGAGCTTTTCGTACTCGGCATATGCCTTATCCGTTGCGGCTTTGTAGTCATAATTGGGGTCGGCGAGGTACGCCTCTAAGCTGTCGGCAATCATTTGTGCGACCTTTTTGGAGTTTTCGGTTTCCGCACAGGGGATTACCTTATCCTTCATAACCGCAATGAGGTTTGTCAGTTTTTTTTCAAGCTCCTCTCGTACAGTTCCGTCCATATCTATATCGCCGAAGTCATCCGCTGCATCAATCACGCATTTTTCAAGAGCAACACAGGCTTCACCCCTTGTTATCGGCTCGGTCGCGCGGAATCTGCCGCCGTCCTCAACCGTAAACAGGCGGTTGGAAATGAGCTTTTCAACACTGTCGCGCGCCCAGTCGGACACAGTGTCGGAAATAGCCACGCTGTAGTCAAGACGCTCGGTTTTGAGTATGGAGTCAAGCATAACGCATACCTGCTCGCGTGTTACCGCCTCGTTCGGGTGAAATGTGCCGTCACCCATGCCCTTTATATAGCCCGCCGCAACCGCGCGCATTACATCGGCATAATACCAGCTTTTTTCGTGTATATCGGAAAAAATGTTCTTTGCCTCAACCTTGTAGCCGTACATTTTATTTATTATTGTAACAAATTCGGCACGCGTGAGCGTGGCTTGAGGTCTGAATGTGCTGTCCCCAAAGCCCTGAATATAGCCGCGGTCATACATAACCTTTATCGCGCTGCCCTCCGCAGTGTTATCCGCAACGTCTGTGAAAACGGCGGCGGACACACTGCAAGCAAGGATTGCCGCCATAGCGGCAGCACTCGTGAACGCTCTTAAAAATCTTTTTGTCATCATTATCAAGTCCTTATTGTGTTATTTGTCAAGCCTGTTTCGGCTTTTGCCAAAAATGCTGTCTGACCACTTGGAAATTATTTTACCAAGCTCATGTAATACGCCTTTTTCAGCGTCTTTTCGTTTTCGTAGGCGCTGCGTATTCTTTTGATGATAGATGTGTCCGCACCGTAGCTGTCAAGTCCGCTTTTAAGCTCGGACAAAACCGACTCGACTCTGGAGTCGCACTGGCTCATAAGAGAGGTGGCTCTGCCCATGTACTTGGACACAAGCTCCTTTTTGCCGACTATGTTGCGCTTGCTTTCGGGCAGTGCGGTGTAGTCACTTTTTACCGCCGCCTCAAGCTGTCCGAGCTGACCGAGGTAATACGCTTTAAGACTGTATATCTCAATTACCTTGTCGCCTATCAGCTTATCAACCGCCGCTGCGTTATTGCCGGAGGACGAGCTTGCGGAATTTGCGGAGGACTGCTGCTCTGCGCGGCGTTCCTCGTACTTTTTGTTGATTTCCGCAACAACTTCCTCAACTGTCAGCTCGCCGCGGAGGATTTTTTCCTCCTGCTCGGCGGTTATATCGTCAATTACGGACGGGTATTTTTCCTGAAGCTCCTTTTCAAGCTGCTCCTTGTTTTCGTTCATCTCCTGTGCGATTTGCTCCTTGTCGATTGTCAGCATTTTGAAAACGGCGCTGATGTTGTTGCGCTGCCATATTGCGAGCGCACTTACCGTAACCAAAAGAATCGCCAAAACGCATATAAGTACCTTAACCCACTTTTTCATTTTTCCGTTCCTCCTTAAAATCAATGCGCCAATATGCCGCAATCGCCGCGGCATAGCATACGAAAGCTCTTACATTTTCAATCCCGCGCCGGACGGATAGTTAGCGTCTGCGATGTTATGCCGACAAACTGTGCTATATGCGGTATCACTGACGGGCAGCTTGCGCTATTCGTTATCATCAGCTAAAAACAGTCTGTTTTATACATTATCATCACAGACAAGCGGTCTGCGTTATACAGTGCCGTCACACTGCCAAACGGTCTGCACTATACGGCACAGCTACCGCGTTATGCAGCCTGCCTATGTTGCTTGCTATCATAATCGGCAACCGGACTGTCTTATACATTATCATAGCCGACAAATATTCTGCGCATGGCGCAGAATACCGTGCAGCCGGTTAGTACACCCAGAAAATCGATACAGATGTCCCTGACCTCCGCACTTCTGCCCGGCACAAAATATTGGTGCCATTCGTCAAACGCTGCACCGAAAAGTCCGCAAAGCAACGCTCTTGCCGCACATTTGCAAAGACCTGCTCTTTTGTCCGTTTGCGACAGCATGGTCAGCAGAAAACCCAGTATAAAAAATATTGTAAAATGCGCCAGCTTACGCACAATAAATTCCGTGTTCCAAAGAGCCGTACTGTCAGCGGATATACCGAATAAAACGGTTGCCGCCTTTATCACCCGCGAAACTACAGAGTCACTCTGGACTGTCGATTCCGCAGCGTTCGCGGCGGAAAACCTGTATATTACCGAATAATGGTACGCCGTCATCAAATACAATACTGCCCGAATTGAAATTACCCTTTTCTTTTCAATAATTTTAAATCACCGCTAACATAAATTTTAACACGACCGAAAGCCTAATACAGCCGCAGAGTTTCAAGAAGCTGCTGCTCCTCGTAGTCGATTCTGCCCAAGCCGTCCCTGCCTAAACGCTTTTGAACTGTTTTGACGGCCGGACCGAAATTCGGCTTGCGCGATTTCAGATTGTGGCTGTCGGAGCCGATAAAGCTCACTGCGTTGCGCTTTAACAGACGCAGCGCCCTGCCGCGGGTTGCAAACTCGTTGATAAAGCTTGCGTTAATCTGAAGTTTTGCGCCCGCGTCAATCAGCTTGTCTACCATATCGCGATCCTTCTGTATATCGGTATATCTTTCGATATGCGCCGCAATCGGTATAAGACCGCGCTCAGTGGAGATTTTCTCCAATGCAAGGTATGTATAGTCCGACCATTTCTCGAACGGCATTTCCACAAGTATGTAATTTGTGCCGTCAAGGCACAAGCTTTCAAGTCCGTCCAGAGCGTAAAGCTCGGTATAAAACAAAACCTCCGCGCCGAAGGTCAGCTTGGGGCGTTCGGCGGCGCTGCCCGCCGCGGCAAGCAGCTTTTCAAAGGCTGCGCTCCTTGCCGAAAGGAAATGCGCCGTATCAATCCTGTCACTATAAAAATGAGGAGTCGCCGCAATAGCATCAACTCCCTGTTCTTTAAGCATTTTGAGCATTCCGAGACTTTCTTCAACGCTCGCACTGCCGTCGTCTATACCCGGAAGTATATGCGTATGTATATCTATCATACCCTCACTCTCCGTTTTCCCGGGTCAGCTTAAACCCGTATGGCTGCAAAACCGGAGCAGCCCCGCGTCGCCAAAGACTGCGAGCCGCGGTGCGTTCCGTAAAAATTCTGCATTGTAAAACCAAAATCTGTATAACGGTTTTTTTATTTTGCATTGCGGTAGTCCGTATCGCCGTAGCCGCCGCCGTACGAATACTTGTATGAGCCGTATGCCGACTTGTAATACGAGCCGCCGTATTTGTTGTAGTTCTTGCCTTTTCCGTACCGATAATATTTCTTCTTGTTCTTATATTTATAGTTACCGTTGTTGCCGTATACAACGCCGTTGAGAATGAATCCCAAAACCTTTGCGCCGACAAACTGGAGCTGATTCATTGCGAACCGCAGCGCCTCTTTATCGGTTGACGCCTGAAGCACCACCATGATTATACCGTGAACGTACTTGGATAAAACAGCCGTATCGGTAACAAGGTTAATCGGTGCGGTATCAAAAAAGATATAGTCAAACCTCTTTTCAAGCTCCGCAATTATTTTGTCCATATTGGGAGAGCTTAAAAGCTCCGCCGGATTCGGAGGAATGTTACCCGCGGTTATATAGCTCAGATTTTTGAAATCGCTTTTTCGGATTATTTCGTCAAGCGAGTTTAGCCCGACAAGACAGTTACTGAGACCCGGCGTGTTTTTTACATTAAGCAACCTACCAAGGTTCGGTCTGCGCAGGTCGCAGTCGATAATAAGAACCCTTTCATTCATCTCCGCGAACGTTATCGCAAGGTTTAAACAGTTTGTACTTTTACCCTCTGACGCAAGCGAGCTTGTAACGATAATCTTTTTACATTCGTCTGTCGGGAGAGAGAATACAACATTTGTTCTGAGCGCCTTGTAGGCCTCGCGCACCTGGAACGACATTTTCTCGCTGAGTATCTTCTCGCGGATATATTCGCGACTCTCGCGAACCTCCTTCTGATGTTTCTCACGCGCAATTTTACTTGGAATTTGTCTTATTTTTTGAAACATACTCATTTTCGGCGCTTCTGCCATATGCCCTCTCCTCCTTTCTGTATTCGTAATTCCGTGAACCTCGTTTGTAGTAGTAATACCCGGACTTCCTGTTTTGCGGGTCGTTTATATCCGGTATGATTCCGAGAATCGGAAGCTCGAACATTTTTGTAAGGTCGTCCTCCGTTTTTATTCTCATGTCAAACATCTCTCTGAGTACCACAAAGCCGCAGCTTAAAATCAAGCCTATCAAGAGCCCCAGAATGGTGTTCCTCTGGATATTAGGGGAAACGCGCTTACCCTCCTTCGCATAGTCAATCACCTTAACCGAGCTTGCCTCAACAAAGTCCTTGATTATCGGCGGCGCAACGTCGGCAATAATGTTGGCTATCATATAGGTGTGCTTGGGATTGGTATCGCGCACGGTTACCCCAAAGATTTCCGTTTCGTTTGTCGCGCTTGCGTCAATCTTTTTGGCAAGGCTCTCGGCGTCATAGCCTTCAATTCCCTGCTCCTCAAGCTTTTCGCAAACCTCGTTCAAAACAGTGTTGCTCTTTATTATAATGATATAGGTGTCAACAAGCATCTGAGACGCTGTAATATCCGTACCGAGGATTTTGTCGGTATTTTTGCCGGATTCGTTGTTGACGTAAAGAGAAACTGTGGATTCATACTCCGGCACGACCATTGTTTCACTGTAAACAAAGGCGATTATGCCGGCTATGATTGTGACCGCGACAATCATACTTATGCTTTGCATCAGTATTTCGGTCAGTCGCTTAAAACTGATTTCTTCAAATTGCTGTTCCATTCAATAACTACCCCATTGTGCTTTAGTTTTTTGTAGCTTTTAAAAATATCTATGCTCATTATATCAAATAAAGTCCTTCTTGTCAACGTCATTTTAAAATGTGGGCATACTTTTTTTCACAATTTGACAAATGATATGAAAATGTATGGATTTTCATGCAAAATAATCAAAAAATTTTCCTTTTTATGTTGCAATAAACCGAAAATTTCTTTTCCGACATTTTTTATTTGATTTCAACAAAAAGATATGATATACTTATGTATGTTTGGAACAATACTTCCAAAGATAATTCAGGGACAATTTACTATATATCCCAAAACAAGGAGGATTTCTCATGGCAAAAAAAATGAAGACCATGGATGGTAACTGCGCTGCCGCACATTGCGCCTATGCGTTTACGGAAGTTGCGGCTATCTATCCTATCACCCCTTCGTCCACTATGGCGGAAAACGTCGATAAGTGGAGCGCTCAGGGACTGAAAAATATTTTCGGAGAGACTGTTGAGGTTGTCGAAATGCAGTCCGAGGCTGGGGCGGCCGGAGCCGTTCACGGCTCACTTCAGGCAGGCGCACTGACAACGACTTTCACCGCATCTCAGGGTCTGCTTCTTATGATACCAAATATGTACAAAATGGCGGGCGAACTTCTTCCCGCGGTTTTTCATG
>ERZ1034917.1788-NODE-1788-length-11874-cov-5.108723_pt1 | contig 11874 bp, 11 predicted proteins | sample MGYA00520605_ERZ1034917 | MGnify/ENA primary metagenome ERZ1034917 (study PRJEB33766, sample SAMN09781784) | gut metagenome | biome: gut microbiome | host: Homo sapiens | place: Madagascar | study: EMG produced TPA metagenomics assembly of the PRJNA485056 data... | reverse complement strand
ATATTTTACATTTAAAAAAAAGGAATTATTTTCAGGCTCGGCGAAAAGAATATATAAGGAAGGCTATTTTACACTGAAAGGATTTTTACCATGAGCGAAATAATGAAGAATATCGAAAAAGCAACGGTTTTAAAGCTGAAGAACGAAACGGAATACATGGACGGACAGATTGTGAGCAAGACCCTTGTCCAGAACGGCGCGGTAAGCATTACGCTTTTTGCGTTTGACAAGGGCGAGGAAATCAGCACCCATGAATCGGGCGGCGACGCGTTTGTTACCTGCCTTGACGGCGTTGGAAAAATCATCATTGACGGCACGGACTATGAGCTGCACGAGGGCGACGCAATCGTTATGCCTGCGGGACATCCGCACGCGGTATATGCGCGCGAGAAATTCAAAATGCTGCTGACGGTTGTTTTTTAATTCACATATGAAAAGGATTTGACAAAACAAATGATGAACAAACAGGAAATTTACGAATATTTAAACAGTCTTGGAATTGAGTACGAAATTACAGAGCACTGCGCGGTTTTCACCATGTCGGAGCTTTGCGACGTTGAGGTCCCGCACCCTGAGGCGGACGCAAAGAATCTGTTTATCCGCGACGATAAACGGCTTAATTACTACCTTATAACCGTGCGCGGCGACAAGCGTGTCAACCTTAAGGACTTTCGCCGCCAAAACGGCACGCGCTCGCTCACCTTTGCCTCGGCGGAGGAGCTTGCGGAAATTATGGGTCTTGCGCCGGGGTCGGTCACGCCGCTCGGTCTGCTTAACGACTCGGAACGCCGCGTGCAGTTCTTTCTTGACCGCGACTTCCTGACCGAGCCGTATTTAATCGGCATACATCCGTGCGACAACACGGCTACGGTATGGCTCAAAACAGACGACCTTATAAAAATCATAGAAAATCACGGAAATTCGCTGCGGCTTATCGAAATATAAGCCGCGGCTTTTTTATTTTTCGCCGAATACCAACCGAAAACACATTTTTTCGGCAGATTTGGCTCACATTCCGCCGAATATCAATTTTTCCGTCAGCTGTTTGAAACGCTGAATTACCGCTCCCGACACCAAAAGCGCCGGAACGTATGACTTGCAATAAACCCCCGAAGGTCTGACCTTCGGGGGTTTATCATTGCACCGTTTTACGCGGTGCGGTATTTTTTTTGTTAATTTATCCTACGCTCTTGCGCGCTCGAACTCGTCCTCAATCTCCTTTGAAGGTGCTTTTGTTAAAAGGCTTACGATTACGATTACCGCAATGCTTACGATAAACGCGGGGAGCAGCTCATAAACGCCGAACACTCCGCCGATAGGCTTAATCAGGTACTTCCATACAAATACCATAACTCCGCCCGCAACCATGCCGGAGATTGCGCCCGGCAGCGTTGTACGTTTCCAGAACAGCGAGCAGATAACAAGCGGACCGAAGCCTGCGCCGAATCCCGCCCACGCGAACGACACGATTCCGAAAATCGAGCTTTCAGGATCTCTTGCAATGAACACGCCGAGAATCGCAATGCCCACAACCGTCAGCCTTGCCGCAAGCATACTCTGCTTTTCGGTCAGTTTAAGATTCAGCTTTTCCTGCAATATATTCTGCGAAACGCTTGACGACGCCGCAAGCAGCTGTGAATCCGCGGTTGACATCGTACTTGCCAAAATTCCCGAAAGAACAAGACCCGCAAGCAGAGCCGGCGCGATACCGTATGTCGAAAGCAGGTGCGCAATACGGATTATAACCGTCTCGGTGTCCGCATTGCTAAGACTCTCTATTACGCCCGCCGCGCTCAGCGCCTTGCCCGCAAGACCGATAGCTACTGCAACCGCCATAGCGATTACAACCCATACAGAGGCAACCCGTCTTGAAAGCTTAAGGTTTTTCTCATCGTCTATCGCCATGAATCTAAGCAGGATATGCGGCATACCAAAGTAGCCGAGACCCCACGAAACGGTTGTTATTATATGAAGGAAATTATAAGGCGTGCTTGCGCCCGTTTCCGGAACATACGAATTTGTGAACGAAAGGTAACCCGCAAGCGACTTCGCATTGTCCATTACCGCGCCGATACCGCCGGCAGTTGCCGTGGCAAAAAACAGCACCGCAAAAATCGCAACCGTCATAATTATACTCTGTATAAAGTCGGTTATGGACGCAGCAAGGAATCCTCCCGCCGCGGTATAGCCAACGATAACAACCGCAGAAATTATCATTGCCGTCATATAGTTCATGCCGAACAGCGATGAAAACAGCTTTCCGCAGGCGGCAAACCCCGACGCTGTGTACGGTATAAAGAACACGATTATTATAACCGCCGCAATCGTTGAAAGAATACTCTTTTTATCGTGAAAACGCTTTGAGAAAAATTCCGGAATGGTAATCGCATTCAGAATATGCGTATAACGGCGCAGTCTTTTTGACGTAAACAGCCAGTTGAGGTATGTACCGACAGCCAGTCCGATAACCGTCCAGCCTACGTCAGCCACACCCGAAAGGTACGCAAGACCCGGAAGTCCCATAAGCAGATAGCTCGACATATCGGACGCCTCCGCGCTCATCGCCGTCACAAGCGGTCCGAGCGTTCTTCCGCCGAGGTAGAAATCCGACGTCGAATCGTTTTTCTTTGAATAGTAGATGCCTATCAGCAGCATACCGATAAGGTAAACCACAATAGTAATAAAAATACATATATTTTGTGTAGTGAACATTTGTAAAACTCCTAAACTGATTGAATTTCTTACCGACCGATATGTGCCGCAGCCGCGGCGCACACCCGTCCGAGGATTGAATATCGTTCGTACTGCCCTCCAATCCGACAATTTTATCAATTTCCCCAAAATTTGTATCGGGTTTCTCCCTCCCGAAACGAATATACAGATTATTTTATCACATTTTTCGCCAAAATGCAATATTTTTGACATTTTTTATTCAAATTTTCATTTTTTGTATGAAAACCTACCGCTCCGCACAGCAGTCTATATACTCTTTTTTGTAATATTTAAGGTTTTCGATAACCTCTCTGTCAATGCGCTCGCCGCAGACTATAAGCGGAATCGCGGGGGGGCAGCCTATATGCGTCTGCGCGCATATTCTTCCCTCTGCCTTGTCAAGCGGCATTCTTTCCGCGCAGCGTAAAACCGCCTCGCGCGGCGAAATTACTTTCTCGGGTCTTGGCACGGGCGGCAGCAGCTCGCAAAGCTCCGCTCTTGGCGGAATCGACAAAAGCGCGCCTTCAAGCCTTGCAATATCCTCGTCACTGCTCTCTGCCGAAATCATAAACACGACAAAATCCGAATCGTAAAACTCGGGGTAAATATTTTTCCCTTCAAGAATTTCCGCAATTTCTTCCCCGCGGTAGCCGAATTTCTTTGTACTGACCGTGACCTTCAGCGGCTCGTTCCCCGCAATGCCGAAACCGTGATTGAGAAGCGCGTCCTTTAACGCTTTAACCCGCGGCACAAGAGCCGCAATCCTCGCTCTGAAAAAGTCCGCCTTAGCGTTTGCCGCGTCAAGGGATTGGAGTATCAGGTATGACGGACTGCTCGACCCGAAAACCGAAAACGCCGCCTTTGCCCGCCGTGAAAAAATCGCGGGCGCGTTCGGAGATATATGCAGATACGCGCCGCCGGTGATTACCGACAGCGTTTTGTGCGCGGAATCGCAGCATATATCCGCGCCGAGCGCGATTGGATGGCGCGGCTCGGGCAGAAATTTCAGATATGCTCCGTGCGCGTTGTCTACCGCCAGAATCACTCCAAAGCTGCGGCAGACCGCGGCAAGTCCCGCAATATCAAGGATGTTCCCCAAGTAGTCCGGGCTTGTAACGTATACCGCCGTCGGCTGCGACCGCCGCAGCTCATTTTCCAACTCCTGCGGCGTAACCGCGCAGCTGTGGTACGGGCCTTTCCGCGGGAAAATCCAGTCAATATCAATATCAAGCAGCGCGGCGGCATTGACAAACGCCTTGTGGGCGTTTCTTCCCGCAAGGATTCGCGGCGGCGTGCCGCGCTCCGCCGCATACTGCGAAATCAGATACAGCATAGCCTGTATACAGAGCGTAGAGCCGCCTGCGGAATAAAGCGTTTCCGCGCCGAATATACGGCTTGCGTTCGCCTCGCTCTCGGCAATGATTCCGCCCGGCGCAAAAAGCTCGTCCGCGCCGTCTATCTCGGTTATGTCAAGCGTTTCAACCCCAAGACAGCCTTTTCCCTTGTGTCCCGGCATATGCAGCCGCGACGGGTTTTCCGCCGCATACCTCCGCACAAAATCGCAAATCGGCGTACTCACTCCAAGGCCCCCGTCTCTCTTGCAACCGCGACCGCAATCGCGCACTCCATTCTCTTTCTGAACAGGTCGCAGCCGTACTTATAAACGCCGCGCACCGACCCTGTCGAGTGGTAAGCGTTTGCCGCGCAGCCGCCCGAGCAGTAGAGCTTTGCCCAGCAGTCGCGGCATTCCTCTCTTGCGTATACGTTGCACGATGCGAACTCTTTTTGAATCTCGGTATTTGAAACGCCGTTCCATATATCGCCCAGCTTGAATTTCTCATCACCGACAAACTGGTGGCACGGATAAAGGTCGCCCCACGGCGTGACCGCCATGTACTCCGTCCCCGAGCCGCAGCCCGAAATCCGCTTATAAATACACGGTCCGCCCTTTAAATCAATCATATAGTGATAGAACGTGAACGGCTTTCCCTCCTTGTCGCGCCTAAGCATAAGCTCCGCAAGCTGTTCATACTGTTTGAGTACAATCGCCTTGTCCCCCTCTGTGAGCGCGGCGGGGTCGCCCTCAGCGGCAACAACCGGCTCCATGCTCAGCTCGGAAAAGCCGAGGTCAAGCATTACCTTTATATCCTCCAGAAAATCGGGGTTTGCGTGAGTAAACGTGCCGCGCATATAGTAGTTCTTTCCGCCGCGAGCCGCGACAAATTTCTGAAACTTCGGCACAATTTTATCCCAGCTGCCGTTGCCCGCATAGTCAACGCGGTAGCGGTCATGCACCTCGCGCCGACCGTCAAGGCTGAGTACGACATTGCTCATCTCGCGGTTTGCAAAGTCTATAACATCATCGTCGACAAGCACGCCGTTTGTCGTCAGCGTGAATCGAAAATTCTTGTTCTTCTCCTTTTCTATGCTGCGCGCATACTCGACAAGCCGTTTCACAACGTCAAAATTCATAAGCGGCTCGCCGCCGAAAAAGTCCACCTCAAGGTTGCGGCGGCTGCCCGAATTTTCGATAAGGAAGTCAAGCGCACGCTTTCCGACCTCAAAGCTCATCAGCGCGCGCTCGCCGTGGTATTTTCCCTGACTGGCAAAGCAGTAGGAGCAGTTAAGATTGCAGGTGTGCGCTATATGCAGGCAAAGTGCCTTTATAACGCCCGAGGTTTTCGCCTTCAGCGCACCCGCCATAGGCTCAAAGCTATCCTTGACAAACAGCTTGCCGTCCTCCTTCAGCTGTGCAATCTGGTCGTAGCACTCCCAAATCTCGTCCTCCGGAACATCGGGGTATTTACGGCAAATCTCGCTTATAACGCTGTCCCTGTCGTGATTTTCAAACATGGAAATCATATCGTATGCAATATCGTCCACCGTATGTATCGCCCCGGAACAGACGTCAAGGACAATATTCAAATCTCCGAATTTATACTGATGTATCATATTTCAACAGCCCTTCCGCCCACAAAAATAGAGTAAATCAAGAGCCTTATCTGTGGGCAGATAAGGCATACCGCAGCCTGCGCGCACGGGGAAAACCGATACGCCCCGTAACTGAAAAATCTTAATTCTTTTAAATGCTCGCCTCGCAAGGCAATCGGCTGCGCAAAATATCTTAAAGCTAAAAAAGCCGCCCTGACGGGTGGCGTTTTTAGGCTTTAAATCATAATAAATTATTTGTTTTCGTTCTCGCAAGCCTGGTTTGCGATTCCGCAGCTTGTTTTGCACGCCGACTGGCATGATGTCTGGCACTCGCCGCAGCCGCCGTTTTTAGCGCTCTCGCAAAGATTGCGTGTCTGAATGGTATTGATGTGTTTCATTTCATTAACCTCCAAAATATATTTAACTTAAATGATTATATCACAACAAAAAGGAAAAGTCAACCCGTGGACGTCCCAAATAATGTACCGCGCGTCAGAATCCCCCGCGCGGCATACGTCCGCGCATATGCTTCGCGCCGCTTTTCGGGCGTCACACAGATTTAACAGCCGCGCTGTCTGCACTGTTTCACCGCACAGATTTCGCCGCCGCTTCGCTTAGGCACGCCGTTTTACCGCACAGATTTCGCCGCCGCTTCGCTTAGGCGCGCCGTTTTACCGCACGGATTTCGCCGCCGCTCCGCTTAGGAGCGCCGTTTTACCGCACGGATTTTCAGACGGCGCAGCTTGACAGCGGCGATGTCGGCACTGTTTCACCGCGCTGCCGCTTGCACTACGCCTTTTTGGCAACAACCTCTTTTGCCTTTTCCACGATTGTTTTTGTGTCAAGTCCGTAAATCTCGAACAGTCTTGCCGGAACGCCCGAACGTCCGAAAACGTCGCGCGTGCCTACTCTGAGCATGGGCGCGGGAGCGTTTTCCGCAAGAACCTCCGCAACCGCAGAACCAAGACCGCCTATGATATTATGCTCCTCCGCCGTAACGATTGCACCTGTTTCGCGCGCCGCTTTGATTATTATCTCGCTGTCAATCGGCTTGATTGTATGTATATTTATTACGCGCGCGTCAATTCCGATTTCAGCCAGAGCCGTCTTTGCCTCCAGGGCATACGGCACCATAAGACCTGTCGCGATAATGCTCACATCCTTGCCGTCCGCAAGCTGAACGCCCTTGCCAAGCTCAAATTTATAGTCCTCGCCGAAAATTGTCGGAACGGCAAGTCTGCCGAATCTCATGTAAACCGGTCCTTCATGGTCGATTGCCGCCTTTACCGCAAGCCGAGCCTCGGCAGCGTCGGCGGGGTTGATTATCGTCATGTTCGGAAGGGTACGCATAATGCCGATGTCCTCCAAGCACTGGTGCGTTGCGCCGTCCTCGCCGACCGAGATACCCGCGTGGGTCGCGCCGATTTTTACGTTGAGTTTGGGATAGCATATCGAGTTGCGAATCTGCTCAAATGCGCGCCCCGCCGCAAACATCGCAAACGAGCTTGCGAACGGAATCTTGCCGCAGGCGGAAAGACCCGCCGCAACCGACATCATGTTGCCCTCCGCAATTCCTACGTTTACAAATCTTTCGGGGTAAACCTTCTTAAAGCTGTCGGTTTTTGTGGATTTTGAAAGGTCGGCGTCAAGAACGACTATTCTTTCGTCGCTTCCGAATTCGGCAAGAGCCGCGCCGTATGCCTCTCTTGTAGCTTTTTTCTCACCTATCTTATACATCAGCAGTTACCTCCGAGTTCTTTTATGTATTCGTTAAGCTCTGCAATCGCAAGCGCGTATTGCTCGTCGTTCGGAGCCGCGCCGTGCCATGACGCCTCGTTCTCCATGAATGAAACGCCCCTGCCCTTTATGCTGCGCGCGATAATCATGGTCGGCTTTCCCTTTGTCGCCTTTGCCTCGTTTACCGCGCTTTCAAGCTCCTCAAAATTGTGCGCGTCAACCGAGATAACGTGCCAGTTGAAGGCGCGGAATTTCTCGTCAATCGGCGTAGGATTCATAACCTTGCGTATATCGCCGTCAATCTGAAGTCCGTTGAAGTCAAGGAACGCGGTTAGGTTGTCCAGCTTGTAATGGGCCGCGAACATAGCCGCCTCCCATACCTGACCTTCCTCGATTTCGCCGTCGCCGAGGATTGAATATACGCGGTAGTCCTTGTTGTCGAGCTTGCCCGCAAGCGCCATGCCGCACGCCGCGCTTATGCCCTGTCCGAGAGAGCCTGTCGACATATCAACCCCGCAAACGCCCTTCATGTCGGGGTGTCCCTGAAGATAGCTTTCCGCATTTCTGAAGGTTTTTATATCCTCTTTGGGAATAAAGCCTTTTTCCGCCAGTATGCCGTAGAGCGCGGGCGCGCAGTGTCCCTTTGAAAGAACAAATCTGTCGCGGTCGGGATTTTTCGGATTCTTTGGGTCGACGTTCATAACCTCCGAATAAAGGTAGGTCATGATGTCCGCCGACGAAAGCGAGCCGCCCGGATGCCCCGACTTGGCGCTGTGTACCGCTTCAAGAGCCATCTTTCTGACGTTTGCCGCAGTCAGCTTCAAAGCCGTAATTTTTTCTGTGTTCATGTGTTTACCTCCGTTTATAGTATATTTTAGAATTTCGCAAAGCCGTTTCCGAACACCTCTTTGACGTCGGAAACAATAAAAAATGCGTCTTTATCCAAGCTTTGTATAATTTTTTTCATTTTGCCGATTTCATATTTTTTCACAACACACATCAGGACAGATTTTTTTCTTCCCGTATACGGCGATGACGCGTGAAGTACGGTGCTGCCGTGTTCCAGTACGGACGAAATCTCCGCCGAAATGACCTCCGGCTTGTCCGAAATTATAAATACCATTTTTGCAAAATCGATACCCTCGACAATCAAGTCAAGCACATAGGAGCTTACAAAAAGCGCCGCGGCGGAGTACAAAACATTCTCCCACCGTCCGTAAGCCGCTCCCGAAAGCAGCGCCACGGCGGCGTCTATCATCAGCACGAATCTGCCGACCGAGAAGTCGGGAAACCGTTTTTTAAGGATATGTGCCGCAATGTCCGTGCCGCCCGTTGTCATACCCGCGCGGAACACAAGACCTATGCCTATGCCCATCAGCGCGCCGCCGTAGACCGACGACAGTATCATGTCCGAGGTTATCGGCTTTAAACAGCCGAGTATGTCTGTTGCCGCGGAAAGACACAGCATTCCAAGCAGCGACCTTATCATACATGCGCGGTCAAAATGCCTGCGCCCCCATATAAATATAGGTATATTTATCACAAGAATAAGCGCCCCGACCGAAATGTCCGCGACCCTTCCGAGTAGGTGGCTTACAACCGTTGCAAGTCCGCTGGCGCCGCCCGCGGCTATGCCCGCGGGGATAAGAAACATATTAAGCGCCGCCGCCATAATCACCGCGCCCAAAAGCGCGGACAGGTAGTTCAGTAATTTTTTTTGCATTTCCGCATACTCTCCTTATAAGTAAAATATGTAGAAATGCCGTTTTGTCAAGCCGCGGCGCGCCCCGCAAAAACGCATTTTTGTTTATGTCGACCGCCAAATCCGCGCGGTTGCACGTTGCGCAGTTGGCGCGGTTGGCACGGTTGCTGTGGTCGGCACGGTTGCTGTGGTTGGCACGGCTGCCGTGATTGCCGTGATTGCCGTATTCGGCGTGTTCGGCGTGTTCGGCGTGTTCGGCGTGTTCAGCGCGGTTGGCGTGTTCAGCGCGGTTGGCACGGTTGGCGCTGTTGGCGCAAACCAACCCGCGGCTACGAAATCAGCTCGGAGAGCAGCTCGCAGATGCGCTCGCTGTCGCCCCTAAGATAAAGCCAGCCGATAAGAGCCTCTATGCCCGTTGCCGACTTATAGTCGCGCAGCACAGCATTTTTCGGCGGGCGCGAGTATGTGTTTCTGCCGCGCTTGTATATCGCCGATTCCTCCTCGGTAAGCCTGTCAGAAATCTTTTGGTACAAATCCGACTGCGCCTTTGCGTTGACATATGTTGTCGCGGCGCGGTGCAGCTGCTTTATGGGGAGCCTTGTGTCCTTTATCAGATATGTGCGGACAAAAAGCTCGTAAACGCAGTCGCCGATGTACGCAAGCGTAAGCGGCGAATACTGCTCCGGCGAAACCGCCTCGCCTATTTTAAATTTTTCAAGAAACGTATCAAGCATTTTATTTTTTCAGCTCCGACCCGCGCCCGCGGGCGCGGGTCGGCTCTCCTTTATGTTTGTATCTTTAGCGGCTGTCGGTACGGCTATTTGCCGCCGCCCGCAACTGACCGCCCGCGGTATCCGCACGCAGTCTTGACAGCGCGCGCCGTAGCGGCGCGCCGCAATTTTCCGCGGTTTATTTTCCGCTATTCCCTGACAATCTGCTGTCCCTGCGGCGTGTCCTTGACGGTAATTCCCATTTCGCGCAGCTTATCGCGCAGCTCATCCGACTTCGCCCAGTCGCGGCTCGCTCTTGCCGCCTGTCTTTCGTCAAGCAGAGCCTTTACCTCCGCCGAAATCTCGCCGTCCTCCGATTTTTGGAGAAGTCCCAAGACTCCGCCAAGCTCCTTTACCGTATCGACCGTAAAACCGATAACTTCCTTTGAAAATCCGCTCTGTGCGGTTATTGCCTTGTTTGCCTCGGACACAATCTCGAATATCGCGGAAATCGCGTCCGCGGTATTCAAATCGTCGTCCATTGCCGCAATGTATTTTGCCTTCAGCGTCCCGATTTTTTCCTCATATTCCTTTTCCTTGTCGGTCAGCGCGTGGCTGTCCGCCTTCTCCGCAAAGAATTTCATGTCGGAAATGCAGTTGTAAATTCTTTCAAGTCCCGACCTTGCCGACTCCATAAGCGTTTTGCTGAAGTTAATCGGACTTCTGTAGTGAGCCGAGAGCATGAAAAAGCGTATTACCTCATAGTCAAACTCCTCCGCAATCTCGCGAACGGTAAAGAAGTTGCCGAGCGACTTTGACATCTTTTTGTTATCGATGTTTATATAGCCGTTGTGCATCCAGTAGTTGGCAAACGGCACGCCGTGAGCGCACTCGCTCTGCGCAATTTCGTTTTCGTGATGCGGGAAAATCAAATCCTGTCCGCCGCTGTGTATATCAATTGTCTTTGCAAGGTACTTGTTCGCCATGGCGCTGCATTCAATGTGCCAGCCCGGTCTGCCGAGCCCCCACGGGCTCTCCCATGCCGGCTCGCCCGGCTTTTGCTTTTTCCAAAGCGCAAAATCCATAGGGTCGTTCTTGTCCTCGTTTATGTTTATTCTTGCTCCGCTCTCCAAATCCTCAAGCGGCTGATGCGACAGCTTTCCGTACTCCTTGAACTTTTTAGTTGCAAAGTACACGTCGCCGTCCACGTTATAGGCATAGCCTTTTTCCTCAAGCTCCCTGATAATTCCGATAATCGCGTCAATATTCTCGGTCGCGCGCGGATGTACGGTCGCGCGCTTTATACCAAGATTGTCTGCGTCCTTAAAATACTCCGCGATATATCGGTCGGCAAGCTCCTTAACCGTGATTTCCAGCTCGTTCGCCTTGTTTATCATCTTGTCGTCTATGTCGGTAAAGTTCTGTACAAAATACACGGTGTTACCGCAGTATTCAAGATATCTGCGAAGCGTATCGAATATGATAAACGGGCGCGCGTTTCCTATATGAAAATAGTTGTAAACCGTCGGACCGCAGGAATACATTCTTACAACGCCCTTTTCTATCGGGATAAATTCCTCTTTTTTGCGGGTCAGTGTATTAAAGACCTTCATACTATCATTCCTTTCAATATATAGAAGTTACTCGGATTTCTCCGTTTCGAGCCGCTTTTTTATCTTGTCAATCTCGCCGCGCAGCTTACACAGCTCCATCGAAACAGGGTCGGGGATGTGTATCTGGTCAAGGTCGATTTTCGCCCTTGCGACCTTCACGTTGTCGCGCTTTACTATGTGCGCCGGCACGCCTACGCAGGTACAGTTGGGCGGTATCTCGTTCAGAACGACCGCGTTCGCGGCAACCTTGCTGTTGTCGCCGATTGTAAACGGTCCCAAAACCTTTGCCCCGCTGCCGATTGTGACATTGTTGCCGATTGTCGGGTGACGTTTGCCCTTGTCCTTGCCCGTTCCGCCGAGGGTCACGCCCTGATAGATTGTGCAGTTGTCGCCGATAACCGTTGTTTCGCCGATTACAACGCCCATTCCGTGGTCGATGAACAGCCCCTTTCCGATAGTCGCTCCGGGG